>Ga0190275_10000012_pt1 | contig 295829 bp, 266 predicted proteins | sample Popmic550T_FD_133745 | JGI IMG/M metagenome (GOLD analysis project Ga0190275, IMG submission 133745) | Populus adjacent soil microbial communities from riparian zone of Yellowstone River, Montana, USA - 550 T | ecosystem: Environmental > Terrestrial > Soil > Riparian zone > Trees stand...
CGTGTTACTCACCCGTTCGCCACTAGGTCTTCACCAGTGTTGCCACTGGATGGACCTCGTTCGACTTGCATGTTTTAGGCACGCCGCCAGCGTTCGTCCTGAGCCAGGATCAAACTCTCCGTCAAGATCTCGACCTCGCCACCGAGGTGGTCCGGTCTTCGATCGGGTAATAGAGAGCCGGACGGGACCTGACGTCCCTTGTGTCCGACTGGCATCAGAACAGACAATTGGCTTGTCCGTTACTTGATGCGTTGAATTGACAAACCTGTCGCGCCGATGCCGAAGCACCGAGGCGGCAGGCCCGCACTCGTACGTCCTCTGTTCTGTTTTCAAGGAGCACCCTGCTCCCCGAAGGGAGCCGCTCTCCGGCAGTCGCCCGTGGGCGGTGGTGCCGGGTGCCTCGGGATCGGTGGAACCGTTCCCTGGGCGGCTGACCACCCTACCGGCGGGCCTCGGGAGCGTCAACTCCCTCGGGGCCGGGACCTCGGTGGCAACCCCTCACCCGGAGGTGGGGGGTGCCGAGAACCTAGGCACGGGCCCCGGCGCCGTCCAAATCCACCGGGCCCGCGGGCGGGCGACGGCCCTGGTCAGGGCACCGCCACGGCCATGGCGTAGGCCCGCTTCCCCTTGCGGAGCAGGGCGTAGCGCCCGTGCAGGAGGTCCGCGGGCCCGAGGGCCCGGTCGGCCCCCAGGCGGGCCCCGTTGAGGTAGACGCCGCCCTGGTCGAGGGCCCGGCGGGCCTCGCTGGTCGAGGTCACCAGGCCGGCGTCCCGCAGCAGGCCGGCCACGGTGGCCCCCTCGCGCTCCGGCCCGTCGAGGGCCACGCTGGGCACCTCGGCGGCCACCGCGGCCAGGGCCGGAGCCGAGGCCCCGGTGGGATCCCCCCCGAAGAGCACGGCCGACGCCTCCTCGGCGGCCGCCGCCGCCTCGGCCCCGTGGACCACGGTGGTGACCTCCCGGGCCAGGCGGCGCTGGGCCTCCCGCCGGGCCGGATCGGCGCCGTGGGCCCGGACCAGGGCCTCGATCTCGGGCACGGGGAGCAGGGTGAGCCACCGGAGCTGGCGGTCGACCTCGGCGTCGTCGACCTGGATGAAGTGCTGGAAGAGCTGGTACGGGCTGGTCCGCTCGGCCGCCAGCCAGACCCGCCCACCGGTGCTCTTGCCCAGCTTGGCGCCGTCCGGCCCCGTCAGCAGGGGCCAGCACAGGGCGTGGACCGAGACCCCCCGGACCCGCCGGACCAGGTCCACGCCCGAGACGATGTTGCCCCACTGGTCCGACCCGCCGACCTGCAGCTCGACGTCGTGGTGGTCGTGGAGCCACACGTAGTCCCGGGCCTGGAGCAGCATGTAGGAGAACTCGGTGAAGGAGATGCCCTGCTCGCTCTCGAGGCGGGCCCGCACCGAGTCGCGGGCCAGCATCTGGTTCACGGTGACGTGGCGTCCCACGTCGCGCAGGAAGTCGATGAGCGTGAGCTCGTCGGTCCAGTCCCGGTTGTCGACGAACCGGGCCCCCCGGGAGCCGTCCGGGTCGACCACCCGGGCGATCTGGGCCGAGATGGCCTCCACGTTGGCCGCCAGGATCTCGTCGTCGAGCAGGTTGCGCTCGTCCGAGCGGCCCGACGGGTCGCCGATCAGGCCGGTGGCCCCCCCGGCCAGCCCGACGACCCGGTGCCCGGCGTCGCCCAGCCGCCGGAGCACCAGCAGGCCGATCAGGTTGCCGATGTGCAGGCTGTCGGCCGTGGGGTCCAGGCCCAGGTAGGCCGTGACGCGCCCCCGGGCCAGGCGGGCGGCCAGGGCGTCGCGGTCGGTGGTCAGGTGGACGAGGCCCCGGGCCTCGAGGTCGGCGAGCACGTCGGCGGTCGTCACCGCGCCAGTCTGGCCCGTGCCCCGACGACGGCCGGGCCGGGCCGGCCCACCGAGTGGACCGCCGGCCCGCCGGGCCACCACGCTGTGGCCGTGGCCGCCCCCCGCACCGACACCCCGCTCGTGGCCCCGCCGGACGGGGCCGGCCCCGGCGGCCCCCGGCACGGCTTCACCGTGGGCCGGGTCCTGGGCGTGGCCGCCATGCTGGCCGTGGCCCTGTTCTGGCTGTGGATCTTCTCGGGCGCGCCGGCCAAGCAGAACCCCGACCGCCTGGACGACCGGCGCTGGGTGGAGCGGGCCGAGGCGGCGTGCGCCACGACCATGGCCCGCATCGACACGAGGGAGGCGGTGGGGCGCCGGAGCCGGGTCCAGCGGGCCGACGACATCGACACCTCCAGCGCCGAGCTCCGGGCCCTGCTCGACGGGCTGGCCGACCCGCCCCCGGCCTCGGCCGGCGACCGGGAGGTGGTCGAGCGGTGGCTGGCCGACTGGCGGGACCTGCTGGGCGACCGCGACGCCTACGCGGCGGCCATCCGCACCGACCCGGACGCCCGCTTCGTGACCACCGAGAAGTTCAACGATCCCCTCGACACGGTCGTCGAGATCTTCGCCGACGTGAACGACATGCCGTCCTGCGGCCCCGCTGGCGACGTCGGCTAGGGCCGACGCTCCCCCACCAGGGCGGCCACGGCCAGGCCCCGGCGCACCAGGCGGCGGGTGCTGGCATCGGCGCCGGCGGCGTCCAGGTCGGCCTCGGTGCGCACCCAGCGCCAACCGGTCGACTCGTGGTTGGCCGCCACCGGCGCGTCGTCTTCGGCCAGGAGGAGGAAGCGCAGGTCGTGGTGCACGTGGAACGAGCCGTCGGGGTAGGCCACGTCGTGCACGTCCAGGTCGACGGCGGGCACCACCGGCACCAGGCCGGCCAGGCCCGTCTCCTCGGCCGCCTCCCGGCACGCCGCGGCCAGCAGGTTCCCGTCCCCGTCCACGTGGCCGCCGGGCTGGAACCACCGCCCCAGCTTCCGGTGGTGCAGCAGCAGCGCCCCCCGGCCCGGGGCCACCACCACGGCCGAGGCGGTCATGTGGTCGGGCAGGCTGGCCCGATCCAGGGGGTCGGCCGGCGCCGCCCACAGGGCCAGGGCGCGGGCCCGCAGGGGGTCCAGCGAGGCGGGCAGGGACGCCGCCTCGACCAGGGCCCGGGCCAGGTCGCGATCGCCCGGCCGGGACGTGGACCGAGGGTCGCCGGCCCCCAGCACCTCCCAGGCCGGGTCGGGCTGGGGCCGGGGCCCGGTCATCGCGGCCGTCCCGAGACGTGGGGGTCGCCGGGCACGTACCAGCGCCACGGCAGCTCGGCCCCGGCCGACAGGCCGATGCGGGGGCTGGTGGCCGGGGCCACCCCGAGCGGGGTGCCGTCGACGGCCAGGTGCACGCCCCGGTCCGAGCGCACCAGGTCGGCACCGTCGAAGGCGCCGTCCAGGCCGAAGGCCTGGCACAGCTTGGCCGGCCCGCTGGTGAGGTCGAGGTCCCGCCGGGCCCGGGGCCGGGCCGCCCGCATGGCCTCCAGGCCGGTCACCGGGGCCACGGCCCGGAGCAGCACCGCGCCGGCCTGCCCGTCGGTGCCGCACACCACGTTGGCGCACCAGTGCATGCCGTAGCTGAAGTACACGTAGAGGTGGCCCGGGGGGCCGAACATGACCCGGGTCCGGGGGGTGGGGCCCCGGTAGGCGTGGCTCCCGGGGTCCTCCGTGCCGCAGTAGGCCTCGACCTCGACGATGCGGCCCACCCGCTCGCCGTGGACCAGGAGGGTGCCCAGCAGCTCGGGGGCCACCTCCCGGGGGTCCCGGCCGTAGAACCGGCGCCCCAGCCGGCGCCGGCTCACGACGCCGAGGGGTCGGAGCCGACGGTGGCCCACCAGGCCGTGCCCCGGCCGGCCAGCCGGCACCCGTCCCGCTGGGCCGCCGGCACCAGGACGGCCCGGCCCGCGCCCAGGGTCACGGCCTCGGCCCCGGCCGACACCGTCACCTCGCCCTCGGTGGCCAGGACCAGGGCCGGGCCGGGCCCGGCGACGGGGGCCGGGACCGGGTCGCCGTCCAGGTCGACCCGCCGGAGGGCGATCTCCGGCACCGGCGGCCGGTAGGCCACCGCGCCGCCCTCCTCGCCGTCGCCGGGCAGCAGGGCCACGCCGGTCCCGGCGGGAGCCAGCAGGCGGGCCAGCTCGGCCCGGTCCACGTGCTTGGGGGTCAGGCCTCCCCGCACCACGTTGTCGGAGGCGGCCATGAGCTCGACCCCGGCCCCCTCCAGGTAGGCGTGGGGCACCCCGGCGGGCAGGAACACCCCCTCCCCCGGCTCCAGGCGCCGGAGCTCCAGGACGCACGGGGCCAGGGCGGTGGGGTCCCCCGGGAAGGCGGCGGCCAGGCGCCGGGTCCAGGCCGCCACCGGATCGGCGGCCGAGCCCGGGTCGGCGGGCGCCGGCCCGGGCCGGTCGTCGCTGCCCTCGACGGCGGGCGCCACCCCGCCGGCCCGAGCCGCGGCGTCGGCCAGGGCCCCGGCGGCCTCGCCGGTGGCGGCCAGGAGCGCCTCCAGGGCGAGCCGAGCGTCGGGCTCGGCCCGGACCCGGTCGGCCAGGGCTGCGACCGCCGGGTCGTCCAGCGCGCCGAGGGCGGCGGCGGCGGCGGCCCCGGTCCGGAAGCCGGTCAGCACCCAGGTGGGCTCCAGCGCCACCAGCACCTCGGGCTTGGCGTACGGGTCGCGGTAGGTGCGGGTCGGGGCGTCGAGGGGGATGCCGGCCTCCTCCTCCCGGTCCCAGCCGGCCCGGGCCTGCTCGGGCGACGGGTGGAGCTGGATGCTGAGCGGCCCCCCGATGGCCAGGATCTTGAGCAGGAACGGCAGCCGGGGCCCGTAGCGCTCGACGACCGCCGGGCCCAGCACGGCCTGGGGGTCGGCCTCGACCTCTTGGCCCAGGGGGCGCCCGTCGGGCAGCCGGGAAGGGCTGCCGGGGTGGGCGCCGACCCACAGCTCGGCCTCGGGGCCTCCGGTCGGTTCGGTGCCCAGGAGCCGGGCCAAGCCGTCGGCCGCGCCCCAGGCGTAGTCCCGGACCGGGTTGGCGAGGAGGAGCACGGGCCGAGACTAGGGCGGCGGCCGCTCAGGCCAGGAGGGCCTCGCAGTCGTCGAAGCCGCCCAGGAAGCCGGTGCGGAACGCTTCGGTGCGCTCGAACGGGCTGCCGCTCTCGGCGTCGCCGCCGAAGGCCAGGAAGGAGATGATGGCCTCGTCGAGGTCACCGGCCGAGAGGCTCAGCTCCGAGTCGGGGCGGAGCTTGAAGAACACGTCGCCGGCGTAGAGGCCGGTCAGGCAGTCGGCGTTGAGCAGCGACTCCTTGGAGTTGTCGGTGTTGCCCTGCTGGACCTGGGCCGCGAACGACCACTGCCGGGCCAGCTCGGCGCCGAGGGCGAAGTCGCCGATCTCCTCCAGGGCGGGCACCAGCTCGACGCCGTCGAGCACCACCGTGTTCTCGTCGACGCAGTAGTAGACGCCGAACTCGATGTCCTCGGGGGCCAGCACGTCGCCGCCGCACTCGACCTCGTCGCGGGCGGGGTCGACGATCTGCACGTCGGAGATCTCCTCCCAGGGGCTGCCGAGCTGCTCGAACAGGCCCGCGTAGTAGTCCTCCAGGTCGCCGACCAGGAGGGGCAGCAGTTCCTCGGCCGGGAGGTCGCCCATGGACGACTCCTCCTGGGTGTCGAAGACCTGCTGGACCACCACCGGCTCCTCGGTCCCGTACCCGGCGCAGCGGGCCGCGCCCTCGTCGATCCCGTCGGAGAAGGCCGACACCCGGTCGAAGCCGGAGCCGTGGGCCTGCGGGTCGTCCGGCGAGGAGCCGGGGGCGTCGCGGATCTCGATGAGGCCGGCGATGGCCACGTCCAGGTCGTCCAGGTCGGCCTGGAAGGCCTCGCTCTCCCCGTCGATGACGTGGGCCACCCAGGCCCCGGCGAAGCAGTCAGCCTGGAGCTCGCTGATGACCGAGCGCAGGGTGTCGAAGTCGCCGGTGCGGGCCTGGATGGCGTGGCCGAACTCGTGGGCCATGACCACCGCGGCGGTGAAGGCGCCGAACTCCTCGATGAACGGCTCCACCAGGCCCTCGCGGTCCCAGGCGATGAGGTCGCCGTCGCTGCAGTAGAAGGCGTTCACGGCGATGTCCTCGTAGGCGGTGACGCCGGGGCAAGGCGGCAGGTCGGCGCCCTCGGTGTCGGGGCCGTAGGTCCAGAACCCGCCGGCGATCTCCTCGTAGTCCTCCTCGTAGACCTCGGGGTAGGTCGAGCGCCAGAACTCCTCCACGTCCAGGGCGGCGGCGATCATGACCTGGTCGGCGCTCTCGGTGGTGTCGGTGTCGACCTGGGACGGGTCGCCCATGGGCTCGATGGGCTCCTCGATCTCCGGGACCGAGGTCTCCATCTGGCCGTCCTGGGGCGGCTCGGTCGACGTGGTGGTCGACTCCTGGGCCACGCCGGCCGCGCCGCCGTCGTCGTCGCCTCCCCCGCAGGCGGCCACCGCCACCGCCAGGGCGACCGCCACCGCCGCCACCCGGAACCTGTTCGTGCGCATCTCTGGGGAACCTCGTCGTGGTCGCCCCGCCCGGCCGGCGACACCGTCGCGACCGACTCCGGGGAGCCGCCCACCTCGGCGGCTGGCGGGGATCATGGCCCACATCGGGAGCGGCCGCCGGATCCACGACCGAGGGTCCCCACCCCGGCAGTCCCTACCATCGGACCGGTGACGGCCGGCCAGCAGGGGGACCAGACCAACCTGGGCGACCGGGTGCCGGCCTCGGGCTCGCCCGAGGACGTGGTCGACGCCTTCCTGGGGTGGGTCGAGGACCGGGGCCTGGTCCTGTACCCGCACCAGGAGGAAGCCCTCCTGGAGGTCGCCTCCGGCAGCCACGTCATCGTCAACACGCCGACCGGCTCGGGCAAGAGCCTCATCGCCGCCGCGGCCCACGCCTCCGCCCTGGCCCAGGGGCGCCGCAGCTTCTACACCGCGCCGATCAAGGCCCTGGTGTCGGAGAAGTTCTTCGAGCTGTCGGCCACCTTCGGGGCTGACCGGGTGGGCATGCTGACCGGCGACGCGGCGGTGAACCACGAGGCCCCGATCATCTGCTGCACGGCCGAGGTCCTGGCCAACATGGCCCTGCGCCACGGCCGCCACGCCCCGGTGGGCCAAGTGGTGATGGACGAGTTCCACTACGTGGCCGAACCGGACCGGGGCTGGGCCTGGCAGGTGCCCCTGCTGGAGCTGGTCGACGCCCAGCACATCCTGCTGTCGGCCACCCTGGGCGACACCAGCCGGTTCGAGACCGACCTGGAGCGCCGCACCGGGCGCCCGGTGGCCGTGGTGCGCTCCGCCACCCGGCCCGTGCCCCTGGTGCACGAGTTCCGCACCGTGCCCCTCACCGAGACGCTGCAGGAGCTGCTGGCCGGCGGCGGGGCACCGGTCTACGTCGTCCGCTTCACCCAGGCCGGCGCGGCCGAGCGGGCCCAGGCCCTGACCAGCCTCAAGCTCTGCACCCGGGAGGAGAAGGACGCCATCGCCGAGCTGATCGGCGACTTCCGCTTCGCCGCCGGGTTCGGCAAGACCCTGTCGCGCTTCGTGCGCCAGGGCATCGGCGTGCACCACGCCGGGATGCTGCCCAAGTACCGGCGCCTGGTCGAGCGCCTGGCTCAGGCCGGGCTGCTCAAGGTCATCTGCGGGACCGACACCCTGGGGGTGGGCATCAACGTGCCCATCCGCACCGTGCTGTTCACCTCCCTGTCCAAGTACGACGGGATCTCGACCCGGCTCCTCTCGGCCCGCGAGTTCCACCAGATCGGCGGGCGGGCGGGCCGGGCCGGGTTCGACACCCTGGGCACGGTGGTGGTCATGGCCCCCGAGCACGCCATCGACAACGCGCGGGCCGAGGCCAAGGCGTCGGCCAAGACCCAGGCCGACGGCAAGAAGCGCAAGCTGGTCAAGAAGAAGCCGCCGCCCGGCACCGTGTCGTGGGGCGAGCCCACCTTCACCCGGCTGGTGGGGGCCGAGCCCGAGCCCCTCACCACCAGCCTCCACGTGTCGCACGCCATGCTCATCAACGTGCTGGACCGCCCGGGCGACGGGCGGGCCGCCCTGCGCCACCTGCTCACCGACAACCTGGACCCCGAGCCGGAGCGGGAGAAGCACCTGGCCCGAGCGGCCGAGATCGAGCGGGCCCTGCTGGACGGCGGGGTGGTCGAGGAGCTGGACGAGCCCGACGAGAAGGGCCGCACCGTGCGGGTCACCGTCGAGCTCCAGCCCGACTTCGCCCTCAACCAGCCCCTGGCCCCCTTCGCCCTGGCCGCCCTCGACCTGCTCGACCCCGAGAGCCTGACCTGGGCCCTGGACGTGGTGTCGGTGATCGAGGCGGTGTTGGAGGACCCCCGGCCCGTGATCGCGGCCCAGGTCAGCAAGGCCAAGGGGGAGGCCGTGGCCCAGATGAAGGCCGACGGCAAGGACTACGAGCAGCGCATGGTCGAGCTGGAGGACGTCACCCACCCCCGGCCCCTGGCCGAGCTGCTCGACCCCATGTTCGACCTGTACCGCCAGAGCCACCCCTGGGTGGCCGACCAACCCCTGCGCCCCAAGGCCGTGGTGCGGGACATGTACGAGCGGGCCATGGGCTTCACCGACTACGTCCGCTTCTACCAGCTGGCCCGGGTGGAGGGCACCGTGCTGCGCTACCTGACCGACGCGTACCGCACCCTGGTCAAGACCGTCCCCGAGGACACCAAGACCGACGAGCTGGTCGACATCACCGAGTGGCTGGGCGAGATCGTCCGCCAGGTCGACTCCAGCCTCCTCGACGAGTGGGAGGCCCTGCGCCAGCCCGGCGACGGCGGTGCCACCGTCCCCCGCCCGTCGGAGGCACCCGTCGAGGTGGCCCCGCCCCCGGTCACCGCCAACCGCCGGGCCTTCACCGTGCTGGCCCGCAACGCCATGTTCCTGCGGGTGGAGCTGGCCGCCGGCCAACGCTGGACCGCGCTGGGGGAGCTGGAGGGGCCCGACACGTGGACGGCCGAGCGCTGGTACCAGGAGCTGCAGCCCTACTTCGCCGAGCACCCGTCCATCGGCATCGGCCCCGACGCCCGCAACCCGGCGCTGCTCCAGGTGACCGAGCACCCGGACCGGTGGGACCTGCGCCAGGTCCTGGACGACCCGGCCGACGAGCACGCCTGGGCGCTGGAGGCCGAGGTCGACCTGCGGGCCTCGGACGAGGCCGGCGAGCCGGTGGTGCGCATGGTGGCGGTGCGCGAGCTGTGACGGGCCGTCCCCGGGCCCGGGGACGGCTGGGCTACTGGACGACCACCTCGCCGGCCATGCCGGAGTGGATCTCGCACACGTAGGTGTAGGTGCCGGCCTCGTCGAAGGTGTGGGAGAAGGAGGCCCCGGCGTCGAGCTCGTCGGAGCTCCACACCCCGTCGTCGCTGGTGGTGGTGTGGGGAACCGAGTCGTCGTTGGTCCACGTCACCTGGCTGCCCACGGCCACGGTCAGGGTGGACGGGTCGAAGGCGGTGTCGGCCATGGCCACCCGGTCGCCGCTGGTCGTCTCGATCTCGGTCTCCTGGGGCCCGGTGGTGGCGGTGGTCCCGCTCGTCACCGTGCCGCCCTCGGTGGTGCCCGTGGTCCCGGCCTCGACCGTGGTGGTCGTGGTGTCGCCGGCCGAGGCGCCGTCGTCGTCGTCACCTCCCCCGCAGGCCGTTCCGGCCGCGGCCAGGGTGAGGACGAGCGCCACGGTCATCGTGGCGCGCCAGGGCGAGGACGAGAGGCGCATGCCCCCCAGCGTCGCGCCGAACGGGACCCGTTGCCAGGGGTGGCCCACCCGTCCGCCGCCAGGGCAGTCGCGCCGAGGCCTCCTCCAAGGCACCGGGCCACCGCGTCGGGCCCCGTCGTCGGCCATGCGGATGGGCGGGTTCGGACTTCGTTCCGTCTCGGCCTCGCCACGCACGGTGAGCACGCTCACGATCAGTGGGAAACCCCTCAGGACAACGGGTTCCCGGTCGATGAGGCCTGGGACCCGTCCCGTCACCCCGAGGAGCCGACGTGCTGCATCGCCGCCCCCACCTCCGGTGGTCGCGACGGCTGCCCGCCCTCGTCGTCCTGGCGGCCCTGGGCACCGTGGCCACGGCCTGCGAGCCCCCGGCGCCCGCCCCGGCGCCCCGGCCCCCGCCCCCCGCCACCGCCCCGCCCCGGCCCACCCCGCCGGCCGGTACCCGGTCCGTGGTGGCCGATGTCGACACCTTCGCCGTCTCGGGCCAGCCCACCGCCACCCGGGGCGGCGACACCGTCCTGCGGGTCATGGACAGCCAGGGCAAGACGAAGATCGGCTACGTCTCGTTCCCGGTGGCCGACACGGGGGCCACCTTGGACGCCACCCTGGCCCTCACCCCCCGGCAGTCCCGCTTCGCCGTCCAGGTCCGCGCCACCGGGGCCTTCAGCGACACCACCACCTTCGCCACCCGGCCCGCCCTCGGCGGGGTGCTGGGCCAGGGCACCACCGTGGCCGGCCAGCGCCTTGCCATCCCCCTCCGGGGCGTCCCGGTGTCCGGCGGCCGCGTCCACCTGGCCCTCACCACCACCAGCCCGTACGAGCTGGAGGTCCTCTCCCGCGAGGGGGCCGCCGCCAGCGGCCCGGCCGCCGCCCCCGCCCTCGTCCTCGGCCCCACCACTCCTTCGCCCACCGCCCCGGCCACCCCCACCCGCCCCGGCTGGCGCCTCACCTTCGCCGACGAGTTCGACGGCACCGCGGTCGACACCACCAAGTGGAACGTCTACGACGAGGCCGAGGGCGGCCAGGTCGAGTCGCCCAAGGCCTCGACCTGCCCCCTGGCCCGCAACGTCAGCGTCCGGGACGGCATCCTGGTCATGCGGACCCAGGAGGCGAACGGGGCCTGCGCCGGCGGCCAGGCCCAGTCCGGAGCCGGGCTCAACACCTGGGGCACCTTCAGCCAGGCCGGGGGCCGCTTCGAGGTCCGGGGCCGCTGGACCCACCGCGGCAACTACCTGTGGGGCGGGTTCTGGACCCACGGCGTGGTCGGCCCCGGCTGGACCAGGGACAACGCCTCGGAGATCGACGTCTGGGAGTACATCGGCAAGGACGCCGAGCCCAACATCAGCCGGTTCAAGCCGGCCATCCACTACGACTACACCTGCACCTGCGGCAGCCAGAGCGTGCCCCACCCCGCCTACGACGTGACCGCCTGGGCCACCTACGCCGTCGAGTGGGAGCCCACCGACCCGTCGGACCCCACCACCATGCAGATCCGCTTCCTGGTCGACGACCGGCCCATCGCCGTGTTCGATCGGGCCGGCACCTGGCGGGTCCAGCCGGACGGGACCCGGGTGCTGGTGGCGGCCGGCGGCTGGGGCAACGCCAAGGGGCCGTTCCCCAACCCCTTCGGCCTGGACCGCCCCCAGCAGCTCGTGCTGTCGGCCTGGGTGGGAGCCCACGGGGTCGATGCCGCCACCGTGGCCCGCGGCTACCAGCCGGCCGGCGGCCACGCCGACCTCGAGGTCGACCACGTGCGGGTCTACCAGCGCTGAGCGGCGCGCAGCTCGGCCACCAGGGCCGGGAGGGACTCCTCGACGGGGGGTAGGAGCGGGATGCCCTCGCGGCGCAGCACCGCGTTGTCCAGCACCCCGTTGGCCGGCCGGGGGGCGGCCCGGGGCGGGCGCAGCTCGGCGGTGGCGACGGGGCGGACCCGGTCCGGGTCGTGCCCCGCCGCGGCCAGCACCCGGCGGGCGATCTCGTACCAGGTGGCCGGGCCCTGGCCGGTGACGTGGTGGAGCCCGGCCCGGCGGTCGGTCACCAGCCGCAGGAGGGTGCCGGCCAGGTCCGAGTCCACCGTCAGGCAGCCGCGCTGGTCGTCCACGAAGGCCAGGGGGCGCTCGGGCTGGCCGGCCAGGCGGAGGATGGTGGTCACCGCGTTGTCGCCGTGCCGACCGCACACCCACGAGGTGCGGACCACGCAGGCCCCGGGGCCGGCCTCCTGCTCGCCCTCCCACTTGGAACGGCCGTAGGCCGAGAGCGGGTGCGGTGCGTCGTCCTCGCGATAGGGGGCGGCCTGGGTGCCGTCGAAGACGTGGTCGGTGGACAGGTGGCACAGGAAGGCCCCCGCCGCGGCGCTGGCCGCGGCCAGGTGGCGGACACCGAGGGCGTTGACCCGCCGGGCCCGGTCGGGGGCGGCCTCGCAGGCGTCGACGTCGGTCCAGGCCGCGGCGTTGACCACCGCGGTGGGCCGGAGGCCGTGCAGCGCCGCGGCCACGGCCTCGCCGTCGGTCACGTCCAGCTCCCGGTGGCCGACTGCGGTGACCTGCCACCCGGCCCGGGTGAAGGCCGCCTCGACCTCGTGCCCGACCTGGCCCCGGGCCCCGGTCACCAGCAGGGTGGGCACCCTCATCGGGGGTCACCGGCCAGGGGCCGCCACCACCACTCGTTGCCCCGGTACCAGGCCACGGTGGCGGCCAGGGCCTCATCCAGGGGTCGGGCCCCGGCCCAGCCCAGGGCCCGCACCTTGGTGCTGTCCACCGCGTAGCGACGGTCGTGGCCCGGGCGGTCGGTCACCGGCTGGACCAGCTCGGTGCCCCGGCCGGTGAGGGCCAGGAGTCGGTCGACCAGCTCGCGGTTGGCGATGGGGTGGCCGGCACCGACGTTGTAGATCTCACCGGGCACCCCCCGCTCCAGCACCAGGTGCACGGCGGCGCAGTGGTCCTCGACGTGGAGCCAGTCGCGCTGGTGGAGCCCGTCGCCGTAGAGCGGGACCGGCCGCCCCTCCAGGAGACGGGTGGTGAAGCGGGGCACGGCCTTCTCGGGGTGCTGGAAGGGTCCCAGGTTGTTGGCGCACCGGGTGACGGCCACGGGCAGGCCGTAGGTGTGGTGGTGGGCCAGGGCGATCAGGTCGGCCCCGGCCTTGGAGGCCGCGTAGGGCGAGCGGGGGGCCAGCAGGTCGTCCTCGCCCGAGGACCCGGCCTCGACCGAGCCGTAGACCTCGTCGGTCCCGATGTGGACCACCCGGGCCACCTGGTGCCGCACCGCCGCCCCCATGACCACCTCGGTGCCCCCGCAGTTGGTGGACACGAACGCCTCGGGGCCGACGATGGAGCGATCCACGTGGGTCTCGGCCGCGAAGTGGACCACCGTGTCGTGGCCGGCCATGGCCGCCTCCACCGCGGGCCGGTCCCGGACGTCGCCCTGCACCAGGGTGAAGCGGGGGTCGTCGTCCAGGTCGGCCACCGTCTCCCGGTTCCCGGCGTAGGTGAGGGCGTCGTAGGCCGTGACCCGGGCGTCGGTGGTGGACAGCACCCGGCGCACGTAGTTCGAGCCGATGAAGCCGGCCCCGCCGGTGACGAAGAGGCGCACGCCGCTCAGGCGTCCCCGGCCCGGGGCCGGAGGGCCGGGTCGAGCTGGTCGCGCCGGGGGTTGGCCCGGTCGCGGGCCGAGAGGACGGGCTCGGCCACGCCCCAGTCGGCCGCCACCGCCGGGTCGTCCCAGGCCACGCCCAGCTCGTCGGCCGGGTCGTGGTAGCCGTCGACCAGGTAGGTGATGGTCATGTCCGACAGGGCGGCGAAGCCGTGGGCCACGCCGGGCGGGATGTAGAGGCCGCGGTGGTCGTGGGCGCCGCCGGGCTCGGCCGCGGCCCCCAGGTCGAGCACCATGGTCGCCCCGTCGGTGGGCGCGCCGGCCCGCAGGTCGTGGAGCACCACCCGGGCCCGACCGGCGGGCACGTACCAGTAGTCGGCCTGGTGGCGGTGGTAGTGCAGGCCGACCACGCAGCCCGCGGCCCGGTCGGCCCGGTTGGCCTGCACCATCTCCCGGCTGCCGGGGATCCAGCTCCGCCGGTAGGTCTCGACGAAGCAGCCCCGCTCGTCGCGGTGGACCGCGGGGGTGGCCACCACCACCCCGGCGATGGGCTGGTCGGGGTCGATGCGGGCCATGGCCGCCACCCTGCCCCGGCCTAGGCGCCCAGGTCGAGCCAGGAGTGGTCCCCCAGCATCAGCCGGGTGGGACCCGGGGCCCGTTCGGTGCGGGTGACCTCGACCTCCCGGCCGATGAGCGAGCCGGCCAGGTGGGCCACGCCCGTCACCCGGCTGTCGCGCAGGACGATCGAGTCCTCGATCCCGGAGTCGACGATCTGGCAGCCGGGCCCGATGGCGGTGAACGGCCCGACCTGGCTGCGGGCCACGCGGGCCCCCTCGCCGATGACGGCCGGCCCCCGGATCACCGAGGCCTCGACCACGGCGCCGGCCCCGATGCGGACCCGGCCCTCGATCCGCGAGGCGCCGTCCACGGTCCCGTCGATGGCCGGCTCCACGGCCTCCAGCACCAGCCGGTTGCCCTCCAGGAGGGGGGCGAGGGCCCCGGTGTCCTTCCACCAGCCGTCCAGGACCTGGTGGCGCACCCGGTGCCCCCGGTGGATGAGCCACTCGATGGCGTCGGTGATCTCCAGCTCGCCCCGGGCCGAGGGCCGGATGGCCCGCACCGCGTCGTGGATGCTGCGGTCGAAGAGGTAGACCCCGACCAGGGCCAGGTCCGAGGGGGGGCGTTCGGGCTTCTCCACCAGCCCGGCGACGGTGCCGTCGGGGCCGAGGACCGCCACCCCGAAGCGCTGCGGGTCGGGCACCCGGGCCAGGAGGACCTGGGCCGAGAAGGGCTCGACCCGGCCGTCGGGGCCGGGGGCGGGGTGGCGACGGGCCTCGAAGCGGCGGACCAGATCGGTGACCCCGTGGCGCAGCAGGTTGTCCCCCAGGTAGACGATGACGTCGTCGTCGCCCAGGAAGTCCCGGGCGATGAGGACGCAGTGGGCCAGGCCCCGGGGCTCGTCCTGCTCGATGTAGGTGACGGCCAGGCCCCAGGCCGATCCGTCCCCCACCGCGTCGCGGATCTCGGGCCCGGTGGCCCCGACGACCATCCCGACCTCGGTGATGCCGGCCGCGGCCAGGTGCTCCAGCCCGTAGAACAGGATCGGCTTGTTGGCCACCGGCACCAGCTGCTTGGCCCCGGTGTGGGTGATGGGCCGGAGCCGGGTCCCGTTGCCGCCGGCGAGGACCAGACCCTTCACGACCGCTTTCTAGTGCCCCGGCGCCCGGGGCCGGCCCTCCGGCCGGGCCGGGTCGGAGCGGTCAGGCCACCCGGGCGGGCCGGGACGCAGGCCCGGCCACCGGCCCCGGGCCCTCGTCGCCGGGGGCCACGGTGGCCAGGACGTCGTCGAGGTCGGCGGGGTCGTCGTTGTCGCACAGCAGCGACACGAAGACGATCCGCACCGTGTCCTCCAGCAGGGTCATGGGGTCGAAGCCCGGCTCCAGCTGGGCCCGCATCACCAACCCGTCGGACACCGCGCTCAGGAGGGTCACGACCGACTCCACGGTGAAGGGCGGACGGATGGTGCAGTCCAGGCCCTCCAGGAGGACGGCCATGGCCTCCTCCTGGCGGGCGGAGGTGCGCAGGACGCGCTCGCCGTAGGCCCGGCGGGCCGCCTCGGCCACCACGTCGTCCCGGTCGGCCACCGCGCTGAGGAGCTGCTGGGCCTGGGTGGCCGCCCGGAGCTGCTCCAGGATGATGGTCAGGCCGGCTCCGGCGTTGGACGCCACCTGGGCCACGATGGCGGCCCCCGACGTGGTCTGGACGATCTCCTCGGCCCGGTCGCACGAGCGGTCCACCCGCTGCTCGGCCGGCGGGTGGGCCATGAGCCGCTCGACCAGGGCCACGTGGAACTCGGTGGCATCGGCGAAGCAGTTGTAGAAGCTGCCGGTGGGTACGCCGGCCGCCCGGCACGCCGATCGGACGCCGGGCAGGACATCGGCCGCCGTCAGCGAACGTACGAGGTCGGCGCCGGCGTCGAGGAGCCGCTGGCGGGCCGAGGTTTCGGCCGGGTCGTCAGGCCCATGCTCCATGGGAGCCACGATAGCAAACCCCTCCAAAGTGTAGAGAGCTGTCTCGGCCCGGGTCACGGGCGTGCGGCGATGTCAAGAGACACCCGTTCTATCTCGCTCTCCGCGTTCGATGGTAGAAAGCGGTCCCCGGCACACGCCCGGGGGGCACACAGGTGACGAGCCTTTGAGGCAAGGCTCGCAAGGGAAGCTCCGGCATCCCGACGATGGTTCCCCGCATCCCTGATGCGCGCCACCGGCGACGTGGTCACCACTGACTGCGTTCGTCACCTGTCCACCCGCGTCCTGGCGGGACCCAGAGCGGTCCGTCATCTTCCCTTCGGGTCGAGGATGGCGGCCCGCTCGCGCCCATCCCCGCCTCCCGGCGGTCCGCTGTGTGGCCGAGGGGCCGACGTGCCAGCATGGCGCCCCGCCGGAGGAGGTCCCGCACGGCCGGCAACGGGAGGTGTGGTGGGCAACGACGCGGAGATGCTGCTGCGGCTCGGCCTGGCCATGGTCCTGTGCTCGTGCATCGGCCTGGAGCGCGAGATCCGCTCCAAGAGCGCCGGCCTCCGCACCCACGCCCTCGTCGGGCTGGGGGCGGCGGTGGCCATGATGGTCAGCAAGTACGGCTTCGGCGACCTCGTCGGCAACCCGCAGACCAGCCTCGACCCGTCCCGGGTGGCGGCCCAGATCGTGTCCGGGGTCGGGTTCCTGGGCGCCGGCCTCATCTTCGTGCGGCGCGACGCGGTGCGGGGGCTCACCACCGCTGCGGTGGTGTGGCTGTCGGCCATGGTCGGCATGGCCTGCGGGGCCGGCATGTACGTCCTGGCCGCCGGCGCCACCGTGGCCCACTTCGTGGTGGTCATCGTCCTCCCGGCCCTGATGCGGTGGGTGCCGGGGACCAAGTGGAACCCCACCTACGTCACCGTGACCTACGTGGACGGGCGGGGGGTCCTCCGCCACGCCCTGAGCTCGCTGACCGGCCACGGGTTCACGGTCTCCGACCTGTCCGTCGAGCGCCGGAGCCTCTCCGACGGCCAGGTCCAGGTGTCGTTGGTGGTGCACGGCAAGGGCTCGGTCCAGGAGCTGGTGCCCAACCTGTCCCAGATCGACGGCGTGCTGAAGGTGGGCACCGACCGGGAGGCCGACCCGGCCTGACCGCCGGCCCTGCACCCCGGGTCCCGCGGTCTGCACGTACCTGCTCTACGGCTTCGGCCTGATCGGGACGTGGGACTCCGTGCCGCCCAGCTCCGACGACGACGTCTACGACCTGTCGTCTCCGGCCGGTTTCCTGTTCCACGACCCCAACGAGCCCTGCGATCCGGCCTTCGAGGTGCCCGGTCCCCCCGGGCTGGCCGTCACCTGGGACGAGCTCGACATCGTCAGCACGCCCTGACCGCCCGGCGCGTGCCCGGCGACCCGGGCACGCGCCGCCCGGTCGGTGCTGCTTGCCGGAGCCCCGGCGGGGAAGTCGGAGCCGGTGACAGGTCCGGCCCCCACCGTCGGCGTCGAGGAAGAGCTGTTCGTCGTCGACGCCGACACCGGCCGGTTGCGTGGTGACGCCCGGGCCATCGTGGCCAGCGCCGAGCACCGCGACGAGGACACGATCGACCGCGAGTTGAGCCGAGCCCAGGTGGAGACGGGTTCGGCGGTGTGTGCCACCCTGGCCGAGGTGCGCGCCTCGCTGACGTCGCTGCGCCGCCGGCTCGACGTCGCGGCCCGGGCCCACGGCGCCCGGGTGCTGGCCACCGGGACCCACCCGTCGTCACCGTGGCAGGACGCCGGCGGGGTCACGCCCCACGCCGCGTACCTGCAGCTGGCCGACGACTACGGGCTGCTGACCGACGAGCAGGTGGTGTCCGGCTGCCACGTCCACGTCGGGGTGCCGGACCCCGAGATGGCCATCCAGGTGATGAACCGGGTGCGGCTGGACGTGCCGATCCTGCTGGCCCTCAGCGGCAACTCCCCCTTCTGGGCCGGCGTCGACACCCGCTACGCCAGCTACCGCACGGAGGTCTTCCACCGCTGGCCCACCGCCGGGCTGCCCGAACCCTTCGCCTCCCGGGCCGAGTACGACGGGCTGGTCTCGCTGCTCCAGGCCACCAGCGCCATCGACGCCCCGGCCCGGCTCTACTGGGACGTACGACCGTCGGCCCGGTACCCGACCCTCGAGTTCCGGGTGGCGGACGTCCCCGTGACGGTGGGCGAGAGCGTCACCCTGGCCGGCCTGTGCCGGGCCCTGGTGGTGACGGCCGAGGCCGCGGTGCGTGCCGGCGAGCCGGCCCCCGTCCCCCGGCCCGAGGTCCTGCGGGCCGCCCTCTGGCGTGCCGCCCGCTTCGGCCTCTCCGGGGAGCTGGTCGATTTGGCCGCGGCCCAGGCCCGGCCGGCTCCGCTGGTGGTCGAGGACCTCCTGCGGCGGCTCCGGCCCGCCCTCGAGGGCCTGGGCGACGCACCCGACGTCGAGGCCGGCGTGGCCTGCCTGCTCGAGCACGGGACCGGCGCCGAGCGCCAACGCCGGGCCCACGCTCGCCGCGACCGCCTCGAGGACGTCGTGGACGTCCTGGTCGAGACCACCGTCCCCTGACCCGGGGCCCGGGGTGAGCGGGCCGGGCGGCCAGGGGACGGCAGCTCAGGGCCAGCGCTCGGAGTGCCACCGTGGACGCCTGCCCTGGCCGCCAGGACCGCAACGACGGCGGCGGCGGGTGGCCTCAGAGGGCGTCGCGCCGCTGCGCCCGCTCCACCATCTCGGCCGCGATGTCGCGCAGCTTGCGGTTCTCCCTCTGGGAGGCCCGCACCAGCAGGGCGAAGGCCTCGTCGGCGGTGCACCGGCTGCTGACCATGAGGATGCCCTTGGCCTGCTCGATCTGCGCTCGCGACCGCATGGCCTCCTGGAGGCTCTCGGTGAGCTGGTGGGCGTCCCAGTAGATCTGTGAGTTGGCCAGCAGGGTGGCCGCCTGCCCGGCCAGGGCCAGGCCGAGGTCGGCATCGGCCTCCGCGAACCCCTCGACGTCGGGCGAGTAGAGGTTGAGCGCACCGAACCCCTCGTCGTTGGAGATCATCGGGAGCGAGAAGGTGCTGCGAATGCCGTGGTCGGCGGCGGTCGAGGCGAAGGCGGGCCACCGTTTCTCGACCTCGGTGTCGTCGATCCGGTAGACGGCCTTGTGGCGGTAGGCGTCGAGGCACGGCCCCTCGCCCGTCTCGTACTGGGCGGAGTCGATGTCCACCGCGGTCTCGTGGGTGAACACGGCGGTGCGGGGCTCACCGTCGACGAGCGTCGAGATCCCGGCGAAGTGGGCGGCGGGGAAGGCGTCCACCGTGACCTGCGAGATGTAGCGCAAGGTCCCGTCGAGCGGCGCGGTGCCGATCAGGAAGCCCGCGAGGGCGTCGAGCGCGGCACGGACGGGGTCCGGCGAGTGGGGCATTGAGATCCCTGCTGATGGGGATGAGCCAACGGAGGGCCCCCAGCTGCTGGAGGGAACAAGGCAACTCACCGAGTCACCCCTCACCCTACGCCGCCCGGACCGCGCCGCGGCCAGAGCCGGGCCGCCCCCGCCCGGGCCGAGGCCGGGGCGGTGCGCCTCCGACGCGGGAGCGGGCCGGTGCGGGTCAGCGGCGCCGGTCGAGCGCGGCCCGGCCGGCGGCCAGGGCGGCCGCCCCCAGGGCGAGCATCCCCAGGCCCAGCCCGACGTGCAGCCAGTCGTCGGCCGTGTTGACGGGCACGAAGTTGGCGTCGTGGTCGTGGTCGACGGCGAAGCCGTAGGCCGCCAGCGCCAGGTACACGACGCCGCCCACCAGCAGGTAGAGCACGGCGTCGCGGGCGCGACGGGCCGCCACCAGGCCCACCAGGCCGAACAGCAGGTGGACGATGTTGTGCAGGATCGACACCTGGAAGATGCCGAGCAGCTCCGCCTCGGACTCGTGGCCGGCGAAGGTGATGTCGCCCAGGTCGCTGGTGATGCCGGGCACGAAGCCCAGGACGCCCACGGCCAGGAAGGCGATGGCGACCACAGTGGCGAACCGGCGGGCCAGCGGGGCATCGACGGGACGGCCGCCGAGGTCGGCGACGCGGCCGCTCTCGGACGGGGCGGCGGCAGCAGGTCGGCGAGCAGCCATGGGATCTCCTCAAGGGTGGGACCTCCGTCTCACCACTGTGCGGAGCGTCAAACCGGTGGCTGCGCCGCCCGCGCCCACCACACGCTCTCCGGCCTCTCGGCTCAGGGGGCGGGGCGGAGGGGCTCGAGGACGAAGAACGTGGCCGGGATGCGCCGGCGACCCAGGGCGACGAAGGCGTGCCCCAGGAGGAGCGTGTGGTCGGCGTCGAGGGCGACGAGGTAGTCGCGCAGGCGGCCGGCCGGATCGAGGGCGGAGCGGGCGTGGGGGCCGTAGTCGAGCAGCAGGGCGTCCAGGTACCGGTTGTCGGTGGCCTCGGGGTCGACGGCGTCGACAGAGAAGAAGGCGAACGGCTTTGGCTCCGGGCCGTCGGCCGGGAGCCACCGGCCGGTGCGGGGGCCGCGCCGGACGCGCCGGTTGTAGCCGCCATCCCCGGTGAAGCCCTTGACGAAGCGATCGGCCCCCGCCAGCCGCAGCCCTCCGGCGGTGTTGACGCCACGGAGCTCCTGGCCCGCCAGCTTGGCCCGGTCGGGCGCCCGGCCGCGCCGCATCTCGGCCTGCAGGTCGCGGGCCGGAGACGTGGCCAGCTCCAGGAATCGGCGCGACGGCGGCGGCTCGTGGTGGGTCACCGGGCCCTCCCCAGGTCCTCGGCCAGGGCGGCCGCGCCGCGTCCGCTCAGGGCCATGATCGTCTCCATCGGGTTGGTGCCGACCGGCGACGGGAACAGGCTGGCGTCGAGCACGGAGAGGCCCACCGTGTCCCGCACGCGGCCGTCGGGGTCGCAGACGTGCCGCCCGGGGTCGCCGCCCATGGCCGCGGTCCCCATCAAGTGCACGGTCAGCAGGTCCAGGTCCCGGGGCCGGGGGTCGGGCAGGCCGCGCAGCTCGTCCATGCCCGTGACCACACGGTCCCCGGGGCCGAAGGGCAGGTGGACCCGCACGGCGCCCGCCGCGAACAGGGCCTCGGCCTGGAGTCGCACCGCCCGGGCGATCCGCGCCGCGTCGGCCGCGGTGACGTCATAGGTGGGGACAGGCCGGCCCCGCACCACCCGCACCCGGCCGCTGCTGCTGTCCTCCACCAGGACCCCGGCGGTGACCATCCTCGGGTAGTCCTCCATGGCCCGGCCCAGCGCGGCGCCGTCGAGGGCCAGCGATCGGGCCACCAGCGCCGGCGGCAGGTTGACCGCGGCCATGATCACCCCGTCGTCCTCGAACTCACGGACCTGGTACGCCTGGTGGACGCCCTTCCAGCCCTCGACCGGCTCGCTGAACACCGCCGTGACCTGGGCGCCCGGGTGGACCCAGAGCCCTCGGCCGATGCGGCCCGAGGGCGAGCGGACACCGGAGCGCACCAGCAGCGCCGGGGTGTGGATGGCCCCGCACGCCACCACCACCGCCGAGGCGTCGACGGTGAACGGCGCCGCTGGCCCGCCCCCCTCGGGCACCACCGTGCCCTCGACGCCCACGGCCCGCTTGCCCCGGAACCGGACCCGGTCGACCCGGCAGCCGGCGTACACCTCGGCCCCGAAGGCCATGGCCCGCGGCAGGTACGACACCAGCGTGGACTGCTTGGCCCCGGTCGGGCACCCGAACAGGCAGCGGTTGCACCCGGCGCAGTGCACCTGGGCGCGGCGGTTGTCGACCACCCGCCACCCCAGCCGCTGGGCCCCCTGGCGCAGCAGGTGCTGGTCGCGGCCGATCGAGGACGGGTCCTGGGGCGCCACCGAGAGGAGGCGCTCGACCCTGGCGAACCAGGGGTCCAGCGCCTCGGGGGTGAGGCCGGGCATCTCCTCGTCGCGCTGCCACCGGCGGAGCACCCGTTCCGGCGTCCGCCAGGCCATGGCCCCGTTGATCACCGTCGACCCCCCGACGCAGCGACCCTCGTTGTAGGTGATGGGTGGCCGACCCAGGGTCGTGGTGGCGCCGCCGTCCCGGTACAGCGCCCGCACCATGGCCATGTCGTCGCCGCTGAAGCTCTCCGTCGGCCGGTGGGGGCCCTCCTCCACGACGATCACCGACAGCCCGTCCTCGGCCAGCTCGGCGGCGGCCACCGCGCCACCGGCGCCGGAGCCGACGACGACCACGTCGCAGCCCCGCCGCTCCCCCACCAGGGCCCGTCCGTCGTGGATGGCGCCCATCAACCCTCCCGCGGCGGCCGGGGGGCGCGGGCCAGCACCACGGCCCGATGGTCCTCGATGGCGGTGGCCCAGCGAGCGGCCCGGGGGCCGGCGACCTCGGCGGTCCAGGCGTCGGGGTCGTAGCCGAGGCGGGCCTTGACCTCCGGTTGGTCGTAGTAGGCGAGGACCAGCACGTCTCGGACGGTGCGGCGCAGCGGTCCCCACCCCGACGGGCTGGCCCGGCGCGATCGCCGGCCCGGGGACGGCAGGCCGGCCAGGTCGATGGCGGCCAGCAGGGCCCCGCGGCTGGTGGGCGGCAGCGCCGCGGCCGTCACCTCCACCTGGTCCACGACCCGGTCGAGCACCTCGGGGCGGGCGACGTCCGGCGGGCAGGCCGTCACGGCCAGGCGGCGCAGGATGCCCCGGCGCCGGCCGGAGAGGACGTCCCGGCCCCGACCCATGACTGGCCCGGCCACGGCCCGCACCGTAGTGGCGCGGGGTGGGCCCGTGGGTGGTACGACCGGGGCGCAGAAAGTTCTTCGACACCGGTGTCGATCCGGCGCCGCGCCGTTCGACCTAGGGGTGAGAGGGTCCGGACGGCCCGCCACACAGGGAGATGAACCCATGAAGTACATGCTGATCATGCGGGCCACCGACGGGGCCTCCGCCGAGTTCCAGGACGTGGACTTCCAGGAGGTCGTGGACTCCATGGGCCGGTTCAACCACGAGCTGATCTCGGCCGGCGTCCTGGTCGCCGCCGAGGGCCTGGACGACGCGGCCCAGGGCGTCGTCGTCGACTACTCGTCGCAGCCCCCGGTGGTGACCGACGGGCCCTACGGTGAGACCAAGGAGCTGTTCGGCGGCTTCTGGATCCTCGACGTCGCATCCAAGGAGGAGGCGGTCGAGTGGGCCAAGCGGGCCCCCTTGGCCGGCCCCGGCCTGAAGACCGAGATCCGCCGGGTCGCCAGCATTGACGAGTTCCCGCAGGACAACGAGTGGGTCCAGAAGGAGCGGGCGTGGCGGGAGTCCACCGGCCAGCTGTGAGCGACGCCCGCCAGGCCGTGGCCACGGTGTGGCGGATCGAGTCGGCCCGCATCGTCGGGGCGCTGGCCCGCGACACCGGCGACTTCGCCCTGGCCGAGGACCTGGCCCAGGAGGCGCTGGCCGAGGCGCTGGTGAGCTGGCCCCGCGACGGCGTGCCCCGCCAGCCGGCCGGGTGGCTGATGACGGTGGGCCGCCGGCGGGCGATCGACGCCTTCCGGCGGCGCGCCGGGCGCGACGAGCGCTACGCCGCCCTCGCCCACGGCTTGGGCGAGGGCGGCACCGTGACGGGGGCAGCGGCCTCCCCCGACCCGGCGGCGGCGGGCGACCTCCTGTCCGACCCGGACCGGATCGACGACGACGTGCTGGCCCTGGTCTTCATCGCCTGCCACCCCCTGCTGGCCCCCGAGGCCCGGGTGGCGCTCACCCTGCGGGTCGTCGGGGGCCTGACCAGCGACGAGATCGCCCGGGCGTTCCTGGTGCCCACGGCGACGGTGCAGGCCCGGATCACCCGGGCCAAGAAGACGCTGTCGGCGGCCCGGGTCCCCTTCGAGGTGCCGCCGCCCGAGCAGCGTCAGGAGCGGTTGGGCTCCGTGCTCAGCGTGCTCTACGTCATCTTCACCGAGGGGTCGACGGCGACCTCCGGCGACGACCTGATCCGGCCCGACCTGGCCCACGAGGCGGTCCGGCTGGCCCGGGTCCTGGCCCGCCTGGTGCCCGACGAGCCGGAGGCGCAGGGCCTTCTGGCGCTGTTGGAGCTGACCGCGGCCCGGTTCCCGGCCCGCACCGGCCCCGACGGCGACCCGGTGTTGTTGGCCGACCAGGACCGGCGGCGGTGGGACCGGGCCGCCATCCGGCGGGGACGCGCCGCCCTGGCCCGGGCCGGGCAGGTGGGGCGGGGCCTGGGCGCCTACGGCCTCCAGGCCGCCATCGCCGAGGGCCACGCCGTGGCCGCCTCGGTCGAGGCCACCGACTGGGAGCGGATCGTCGTGCTCTACGAGGCCCTCGGGCGGCTGGCCCCCTCCCCCGTCGTCGAGCTGAACCGGGCGGTGGCGCTCTCGATGGCCCAGGGGCCGGCCGCCGCCCTCCGGGTCGTCGACGACCTGGTCGCCTCGGAGCAGCTCGCCCGTTCCCACCTGGTGCCGAGCGTGCGGGGCGAGCTGCTGGCCCGACTGGGCCGGGTCGAGGAGGCCAGGTCGGAGCTGGAGCGGGCCGTCGACCTCTGCGGCAACGCCCGTGAACGCGGCCTGCTCGACCGCAAGCGCCGCGACCTCGGCTGAGGCCAGTCGGCCCCTCTCGTCGTCCACCCGGGTAGCCCTCTTCGTTGGCCGGCGCCCGGCCACGAGGTGGGTGTCCACGGTCAGGGTGGGGCGGGGAAGGGCCCTGAAGGTGAGGGATCCCCCTTGGCATGGACGGGGGGGACGCGAAACTCGCCGGCCATGCACCCGACGGTCGAGCGAGCGGTCGAGCGGTACCTGGCCCAGGTAGACCGTCTGTTGCCGGGGCTGGTCACTGGCTTCTACGTGGTTGGTTCGACGGCGTACGACGCCTACCGGGACGGACGCAGCGACATCGATTTCGTGGCCGTGGTGGACGACGACCTCACCCCGGCCCAGCTGCGCCGCCTGCGCATCCAGCACCAGCAGAGCGGGATGCACACGGCGCTGTCGGCGTTAGGCCGGCGCCGGTCCCCGACCACGGGCACGTGCAACGGCGTCTTCATCCGATCCACCGACCTGTCTCAGCCCGTGAGCGCGATCACACCGGTGGCTCACCACGTCGGCGTGTCCTTCGGCACGGGCCCGGCGGGGTCCGACGTCAGCCCCGTGGCCTGGAAGACCCTCGCCGAACGGGGCATACCCGTGCGCGGGCCCGACCCGTCCACCCTGGGGTTGGACCCCCAGCTCGAGCTGCTGCGCTCCTGGAACCACGGCAACCTGGAGAGCTACTGGCGGCCGTGGGCCGGGCGGGTCCACCGTTCTCCCCGCCGGTGGTTCACCGGCCGGCCGCGTTACTGGACGGCCTGGGGAACGCTGGGCCCGCCCCGCCTCCACTGCACCATGGCGACCGGTGAGGTCGTGTCGAAGGAGGCCGCCGGCGAGTACGCCCTCGACGTCTTCCCGTCGAGGTGGCACCCCCTCATCATCGACGCCCTGGCCTACGTCCGGTCCCAACCCGACCAACTGCGGTGGTCACCGGCCCAGCGGGGCCGGCGAACGGCGGATTTCGTGGACGAGGTCATCGCTTCGGGGACCGACCTGCCCTGAGCCGGGCCGGGCGCGAAGTCTGGGCGGCCGTCATCTCGCAAAGGTCCGCGGGTTTCGGCCCGGGCGGAGGCCGAGTACGGCGTCAGCACCACGGGCCTCTAGCGACCTTCATCAGGACGTCGGTATCTCGGTGTCCGACCGCCAAGGGTGAGCCGCCCGGGTCGGCCCGGACAGACCGGGCCGCTCAGCACCCCTGCTACGGGACCAGGCAGGCGGTGCGTAGCTCTTCGTAGACGGGGAGGTTGCGCTCGACCAGGGCTGCGATCCGGGCGTCCTGGGGTGCCGGGGGGCTGCCGTCCGGGGGCGCCAGGAAGCCGCTGCTGCGGGAGGTGGCGCCGTACCAGTCGCGCCAGCGTTCCCATTCGGGCCGCATGCCCGACTCCCAGGTGAGTGCGTCGGGGGCGGCGGCAAGGCCCATGGTGTCGCACCAGGCCCCCACCACCGCCTCGGGCTCTCGGCACAGGTCGTGGCTGTCGATCACCAGCGGCTCGGTGCCGGCCGCCCGCAGCGTCTCGACGGCCCTGGACAGGGCCGTGAAGCCGGCCTCCTCGTCGGTCATGTCGGGCCAGATGCGCGCCATCGAGGGGATCGACCAGCGGGGGTCGCGGATCAGGAACGTGCTGTTCCATGCGCCCAGGAGGGCGTCGAGCGCGGGGCCCGGGTGGTAGGCCATGTCCTTGACGAAGACCGGCCCCGACGCGGCCAGCGCCTCGACCTCGGCGATGATGGCCGGCACGGTGGCGTCGGGCTCGGTCTCGGGGAACCGAGGGCTGCGGCGGTCGGGCCCGTGGTAGTAGACGGCGGAGAACGGCTCGTCGAGCACGGCGTGGTCGCCCCGCTCGATCATCATGCGCTCGAAGGCGGTGGACGCGCTGCGGGGCACCGCCCACAGGGCGCGCACCGGGTGGCGGTCCTCGGGTTCCGTCGGCCCCTGACCCATCGAGGTGGACTCTAGGCCGTCGCCGCTGGCGGGCGGGCGAGGCGGAGGCGGCGTCAGGTCAGGGACCGGCCGACGAAGGCGAGGGCGGCGGGCGTGATCCGGTCCCAGTAGCCGCGGGTGTGGTCGCCGGGGGTCCAGTCGGCCACCGCCGGCGCGGGGTCGAGGGCGCCGGCGAAGCGCTGGACCCGATCGAGCAGCGGATCGGCCGTGCCGCACCACAGCCCGATGTCGGTTCCCGCCAGGCGATCCCTGGCTCCCCAGACATCACGGGGGCGTCCGTCGTCGGTCGCCGCGGTGCCGTCGGGACCGTCGGGGACGGCGGGGCTGAAGGCGGCGACGGCGGCCAGCGAGCGGGTGGCGTCAGCCAGGTCGCTGTGTCGTCGCTCTTGGCACCGACCGCTTGAGCCACCCTCGTCGGCGCATCTCGCCAGAGGACGACGGGTCGAGGCCTGGGCCTGGGTCCGCGCCGGGCGGTCACGCCAGCAGCGACCGGTAGTAGGCGTAGGCGTCGCCGACGGTGAACACCTCGGGGGGGTTCGGCGGGAGCACGTCCACCTCGGCCATCTCCTCCACGAAGACGATCACCTGGAAGAACTGGATGGAGTCGAGGCCCCAATCGGCGAACAGGTCGTCGCCGACGCTCACCACCCCGGGTGGGTCGACCTCCAGCATCTCGGCCAGCTCCCGCCCGAACCCCTCGATCGTTTCGTGCGCCACCTCAGCTCCTTCCTGCGGGATGATCGGCGGTCGCCTCCGCGACGTCTCGGTACCATGCCGGCGGTGACATCCAGCGGGTCCGACGAGAGGGACACGACGACCACCTCCTCGGCGGTGGAGGTGTCCGCACCCTGGCTCCGCTCAGTGTGGGCCGGGGCGACCGGGGACGATCCGGGGCCCCTGGAGCCGGCCGACGAGCTGGCAGCCCTCGGCCTGTGGGGCGTCGACCGCGTGGTCGTGGTGGGCGCCGTCGAGACGGCCCTCGGCATCGAGCTCCCCGCCGACCTGGTCGCCGAGCTGCGTTCCGTGGGCGATCTCCTGCACTACGCCGGGACGCTGCGCGACCACCAGGCCTCTCCCCCACCCCCGGTCGAGGTCGCCCGGGAGCGCTGACGGGCAGGGGATCAACCAACGCGGCCCTCCCACGCCGTCTCGACTCCCGCCACGTCGCCTCTCCTGACCTCGTAGATGTCGACGTCGGCGAAGCGGGTGGCGTCTCGGCGGAGGTGGGCGGGGCGCCGGCCCACGCGGTGGACCGGGACGGACACGAGCGCCCCGCCCTCCGCGCCGTCGGATGCCACCTCGAAGGTGAGCTTGCGCACCGGGAAGCTCCGGAGGGCCAGGGCCACGAAGGCGGCGATGCCGTCCCCCGCCGCGGGGGAGGTGGGGTCGGCGAGCCATGACAGCGTGGCGTGGAGGTTGAAGAGGTCGAGGTCGTGCAGCGTGCACAGCGCGATGTCGCGCCCCCCGGCCACGACCACCTTCTGGATGGGGGCGTCGGCCCAGATGAGGCCGGCCCGGGCGGCCGGGCCGGGGGTGAGCCCGGGCGGCGGCCACCGGGTGGTCCCCACCCACTGGTCGAGCCAGCCCTGGAGGGCCCACACCTCGGCTTCGCCGCAGTCGCGCAGGCCGACGTCGTTCACGACGTGCCGCCGGCCCCGGCACGAGCGTTGCCGGTGACCTGCAGGGCGAGGTCCCGGTCCCAGTCGCGGGCGAACAGGGAGAAGAAGGCGACGTCCTCGACGCCGTGCTCGGTCACGGCGTGGGCGGCCAGGTGGCCCTCGTCCTCCAACCACCGGTGGGAGGAGCCCACGAAGCGGTCCACGCCGTGAGCCGGCACCTCGAGGGTCAGCTTGCGGTAGCCGTGACCGGCGATCAGGAGGTTGAGGAAGAGGACCAGCCCCTCCAATGGCCATCCGGCGCGCCACAGCTCCTCGCCGACGGCGATGCCGACGGCGACGGTGCCGGACCGCAGGTCCTCGTCGAGCCCCTGCACCAGGCCGACCGTCCGGTCGTCACCGCGGGCGACGAGGGCGTACTGGACCCGGGACGCCCCCCAGAGCTGCTCCTCCAGCTCATCGAGCGAGGGCAGGGCGCCCCGGAGGGGCCAGGCCCGCGGGTCTCCGGCGCCGAGCAGGGCGTGCAGCTCGGCCAGGCGCCGCCGGTCGAGGGGGCGCAGGGCGACGCGCCGACCGGCCAGCGGCTGCCCGAAGGCCAGCTCGGCTCCCGTCACGGCGACGCCTCCGGCGCCCACAGCTCGTGGACGAGCAGGTCGGACAGGACGCCGTCGTCGGTCCACTCCTGTTCCCGGAGCCGCAACGAGGGCGTGGCGCCGGGCAGGAGGGCGGCCACGTCCGCGTGCCCGTCGAGGGTGGCGAGGATCAGGCGGCGCAGCCCGCCGCTGGCGAAGACGTCGGCGGTGAACCGGGCCAGCGTGTCGCGCACGAGGGTGAGGTCGCCGGGGGCGGTGATCAGCTCCAGGTCGGCCGAGTGCGTCGGCTCGTGCACCTTCACGACCTGGAACAGGGCCAGGCCCGGCCTCCCGGGTGGGGCCGCCACGGCCTGGGTCGCCACCTGGTCGCGGAGCAGGCTCTCGACCAGGCCCGGTGACGGCGACAGGCCCCGGAGCGACCACCGCTGGGAACGGTGGCCGTTCGCCAGGGCGGCCACCATCCAGGGCCTGTCGTCGTCGGTGGGGGCGCGCAGGCCCAGGATGCTCATGGGTGTGGTCGCTCGTCGTCGGTCGGGTCGGGCATCCGGCGGGCTGGGGCGGCCGGGACCGCCGCCCGTCGAGGGCGGGCGGCGACCGGCGGGACCCGGGCCAGCTCTGTCAGTACCGCAGGTGGAACGCTTCGGGGGACGCTTGCGATTCGATCCGGAACTTGGTCCCGCTGGTGATGGCGCTCCCCGACATGTTCAAGTAGAACGCCTCGCAGACGGCGTGGGTCGGGCTGGTGAAGGTCACGCCTCCCTCCCCGATGTAGCGGAGGCGAGCCGACGCGCACGAGTCTTGGGTGGCGGCGTAGATGTAGTAGCACCCGGTGTAGGTGGACTTGAGCTGGGCCGCGGTCTCGGCGTACCAGTTCTGGCCGTCGTAGAAGTAGTCGGAGGTGACGGTGGCCTGGTACGCGCAGTCGTACTCGTCGGCGCCGGCCGGCGCCGGCGCGGTGAGGACCACCGCCGTCGAGGCGAGGGCCGCCGCCGCAGCGGCGACCCCGGCCAGCTTGGCCTTGGTCCCGGTCTTGCGGTCTGCGATCGCGGTGCTCATGGTGTCTCCTTGGTGTGGGGGGTGGGGGTGCAGAAGGGGTGTGAGGGCGCCGTGGGGTGCGGCTCAGCCCGGTTGGCGGCCGACGGCGGCCACGGTGACGGTGTCGTGGTCCCAGGCGACAGAGGGCCGGTAGCACCCGGCGCCCTCGTCGGTGACGTCGATCGTCGCCCCGGCGAGGAGGCCGTCGAGGTGGTCCTCAGCCCACGAACGGGCCGCCTCGAGGGTGGGGCACCCGTCGTCGGCGGGCACGGCCAGGATGCCCACCTCGGCGGCGCGGGCCTCGTTGAGGCGCACCAGGCCGTCGACGTCGAGGGGGCGGACCCCGGCGCCGAGCTCGGCGCAGGCCGGGCCGTCCAGGATCACCGACGGGCGGGGGAAGGCGTCGCCGCCGGGCCGGCAGAGCTCGGCGTCGTCCAGCCCGAGGTCGGTCCCCTGCGTCGCCTGGTCGAGACAGGCCTGGGCGAGGTGCCGGGCCGTCATGGCCTCCCCGAAGGCCGGTTCGAGGGCGTACGTGCCGATCACGACCGACCCGCGGGTGACGGGACCGGCCTCGGACAAGGGGGCGGCGTGCTCGGGCACCAGGCAGCGCACCAGCTCGGCGTCGAGGGAGGAGCGTCCCCCCTCGGCGAAGATCACCTCGTCGCCGAGGGCCTCGGTGACGGCGGCGGCGTCGGCCGCCCCGGGGCGGGGCAGAGAGAGACCCGGCCGGGACAACCGGTCGACGGCCCCGACCGGGGTCGAGGCGTCGTCGTCGGCGCGCACCCAGGTGAACGCACCAGCGGCGAGGACGGCGGCCACGACAGCCAAGCCGAGGGTCCCTGATCTCCCCATCGACCCTCTCCTCGCCTCGCGCTGCGGCCCGCCTCGCAACCCCGCCTGGGGCCCAAGTCAGCGACGGTAACGATGCGCACTCAACCTGTCAATCACCTACCAATCCCAATGGTTGGAGGGCTCCCAGGAGATCACATCGACCATGAGAAGTGGCGCCCCTCATACAACCGCGAGGAGTGCCAGTCGGACGATCTGGGGGGAGCCGCGACGTCGTGTGTGTGACACCGTGGTCGGTGGGACGATCGCTGCGATGGCCTGCCGACGAGGAATCGCGGGCCTCGCGACCTGGTTGCTCGTGGCCGCCGTCGGGACCACGACCGGTCTGCAACCATCCAAGTGGAACTACGCCGCCGACTCGTTCACAGCCGCATGACCCACACACGGCTCCCTTCCGCGGGCCGACAACTAGGTTGCGGCGGTGCGCGCCCGTTCCCCGGTCACCCGTGTCGAGGCCGGCCACCTCGTCGTGCGGACCGAGCTCGAGGCGGCCGACGGCACCCCGCTGGCGCCCCTCGAGGTGCGGGTGCCCATCGCCCAGGCCGACCTGCTCGACCCGACCGCGACCCCCGGCGTTGCCCCGCTGGTGATGCTGGCCGCAGTGCGGGGCGAGGATCTCCACGTCGAGGGCCCGGTCGATGCCCGGATGGCGACCGGCGCGCCCCAGATCATGGCCGCGCTGGCCGACTGGTGGGACCTCCCACCCCTCGCCGTGCGGGTCGACGACGTCTACGACACCCCGGCCGACGGCGACGCGGTCGGCCTCTTCTTCACCCGGGGCGTCGACTCGTGGTCGACCCTGCTCGACCTGCTGGACGAGCCGCCCGGCGACCGGGTGACGCACCTCGTGTCGGTGCGCCAGGCCTCGCCGATCACACAAGCCGTCCAGGCCGAGATCGTCGCTGGCCACCGCCTCGTCGCCGCCGAGCTGGGGCTGGAGGTGGTCGAGGTGGAGTCCTCGGCTCAGGCCCTGCTCAGCACCCACCGCCGCGGGATCGACACCGCGGCGCCGGCCCTCACCGGTGCCGGCCTCCAGGTCGCCGGGCGGATGCACCGCCTGATGCTGACCGCCGGTCACCCGGGCCACGTCCACACGAGCACCGGGGTCGACTCGGCCCTGATCGGCCCGCTGCGAACCGGCCGGACCGAGGTCGTCGCCGGCAACCCGGAGAGGACCCGAGGCCAGCGCGTCGCCCACCTGCTCGACTCGCCGCTGGCCCGGCGGTCGCTCCAGGTGTGCGGGACCGAGGGCACGGCGGGAAGCTGCGGGCGCTGCGGCCCGTGCCTGATCACCATGGCCGAGCTGGCCATCGCCGGTGACCCCGACCCCGCCGCGGGGTTTGCCGCCCCCATCGATCCCGAACACGTCCGCCAGATGGCCCTCGGTCCCGAGATGGGGCCGTTCATGGCCCCGATCATCGAGGGCCTGCCCCCCGCCTACGAGGAGCTGCGCCGGGCCTGGTCCGACGCCTGGGATCGGGCCAACGACGTGGCCCCCCGGCCCCGCTGGGGCGAGGGTGCCCCGCCCACCCTCGCCGGGGCCTCGTTGCCCCAGCGGGTCGCCGTCGCCCTGCGGGCCACCACCGGCCAGCCCGTCGCCCCGGCGCCGGCACCGCTCGGGTGGCGTGAGGGGGCCGTCGCCCTGCGTCCCGCGCTCGACCTCCACGACGAGATCCGGGCCCTGGCCGACGCCGCCCCCGGCCGGCCCCACGCGTGGGCGGTCGTCGAGCACCACATCCGCGACGGCGCCCGCGACGGCCACCAGGCCGACCTGGCCCTCGCCCTGGCCGGCCACCACGGTCCCGGCCCCACCTACCTGCCCGGGATCCTGTGGGCTCATCTCGACCCGCCGGTGCTCGATGCCGTCGCCGTGCGGACGTTGCTACGCACGGCCCGGACCCGGCTGTGGTGGCGGGCCGAGGGTGACCTCGAGCCGCTGCGGGTCCTCGAGGCGATCGAGCAGGGCTGCCTGCCGCTGCAGGTGATGCCCGCCGCCGCCGCCCTGGACCTGGCCCGTGACCTGCCGCCAGCCCTCGTGCCGCTCGTGGTGTCCGACGAGGCCCTGGCCGGCCTCGACCTGAACCCCGCCGCCGTCGCCAGCCGCCTGGGCCCCGTCGTCGACCACCTCCTGTCGGGCTCGGCCGAGCACGATCTCCTCACCGGTGCCCACGCATGATCCGGGCCGGCCGATGACCGACGAGCCGCCGACCCCCGAGCCGACCCCCGAGCCGGCGGCCGGCGGCGTCGAGCGGGCCCGGGGCTTCGTGGCCCGGGCCCGGCGGGCACCCGGCGCGGTCGACGACCTGGCCCGGTCCGTCGAGGCCATCGGCTCCCAGCTGGCCGAGGTGCGCACCGCCCTGGCCCGGGTCGAGCAGCTCGGCTGGGACGGCCGCCTCGACACCCGCGGCGGCGTCGAGGCCGTGGGCGGCGAGTTGCACCGGCTGCGCGACCACGTCGATGCCGTGGGCCAGCAGGTCGCCGCCCTCGACGGCACCGTCGTCGCCCACGCCGCGGCCGTCCGCCGCACGGTTCAGGCGCCGGCACGCGCCGCCGCGGCCGCCGCCCTCCGCGAGCGGCTGGGCCCCGCCCCCGATCTCCGGCCCGGCCTGTCGGTCTTCACCCTGTGCTGGAACCACGGGGCGCTGCTGGCGACCTCGGTGCGCAGTGCCCAATCCGTCCTCGACCTCCTGCCGCCCGAGGAGCAGGGCGAGATCCTCGTCCTCGACGACGCCTCCACCGACGCCACCCCCGCCGTCGCCGCCGCCCTGACCGCCGAGGACCCCCGCATCCGGGTGATCCGGGCCGACGAGAACCTGGGCCTGGGCCACGCCCGCAACACCCTCCTGCACGCCGCCCGCACCCGCCACGCCCTCCAGCTCGACGCCGACGACGTCGCCGTCGCCGCCGGTGTGATCGATCTCTACCGCATGGCCGTCCGCACCGGCGCCAGCGTCACGTTCGGCACCATCGTCCAGACCGACGCCGACGGCGCCGCCCTCGGCACGGTGTCGAACGAGCCGCCCACCGCCGCCTTCTTCCGCTCCAACTACATCGGCACCATCGCCGTCAGCGACGTGGCCGCCTACCGGGAGATGGGCGGATGGCCCACCGACCCGCTGCTCGAGCACGTCGACGACTGGTCGTCGTTGCACCAGGTCATCACCGAGGGCCGGCTGGTGGCCTTCGTGCCCACCCTCGCCGCCGTGTACCGGGAGTGGCCGACCGGCTTCCACCACACCGTGCCCGACCCCCGCCTGGGCCAGGAGCGCATCGCCCGTGCCTTCGACCCCGTCGGCCGCCACCGCGGCGACGACGCCCTCGCGGGCGTGGCCGCGGTTGCCATCCACCCCTCCACCGGCCCGCTGTGGGCCACGCCCGAGGCCATCGCCCTCGACCCGACCCTCGCCCCGACCCCGCCCCCGCCGGTGCGGGTCCCGTCGCCCACCGCCCGCATCCTGCTCGTGGGCCCGGGCGGAGTGGCCAACCTGGGCGACGACGCCATCACCGTGCGCGCCGTCCACCGGGCCCGGGCCGCGTTCGGACCCGACGTCGCCCTCGACGTGATCACCGATGGCCCGCCCGTCCAGGCGTTCGGCGGCCGGGCCCGCTGGCTCCTGCCCCTGAACATGGCGATCCACGGTCTCACCGCCGACCAGCTCGGGGCCCTGCCGCCCGTCCTCGAGCACGCGCCCGAACGGGCCGGGGCCGACCAGGCCCGGTGGCGGCCGTTCGACCCCGCCGCCTACGACGCCGCCGTGTTCCTCGGCTGCGGGCTGTCGTCACGCTGGGCCGAGGGCACGATCGTCCCCCGGGCCCTCCTGGCGGCCGCCCTCCGCACTGCGAGGGTCCCCGTGGCCTACTCCGGCCAGGGGTATGTGATCGACGACGACGGTCGCGACCTGATGGCCGCCTTCCTGGGCGGCGCCGTCGCCCTCGGCTGCCGCGACGACGCATCGGCCGCCTTCGCCTCCAGCCTCCCCGGCGTCGACCCCCACGTCGTCACCGTCACCGGCGACGACGCACTGGGGCTGGCTCCGGCCGCCGACGCGCCGGCGCTCGCCGCCCTCGACCGGCCGACCCTGGCCGTCACGGTCCGCCGGGCCGACTACGTCGGTGCGCCCGAGGGCGACCCGGTCCGCCGGTGGGCCCTGGCCGCCGACGCGCTGGCCGCGGCACGGGGTTGGGATGTGCTCGGCGTGGCCCTCAACGCGCAGCCGCCCGAGCCCGAGATCGTCACCCTCGCCACCCTCCGGACCATGGTCCCGCTCCGGGCCCGCTGGCGCCTGGTGGAGTGCGGCTCGAACCCGGCCCGCCTGGTCGCCGCCGTGTCCGGCGCCGTCGCCGTGGCCACGCAGTCGTACCACGCCGCCCTGTTCGGGCTGGGCGCCGGGGTGCCGTCGGTGCTCGGGGCGGCCTCCGCCTACTACGAGGCCAAGGCGGTCGGTCTCGCCGGCCTGGCCGGGCTGCCGGAGGCGTTCGCCGTCACCGACCCCGACGACCTGCCCGGTGCCCTCGACGCCGTCACCGGCACCATGGCCGCTCGCCCCGCCCCCCTGGCCGAGGCGTCCCGGGCCGCCGACGCCTGGTGGTCGGCCCTCCCCGCCGCCCTGGGCGTGACGGTACGAGCAGCGGTGTGACCCGGTTGGCCTGACCGGCCGAGGCTCGTCGTCAGACCCGCTCGAGCACGACCACCTGCATCCCGCCGTGGAAGACGAGGGTCGGTCCTCGACGGAGCCGGGAGGCCGCCGGTTCCCGGGATCGGATGTCCAGGAACGTGGACCATCCGGTCGGCACCAACACGACCCACACCCTTTCGTGCTCCGCCATGCGGGCGCTGAGCTCGACGGGGCCCAGGACGGCATCGAGGCGCCGGACCTGGCCCAGGGGTCGGGGCGGGCTGAGGGCGACCAGGTCCACCCGGGGGCCGGACCGGCCGGTCCACGCCGCTTCGAACGGGGCCCGCAGGAGGTCGGGGTTGTCCTGCGGCCCGCCGATGGGGATGAAGACGAGGCCGTCACCGGGCTGGGCGTGGGACCCGATGTGGTCGGCCACCGCGTCCCAGTCCTCGAAGCGCTCGCCGGATCGGGGCACCCGGTCGAGGATCGGGACGCTGATGGCCGCCACCACGAGCAGGGCACCGAGGGCCCAACGTCCGGCGCGGCTCGGGCGCCGCGAGGTGTCGGGGCTGGACACCGGGAGGGAGGGCACGACCGCCCGCCACAGGGTGTGGAGACCGACGGCGATGAGGATGCCCAGGGCCGGGAGGGAGCCGGACACGTAGCGGCCGAGCAGGGAGGGCCGGACCACCGACAGGGCCACCAGGAGGACGGCGGGTGAGAACGCCCACCAGAGGGGGGCCACGGCCTTCCACCGGCTGACGGGGTCGGGGGCCGGGCGCCGCAGCAGCGCCACCGCTCCCACCCCGACCAGGACGCCCAGCCCGGCGCGGAGTGGCCACCGGCGGGCCAACAGGTGGGTGGCCAGGGCTTCGATCTGGGCCCGGTTGATCGGGAGGATCCAGTCACCGACGTTCTCGGCGTCGAGGGCGAGCAGCAGGAAGGCCAGCGTCGCCACACCGGCAACGACTGCCGGGACGAGGGTCACGAGCAGTCGCCGCCGGTGGCGGAGGTGGACGGCCACGCTGAGGACGAGCGGCGGCACCTGGAGGAGGAACAGGCCGTGGGACAGCTCGCCCGCCACCACCAGGGGCACCAGGGCGAGGCACCAGAGCCGGGTCGATCGTCGATCGTCCCGGGCGTCGGCCTCGACGGCGCGGGTGAGGCACGTCCAGCAGCTCACCGTCAGGGCCAGCACGAGGGCATAGGCGCGGGCGTTCTGGGCCAGGTTCAGCACGGCAGGCATGAGGGCGACGACCACCAGGGTGAGGTCGGCCTGGTTCGGTGGGAGGAGCCGGTGGACCAGCCTCGACAGGACGAGGATCACGACCAGGACCAGGGCCACCGACAGGCTGCGCAGGGCCAGGGCTGACGAGCCGACGACGGCCGTCCACCCGTTGAGCAGCACGTAGTAGAGGGCCATGGTCCCTCCGGTGTTCCTGATGGTGGAGACCAACTGGTTGGTGGCACCGAGAGAGAAGGCCTCGTCGATCCAGAGGGGCCGCCGGGTGATGCGCCAGGAGGAGGAGGCCAGCGCCAGCCCGAGGGCGGCGAGGGTCACGACGGCTCTCCGCTGGATCATCGGCCGACGAACCCCTTGGTGACCCACGGCGAGACGTGGATCACCAGGGTCACGGCCAGGGCCAGCACCGTCACCATCAGCAGCACTCGGGACCAGAGCGAACGGCGAGGCGCATCCGCCAATCTTGGTCGCTGGCTCGTCGATCGACGCCATGGTCCAGCCCTATGAGTCGTGCGACGTCGAGGCCTCCTCGACCAGCCGGGCGTAGAGCGCCTCGGCCGGGGCGAGGGCGCGGCTCCACTCGAAGGGCTGCACCCGCGCCCGGCCACTGGCGGCGAGCGCAGCCGATCGCTCCGGGTCGGCCAACAGGGCAACGGCGGCGTCGCCCAGGTCGGCGGGTTGGTGTGCCACGAGCCCGTCGTGGTCGGGGACGAAGCCCGAGCCCGCCATCCCGAAGGGGGTGCCCACGACCGGACGGGCTGCCCCCAGCGCCTCCAGCGCCTTGAGCCGGACCCCGCCGCCCTGCCACACGGGCACGACGACGAGCCGGGCCCTCGTCAGCTCGACGACGATGTCGTCGACGACACCGGGGGCCTCGGCCCGGGGGGCGTCGGCGATGGCCCGGGCCAACGACGCTTGGATGCCTCCGCCGACCACGCGGAGCCGGGCGCCGGGCCGCGCCTGGGCCACCCGGGGCCATCCCTCCCGGACGAAGCGCTCTATGCCGAGCGCGTTCGGCGCGTAGTCGAGCCGACCGGTGCAGAGCACCACCTCGTCGGCTGGGAGCGTGTCGGGGATGGCCAAGATCTCCCGGTCGATCCCGTTGGGGGCGACGACGATCGTCCCACCGAGCGCCTCGAGCTGCGCGGCATCGTCATCTCCGACGCAGAGCACCGCCGTCGCCGCTGGGACGACCGTGCGCTCGACCGTCCTCGACGCCAGGGACCGGTTCCAAGCCCGAGCCCACGCCACGCCCGGGCGGGAGGTCCGGGCGACCGATGCCAGGGCGGCGGAGTCGACGTTGTGCATGCTCAGGATCCACCGCTCGGTCGGGTACTGGCTGCGGTAGTACGCCGAACGCGGGTGCTCGGCCTGCACAAAGGCTGGCGGGTCGTGGTGCCAGTGCCGCAGGCGGGCGGCCAGATCCTTGTCGTAGGGGGTGGGCCGACGCCGGAGGTGCTGACGGAGGCGGTCGAGCGGTCCGGGATCGACCTCGAGGCTCAGGTCGACGTCCCACCCCCGCCCCCGCAGGGCGGCGGCCGACCTGTCTTCTTCGGCGTGGCCGGTCGCCAGCAGGTGGGGCCGGGCGCCAGCCCGCTCAGCGGCCTCGAGCAGGCGGAGCGTCCGCTTCCGCCCTCCCGAGGTGGCGGGGTACGGGAGCACGGGGCACACGACGAGCGCCCGCGGCGGCGTCGACGAGGATCCCGGCGCGACGTCCGTCACCATCTCCGCATCCGTCGGCGTCGAGCCATGCTGACCATGACGCGCCGGGTGATGCAGGGGCGGCCGGCTGTCACCGCGCCACCGTACCGAAACCCCTCCGGCGCCGACCGACGCCAGGACGCCCTCGGCGTCTCAGCGAGACTGGGCTGGTGGCCGTTCCTCTCGACCCGCCTGTCGCCTTCGCACCGCTGCTCCGCCTCGACCGGTTGCGGCTGCTCGACCTCTTGGCCGGCCTGGCGCCTGAGGAGTGGCGGCGCGACACGCCGTGCCCAGGCTGGACGGTGCTCGGCCTCGTCAGCCACCTCGTCGGTGTCGATCTGAGCGTGATCTCGTCGAACCGCGACCACCATCACGGCACTCCCGCACCCGCTGGCATCGATGAGGCCGGCTTCATCGACTGGCTCGACGACCTCCAGCGCGAGTGGGTGCATGCCGCCCGCCGCATCAGCCCCCAGCTGATGGTCCAGCTGCTCGCGTTCCTGGACGAGCATGTCGCCACGACGCTCGCGAGACAGGACCCTCGAGCTCGCACCGCGACGGTGTCGTGGGCCAGCGACGAGCCGCAACCGGTGTGGCTCGATCACGGACGCGAGCTGACCGAGCGCTGGATCCACCGCCAACAGCTTCACGAAGCCATCGGCCAGCCCAGCGACCTGCGCCCGGATCTGGTCGGCCCGGTGCTCGACACCCTGCGGTGGGCCTATCCCCATCGTCTTCGTCAAGTCGACCACCCGACCGGAACTGCGATGCTGGTCGAGGTGGACGGCGAGGGACAGCGGCACAGGTGGTGTCTTCTCCGCGACGAGCAGGAGTGGACCTTCGTCCCGCGCGTCATCGACCACCTCGATGCCGTCGTGACGATGTCGACTGAGCAGGCCTGGCGCCTGCTCTCCAACAACTACCGCGAGGATGCCCACGGACCGATCGGCATCCACGGCGACCCTCAGCTCGGCGCCGTCATCATGAACACCCGAGGGATCATCGGCCACCCGCAGTGACACGCCGACCCAGGCGAGGAGGAGCTGCGCCAACGCAAGGCATCCGACCACACGCGGTCGCGGCGGGACTTCGAGCGGAACACGAGCCTGCGACTGCACTTCCGACGGTGGTACGAGACGCTCAGTCGCCTCGATCCGACCCGAGTGATGTGGGAGCATCCGGCTGGCGGGCTGAGTGGCGACCTCCTCGCGGTGGGACGACGGACATCGAGGTCCGATCCCCGACTCTTCGATGACTCCCCCGCTACCTCCACGAGTCCCCCGTCTGCCGGCCAGTACTCGTGCACCTCCACTGCTCGGCTCCCTCGATCACCGATCGGGTCTCGGACGGTACCAAGTCCGCACCTAGCCGCAAGGCTGGCGCCGAGTCGCGCAGGAACTCCATGACCTCGTCCCTGGACCGGCCGCCGAGAACCTTGGTCCAGATCCTTGAACACGTCGTTGGTGTGGCCGACGCTCTGGTGGCGACCGCCGGGCAGGTACACCCCTCCCCGCCGCCCACGACCCGAACGGAACTCGCACCGCGACCCACGAGGGTGGGCTCACTCGCCGTGCCGTGCGGGGCATCCTCCGCAACGAGAAGTAGCTCGGCCGGGCGGGTTTAGGGGAAGCAGCGCGGTGTATGTCTTCACCACACTGCGTGAGCGGCCTCTCACATTCTGCGGGGCTGCGCGTTGGGAGGGCGCCCGGGCCAGGCAGGGGGCATGATCGCGATGTGGACAGGCAGGGAGAGCTGCGCGTGCGCCTCCTCGGCGGCCTGTCGGTCGAGGGACGGGCAGAGCGGGACCTCGGGAGCCGCAAGGGCCGAACCCTCCTCAAGGTGCTCGCCGTGGCCCGGGGCGCACCGGTGCCGATCGAGGGGCTGGCCGACGTCCTGTGGGGCGCCGACCTCCCGGCACGGCCGGCGGAGCAGGTCGGGGTGCTGGTCTCCCGCCTCCGCGCCGCGTTGGGGCCTGATCGACTCGTTCGCACCGACGGCGGCTACGCGCTGCGATGTGCCTGGCTCGACATCGAGGAGCTGGCGGTTCGGGTGAGCGACGCCGAGACCGCCCTGTCCGAGGGCCGCACGGCCGCGGCGCGGGCCGCGGCCGAAGCCGCCCTGGCCCTCGCCCGTGGACCGGTGTTGCCCGACGACGAGGGATCGTGGCTGGAGGCGGAGCGGGTCACCGCGTCGGCGTTGACGAGCCGGGCCCGCCTCATCGCGGCCGAGGGCGCGGCGCGAGCCGGTGAGCACGGTGCCGCCGGCGCGCTGGCGGAGGTCGCCCTGGCCCACGACCCCTACGACGAGCCGGCGCTGCGGGTCCTGATGCGTGCTCTGACGGCGGCCGGACGCTCGGCCTCGGCTCTCGCGGCGTACGGCCGGGTGCGGGCCCGGTTGGCCGAGGACCTGGGTGTGTCGCCCTCGGCCGAGACCGAATCTCTCCACGACGCCGTCCTCCTGCAGGGTGATCGGCCAGTGGACGCCTCGGCCCCGACGCCGCCTCCGATGGTGGGCCGCGATGCCGAGGTCGTGCGGCTGGACCGAGTCCTCGCCCGTGCCATCGGGGGCGGCGTCGGCGTGGCCCAGGTGATCGGTGCAGCGGGCATCGGCAAGAGCACGCTCGTGCGCGGGTGGGCCGCTCAGATCGACGATCCGAGCATCACCGTCCTCCGCGGGAGCTGCGACGCCCTCGGTCGCGATCTCCCCCTCCAACCGGTCATCGACGCCCTGGCCACGCATCTCGCCGGCCTAGGCGCCGACGCCGCGCACGCGGTGTTGGAAGCCGATGTCGACGTCCTGGGTCCCCTGCTCGGGTTCGACCGACCCCAACGTACCGAGGCCACCGCGCTGGTCGACGCCGACGCGGGGCGCCTGCAGCTCTTCACCGCCCTGCTCGGCGCCGCCGTTCGGACCGGCGGGGGCCAGCCGACGGTGCTGGTCGTGGAGGATCTCCACCTGGCCGGGCCGTCGACGGTCAGCTGGCTGGCGTTCGTGGCCCGGCGCCCCGGTGTGGCGTGCGTGGTGACGACGGCGCGCCCGGGCGGCGCCGAGCTCCCGGGGGCGGAGACGATCGCACTGGGCCCGGTCGATCGCGCCGCGGTGGCTGCGCTGGTGGGTGAGGCTCGGGCCGATGATCTCCACCGGCGCAGCGGCGGCCACCCCCTGCTCCTCGTCGCCCTGGCCGGCGCCCCGGAAGGGCAGCTCCCGGTGTCGATCGTCGACGCCGTGCACGAGTGGCTGGGTGGGATCCGCCCGGCGGTGCCGACGATCGAGGCCGCGGCGGTGCTGGGCACGGACGCCGACCTCGACCTGCTCGCGGACGTCCTCCGGGTTCCGGCGGTGACCATCCTCGAGCACCTCGATGCCGCTGCTGGTGCCGGCCTGCTGGTCGAGCGAGGGGCCGGCTACGCGTTCCGTCACGAGCTGGTGCGAGAGGCGCTCGATCGCTCCGTCGGCAGCGCCCACCGGGCCTTCGTGCACCGAGCGGCGGCCCGCTCGCTCCGGGACCGCCCCGGTGCCGATCCCCTCACCGTGGCGACCCATGCCCGCCAGGGCGGCGATCGCCACGCCGCCAGCGACGCCTTCGTCGCGGCCGCCGAGGTGGCAGCGGGCCGCTTCGATCTCGACACCGCCGAGGAGCACCTGGACGCGGCCGTCTCGCTCGTCGCCTCGGCCCGGGCCCTCACGGCGCGGGCCCGCTTGCGCATCGCTCGGCTCTCGCTCGACGACGCCGCCCGTGACGCGGAGGCCGCGCTCGCCGCGGGAGGCGGCGGGGACGCCCTGGAGGTGGCCGGGTGGGTCGCCTACTACCAGCGCCGGTACGGCGACGCCCGGCGCTTCGCCGACGAAGGCGTGGAGAGAGCCGATGATCCAGCGGTGCGGAGCAGCTGCCTCGCGCTCGGGGGCCGGGCCCGGCACGGAGCCGGCGACCTGGAGGGTGGGGTCGCCCGGCTGGAGGCCGCCGCCTCGAGCCCCGCCCCCCACCAGGTCCGGGGTGTGGCCGAGGTGTGGCTGGCCCAAGCCCGCCTGCACCAGGGCCGCCCGATCGACGCCCTGGACGCCGCCGGACTGGCCCTGGTCGACCCCGCGCACCTGGCCCACCCCTTCGCGGCACTGCACGGTCACTTCACCCGGGTGCTGGCCCTGGGTCAGATGGGACGGCCGGCGGATGCCCTGGCCGCGGCGGACGAGATGGACCGGGTCGTCGAACGGTCAGGGACGGTCGGCCTTCGGTTCCTCGGCCCTGCCGCCAACGCTCGGGCGTGGGTGCTCCGGTGGACCGGGCGCGCCCAGGAGGCCGACGATCGCAACCACGCTGCGGTCGAGGCGAGCCTCGACTCGGGAACGATGCTCGAAGCCGGGTACGCGGCTCTGCTCGACCTGGCCGACGGGCGCGTCCTCGTCGGCGACCTCCCCGGTGCAGCCGAGCTGGAGGTCCGTCTGCGGGTGGTCGACTCCTGGCAGGGGACGATGGCGTGGTGCCAGCGCCACCGTCTCGGGTGTCTCCGGGCCCGCCTGGCCCTCGCCGATCGTGACCACGACCGAGCCGCCGAGCTGGCCCTCGACGTGGCCCGTGACGCCATCGCCCGCGGCGCCCATCGCCACGCACTGCTGGCCCGGGCCCTCGCCGGCATGGCCGGTGGCGTGCCGGTCCAGGACCTCCAGGAGGTGGTCGACGGGTTGGCCGCGTGCGCCGGTCTCGACGGTTGGCGGGCCGTCGCCGAGCTGGCCACGGCCCACGACGTGGCGGACTGGCGAGTCGCCGCCGACGCCCGGGCTGCGGCACTCGTCGCCGCCAGCGACGACCCGGACGCGGCCCGGCGCCTCGTCGACACGGTGCTGTCCGGGACGTAGCCGGGCCGCCTTCGCGGGTCACAGGGAGCGGGCCCCCTCCCGCGCCGCCTCGACCCACCACTCCAGCTCAGTCGCCTGGTCAGGTCCCTCTCCCAGGGCCTTCTCCCACCCGAACTGCACGACGGCCCCGAGCAGGCAGAGGCCGAGCTGGCGCTCCCACCACCCGTCGGTCGCGATCCCGTGGCGTCCCAGGGCAGAGCGGAACGCGATCGCGGTCGACTCCTTGGTGTGGCCGTGAGGCAGGCGAGCCCGGTTGAGGGCCAGGTACCACGTCAGCTCGTGGGCCGCGGGCCCGGCCCCGGGGTAGGCCCAGTCGATCAGGGTCGTACGGCCGTCGGCGGCGGTGCCCAGGTTCCCGAGCTTCCAGTCGCCGTGGAGGAAGCACGTCGGCGTGGCCTGCACGGCCTCCGACAGGGGTCCGGCGTCGTGGCGGAGGTCGTCCACCACACGTGCGACGTCAGGTGGACAAGAGGTGGCGAATCGGAGCCAGCCCTCGGTCGCGATCCGGGGGACGGGCTCGGGGAAGCCCAATGCCGCCTCGCCGTCCATCTGGTCGGCTCCGAACCAGGCCCAGCGGAGGCGGTGCGGGAGGAGGCCGAAGTGGTCCTCCCATCCCCACGACCGGGCGCACAGCCCGGCGCAGTGGTCAAGGAAGGTGAGATGTTGGGCCTCGGGAATGGGCTCGTCGCCCGGCGGCACCAGCTCAGGTTCCAGGTCGCGCATGAGGAGTGCAGCCCCCCAGTCGTTGCGCCCCCAGGGCGCCGCGCCGAGGTGAGCGTGATCGATCAAGTCGGGGGCGAGGTCCATCAGGCCGGCGGCCCACACGCGGAGGGGCCGGCAACCGATGTCGCCCGAGACGCGCATGGTGAAGTCCGAGTCGGGGTGGACGTACTTCACCAGCCCCGGTTCGCCGTCGATCGACACCCGCTCGAAGGTGGCTCCGGAGCGGGCGTCGACCGGGCGGTGGTCGCCCAGCCTGGTCACGCCGTCGAGCAGCTCCTCCACCGAGGACGCGACGGGCCGCGGAGAGGCCGCCGGCGCCTTCCGGGGAGCGTCCTCCACACCGCTGATCATCACCCCTGCTCCGCCATCTGCGCCAGCAGCGCAGCATCCCAGCGGCCGCCGCAGAAGACCGTGTCCGAGACGATGCGACCGCTCTCGTCCAGCCTGAGCTGGTGGCAGTGGTGGGCAGCATGGGGGACGCCGTCCTCGACCCACGTGAGGAGGTAGGTCACGACCTCCCCGTCGGCGACGGGCGACCGATCCAGCTCCTCGAACCGGCCTGGCGCCGCGAACCACCGCCCGTACTCGGCGGTGATGGCCTCGGGCCCGTCCGCGCCCAGGCGCCACCCGGGCACGGTGGCATCCAGGTGGGCCCCGTTGGCGTAGAGGTCCGCCGGGATGCCCTCACCACCGACGACCGCGTCGAGGAAGCGGTCCACGACCGAGGTGGAGGGAGTGGTTCTCGTGGTCATGGAGCCGATCGTCGCGACCCATCCTTGCAGACTCCCTGCAACGGGGATCCCGCCGTGCTGCAGCGCTCCTGCAACGACCGCATCGCAGGGTGCGCCGAAGACCCCGCACCCGAGGAGCAGCTATGGCCCCGACCACCCCGACCACCCCGACCGCCACGATCACGTCCACCGAACCGGACCCTGCCGACATGGAAGCGTTCGTCGGTCGGGTCGCCGGCGACCTGGCGGCGGTGGCCCACGCCGCCACCGTGGTCGTGGGCGACAAGCTCGGGCTCTACGGCGCACTGGCCACGCGAGAGGTGTGCACCGCAGCCGGCTTCGGGACGGTCCGCCGCGCCGCCGAGACCCCGTTCAACATGGTGCTCGAGGTCCGCCGCTGACGCCGGACCGTCGTGCCTTCGACGCTGACGCCGGCTTCGGCTTCGGCTTCGGCTTCGGCTTCGGCCGATTCTGCCCCGCCACGGCAGGTGGCCCCGGCACATATGCTCGAGTTGCTGATGACGACGCCAAGGCCGACCACACGGTCCTACCGAGGGTTACTAAATGCGGAGAAGGAACTTCGACCACAGTACAGCTCGGCACTCAGTCGAAGGCCCGCATGACCAAACAGTGATCGGACTTCGAACCCGTATCAACGGCCACCAATCCTAGCCCACTGCTAGGGTTTCCCGACTTGTTACCAAAGATGTAATCGATCCCTCGACCACCGCTATTATTTGAGTCACAGCCATACGTGGACTTTATGGTCCAGCGCTTACTGGTGCGGGCATTCGTTTCCCAATACTGAGAATAAAAGGTGTCAAGGGCGGTGCGCCACGACCGAGCGTTGTAGTCACCAGCAAGATAAGTGCGTGGCCCGTCACTACCATAAGCGCTACCGACCCAGATCGTCTCCGCCAATTGCGTTTCGTTCGCTGACGGTAAGCTGCTGTACGGTGAAAGGTGAGCGGAGCAACCCGTGGAAATCGAAAATATGAATGCGACCTTCACACACAAGAGAGCCCTGCCAGGAGCGCTATCGGGAGACGTTGAGAACCTCCAAAAGTCTACATCAACGAAGCTCAGATTCTCGGGGTAGAACACGGCGTTGTAATATTGAGTATCCGAAGTGTTACCGCAATCCGGCCGTGCTGCGCCTCCGTTGTACACCATTGCGTAAGCAGCTTCATAATCAGTGTTCGCCGCGATTCTGAGAACCTGAGGTTCGCAGACCTCATTCAGCGTGCCAAACGTCGGGGGCATAAAAGTTAAGTAGTTGGAAAACTCATCGGCCTGACTGTTGCGTGACACTCCTTGTGACAGAAATGCTCCATCGATGTTCCACTGGACCACCCCAGCAGCGGACGCTGGCTCGGCCGGAAGGAAGGCTCCTACAGCGAACGAAGCCAAGGCCACGACGACAAGGGCAAGCTTCTTCGTCATGGTGCGATCTCCTGAACTCGGACTACTTCTCAAGCCGGGGAACGCCACCGTCCACGACCAGCACCGAACGTCCGATTCCAGCAATCGGCGTTGAGCCCTCAGGTAACGGAACGGTCTCCGCCTCCGCGCCCAGCCCGCCCTCAAGACGAACCAGGTCCTCGGTGCCCATCTGCGGCAACAGCAGGCCATCAGTTGACCGCAACAGCTCCATGAACCGAGAACCCCTCGGGTCCTCACGAGTCGACCAGCCGCCGTCGGGGCCATCGGGCGAATAGCCAATGATTGCGCCGGCCCGCCCGCCGGTGAGCACAAAGGCCACGACGCCCTGTTCGGGCGCACACGAGATCGACGTCGCCCCGGCCACCACCGAGAGCTGCGGGGCATCGTCGTCCGGTTCGCCCCATCTGTTCGCGGCCGGGTCATAGATGCTGACCGCCAGATGCAAGGTCGCGTCGACCTCGTCGGAAGTGATGGTCGCCTCGCTCTCACCTTCTTCCGGCGCCGCCGGACGCTCGGTTCGATCGTCGATCGCGAGCAATCTTCCCTGTGCGGCACAACTCCATCCCGGGGCCTCGGCAATCCGTTCCCACTCCCTGCCGCCGTCGGTGCTCACCCAACCCTCGGCTGCACCACCGTCGGCGGCCTCAACCGTGTAGACGAGCGTGTCGTCCGCAAGGGCATACACCTGTTGGTCTCCCAGGAACCCGGCCGGCGCCGGTGCCTCCGCGGGCAAGGAGAGTTCGGTCCAGGTCAAGGTGGCCAAATCGAGATGGAGCAGAACCGGCTCGCCAGGTTCACACGCGAGTGAGCCGTCGTCCGCGCCCATCGTCCCGGAGTTGCAGCGCGTCCCGGCGACGTAGGCCCGGCCATCGCCAGCACTCCCGGCCAGATTGGCAACCGGTCCCCCCGGAACCGGCGCAGGGACCGCCACCGACCCGTCCTCGTGGACGACCGCGGCCTCGTCGAACACCGAGGCCAACTCATCGGACTCACCTATCTCCAGGCCTCCGACCACCAGGAGCCCGGCGTCCGTCGGCAACAAGAGGGCACGACTCGCCGGACCCCCCAACACGTCGGCGAGGTAACTCGACTCGCTCACATCGGTCAGCACGGTCACCGACGTCGATTCCACCCGATCCGACTGCGCACCGCACGCCACTCCAAAACTCGCCAGCACCGCGACCCACGCCATTCCTCTCATGGCGGAAACCTACAACGCCGCGGCGCTCGGCCAGGGGCAGTGGGGACTGCCGCGCGGTGAGGTGACAGTAGTTGATCAGGCGGCGGTTGCCGTCTGTGAGGTCATGATCATCTCGTATTTGATCGGGGTCATGCGGCCAAGGCGGGCTTGACGTCCACGGCGGTGGTAGGTGCGTTCGATCCAGGTCACGATGGCGAGGCGTAGGTCGTCGCGGGTGGCCCGATAGCGCCGGTCCAAGACGTTGCGTTGAAGCAGGACGAAGAACGACTCCATGGCAGCGTTGTCGCCGGCGGAGCTGACCTGGCCTATCGAGCCGACCATGCGGTGTCGAGCTAGAGTTCGGTGGACCTCGCGAGCGCGAAATTAACCGGTTGAGTTCGCCTTGGGCTCCGCGGTCGGAATGGACGATGCAGCCGGCGACGTCATCGCCGCGTCGGGCGACGGCCATCTCGATGGCGGCGACTACGAGCCGGGCCTTCATCCGCTCATCGATCGCCCACCCGACGATCCGGTTCGAAAAACACGTCCTTGATCGCGCACAAGTAGACCTTGCCCTCCCGGGTGCGGTGCTCGGTGATGTCGGTGAGCACAACTCGTTGGGGGCGACGGCGGTGAACACTCGGCGGACCAGGTCGTCATGGGACGGCGTGCCCGGTCTGGAGGAGGCCTTGCGAGCCTTGGGCTTGCCGAACCCAGCGCCTGGCCGACATCGACCAGGCGACCCGCAACCTCGTCTCAGCGATCGAGGCCGGCACCGACCCGGCCGTGGTCCAGCCCGGCTCGCCGAGCTGAAATCGGAGCAGGAGGCCGCAGCACGGGATCTCATGGGCCCGAAGGCGCCGGACACCATCAGCGCCGAGGACATCGAACGCATCCTCGACGAGCTCGGCGGCCTGGAGCAGATCCTGCACGACGCCGAGCCGCACGAGAAGACCCAGGTCTACGCGTCCCTCGGCCTCGGGCTCCGCTACCAGCCGGACGAGAACCGGGCGGTGGCGACTGCCGATCTCGGCCGTGTCCTTAGTCGTGTCGGAGGACCGAGTGGGCCACTACCACCACGAGCAATCCCCAGGTCAGAGGCTCTATCGCTGTAGCAGTCGCCGAGCACCACTGCCAGCACTTGCGGGATGGCGACGGTCGCCGCCCCCTGGTCCCGGCCGAGAGACGGGCTCGGGCTGACACCCTCCGTCGGTGGGAACTGTCCCACCGGTGTCACGTTCCATGCCTTCTCCTCCACGAGGCGGCGGGCTCCGTGCGTCACTCAGCACGATAAGGGTGATGGGACTCGGTCCTCAGACAGCTTTGGGTCAATGCGACGAGGCCGCCGATCCAACTCCCCTGATTCGCGGAGAGCCACTGACAGGCCGACATTCGTCTACGGAAGTCGGCGGCAGCGCCCAGAAGCGGGTTGGTCGCTCCACCCGTGATCGATTGGACTGGCCCGGTGTCCGAACCGCAGACGCTGATCTCCGGCGTCATCGACATCTCGAACCACCTGTTCTCATTCCGCGACCGCGCCAGCGACCCCGACAGCGAGCTCGCCACCGCACTCGGGACGATCCTGGCGGTGGGTCAAGTCCTCGACGGCCGAAGCGGCGGCTTCGAAGCTGCCGTCGCAGCCTGCGATGCGGTCGAGAAGCTACTCAGCAGCCTGCTCGACGGGGCCGACGGGCTCCGGGCGTTCGCCGCGGTCCGCTCCGTGTCACCCGGCCTGTGGTTCAGGAACATCTACCAGCACGAAGCCGTGCGCGGCATCGCCGAGCTCGCCATCCACACGTGGTGCGACTTCGACGACGACCCGCCGGCCGCCTATGAGATGCCGGAGTTCAGGGCCGAGGAGCTCGACGACGTCGCCGACCTGCTCGCCGCAGCAGAGGCCTACGCCGCGCTCATGGTGGCGCGCCGGCGCGTCGCGAAAGGCCAGCTCGTCACGGTCCTTAGCACCCACCCGCTCGACCTAGACATCAGCGACAACACCGGCGGGATCGCCGACCTCATCGTCCTGCGCGACGAGCGGACCATCGCGAACTCGAACGTCCTCGCAGCGTTCTCCGGGATCCTCACGGGCGACGACCACCACCACGACCATCGCGTCGTCGCCGCCGAGTACTGGCCCCTCGAGGAGCTGGCCCCGTTGATCCACCCGCCGGACGGTGAGGTGAAGCTGGTCCCGTACGGCGACGGGACCGGATTCGGTTCTGGTTCACCGACCCCCGTGCCCTGGTGTTCCGCTCCGGCACCGTGGCCCACCTCTCCGAGCGCACCGCGCACCTGTCCGCTCTCGATGACGACCTCCTGGAGAAGCACGGCTTCGGGGCTGCCGACCTCGACGCGGTCCTCGAGTGCCTCTCGAAGCGGATGGCGGCCGACGGGAAGCCCCCGTCCACGTTGGAGCACCACGGCTTCGCCATCATCGACGCACCGACCGACGACGACCTGGCCCAGGCAGCCGCTAGTGCAGACGAGTCCCTCGGCAGGACCCTCACCGCCGACAGCCTTGACGCAGCGCTCCGGTTTCTCGACGCCGGGATCGACCCGACGCCACTCTCGCAGCCACCGCTTCAGCGGCCGCTGCGACGGATGGGTAGCCGCATCCTCTACGACGGCGCCCACCTCCAGACCTCCCCCGCGGCGCTGTGGGGCTCAGACGTCTCGAAGCCGGTCCAGCAGCGACTCGAGAAGGGCTTCGAGGCACTCGTGCACGCCGAGATCACACCCCTCGGCACCCAACCCTGGAACTCCGGCAAGCACCTCAAGCGACCCGACGGCACCGAGATCACCGACGTCGACGCCTCCGTCCAGATCGGCAACCTTCTCGTCGCCGTCGACTGCTATGGATCCACCTGGAACGCGGCGCTCGACGAGGGAACCTTCAACATCACCCGCAATCGGGCCGAGTGGATCATCGGCAAGCTGCGCGAGTGGCGGACCCAGTGGGACGACATCGTCACCAATTACGCGGACCTTCTCCCGGAGGGCGTCGCCGAGGTGCTGGCCGTCGTGGTGACTCCTGGGGCGGAGTGGATCGAGTCGCTCGACGCCGACCTGTGGCTCGAGCCCACCGTGCCGCGGATCTGCACCGTCGAAGAGCTCATCGGGCACCTCCGCGGCCGCCAACCGTGAGCTGCCTCCGCTGCGGGAAGCCGCTCGACGGAGCCCCGACCAACAACGAGCACGTCCTCGGCCGATGGCTCGCTCGCCGCACCGACAACACGCAGATGATCATCCGCGACTCGCGCCGCCAGTACGGAAAGCTGCAGATCCCCGTTCACACCGCCTGCAACTCGGAGATGCGCCGGCTCGAGACCGTCATGACCGCAGCGTTCGATGCCCAGACAACCGAGGCGCTCCTCGCCGTGCCCGCAGCGGACCTGGGCGCCTGGGCGTGCAAGGCCATGTACGGGCTGGTGGTGATCTCCGGTTCGCCTGAAGGAGTGACGGCCAACTCGACCGACGAAGAGGCCGGCGACTTCGTGTTCATCCGGGACCTGCTCATCAAGCTCCGCTCGATGTTCCGAGGGTTCTTCGACGGAGACGTTCCGACCGACGCCATCGCCGTCCGTGCCTACCGGACCCTTTGGGACCGCCAGGCACGCGACTTCACCTTCTGGTTGACCGACGAGAACGCCGGGACCCTGTTCGTGCAGCTCGACAGTGTCGCCGTGTTCGTGTCGGTGTTCGACAGCAACTACATCGACGCTCACGACGACCGGTACACACGAGCCGCCGACGCCCTCGAGCTCAACCCGCTGCAGATCTACGAGATCTACTGCCGCCACCTAGCGTTCCTCGAAGCACGGAGCACGGTGCGCCTCACCCGGCCCGTCCCCGAAGGCGACACCTTCGACCTCGTCTGCGAAGGCGTCTCGACACCGGCTCCACCAGACCCGTTCTACTACCGGTACCTGCTCTGGAAGAAGCTCTCCGTCGGCGGAGGGTTCAGCGAGGACCAGTTCGTTCCGGACACCTGGCTCCTTGATGCGATCGGCAGGCCACGGCACCTCCCGCTCGAAGCAACGCGGCGCGCCCGGAGCAGGCGCCTGCGCAGGCAGCGGTAGAGCCGGACACCGGACACCGGACACCCGACGACGCGGCAGTTCGTACGGCTGAGCGTCACGGCGGCGACGAGCCGATTGACGGACTGAGCGGTCGTCGCCGCCCGTGACGTCCCGATCAGGACTGCTGCGTACGGACAGCGCAGAGGCCCGATGGGTGTCACTGAGCTCGTCGGTCTCGGGGCCGATTCAGCGTGCTGGCGGTGGCCAACCCCCACTCGCCGCCTTCATAGGCGACAACGGGCCGGCTCTCAGCGGCAAGCATCGGCCCCGGCGCCCGAAACCGTGATGGGGGCTGGGAGCGACCGGACCGACGCCTACCGACGAAACCCCGGGACAGATCAGCTCTTAGAACGGCTCCTCGTCCATGGCGTTCTTCGACTGCTCCTCAGCCGGCTTCGCAGGAGGCCAAGGTCGGCCGCGGGAAATGTAGAACGGGCGCATCTTCTTCGTGGGCAGGGCTCCGCCGTACACCTGATCGTTGCTCCACCAGACCCCATCGAGACGCTCGAACTGAGCATCACTGAGATTCCCGAGCGATGCGATCCGGGCGGCCACAGCCTCCGCGTCGTAGTAGTTGCGTGCACGACCGAGAGCCTGGAGCAACCTGTCGATGACGACGTCGCCGAGGCCCGACTGCCTCACGACCCACTCGGCGATCTGATCTGCCACGCCACGGGGGGATCCTCCTTGGAGGCTTGGCCACTGCACATGGCTGGGAAAGCCCACCGGGTCCGCTCCCAGTCGCAGTGCGAAGAACGGAACCCTGCGTCCGAGAGCCCAGCCAACCTCTTGGTGGCACCATGCGCTCCCCGAGACTTCTTCGTGGATGAGCAGGACGAATGCTTCCATGGTTCGCAGGGCCTGTTCGATCTGCGCCTGCCAGGGCCGTTCGACCTCCATGGTGTGATGAGCCACGAATCCGTCGATGCCAAGGACCGCGAGGTGATCAGAGACCTCGGACACGAATGCCTTGTGCACCGCCGAGTGAGAGATGAAGAGCCGGACGTACTCTGGCTTCCATCCTGCGGCCTCGTCGAGCGGGCTGGATGCGTTGGCGAGCACCTCTTCATTCGAGACTCCTGCCGCCACGGCGTATAGCTCTATAAGCGACGACTCGTCGGCGACGGCCGCTATCACATCGGTCACCGACCGGCCGTCCCAGCCGTCTTCGACCATCGGCAGGTCGAATTCGGCGAAGAGCAGGTTGATCGCGTCCCATTCCCACCTGGGCTCACCCAGCGCCTTGACGATCGCATGGCGAAGTTGGAACCGCTCGGCCCTCGACATCGGCACGGCACCAAACTAGGGCCGTCGTGGGACGCGACCTGAACGTTCTGAATGTGCACCGACCCAGGGGAAGATCTCCGATCGAGCGGTCCGCCGCCCCTGGGGCGACGAACCGCCGACCCTCGCAGGTCACCTGTCGTCGTAGCCGCACCGCGCCAGGACATCCCGAGCCACGGCTCGTCGATGGAACACGCCACGCCACGGTCTGACCGACGAGTGCGCTAGCAACTTCCCTGTGGCTCGCGACGACTACCGGGTGGTGCGCACGCTTGCGCGACCGCCTCGTCCGGCGGTCGCCTTCGAGTACGGGTCGGATTGGCTTGAACCTGTGAGGGACTCACTTCGGTGGCTGTCAGCCCGTTGGGGCGGGGCAGGCGGCGTCCTCGTCCCCGTGCGAGACGAAAGACCGGTCGCATCTCGCTGGTTGCTCCAGCTCTTGCGCACGTTTGACCCCGATGCGGTCGTCCACAGGCCGATGTACCTGCGGGACCTGCCCGACCACGAGGTACGGCAGGCAGTTGAGGACATGAGCGACGCCGGGATGCTGCCCCTCTCGGCAGCCGAGGCCCGACACCGGCTCGGCGACCTCCCCCAGGGGCCCGATCTGCGAGAGCAGGTTGCGGAGACCTTCGGCAACTGGTGCGCCCCTCAGCACCCGTGGGATGAGGATGACGGCCGACCGATCTCTAACCCGCTCCTGTTTGAACACCACACCACCGAGCCGTTCACCCCGAACGTCTTCGTCACGGGCCCACAGGCTCGATCACTTGCCTTCGACCTCAGCGAGACTGACCCGTGGTTTGGCCTCATGGTGGCCACTCGTGCCGGCGTCTCGCCGCCCGACAGGACCGAAGCTCTGATTCGAGTTGCCGAAGCGGACCTTGCCGGGTTGGCTGAGTGGGCCATGACTGGGTCCATCCATCCCGGCGGGCTGCCGTGCGTTGACGCGCTCTTGCCGGCCGGCGCGCCTCCTGGTGCAGCTGACGAGATCTTCTCTGCGTTGCCCCTGGTCGCCACCAGGGCAGGCCTCGCCGACCTCAGCTACCGAACCGCTCGAGAAACAGTCGTGGTATCGATCGGCGACCACCCGGAGGACCATGCCCTCGGAATGCTCGCCGACCGTCTCGCCACTGTCGGGGCATGGGCGCCCACCCACCTGCTCACCGGGTCGGGTGTCGTAGGAGACGCGGTCCGGCGCGCTGTCGCAGCGACCCACTTCCGATCGCGAATGGGCGGTCGAACCCGGCGCCGCATCCTCACAAGCGCGAGTCTCACGGCGTCAGAGCTTCGAGAAGCACTGGATGGAATTGATCTCCCCGACGACGTGGAGTTCGTCTCTGCCGACGCGCTTGAGCTGACAGACCGCCGCTTCTTGGGGGATCCGGGCAGCGTGGCACGCCAGTCCTCCCACCCCGTGAGGGTCTCAGGAGGGCGCACCTCGGTCTTGACTCCGATCGATCCTCCGGTCCCGGTCGCCGTGACGAACATCGACAGTGCTTCCTGGTTCGTTGACGTGACGATCGATGGTGCGGTACGTCCGCCCGCGCGCTCGGCTCTCTCGGGCCGGGTCCTGCAGACCGAACGCAGCGTTGGCGACGCAACGGCGAACCTCGTTCGGTCTTCCGCCGCCGGGGCCTCCTATTGGTCTCAGGCCGAGGGGCTCGTCCTGGCGGGGTCTCCTCGCGAGGCATCGTTCGCACGTCCGCTCGTGTGCTCGCCAAGCGCGATGGATGCGGTGTCGGCCCTGGCGAGAGCGAACGGCTGGCGTGCCGAGCCCTCCACTGCGGGGCGTCGGGCAGGGCGGGTGGCGGACCTCTGGGGAAGCCATCAAGTTCTCGGCGACGATCTCGATGGACCCGTGAGGTCTCTGCTGGCGTTGCTCTCCCACCGACGGAAGCCTGGGCCCTTCGAGCAAGGCTGCGCTGTGGGCGAACGCAGCTTCGTCCACTTCGGGGGTGCGTCAGCTGTGTTGAGCGAGGCTGGCGGCAACGGTGCCCGACCGACGATGGACCGTCTCGTGACTGCGGGTGTACTTCGACGCGGCCTGTTGCTGCGGTGCGGGCGCTGTGATCGGCTCGACTTCTACGGCGCCGACGAGTTCGGTGGGACGTTCCGCTGCAAGACCTGCACCGCTGACAGCGTGATCACGGCCGAACGTTGGCGCGATCCGCCCGACGAGCCACTCTGGTACTACGCCCTCGACCCGCTCGTGGCTGACTTCATCGAGCAGCACAGCGATATCCCCATCCGGGCCGCCCGATCGATCATCGACAGGTCCCGACGCCCGGGTGATGCGAGCTTCGAAGTCGAGCTGACGATCGACGGGCAGAAGAGGCCGTTCATAGAGATCGACTTCGCCTGCATCGCCGACGGCCGCCTCTACATCGGAGAGGCCAAGAGCAACGGTCGTCTGCAAACCGGCAAACGAGGCCTTGAGGACATGGCGCGCCGGTTGGCCGAGGCGGCTGTGAAGCTCAATGCCGATGGGCTCGTGGTGGCCGGGACGGGCTCCGAGTGGAGCCCGGCCACCATCGGAGCACTCGAGCGCGCCCTGAGCCAGGCCGCGAGCGCAACGGGCCGCCCAACTCCGACAGCCGAGGTCCTGCATCTCGAGGATTGAGCACGGATGCCCATCTGATGGGTGACCAACGTGACGCCACTACAAGGTGTCGCAACCTCTGAGCAGGAACTTCACTTGAGTTCTGCCTCGATGCAGGGCGTCTAGGCCGGGTCCCAGAGCGCGACGTCCTCGGCGTTGAAGAACTTCACGGCTAGGGGCGCACGCGGGGACCGGGCTGCCCGACAGCCCACGAGATCCTTCGCCGTCTGGATGACTGCGCGGTTCCGTGATGACTTCGGGTCGCCGTAGACGGAGACTGCCACTCGCTTCACCTTCGAGCGGACCAAGGCTTCGAAGATGTGAGCGTCGTTGGGGTCCAGGGAATGCCCATAGACGATGACCGAGCCCCCGACGCTGCTCAGGCTGCGTAGGCCTCGCGACAAATATGCGCTGCGATTGATCCGGTCGAGCTTCGTCGGCGAGTCGGCTTCCGCCACGTACAGGGGGAATCGATGGATGGCGAGTTGCTCGCGCACCTGATCTACGAGGGGCTCCCCTGTCCGACTCCACGTCAGCTTTCGAAGGCCGTCGGCGCCCAGGTACAGGTGGAGAGCGCCGTGCAGGTAGTAGACGGTCTGCTTGAACGGGTCGTAGATGTCCCACAACACCGTGTCATCGCCGTCCACGCCGCTGTCTCTGAACCCGTCGTCGTGGGCGCGAGAGGGGTAGCGCATTGCGCCGTCGGTGATTTCCTGCATCAGCGACCAGTAGAGGAGGAGGTCGTAGTTGACGGAGAAGATGTGATCGAAGGGCCGAAGGAAACGGCGCACCGAGAGATAGCAACGCATATCGATTTCGTACGGGCGCTCTGGGTGAAGCCCCGCGACCGACTGAGCGAGCGCCTCCCGGATCTCCGTCTCCGCCGCCTCCAACCTCGTGAGGGTCTTCTTGTACCCGGTCGGGTTCAGGGCTCGGAGCGTTCTGATCGTCGCCCTGATCGCCCGCATGGCCTCCTCGAAATCGGTCGTCCCGAGCGCCTTCATCAGCCGCAACGCTGCTGCGGACAGGTGGGCTTGGGCCTCTGCGTGGTCTGCGAGTGCGTCGTAGCCGAATGCGTGGGGGTCGTACGCCATGCTGAAGCCGTTGCCGAGGATCACTGACACTTGCCTCCGGCGTCGGAGCACCAGTCCTGCGCTGCGTCGTACGAGATGACTTTGGCGGTGGTCAACGAACTTGCCCTTCAGCAGCTAGCAGCGTACGCCCGAACGGGGCCCTCGACGGCGACCTGCCCTGGGTTCACGACCATGCGCAGGAGGTGTGTCAGCCTGACGACCGCCCTGTCTTTCGGGCCCAGGCCTCGACCTCGGCCCAGAGCCAGACGCGGTTCTGGCCGATGGTGGCGATGGGCTGGGGGAAGTCGGCGTGGCGGCGGACGAGGTTGTGGACCGAGGCGACGTGGGCGAGGCCGAGGCGGTCGGCGATCTCACCAGCTCCGACCAGATCGTCGGCATCCACCTGTCGGCCCACGAGGCGGCACGCTAGGCCGCGTCCGTTGACTAAGTGGACAACCAGTGGTAGTACTGGGTGTCCCTCGACCTCCGAGGTGCAAGTGGCCTCGGCGCAGCGCCAACTGCCCGGGGCCGTGGCCGAACCCTTCGTAGGAGGGCCCGACGATGGCTGAACATACGCGCCCACGCACACTTGGTGTGCACCACACCTGTGCTGGGGCATCCCAGGTAACCGAACGGCGGCCGGCACATGCCCGGGTCAGGTAGGCGCTGCACGCCCACGCCGGGGCGCCAGACCTTGGTGGCACGGGCGCCGCTCCCCTGCTGGACGGCGGATCCGCCGCATTGGCACGCAGAGGTGGTGCTCCTGTCGGGACCGAGCCGGTGCATGGTGAGCGGTCGGCGGACTGGAGCGCGTCCTCAGCGCGGCCGAGCCGACCGAGAAGGCCCAGGTCTACGCATCCCTTGGCCTGCGGCTGCGCTACCAGCCGGACGAGAACCGGGTGGTGGCGACGGCCGACCTGGGCCGTGTCCTTAGTGGTGTCGGAGGGGGGACTTGAACCCCCACGCCCTTGCGGGCACTAGCCCCTCAAGCTAGCGCGTCTGCCAATTCCGCCACTCCGACGTGGCCCCCGAGGTGCGCCTCGGGCGGTCGATCACGGTACCACGCTCGCCTGAGAGGCCCGAAAGATCACCGGCCCCCAGCGGGTCAGCCATGGGCCCGCTGGCCCACTGCAGCTTTCTCGACCACGGCGGCGATGCGCTGCTGCCGGGTGGCCTCCCGAGCGGCGCTGATGACCCACCACAGCATCATCTTCCGGGCGCTGGGCGGGAAGGCGTCCCACTGGGCCCGGGCCTCCGGGTTCGCATCCAGCGCGGCGGCCAGGGCGTCGGGCTCGACGAGGTCCGACCGGGTCGTAGATCGTCCACCAGCCGTTCTGACGGGCCACCTCGACGGCCCGGCGGCCGGCCTCGGCCATCAGGCCGGCCTCCTCCATGGCCGCCACCCGCCGGCGGTTCAGGCGGGTCCACGAGCTCTTGGGCTTGCGCGGCGTCATCAGCTGCAGCGCCCGCTCCTCGTCCAGCACGCTCACCGTCGAGTCGATCCAGCCGAAGCAGATGGCCTCCTCCACCGCCTCGGGGTACGGGCACACCGGCCGGCCGGTGGACCCCCGCCACGAGCACAGCCAGACGCCTCGCTCGGAGCCGTGGTTGGCCTGGAGCCAGGCCCGCCACGCGGCACGGCTCTCGGCGTGGAAGATCGGCATGTCGAACTTCCACGTCGCCGGGTGCTCCGACGCCGACCTCGGGACCGCGGCCATCGCCCCGATGGTAGGAGACGGCTATCGCCCCCTCGGGCCCCGCCCCGGCCGGCGGCGCCTACTGTCGGGCCGTGGCCGAAGGGCGCATCAGGGGCTACGAGCCCCGGGACCGGCCGGCCGTGCGGCGCATCTGCTTCGACACCGGCTACATGGGCGACCCGGTGGCGTGGCAGTGGTCCGACCCCGAGAGCTTCGCCGACCTGTTCGCCTCCTGGTACACCGACCACGAACCCGGCTCCGCCTCGGTGGTCGAGATCGATGGCTCGGTGGCCGGCTACCTCCTCGGCTGCCGGGACAGCACCAGGGTGGCCACGCCCGGCACCCTGGTGGCCCGGCACCTCCTCCGGCGAGGCCTGCTGGCCCGCCCCGGCACGGCCCCGGTGCTGTGGCGGGCGGTGGCCGACCTCGGGCGGGCCGCCGTCCACCGAGACCTGCCGGCCAGCGGGTTCCACGACCGCCGCTGGCCGGCCCACCTCCACATCGACCTCCTCCCCCGGGCCCGGGGCCAGGGCTTCGGCCGCCAGCTGATCGAGCGGTGGCTGGACACGCTGCGGGCCGACGGCGTGGCCGGCTGCCACCTGGGGACCTGGGCCGAGAACACGGGGGCGCTCGCCTTCTTCCGGTCCGTGGGCTTCGAGCCCCGGGGCCGGCCCGTGCCCATGCCCGGCCTGCGGGCCCGCGACGGCAGCCGCCACCACACCCAGCTCATGGTCCGGTCCCTCCCGTGAGCCGGGTCGAGGACCTGGTGCTGGTGCCCCGCCCCCGCCACCTCGAGGCCCTGGGCGGCACCGTCGCCGATCCCGTCCCCGTCGGGGCCCCGCCCACCGAGGTCGGGCCGGCCGGGCACCTCGCCGACGCCGGCGGGACCGTCCACACCGCCACCACCGCCGGCCTCCCCGCCCAGGGGTTCCGGCTGACCATCTCCGCGGCCACCGGCATCCGCATCGAGCACGGCGACGACGCCGGGCTGCGCTACGCCACCCAGCTCCTCGGCCAGGTCCGCGGCCAGAGCCCCGACGGCCGGCTCCCGGCCCTCCACGTCGAGGACCACCCCGACATCCCCACCCGGGGCCTGATGCTGGACGTCAGCCGCGACCGGGTCCCCACCCGGGCCACCCTGGCCCGCCTGGTGGAGATCGCCGCCCTGGCCCGGCTCAACCAGCTCCAGCTCTACATCGAGCACACCTTCACCTATCCCGGCCACGACGAGGTCTGGGCCGGCGCCTCGCCCCTCACCCCGGACGACGTGGCCTGGCTCGACGACCTGTGCGCGGCGCAGGGCATCGAGCTGGTGGCCAACCAGAACTGCTTCGGCCACATGGGCCGTTGGCTGGCCCACGACCGCTACCGCGACCGGGCCGAGTGCCCCGACGGCTGGGAGCCCATCCCCGGCCTGCGCCTCCCGCCCTCGGTCCTGGCCCCCACCGCGGAGAACGCCGCCTTCACCCTCGGCCTCCTCGGCGAGCTGCTCCCCGCCTTCCGCAGCCGGGCCGTCCACATCGGCGGCGACGAGCCCTTCGAGCTGGGCCGGGGGGCCAGCCGGGCCGCGGTGGAGGCCCGGGGCCTGGGCCCGGTCTACGTCGAGCACCTGCGCCGCCTGGCCGATCCCCTCCTGGCCGAGGGCCGCCAGGTCCAGGTGTGGGCCGACGTGCTGCGCCGCCACCCCCAGCAGGCCCGGGACCTGCCGGAGGGGATCGTCCCCGTGGCCTGGTGCTACGAGGCCCCGCCGCCCGGCGGTCGCCCCCTGGACCTCCCCGAGCCGGTGGTCCAGCTCATGGCCGCCTTCGGCACCGGGCCCGAGGCCTTCTCCGGGTTCGCACCCCAGGTCGCCCCCCTGGCCAAGGCCGGCGTGCCGTTCTGGGTCGCCCCCGGGACCTCGTCGTGGTGCTCCCTGGTGGGCCGGATCGACAACGCCAGGGCCAACCTGCTGGACGCCGCCCTGGTGGGCCGGGCCCACGACACCGAGGGCTACCTCGTCACCGACTGGGGCGACGGCGGCCACCACCAGCCCCCCGCGGCAGCGTCGGACCGCTGGTCCTGGGCGGGGCGCTGGCCTGGGGAGCCGACGCCAACCACGACCTGGACCTGGGCGCCGTCCTGTCCCACCACGTCTTCGGCGACCCCACCGGCCGGCTGGCCGCCGCCCTCGACACCCTGGGCCGGCAGTGGGCCCGCACCGGCCAACGGGCCCTCAACGGCAGCCCCCTCTCCGCCGCCCTCCTCCCGAGCGTGGTCCACCTGGTGCTCGGCCCCCCCGACCGGGACCGGGTCCGGGACGTGCTCGGCGCCATCGAGGACGCCCTGGCCGAGGTGGCCGGCGCCCGGCCGACCTGCACCGACACGAGCGACGTGGTGGCCGAGGTCAGCCAGGCCGCCCGCCTGGCCCGCCACGGGGCCTGGCGCCTGCTCGGCTCCGAGGGGCCCGGCGCCGACCACCTGCGAGACGACATGGCCGAGCTGATCCGAGGCCAGGCCACCACCTGGCTGGCCCGGGCCCGCCCCGGTGGCCTGGCCGACAGCCTGGCCCGCCTCGACCCTGACCTGGCCGCAGCGATGGCCATCCCCGCGGGAGGCCCCAGGGACCTCCGCTGAGGGACGATCAGGCGTTGGTGGTGAGGAGCATCCCGAGGGCGATGGTGGTGAAGCTCCACACCACCGAGACCACGACGGTGATGCGGTTGAGGTTCTTCTCCATCACCGTGGAACCGGCGGCCGACGCCCCGATGCCACCACCGAACATGTCCGAGAGGCCTCCGCCCTTGCCGCTGTGCAGCAGCACCAGGACGACGAGGATCGACGAGGCCGCCAGGTGGAGCGGGGTGACGACGTACAGCAACGGGACTCCCTCGGGTCGGGCGGCCACGGACGACCGGCTGACAGGGTAGCGGGGCCCGGCCCCCGGAGGTCCATCACCCCATCACCCCGTCGCCCGGCACCGCCCCGGGTCGCCGGGCGCCCGGCAACCGGCCCCGGTGGTCAGGCGTCGCCGAAGCGCACGATCCGGGCGAACTCCTCGGCGTCCAACGACGCCCCGCCCACCAGGGCCCCGTCGATGTCGGGCTGGGCCATCAGCTCGGCGGCGTTGGCCGGCTTCACCGACCCCCCGTACTGGATCCGCACCGCGGCCGCGGCCTCGGGTCCCGCCACCTCGACCACCGTGGCCCGCACCAGGGCGCAGGTGGCCTGGGCGTCCTCCGGCGTGGCGGTGCGGCCGGTGCCGATGGCCCAGATGGGCTCATAGGCCAGCACCAGGCCGGCCACCTGCTCGGGGCTCACACCCCGGAGCCCGGCCCGGACCTGGCCGGCCACCTTCTCCTCGGTGCGGCCCGCCTCCCGCTCCTCCAGCGTCTCGCCGCAGCACAGGATGGGGGTCATCCCGTGGCGCAGGATGGCCAGCACCTTGTCGTTGACCCACTCGTCGGTCTCGCCGAAGACCTCCCGGCGCTCGGAGTGGCCCACGATCACGTAGCGCACGTTGAGCTTGGCCAGCATCGACGGGGCCACCTCGCCGGTGAAGGCGCCCTTGTCCTCCCAGTGGCAGTGCTGGGCCCCCAGGGCGATGGCCATCTTGTCCTGCTCGATGGTGGTCTGGACCGTCCGCAGGTCGGTGAGCGGCGGGTGCACCGACACCTCCACCTTGCCGTCCAGGTCGTCGCCCAGCAGGTACGACAGCTTCTGGACCGTGGACAGGGCCTCGAAGTGGTTGTGGTGCATCTTCCAGTTGCCGCTGATGAGCGGGAGGCGAGCCATGGGTGTCCTCCTAGGACGGGGTGCGGCCGCGGCGCAGGGCCTCGAGCCCGGGCAGGTCACCCTGCTCGAGCAGCTCCAGCGAGGCGCCGCCGCCGGTGGAGACGTGGTCGATGCGGTCGGCCAGGCCGAACTGGGCCACGGCGGCGGCCGAGTCGCCCCCGCCCACCACGGTGAAGCCCCGGCAGTCGGCCACGGCCTCGGCCACGGTGCGGGTGCCGGCCTCGAAGCGGGGGTCCTCGAACACGCCCATGGGGCCGTTCCACAGGACCTGGCGGGCCTCGGCCACGACGTCGGAGAACTCGGCCGCGGTGCCGGGCCCGATGTCGAGGCCCATCCAGCCGTCGGGCACGTCCCGGCCCACCTGGCGGACGTCGCCCCCGGCCGAGGGGTCGCCGATCTTCCCGCCCGGGCCCAGGGCGGTGATGTCCGAGGGCAGGTGCAGGGGGGCGCCCGAGCCCAGCAGCCGGCGGCAGGCGTCGACCTGGTCCTCCTCCAGCAGGGACGAGCCGACCCGGTGGCCCTGGGCGGCCAGGAAGGTGAAGCACATGCCCCCGCCGATGATCAGGCTGTCGCACACCTCCAGCAGGGCGCCGATGACGCCCAGCTTGTCGCTGACCTTGGCCCCGCCCAGGATGCCCACGAACGGCCGCCGGGGCGCGTCGCGGCAGCGGAGCAGGACGTCGACCTCCTCGGCCAACAGGCGGCCTGCCGCGCTGGGCAGGTGCCGGGGCGGGCCCACGATTGAGGCGTGGGCCCGGTGCGAGGCCCCGAAGGCGTCGTTCACGTAGCCGTCCTGGCCCTCGACCAGGCGGGCCACGAAGGCGGGATCGTCGGCCGTCTCGCCCGGGTCGAAGCGCAGGTTCTCCCGCACCTCCACCCCCGGCACCAGCTCGGCCAGCCGGGCCCGCACCGGGTCCATGGAGAAGGCCGGGTCGGGCGCCCCCTGGGGCCGGCCCAGGTGGGAGCAGGCCGTCACCTGGGCCCCCCGCTGGACGAGCCACCGCAGGGTGGGCACCGCGGCCCGGATGCGCAGGTCATCGGCGATGGTCCCGTCGCGCAGGGGGACGTTGAGGTCGGCCCGCACCAGGACGCGCTTGCCCTCCAGGCCCCCGAGGGCGGCCTCCAGGTCCTCCAGGCGCGGGATGTCAGCGGTGCTCACCGGCGCTACTGGTTGGCGGCGCCGACGATGAGGGCCAGGTCCACCAGGCGGTTCGAGTAGCCCCACTCGTTGTCGTACCAGCCCAGCACCTTGACCAGGTTGCCCTGCGACATGGTGAGCCCCGAGTCGAAGGTGACCGAGGCCGGGCTGCCCACGATGTCCGAGCTGACCAGCGGGTCCTCGGAGTAGGCCAGCACCTTGGCCAGCGGGCCGCTGGCCGCCGCCGCGGCGTAGGCGGCGTTGACCTCCTCGACCGTGGCCTCGGTCTTCAGCAGGCCCGTGAAGTCGGTGATGGAGCCGGTGGGCACCGGGACCCGGAGGGAGGTGCCGTCCAGCTTGCCCTGCATGGCCTGGAGCACCAGGCCGGTGGCCCGGGCCGCGCCGGTGGAGGTGGGCACGATGTTGATGGCCGCGGCGCGGGCCCGGCGCAGGTCGCTGTGGGGCCCGTCGACGAGCTGCTGGTCACCGGTGTAGGCGTGGATGGTGTTCATGAGGCCCTTCTCCACGCCGAAGGCGTCGTCGAGGACCTTGACCATGGGCACGAAGCAGTTGGTGGTGCACGAGGCGTTCGACACCACGATGTGGTTCTCGGCGTCGAAGGTGTCGTCGTTGACGCCCACCACGAAGGTGGCATCGGCGCCGGTGGCCGGGGCCGAGACGATGACCCGGGGGGCGCCGGCCTCGACGTGGGCCGCGGCCTTGTCGCGGCTGGTGAAGAAGCCGGTGGACTCGATCACCACGTCGACGCCGAGGTCGCCCCAGGGCAGCTGGCCCGGGTCGCGCTCGGCCAGGATCCGCACCAGGTCGCCGTCGACCTCGATGCCCCCGTCCACGACCTTCACCTCGCCGGGGTAGCGCCCGGCGATCGAGTCGTTGGCCAGCAGGTGGGCCATGGTGTCGACCGACCCGAGGTCGTTGGCCGCCACGAAGTCGATGTCGGCGCCGGAGGCCTTCACCGCCCGGAAGAAGTTGCGGCCGATGCGGCCGAACCCGTTGATGCCGACGCGGATGCTCATGGTGGTGCGGGCCCTTTCCTGGGGGTCGAGGAGGGGGATCCGGCGGCGCGCCCGCCGGCCCCGAGGGGTCCCGGCGACCGTAGCCGAGGGGGCCCGGCCCGCCCTCGCCCGGACCGCCCTCCCCCGGGCGGGTCAGGCCCGGGGCCGGGCCAGGTCGCGCAGGGCCTCGCCCAGGCGGACCGGGTCGTGCACGGGCCGGTCCTCGACGCCGAGGGGGCGCACCACGACCTCCGGCCCGGCCCCGGGGGCGAAGCGGGGGTCGGCCAGCACCACGTCGACCGGCACCCCGTGCTCGCGGGCCAGGCGGACGTGGTCGTCGGGGCCCAGCTCCTCGGTCTCGCCCATCTGGGGCCCGAGGTTGACCACCAGCACCCGCTGGGCCGGGGTGGCGCGCAGGGCGGCGGCCACCCCCGGCACCACGGCGGCGGCCAGGACGCTGGTGAACAGGGACCCGGGGCCCAGCACCACCAGGTCGGCATCGGCCAGGGCCTCGGCCACGGTGGGCGGCGTGGGCGGGTCGGCCGGGCGGACGCCCACCCGGCGCAGCCCGGCCGTGCCCTGCACCCGCACCTGGCCCGAGATCGACGCCGGACCGTGGCCGCCGCCGTCACCGTGGCCGCCTTCGTCCAGCTCGCCGGTGAGGGTGACCGGCACGGTGGCCGCGGGCAGGACCCGGCCCCGGGCGCCGACCAGGCGGCCCACCTCGTCCAGGGCCTCCTCGATGGTGCTCCCCTCCCCCACCAGCCCGGCGATCAGCAGGTTGCCCAGGGCGTGCTCCTTCAGGTCGCCGTCCGGGAAGCGGTACTCCAGCGCCCGGCCCAGCACCGAGGCCGGATCGGCCAGGGCCCCCAGGCACCGGCGCAGGTCCCCGGGGGGCAGGACCCCCAGCTCGTGGCGGAGGCGCCCGCTGGAGCCCCCGTCGTCGGCCACCGACACCACCGCGGTGACGGCACCGGCCCAGGGCACCACGGCCCGCAGGGTGGCGGCCAGGCCGTGGCCGCCCCCCACGCACACCACCGACGGCCCGGCCGTCACTTGTCCACGTCCCGGTGGCTGACGGTGGGCTCCACCCCGGTGGCCCGGAGGCGGGCGGCGATCTCCTCGGCCACGGCCACCGACCGGTGGTGCCCGCCCGTGCACCCGAAGGCGATGCTCAGGTAGGCCTTGCCCTCGGCCTCGTACTCGGGCAGGAGCAGCGTGAGCATCTCGGTCACGTGGTCCAGGAAGGTGCCGGCCAGCGGGTGGTCCAGGGCGTGGGCCCGGACCTCGGGGTCGCGGCCGGTGCGGGGCCGCAGGGCGTCGACCCAGTGCGGGTTGGGCAGGAAGCGGCAGTCGAACACCAGGTCGGCGTCGGCCGGCAGGCCGTGCTTGTAGCCGAAGCTGGTCACCGACACGGTCATGCCGCCCGGGAGGCCGGCCCCCACCAGCTCCTCGATCCGGTGGCGCAGGTCGTGCACCGACAGCTCGGTGGTGTCGATGACCAGGTCGGCGTGCATCCGCAGCCCGTCGGCCAGGCGCCGCTCCCGCTCGATGGACGACGCCAGGGAGTCACCCCCCACCGGGTGGCGGCGCTTGGTGCTCTCGTACCGGCGGACCAGGACGTCGGTGGAGGCATCGAGGAACACCACCCGCACCGTGCCCTCCCCCGCGGCCCGCAGCGGGCCGAGGAAGGCCGACGGGTCCTCGAACAGGGCGCCGGGCCCGATGGCCAGGGCCACCTGGTCGATGGTCGAGCCGGGGGCGCTGGCCAGCTCCACCACCTTGCCCATCAGCGACGTGGGCAGGTTGTCGATCACGAACCAGCCCCGGTCCTCCAGCACGCCGGCGACGGTGGAGCGACCCGCTCCCGACATCCCGGTGATCACGACGAAGTCGGTCACGACGGCCGAGTGTACGGCCGGGCCCGCCGGGCGCCGGCCGGTCAGGGGCGCGGCGAGCGCCGGCGGCGGGCCCCGGCCAGCGACGAGGCCAGGCACACCGCCCCGTAGGTGAGCACCGTGCCCCACACCAGCGGGTCGGTGGGGCGGTCCAGGTAGCGGACGTAGCCGGCCCCGGCGGCCACCGCCCCCACCGCGGTCAGGACGGCCTGGCGGCGGGGCGAGTGGGAGGCCGGGTCGAGGTTGTCGGCCACGAAGTCGAGCACCGCGGGCAGGGGCAGCAGCGGGATCAGCCACTCGTCCAGGGACCGGGGCCACCAGGGCCCGAAGGCGCCCCACAGCAGGGCCACGGCGACGGCCACCGGGTACATGACCAGGCACCGCCGGCACACGTGGCGCCCGGCCACCACCGCGCACCGGTCGTAGCCGTCGGGCCAGTGGTGGCTCAGCCACATGGGCGTGTCGGCCACCGGGCCCTCGGCGGCCAGGGGCACGTACGGGGTGGCCGGGTCCAGGGGATCGGGCGCGTCGCCCCGCTCCTCGTCGGGCCCGGTCACAGCGGGGCCAGGCCGGCGACCTTCTCGGCCACCAGCACCAGCAGGCGGGGGTAGTCGCCCCCCTGCGGGTACTCGGGCGAGCGGGCCAGGAACCCGGGCGGCGGCGACGGCTCGTCCATGTGCCGCAGGAGCAGGCCGCAGGCGGCCAGGGCGTTGACGTAGCGACTCAGGGGCCGGTGCACGAAGGGGATGCGGATGCCGGGCTCGACCTCCTCCAGGGTCAGGTCCTCGCGCAGGTAGGGGCCGATGCGCCAGTACTGCTCCGGCGGGTCGAGGACGTGGTCGTCGATCCACCCGCTGTTGGGCGTCTGCAGCAGGGGGTGGTTCAGGAAGAAGGCGAAGCGCCCGCCGGGCCGCAGCACCCGGGCCACCTCGGCCAGGGCCTCGTCCACCGCCACCACGTGCTCGAACACCAGGCAGGCCACCACCGCGTCGAAGGCCCCGGAGGCGAAGGGCAGGGCGTGGGCCCCGCCCTGGACGTAGGCCGGGCCGCCGCCCCGGCGCACCGCCTCGGTGAGCTGGTTCACGGTGGGGTCGAGGCCGACCACGGTGGCCGCCCCCCGGGCCACGGCCTGGCGGGCCACCTGCCCCTCGCCGGTGCCCACGTCCAGCACCCGGTCGGCCCCGTCCAGCCACTGGGCGGCCAGGGGCATGATCTGCTCGACGTACTCCTCGTCGGCCCCCTCGGTGAAGCCCTCCTGCCACCAGCGGGCCTGGTCCTCCCACAGCCCCTCGGGCATGGGGGGCAGCTCTCGGTGGGAGGGGGCGCTCACGGGCGGCGACGCTACCCGCCGCCCACGGCCGGCCCAGCCCTGGCGGCGGGGAACCGGGGCGCTCGGGTCAGGGGGTGTGGAGCTTGGCGTGGACCGCTTCGGCCACCGCGTCGGGCAGCCAGGGCAGGGCCCTCAGCTCGTCCAGGGAGGCGGCCTGCACGGCCCGCACGCCCCCCAGCTCCTTGGCCAGGCGCTTGCGCCGGGTCTCGCCCAGCCCGGGGATGCCGTCCAGCACGGAGGTGGTCATGCGCTTGCCCCGCAGCTCTCGGTGGAAGGCGATGGCGAAGCGGTGCGACTCGTCCCGGATGCGCTGCAGCAGGTACAGGGCCTCGGACTGGCGGGGCAGGCGCACGGCGTCGGCCTGGCCGGGCAGGAACACCTCCTCCAGCCGCTTGGCCAGCGACGCCACCGGGATCTCCTCGTCCAGGCCCAGGTCCTGGAGGACCCGCACGGCCACGCCCAGCTGGCCCTTGCCCCCGTCCACCAGCAGGAGCTGAGGCGGGTAGGAGAACCGGCCCTCCCGCTCGGCCACCGGCTTCCGGCGCTCGGCCAGGTAGGCGGTGAGGCGGCGGGTCAGCACCTCCTCCATGGCCGCGAAGTCGTCGTTGCCGGGGACGCCCTTGATCTTGAACCGCCGGTACTCGGACTTCTTGGGCAGGGCGTCCTCCACCACCACCATGGAGCCCACGTAGTCGGTGCCCTGCAGGTGGCTCATGTCGTAGCACTCGATGCGCAGGGGCGAGATGGGCAGCTCCAGCGCCTCCTGCAGCTCGTTGAGGGCCCGGGCCCGGCTGTTGTGGTCGCTGGCCCGCTTGAGCCGGTGGCGGACCAGCTCCTCGGTGGCGTTGCGGGTCACGGTCTCGGCCAGGGCCCGCTTGTCGCCCCGCTGGGGGACCCGGATGGCCACCCGGGTGCCCCGCTGGGCCTGCAGGAAGTCCTCGTAGAGGGCCAGGTCGTCGGGGTCCTCGGGCACCAGCACGGTGCGGGGGACGCCCAGCGGCGGCGGCTCCTGGTACAGCTCGCCCAGCACCCGGCCGATGAGCTCCCCGGGCGCCAGGTCCTCGACCTTGTCGACCACGAAGCCCTTGCGGCCCAGCACCCGCCCCTTGCGCACGAAGAAGACCTGCACCGCGGCCTCCAGCTCGTCCTCGGCCAGGCCGATCACGTCCAGGTCCTCGCCCTGGTCGACCACCATCTGCTGGCGCTCGATGGCCTTGCGCACCGCCACCAGCCGGTCCCGCAGCCGGGCCGCCCGCTCGAACTCCAGCTCGTCGGCGGCCTCGCCCATCTCCCGCTCCAGGCGGCGCACGATCGGCTCGGTGTCGCCCTCCAGGAACCGGAGGAGGTCGGCCACGTAGCTGTCGTAGTCCTCCCGGCTGACCTCCCCCACGCACGGCCCCGAGCACTTCTCGATGTGGAACAGCAGGCACGGCTTGCCCAGCTTGCGGTGCCGCTCCAGCTTGTTGTCCGAGCAGGTCCGGAGGGGGAACGTCCGCACCAGCAGGTCCAGCGTGTCGCGGATGGCGTAGGCGTGGGCGAAGGGCCCGAAGTACCGCACCCCCTTGCGCCGCTTGCCCCGCATGACCGTGGGCCGGGGCCACTCGTCGGACACGGTGACGGCCAGGAACGGGTAGCTCTTGTCGTCGACCAGCCGTATGTTGAACCGGGGCCGGTGCTGCTTGATGAGCGAGTACTCCAGCATGAAGGCCTCGACGTCGTTGCGGACCTGGATCCACTCGACGGTCTCGGCCGAGGCCACCATCTGGGCCGTGCGGGGGTGCATGCCCTTGGGGTTCTGGAAGTAGTTCGACAGGCGGGACCGCAGCGACTTGGCCTTGCCCACGTAGATGACCCGCCCGGCGGCGTCCTTGAACTGGTAGCTACCCGGCGCGTCGGGGATGGTGCCGGCCGGCGGACGTTGGACCACGCCCCATCTCTACCGGAGCGGGCGCGCCATCGTGCAGGCGGGCGCCGGGGGCCAGGAGCCAGCCGCAGGCCAGGCAGCCCGACAGGAGGCCCAGGTAGTTGGGCTGGAACGTGCGGGCCGGGACCAGCAGGCCCAGCAGCACCAGGGCCGAGGCCACCGGGAGCACGGCCGGGTGCGCCACCCGGCGGGCCAGGGCCACCGCCCCGGCCAGGCCGGCGGCGGCCAGGGCCACGGTGACCACCGGCCCCAGGGGGCTCTCCATCAGGTCGGGCGCCCGGTAGCCCAGGCCCAGGCCCGAGGCCGGGAACGGGGTGCCGGTGGTGCCGGTCCAGAACCGCAGGGTGTCGGTGACCAGGTCGCCGGGAGACCAGGCCAGGAAGGGCAGGGTGGTGGCGGCCAGCAGCGCCGGCGCCGTCCCCCAGGGCCGCAGCCCGGCCCACCCGTCCCGGCGGACGACCCAGACCGCCCAGGGCACCAGGCCCAGGGCCAGGGGCGCCTTGTAGGACACGGCCAGGGCCAGGGCCGCGCCGGCCCAGCCGGGGTGGCGGCGGGCGCCCAGCGCGGCCAGCACCACCAGGGCGGCGGCGGCGGCGTCGTTGGTGCCCCAGGCTGCGTAGACCACCACCGACGCCGAGCCGAAGGCCACGATGGCCGCGGCCCGGGCCCAGGCCTCCTCGGGCCGGCGGGCCAGGGCCACCACCGCGGCCAGCACGAACAGGCCCATCACCCACCGCGGGTCGCCCCCCACCCCGAGGGCGCGCTCCAGGAGGACGCCGGGCACGGCCACCAGCACCGCCCCCGGCAGGTAGGGCAGGTGGTCCACCACCGGGTTGGGCGTGACCTGGCCCGGGACCACGTTGATCCGGGCCCACGCCGGGGGCAGGTCATCGGCGAAGGGCTGCGCATAGGGGTTCCGGCCGGCCAGCAGGTCCTCGGCCCCGGCCCGGGTCACGTGGACCCCGCCGTCGTGGGCCGACTCCTGGGGCCCGGGGTGGGCGGCCAGGTCCGCGGTGCGCACGGCCAGCGGCACCAGGAGGGCCAAGAGGGCCACGCCCACCAGGGCGGCCCGGCGGGGCCGGAGGGCCACCAGCCACAGGGGCAGGGCCAGGCCCGAGACCACGCTCAGGCTCAGCACGCTGGCGGCCGTGGTGGCCGAGGATCCGTAGAGGGCCAGCCCGGCCGCGGCCACCAGCACCCCGGCGAAGGCCGCGCCCCGGCGGGTCGGGTCCTCGAACGTGCCGCCGGGCAGGACCGGCCGGTCGGCCCGTCGCCACGGGGCCACGGCCTCCGGGGCGCGGGTCGCGGACGTCACCGGGCCCCATCGGCCGGGCCCGGCCGGCCGTGAGGGCACCGCCGGGCCTCCGCCCGGGAATGCCGGCCCCGGCCACCGCGGTTGCAGGTCCATGAGCGGCGTACACTCCGCTCACACGGCCGGCCTGGTATCCGGCTCCATATCGGCTCCGAGACCGACATCCCCGTGGCGAGGCGACCAGGCTGTCCCCACCGGTCACATCGGAGCCCCTCCCCGGAGGTCCCCGTCCCATGATCCGGCTCCAGCCCCCGCTCCCCGACCGCTACACGGGCGCGGCCGACAACGACCTGGCCTCCCGCATCCAGGCCGCCAAGGCCACCCTCGGCGACCGCCTGTTCATCCTCGGCCACCACTACCAGCGCGACGAGGTCATGCGCTGGGCCGATGCCCGGGGCGACTCCTACCGCCTGTCGGTCCTGGCCCAGCAGCGACCCGAGGCCGAGTTCATCGTGTTCTGCGGCGTCCACTTCATGGCCGAGTCGGCCGACGTCCTCACCGGCGACCACCAGCAGGTCGTCCTGCCCGACCTGAACGCCGGGTGCTCCATGGCCGACATGGCCGACCTGGACGAGGTGGAGGAGGCCTGGGAGGAGCTGGCCACCGTCACCGACGTGGCCGAGCTGGTGCCCATCACCTACATGAACAGCTCGGCCGCCCTCAAGGCCTTCGTCGGCGCCCACGGCGGGGCGGTGTGCACCTCGACCAACGCCCGCCAGGTCCTGGAGTGGGCCCTCGACCGGGGGCGGAAGGTCCTGTTCTTCCCCGACCAGCACCTGGGCCGCAACACCGGCCTGGCCATGGGCTTCGACCACGCCGACATGCGGGTCTGGAACCCCCGCCTGGACCTGGGGGGCCTGACCGAGGCCGACTGCAAGGAGGCCACCTTCCTGCTGTGGAAGGGCCACTGCTCGGTGCACCAGCGGTTCCGGCCCGAGCACGTCGCCTCCTTCCGGGCCCAGCACCCCGACGGCATCGTGGTCGCCCACCCCGAGTGCAGCCACGAGCTCTGCTCCCTGGCCGACCAGGTCGGCTCCACCGACTTCATCATCAAGGCGGTGGCCGCCGCTCCCCCCGGCGCGGCCCTGGCCATCGGCACCGAGATCCACCTGGTGCAGCGCCTGGCCGACGAGAACCCCGACAAGACCGTGGTCTCCCTCGACCCGCTGATCTGCCCCTGCTCGACCATGTTCCGCATCGACGCCGCCCACCTGTGCTGGGTGCTGGAGAACCTGGTCGAGGGCCGGGTCGTCAACCGCATCACCGTCGACGCCGACACCGCCGGCCAGGCCCGCGTCGCCCTCCAGCGCATGCTCGACATCACCGAGGCCACCGCACCAGCGTGATCAGGGCCTGACCAGGGGCCGGGCCGAGGGCGCCGGGCCCCCGGACCGGCCTCAACTCGCCCGCCCCGGGACCGATTGGTGCCGGTGACCTCGACGGTGGAGCTCAGCGGGGGCCCCGGCCTCGGAGCCCGCCCCCGGGGCCTGGCCGGCCTGGTGGCGCCCGGCCTCGTGGTCGGCGTGGCCGGCGCCCTCGTCGGCCTCGACCGGGCCCCGCTGTGGCGGGACGAGGCCTACTCCCTGGGCGCCGTCCACCAGCTCGGGCCCACGCTGCGATCCACCAGCGGGACCATGGCCCTCTACTACGCCGTCCTGCGGGCCTGGACCACCGTCTCGGAGTCGGTGTGGTGGATGCGGGCCCTGTCCGTGGCGCTGGCCACCGTGGCCCTGGCCCTGGTGGTGGTCCTGGCCACCCGGCTGGTGGGCCCGAGGGCGGCCCGGTGGGCCGGCGTGCTCCTGGCCCTCTCGCCGCTGTGGGTGCGCTACGCCCAGGAGGCTCGCTCCTACGCCCTGGTGATGGCCATGGTGGCCGGCTCGTGGCTGGCCCTGGACCAGGCCCTGGCCCGGACCGAGGCCGGTGGCCGGGCCACGCCGTGGTGGGCCCTCCACACGCTCCTGGGCGCCCTGCTGCCCCTGGCCCACGGGCTGGCCGTGCTCCAGCTCCTGGCCCAGCCGGCCGCCCTCCTCGTCGGCCGGGCCGACCGCCGGGCCTGGCGGGGCCTGCTGCCCGGCACCGGGGCCGCGGTGGCCGTCACCGCCGGCCTGGCCGCGGTGGGCGCCTCCGAGGTGGGCGACTGGGTGGTGCCCCTGAGCACCGACCAGGTCCGCACCCTGGCCACCGCCCTCACCGCCGACGCGCCGGTCCTGGCCGTCCTGCTCCTGGCCGTGGCCGGCGTGGGCGGGGCCGTGGCCGCCGGCCGGGTCCGCGACGCGGCGCCCGGCCTGGACCGGGTCCGGGCCGCCATGCCCCTGGCCTGGGCCGTCCTGCCCCCCCTGGCCCTGGTGGCGGTGTCGGTGGTGCGGCCGTCGCTGGTGCCCCGCTACGTCGCGGCCAGCGCCCCCGGCGTGGCCCTCCTCCTGGCCCTGGCCTGCCCCCGCATCGAGGCCCGGCTGCGGCTCGGGCTGCCCCTGGCCACCGCGGTGGTGGTCGCCGCCCTGCTGGCCGGGCAGGTGGCCTTCCACACCACCCCGCCCGCCGTCGACTGGCGGGCCGCGGCCCGCACCGTGGCCACCCGCAGCGAGCCCGGTGACGAGCTCCTGCTGGCCGAGTCGGCCATCCGCCCCGTCTTCGAGGCGGCCTGGCGGGACGTGCCCGAGGCCCCCGCCCTGCCGGTGGCCAACGGCGCCCGGCCCCTGGGCCGGGTGCTGCGGGTCGACCCCCGCCTGTCCGACGAGGCGTCGTGGGCCGCGGCCGCCGACGCCCCGCGCCTCTGGCTGGTGGGCGAGGTCGGCACCGCGGCCCTGGCCGGCGCCCTGGCCGCCCTGGCCACCGACGGGCGCCACCACCGGGTGGCGACCTGGGACGTCGAGGCCGGCGTGGCGGTCCACCTGCTGGCCCTCGACCCGGGGACCCGGCCGTGACCGCCCCCGCCCTCCCCGTGGACGGCGACCGGCCCCAGGCCGGGCCCGAGGCCGGACCGACCACCCCCACCGGCGCCCCCCGGCGGGCCCTGCCCCTGGGGCTGATGGCCGGGTTGTTGGCCACCGTCCTGGGCGCGGCCGGCGCCCAGGGCCGGCCCCTGTGGCTCGACGAGGCCTACTCGCTGGCCGCCACCCGCGACCTGGACGTGGCCCTGGAGGCGGCCCGGGGCTCGATGGGCCTCTACTACGCCGCCGTCTGGCTCTGGGGCCAGGTGGCCGACGGGGCGCTGTGGCTGCGGCTGCCGTCCCAGGTGGCCATGGGCGTGGCCGTGGCCCTCTTCGCCCGCCTGGTCGGCCGACAGCACGGCCGAGCGACCGCGGCCGGGGCCGGGCTGGCCGTGGCCGTGTCCTACGCCGTGGTCCGCTACGCCCCCGAGGCCCGCTCCTACGCCCTGGTGTGCCTGGCCGTGGTCGGGTCGTGGTCGGCCCTGGACCGGGGCCTGGCCGACCCTGACGACCGGCGGGCCTGGCACCTCCACCGCCTCTGCTGCCTGGCCCTGCCCCTCCTCCACGGGCTGGGCACGGTCCAGCTCCTGGTCCAGGCCGGCGCCCTGGTCGTGGCCGGGGTCCGGGGCCGGAGCCTGCGCCAGGCCGCCGTCGGCCTGGGTGGCGGCCTGGTCGTGCTGGGCGCGGCCCTGGCCGTGGGCTCGGGCCGGTCCGGCGACTGGGTGCCGCCCCTGACCCTGGCCGCGGCCCGGAACCTGGTCGAGGCCCTGACCGTGCCCCTGGACCCGCTGGGGATGGTGGCCGTCGCCCTGGTGCTGGCCGCCTCGGCCCTCCTGGCCCGGCGGGCGGCGGAGGCCCCGGCCGGCCTGGCGCGGTTCCGGCTGGTGATGCCGGTGGCCTGGGGGCCGGCCGCCATCGCCGTGATCCTGGCCGTCAGCCTGGTCCGCCCCGCCTACCTGGCCCGCTACGCCGTGGCCAGCGCCTTCGGGGTGGCCCTGGTGCTGGTGCTGGCCGCCCGCGAGGTCGACCGGCGCCGCCGGGGCCCCGGCGGCCTGGCCCGGGTGCCGCTGGCCACCGTCGTGGTGGTGGCCCTGCTGGGCCTGGGGTCGCTGGTGGCCCTGAGCGCCGATGGCGACCGCTGGGACTCGGCGGTGGCCGTGGTCTCCACCGGGGCCCGGCCCGGGGACGTGGTCGTGTTCCCCACCGCCGATGCCCGCCTGCCCTTCGACGCCGAGTGGCGCGAGGGGGCCCACCCCACCAGCCCCGAGGTGGCCGGCTCGTCCGAGCCCCTGGGCGCGGTGCGCCGGGTGCTCGACCCGCCCCCGCTGGAGGAGCTGCTCGGCGAGCTGGACGGCGCCCCCCGGGTCTGGGTCGTGACCCAGCTCTACCTGCACGTGGCCAACCCCGACCTGGCCAGCGACCCCGCGGTGGTGGCCCGCTACCGCCGGGTGCGCTCGTGGGACCTGGGCGCCGACATCACCGTGACCCTCCTGGCCGCCCGCGGGGCCGGGTCGTGACCGCGGTGGCCGGCCCCACGGCCCGGGCCGAGCCCGACGGGGCGGCGGCCGGTGACCCGGTGGCCCCGCCCGCCGCGCCCCGGCCGGAGCCCGCACCCCGGCCCGCGCCCGCGGCCGTGGCCGTGGCCGGGGTGCGGGTCCGGACCTGGGTGGCGGCCGCCACCGCCCTGGCCGCCGGGCTCACCCTGTGGGGCCTGTCGAGCCGCCCGCTGTGGACCGACGAGGCCATCTCCATCGGCGCCGTCAACCAGCTGGGCGCCACCCTGCGGGACACGGCCGGCACCATGGCCCTGTACTACGTCCTCCTCGACGCCTGGAGCGGGGTGGCCGGCACCTCGGTGGTGGCGGTCCGCGCCCTGTCGGTCGTCTTCGTGGTCGCCTCGGTGCTGGGGGCGGGGGTCCTGGCCCGACGGCTGCTGCGCCCGGTGGAGGCGGTGGCCGCGGTGGTGCTGGTGGCGGCCCTGCCCGCCCTGGCCCGCACCGGCCAGGAGGCCCGGTCCTACGCCCTGACCATGCTGCTGGCCACCGTGGGGTGGCTGTGCCTGGCCCGGGCCGTCGACGCCGGGGCCGGCACCGCGGCCCACCTCGACCGCCGGGCCCGCACCGCCCTGCTGGCCCTGGTCCCGGTGGCGGTGGCCGGGGTGCTGGCCCACGGCCTGTTCGTGGTCCAGGTGGCCGCCCTCGTGCTCAGCTGCACCGTCCTGCCCCGCCGGCGCCCGCTGCTGGCCTGGATGGCCCTGCCGGCCGGCGCCGCCCTGGCCACCGCGGGTGCCCTGTTCGTGGCCGGCGCCGGCGGCGTGGCCGACTGGATCCTCCCCCTGTCGCGCCAGCACGCCATCGACGTGGCCGCCACCGTCTTCGGCCCCAACCTCATCACCGCCTGCGTCCTCGGCCTGCTCGGCGCCCGGGGGGCGGCCCGCCTGCTGGCCCGCCGGGGCGACGGCCCGGCCCAGCGCTGGCGGGCCCTGGTCCCGGTGTGGTGGGCCCTGGCCCCGGCCGCCATCCTGGTCGCCGTCTCCGTGGTCCGGCCCTACCTGGTGGGCCGGTACCTGCTGGCCTCGGTCCCGGCCCTGGGCATGCTGGCCGCGGTGGGGGCGGTGGCCGTGGTCGAGGCGGCGGCGCCGGCCGACGAGCGCCGGCGCCGGCGGCTGGCCGGCGCCCTGGTGGTCGTGCTGGTGGCCTCCGCCGTCCTGCTGGGCCGGCTCACCGCGGCCCAGATCAACACCGAGGACTGGGACGGTGCCGCGGAGGTGGTGGCGGACGGGTCCCGGGCCGGCGACGGCATCCTCTTCACCCCGTCCTCGGGCACCATCCCGTTCAGCGTGCGAACCCCGTTCGAGGCGGCGTGGCGCGACGCCGGCCGGGCCGACCGGGCCCCCGACCCGGTGGCCACCGGCGTGCCCCTGGGCACCGTCCGGCGCTTCTACCCCATGCCCGAGCGGGCCGACGTGGCCCCCGAGCTGCCGGGCCACCAGCGGCTGTGGATCGTCCACAAGATCCGGGGCGGCGGGGTGGGCGACGCCGCCCTGGAGGACGTGCTGGCCTGGCCCGAGCTGCGCCACGGCTACCGGGTGGCCCGGCGGGAGCTGGTCCGGGGCGGCATCCAGGTGCTGCTGCTCGAGCGACGCTGACCGGCCGCCGCCGGCCGCCGCTCACCCGGGGGGCAGGAGCGGGGCCAGGAACCGGGCGGTGTGGCTGGCCTCCACCTCGATCACGTCCTCGGGCGCCCCGGTGGCCACCACCCTGCCGCCCCCGCTGCCCCCCTCGGGGCCCAGGTCGATGAGCCAGTCGGCCGTCTTGATGACGTCCAGGTTGTGCTCGATGACCAGCACGGTGTTGCCCTGGTCGACCAGGCGGGACAGGACGGCCAGCAGGCGGCGGATGTCCTCGAAGTGGAGCCCGGTGGTGGGCTCGTCGAGCAGGTAGATGGTGTGGCCGGTGGAGCGCTTGGACAGCTCGGAGGCCAGCTTGATGCGCTGGGCCTCGCCGCCGGAGAGGGTGGGCGCCGGCTGGCCCAGGCGGATGTAGCCCAGGCCCACGTCGACCAGGGTCTGCATGTGGCGGGCGATGGGCGGCTGGTTGGCGAAGAACTCCAGCGCCTCCTCGCACGGCATGGCCAGCACCTCGGCCACGTTCTTGCCCTTGAACGTGATGTCGAGGGTGTCGCGGTTGTAGCGGGCCCCCTTGCACACCTCGCACGGCACGTACACGTCGGGCAGGAAGTGCATCTCGATCTTGATGGTGCCGTCGCCGGCGCAGGCCTCGCAGCGGCCGCCCTTCACGTTGAAGGAGAAGCGGCCGGGCTGGTAGCCCCGGACCTTGGCCTCTTGGGTCTGGGCGAACAGCTTGCGCACGTGGTCCCACACGCCGGTGTAGGTGGCCGGGTTGGAGCGGGGGGTGCGGCCGATGGGCGACTGGTCGATGTTGATGACCTTGTCCAACAGCTCGATGCCCTCGATGCGCTTGTGGCGGCCGGGCGGCACCTTGGCCCGGTAGATCTTCTGCATCAGCGACCGGAGCAGGATGTCGTTGACCAGGGTGGACTTGCCCGAGCCGGACACCCCGGTGACGGCCACGAAGCAGCCCAGGGGGATGTCGACGTCGATGCCGACGAGGTTGTGCTCGCGGGCGCCCTTGATCGACAGCCACTCCTCCCCGGGCTGGCGGCGCTGCTCGGGCACGGGGATGGAGCGCTTGCCCGACAGGTACTGGCCGGTGATGGACCGGGACGACTTCAGCAGGCCCTTGTACCCCCCGCTGTAGACCACCCCTCCCCCGTGCTCGCCGGCCCCGGGGCCGATGTCGACCACGTGGTCCGCCACCGCGATGGTGTCCTCGTCGTGCTCGACCACCAGCACCGTGTTGCCCAGGTCCCGCAGGCGGATGAGGGTCTCGATGAGGCGGCGGTTGTCGCGTTGGTGGAGGCCGATGGACGGCTCGTCCAGCACGTAGAGCACGCCGACCAGGCCCGAGCCGATCTGGCTGGCCAGGCGGATGCGCTGGGCCTCGCCCCCGGCCAGGGTGGCGGCCGAGCGCGACAGCGACAGGTAGTCCAGGCCCACGTCGAGCAGGAAGCCCAGCCGAGCGTTGACCTCCTTGAGCACGGCCTCGGCGATCATCCGGTCCCGCTCGGACAGGGTGACGGCCCCCAGCACCCCGGCCACCTCCCGGATGGACATGGCGCACAGCTCGGCGATGTTGCGCCCGTCGACGCGCACGGCCAGGGTGAAGGGCTTGAGGCGGGCACCGCCGCACTCGGGGCACGGCACCTCCCGCATGTAGCCCTCGAACTGCTCGCGCTGGCTGTCGCTCTCGGTGTCGGCGTGGCGGCGCTGGAGCCAGGGGATGACGCCCTCGTAGGCGGCCTGGTAGACGCGGGTGCGGCCGTAGCGGTTCTTGTAGCGGACCTCGACCCGGCCGATGCCCTTGCCGTGGAGGAGCTTCTTCTGCTGGGCCGCCTTCAGCTTGGCCCAGGGCACGTCCAGGGGGATGTCGTGCTCGGCCCCCACCGCCTCGATGATGCGGTGGAACCAGGTGGCGTGGCCGCTGGCCCACGGGTGGATGGCCCCCTCGGACAGCGACAGGTCGGGGTCGGGCACCACCAGCTCGGGGTCGACCTCGAAGCGGGTGCCCAGCCCGTCGCAACGGGGGCAGGCGCCGTAGGGCGAGTTGAACGAGAAGCTGCGGGGGGCCAACTCGTCGAAGCTCTGGCCGTCCACCGGGCAGGCCAGGTGCTGGCTGAAGGTCATGCTCTCGGGCTCGTCCTCGTCGCCCCGGGGCACGACCTGGATCTCGGCCACCCCCTCGGCCAGCCGCAGGGCCGTCTCCAGCGACTCGGTGAGGCGGTGGGCGATGCCCGGCTTCTTCACCAGCCGGTCGACGACCACCTCGATGGTGTGGGTCTCGTAACGGGCCAGGTCCAGCTCGTCGCCCAGCTCGTGGAGCTCGCCGTCGATGCGGGCCCGGGAGTAGCCCTGCTGGGCCAGGTCGGCCAGGAGGGTCTCGTAGTTGCCCTTCCGGCCCCGGACCACCGGGGCCAGGACCTGGAAGCGGGTGCCCTCGGGCAGCTCCAGGATGCGGTCCACGATCTGCTGGGGGGTCTGGCGGGTGATGGGGGTGTCGTGCTCGGGGCAGTGGGGCACGCCGATGCGGGCGAACAGCAGCCGCAGGTAGTCGTAGATCTCGGTGATGGTCCCCACCGTCGAGCGGGGGTTCCGCGACGCCGACTTCTGGTCGATGGAGATGGCCGGCGACAGGCCCTCGATGAAGTCCACGTCGGGCTTGTCCATCTGGCCCAGGAACTGCCGGGCGTACGACGACAGCGACTCGACGTAGCGGCGCTGGCCCTCGGCGTAGATGGTGTCGAAGGCCAGGGAGGACTTGCCCGAGCCCGACAGCCCGGTGAAGACGATCAGCTTGTCGCGAGGGAGGTCTAGGTCGACACCCCGGAGGTTGTGCTCGCGGGCCCCACGGATGACGAGAGAGTCGGACACGGGGCGAGCCTATCGGCGTCGTCCAATTGGCGCCCGAACGTCCGTTCCCTGCCCTCGGGGACGCCGTCGGGGTCCACCGGAGCCGGTCGGGCCCGGGCGGCCAGCAGGGCCCACAGCCCGACCACGGCCAGGGGCAGGAGCACCCGGCCCACGTCCTCGGGGCGGGCCCACACCGCCGGGCCCAGCACCGCAGCCAGCGCCATGTGGACCCCCAGCACGGCCCGCAGGTCGGCCTCCGCGGCCCGGGCCAGGCCCACCCCGCCCAGGACCAGCACCGAGGCGATGACGGCGCCGTCGGCCGCCGTCCACTCCCCCGCCCGGTCCCACAGCCCCCCGAAGGGCACCGGCGACAGGCGCCCGCCCACGCTGCCCCGGGGCCAGGCCCCGATGCCCACCCGCAGCGCCACCACCCACACCCCGTAGGGCAGGGCGCTGGCGGCCAGGGCCCCGGCCCGGGCCGGCCGGCGCCGGGCCAGGGCCACCAGGGCCAGGGCCGCGGGCACCAGGAGCAAGGTCTCCCGACACAGCCCGGCCGCCGCGGCCAGGGCCACCGCGTCCCACGGGATCCCCTCGGTGCGGCGGGCCCGGGCCACGGCCAGCACGGCCAGGGCGGCGCCCAGCGACTCGGGGCCCACGAAGGTCAGGTTGGCGGTCACCCCGGGGAGGACCAGCACCACCAGGGCCCAGCCGGGGGCCACCCCCGAACGGGCCAGGGCCCAGGCCAGGGCACCCACCAGCGCCCCCACCGAGGCCACGGTCACCGCCACCAGGGCCCAGGGCACGGCCCCGGCCCGGCCCCCCGAGGCCGCCCACCCGATCCACCCGTAGGCCGGCCGCTGGTACCGGTAAGCCTCCTCGGCCGGCCCGCCCCGGATGCGCTCGGACCGCAGGCCCAACGGGTCGACGGCCTGGGTGGCGAAGACCTGCCCGTCGCGGGCGTTGAGGACCACCTCGACGGGGCGGGACGGCGGCTCGTAGAGGCTGCTGACCAGCGGGTCGCCCGGGCCCTCGGGCATGGCCCCCGACGTCCCGAACCAGATCCCGGCCCACAGGGCCCCGGCGGCCAGGCCGACCAGGGCCACCACCAGCACCGGTCGGCCGGGCCGGCCGGGACCGGTCCCCGGCCCGCCGTCGCCTCCGGTCATGGGGACCCATCGGACGGCGGGGCCGGGACCTGAGCCCCGCCCCGCTCACACCGCCCCCGGCGGGGCCGATGGAGGGCCGTGACCCTGACCCGGCCCGCCCCACCGCGCCCCGGCCCGGCCCGGGCCCCCGGGGCCGCCTCGCCCGGACGGGAGGTGGCCCGCTGGGCCGCCCTGGGGCTCCTGGTCCTGGTGGCCCTGGTCCTGGTGGACCTGGCCCGCACCGGCGGCCACCCCGTGGGCCTGGTCCAGGCCGGGGCCCGGGGCCCGGCGGTGGCCGCCTTCCGGGCCGACTTCCCCGACCTGGAGCTGCCCGACGGCGTGGGACTGGACGGCCAGATGGTCTACGCCACCGCCCGCGACCCGTGGCCGGTGGACGCCTCGGCCCCGCACCTGGACCGCCCCCGCTACCGGCTCCAGCGCCCCCTCCTGCCCTGGACGGCGTCGCTCCTGCACCCCGGCGGGGGCGGCACCGGCCTGGTGTGGGCCCTTTTCGCGGTGGGCCTGGCCGGCGTGGCCGCCGGGGCGGTGGCCGCCGGGCGCCTGAGCGTGGGGTGGGGCGGGCCGCCGTGGGTGGCGGCCCTGGTCCCCCTCCTGCCCGGGGCGTGGTGGGCGCTGCGGGTCTCCACCCCCGACGTGCTGGCCGTGGGCCTGGCCCTCCTGGCCGTCCACCTGGCCTCCCGGGGCCGGACCGCGCTGGCCGTGGCCCTGGGCGTGGCCGCGGTGCTGGCCAAGGAGCCGGCCCTGCTGATCCTGGTGGGCTGGGCCCTGGGCCAACGCACGGCGCGGAGCACGGTGGTGGCCGCGGTGCCGGCCGCGGTGGCCGCCGGGTGGATGGTGGCCCTCCGGTTGCTGGTGCCCGGGGCCGAGGGCCTCAACGGGGACATCGGCCTGCCCCTGGTGGGCCTGGCCCGGGCCGCCACCGGCATCTGGTTCGAGGGCCGGGAGCTCATCGGCCTGGCCAGCACCCTGGGCACCCTGGCCCTCGGGGGCCTGGCCCTGGCCCGGCGGGGGCTGCGCCACCCCCTGGGGGCGGCGGTGGCCCTCCACCTGGCCTTCCTGGTCGTCTCCGGGCCCAACCCGCTGGGCACCAACTTCGGCGGCACCCGGACCACCCTGGCCCTGGCCACCCTGGCCCTGCTGGCCCTGGCCACCCCGGCCGCCCCGCCGGTCCGGCCCGTCGCCCTGCCGGGGAGTCGCCGGGTCAGCCCACCTGACGGAGCTCGCGCCGCAGCTCCCTGATCTCGTCTCGGAGGCGGGCGGCGTACTCGAAGCGCAGGTCGGCCGACGCCTCCCGCATCTCCTCCTCCAGGGTGGAGATGAGCCGGGCCAGGTCCTCACCGGGCAGGTTGGCCAGCTCCTCCCGCCGGGCCTTGTCGGCGGCCCGGTCACGCCGGGCGCCGTCGCCGGGCAGCGGGGCCCGCTCCTCGGCCGGGCGCATGAGGGCCAGGATGTCGGTGACCGCCTTGCGGATGGTCTGGGGGTCGATGCCGTGCTCGACGTTGTAGGCCTGCTGGAGGCCGCGGCGCCGGTTGGTCTCGCTGATGGCCTGCTGCATCGAGTTGGTGACCTTGTCGGCGTACATGATGACCTGGCCGTTGACGTTGCGGGCGGCCCGGCCGATGGTCTGGATGAGGGAGGTCTCGCTGCGCAGGAAGCCCTCCTTGTCGGCGTCGAGGATGGCCACCAGCGACACCTCGGGCAGGTCGAGGCCCTCCCGCAGGAGGTTGATGCCGACCAGCACGTCGAACTCGCCCAGCCGCAGGTCGCGCAGGATCTCGATGCGCTGGATGGTGTCGACCTCGCTGTGGAGGTAGCGGACCTTGACCCCCAGCTCCAGCAGGTAGTCGGTGAGGTCCTCGGCCATCTTCTTGGTCAGGGTGGTGACCAGCACCCGGGCCCCCCGGGCCACCCGGCCCTCGATCTGCTCCATGAGGTCGTCGATCTGGCCCTTGGTCGGCTTGACCACCACCTCGGGGTCGACCAGGCCGGTGGGCCGGATGACCTGCTCGACCACCCGGGTGCTCTTCTCCAGCTCGAAGGGCCCGGGGGTGGCCGACAGGAACACCACCTGGCCGATGCGCTCCATGAACTCGTCGAAGCGGAGGGGCCGGTTGTCGGCCGCCGAGGGCAGCCGGAACCCGTGGTCGATGAGCTGGACCTTGCGGCTGTGGTCGCCCTCGTACTGGCCGTGGAGCTGGGGCACGGCCTGGTGGCTCTCGTCGATGACCATCAAGAAGTCGCGGGGGAAGTAGTCGAGCAGGGTGTTGGGGGTCTCCCCCGGGCCCCGCCCGTCGATGGGGGCCGAGTAGTTCTCGATCCCGTTGCAGAAGCCGACCTCGGCCATCATCTCCAGGTCGTACTGGGTGCGCATGCGGAGGCGCTGGGCCTCCAGCAGCTTGCCCTCGGCCTCGAAGTGGGCCAGGCGCTCCTGCAGCTCGTGCTCGATGCGGACGATGGCCCGTTGCAGGCGCTCCTCGCCGGCCACGTAGTGGGTGGCCGGCAGGAGCACGAAGTCGTCGTGGGTGCGGACCTTCTCGCCGGTGACCGGGTCGAAGGTGGCCATGGACTCGATCTCGTCGCCGAACAGCTCGATGCGCAGGGCCGTCTCGTCGTAGGCGGGGTGGATCTCGATGGTGTCGCCCCGGACCCGGAACGTGCCCCGGGTCAGGTTCATGTCGTTGCGGTCGTACTGCATGTCGACGAAGCGGCGGAGCAGCAGGCGCTGGTCGAGGCTCTCGCCCTTGCGCAGCACCAACATGCTCTCGCGGTACTCCTCGGGGGAGCCCAGGCCGTAGATGCACGACACCGAGGCCACCACGATGACGTCGCGCCGGGTCAGCAGCGAGGCGGTGGTGGAGTGCCGGAGGCGCTCGATCTCGTCGTTGACCGAGCTGTCCTTCTCGATGTAGGTGTCGCTGGAGGCGATGTAGGCCTCGGGCTGGTAGTAGTCGTAGTAGCTGACGAAGTACTCCACCGCGTTGTTGGGGAAGAACTCCTTGAACTCGTTGGCCAGCTGGGCGGCCAACGACTTGTTGGGCGCCAGGACCAGGGTGGGGCGCTGGACCTGCTCGATGGTCCAGGCGATGGTGGCCGACTTGCCCGAGCCGGTGATGCCCAGGAGGGTCTGGAACCGCTCGCCGCCCAGGATGCCGTCGGCCAGGCCGGCGATGGCCTGGGGCTGGTGCCCGGCCGGCGAGAACTCCGACACCACCTCGAAGGGGCGGGACTGCGAGGTGGTCACCGGGACGACGTCGGCCATCCCCCGAGGCTACCGAGGGGGTGCGACGGTGGGGCCGGCCGGGGGCAGGGCCAGGAGCCGGGGCCACAGGGCCTCGACCTGGGCCTCCAGGGCGGCCCGGTCGCCGGAGTTGTCCACCACCAGGTCGGCCCGGGCCCGGCGCTCCTCTCGCGACGCCTGGCGGGCCATGCGGGCCCGGGCGTCGGCCTCCCGCATGCCCCGCTGCTCGACCAGCCGGGCCACCGCCACCTCCGGGTCGACGTCCACCACCACCAGGGCGGCCAGGTCGTCCCGGCCCGACTCCACCAGCAGGGGCACGTCCAGGACGACCACGTCGTCGCCCCGGGCCGCCTCCTCCAGCCGGCGGGCGATCTCGGCCCCCACCGCCGGGTGGACGAGGGCGTTCAGGTCGGCCAGGGCCTCGGCGCCGTCGGGGGCGAAGACCAGGTCGGCCAGGGCCTGGCGGTCCAGGCTGCCGTCCTCGGCCACCACGATGGGCCCGAACCGGGCGGCGATGGCGGCCAGGACGGGCTGGCCCGGGGCCTGCAGCTCGCGGGTGATGGCATCGGCGTCGATCACGGTGGCGCCCCGGGCCGCCAGCAGGGACGAGACGGTCGACTTGCCGCTGCCGATGCCGCCGGTGAGGCCCACGAGGATCACGCCGCGGCGACGGTAGCACCGGGGCGTGGCCGACCGGTCGGGGCGGGGGGCGTAGCCTGCAGGCCATGGCCCGGGACGTCGCCGCGCCGGGCGCGGCCCCCGCCGGCGAGCCGCCGGTCCTCGATCCGGCCGGGGGCGCCGCCCGCACCGCTCCCCGGCCCCCGCTCATCGACGAGACCTCGGCCTTCCGGCCCGCCATCCTGAGCGTCCGGGTGGCCACCACCGCGGTGTCCATCGTGCTGTGCAGCAGCGCGCTGGCCTCGGCCAACTGGACGGCCATCGGTTGGGGCACGGTGGTGGTGGCCTACAACGTGCTGCGCCTGTTCCGCCCCCTGCGCATCCAGCAGGACACGGCCAGCCTGGTCTGGGTCCTGATCGAGGTGGGCATCCACCTCATCGCCGTCATCGCCACCGGCTACTGGACCTCGCCGTTCACGTTCTCCCTGCTCACCGCCATCATGGTGGCCGGCTTCGCCCGGGGCTTCGGCTTCGCGGTGCGGATCGGCGCCGCCTCGGTGCTGGCCGTCGCCCTCCCCTACCTGGTCTCGGAGGGGACGGCCCGGGAGGAGCTGCAGACCGCCCTCCAGTGGGCCACCCTGCTGTTCCTGGTGGCCGCGGTGGCCGGCTACGCCCGCCACATCAACGTCGAGGCCGAGCGCTCCCACTCCCTGGCCCTCGACCGGCTGGGGCGCCTGTCGGACGCCAACGCCCTGCTGTTCGCCCTGCACCGGGTGGCCCAGAGCCTGCCCAGCTCGCTCGACCTGGACGAGGTGCTGGACTCCACCAACCGCCGGGTCGAGGACCTGTTCTCCTACGACGCCGCCGCCGTGCTGCTCTTCGACGACACCGGCGGCGGGTGGCGGACGGTCCGCACCCTGGGCAACCGGCTGCCCCCCTCGTGGGCCGAGGGCGAGCTGCCGACGCCGGCCGAGCGGGCGGTGCGGACCCGGACCCTGGTCAACGAGCCCGACCTGGCCCGGGGCGACGGGCCGGGCCTGGGGCTGGAGAGCCGGTGCGGCCTCTACGCGCCGCTGGTGGGCCGGGAGCGGGTCATCGGCCTGGTGGTGGTGGAGCGCACCGAGGCCCAGCAGTTCTCCGAGCGCGACGCCGAGCTGCTGGACGGGTTCGTGGCCCCCGCCGCCCTGGCCGTGGACAACGCCCTGTGGTTCAGCCGGCTGCGGACCGTGGGGGCCGACGAGGAGCGCACCCGCATCGCCCGCGACCTGCACGACCGCATCGGCCAGTCCCTGGCCTACCTGGCCTTCGAGCTGGACCGCATCGTCAAGGCCGACACCCGGGGCGACGCCGTGGGGGCGCCGCTGGAGCGGCTCCGCGACGACGTCCGGGGCGTGATCGGCGAGGTGCGGGACACGCTCTACGACCTGCGCACCGACGTGTCCGAGGCCTCGGACCTGCCGTCCACCCTGACCGAGTACGTGGAGCGGCTGCGGGGCCGGAGCAAGGTGGACGTCCACCTCGACCTGCGGGTCCAGCTCCGGCTGCCCATCCGCCAGGAGCGGGAGCTGTTCCGCATCGCCCAGGAGGCGCTGGCCAACGTGGAGCGCCACAGCGGGGCCCGCCGCTGCCTGGTGCGCTGGTGGTGCGAGGAGGGCGCGGCGCTGCTGGAGGTGCGGGACGACGGGCGCGGCTTCGCCGCCGGCCGGGCCGGGCGCCTCGACAGCTACGGCCTCCTGGGCATGCGGGAGCGGGCGGCCAGCATCGGCGCCACCCTCGACGTGGACAGCGTCGAAGGGGTGGGCTCGACCATCCGCTGCTACCTCCAGCCCGGCGCCGGCTGAGGGCGGTACTGTCGCCCCGATGTCCATACGCCTGGTGCTCGCCGATGACCACACCATGCTGCGGGACGGCCTGCGCCGCTCCCTGGAGGACGAGGGCTTCGAGGTCCTGGGCGAGGCCTCCGACGGGTTGGAGGCGGTGGACCTGGCCGCCCGCCTGCAGCCCGACGTGGTGCTGATGGACGTGACCATGCCCCACTGCGACGGCGTGGAGGCCACCCGCCGCATCCGGGCCGCCCAGCCCGAGGTGCGGGTGGTGATGCTGACCATGCACGCCGATCGTGAGGTGCTCCAGGCCGCCCTGGCCGCGGGGGCGGCCGGCTACCTGGTCAAGGACTGCTCCATCGACGAGATCGCCGAGACGGTCCGCATGGCCGTGGACGACGAGAGCAACGTCTCTCCCGCCATCGCCGCCTCCATGCTGGCCGAGGTCCGGCGCCTCGACGACACCGCGGGCGGGGGCCGGGCCGACGGCGCCCCCGACGACCAGCTCGTCACCAAGCGGGAGGTCGAGGTGCTCCAGCTCATCGCCGACGGGTGCAGCACCACCGAGGTGGCCGAGCGTCTGTTCATCAGCCAGAAGACGGTCAAGAACCACCTGGCGTCGATCTACCAGAAGCTCGACGCCCGGGACCGGACCCAGGCCGTGCTCCAGGCCGTCCGCAAGGGGATCGTGCGGCTGGGCTGAGGCCGCCTCAGCAGCTGTCGGGGAGGGGTTCCCCGTCGTGGGCGGCCCGGATGCAGCTCGACGAGCGGTTCAGGCCGCCGCTGTTGGACGAGCCGTAGAAGGCCAGGGCCCCGATGCAGACCAGGGCGATGAGGGCGACCAGGAGGCAGTACTCGACCAGCCCGGCGCCCCGCTCGTCGTGGCGGAGGCGGCGGCGGAGGTGGCGCACGGCGTCCAGCATGTCCGGTCCTTCCCTGGCGGGTGTGGGGCATCCATCGGCCGCGGGCCGGCGACCCTGATGGGTCGGATGGCCCAAATCGGGGCCGGGCCGGTCAGGCCGGCACGACCACCTGCCAGCGCTCGTCGCGGTGCACCACCCGCCAGCCCGCGTCACGGGCCAGGGCCCCGCCCAGGGGGCTCTCGGCCGGCCACAGCACGGCGGTGGCCCGGTACCGGGCCAGCACCGCGGGCCAGCCGGGCCCGGCGTCGAGCAGGGTGCGGTAGTCCTGGATCAGCGCCAGCGGGTACATGTCGACCCGGTCGTCGATGAAGGCGCCGGCCTCCTCGCCCCGCAGGGCCTCGCGGTAGTTGCCCACGTAGTCGGGGGCCACCACCCGGGCCTCGGGGCCCCACAGGCCCTCGTCCTCCATCCAGGCCACGGCGTCGACCGGGTAGGCGCCGAGGGCGGTGTGGGGGCCCTGGAGGGCGGCCACCCCGAACACGAGGGCCAGGACGGCCACGGCCACCGCGGCCGGGCGCAGGACGGCCCGGCGGACCCCGGCCACGGCCGGCCCCAGGTCGGGCACGGCGCCGGCCAGCACCGGGGCGGCCACCAGCAGGAACGGCGCCCCGTTGCGGGTGGCGGTGAGGGCCAGGCCCCCGAAGGCCACCAGGGGCAGGGCGGCTCGCCAGCTCGGCCGGCGGGCCAGCCCCAGCGCACCGGCCAGCAGCACGGCCAGGACCAGGGACTGGGCCAGGGTGTCGTAGCCCGGGGGCTGCCACTCGGCCACCGACCGGAAGGCCTCGGACTTGCCCCCGACGAGGGCCGGGAAGAGCAGCAGGCGGGGCCCGAGGGGGTTGACGGCCCCCAGGGCCAGCCCGGCCGCGGCCCAGCCCAGCACTCGCCGCTCGCCGCCCCAGGCGCCGGTGTCGAGGCGGGTGCCCACGGCCAGCAGGACGAGCAGCGCCAGGGCCAGGGGGAACGAGCCGTGGGTGTTGACCCACACCCAGCCGGCGGGGACGAGCCAGCGGGGGTCGAGGCGCCCCTCCGCGGCCAGCAGCACCAGGGCCAGGCCGATCAGGCCGAACAGCAGCGGGCGCCCGGACCACAGGTCGGGGGCGGCGGCCAGGACGGCGGCGGTGACCGCCACCCGCACCGCCACCGAGCGGGACCGGGCGGTCAGGGCCCAGACCAGCACGCCGAGGGCGGCGCACAGGGCGCCGTTGAGCAGGCGGACGGCGCCCAGGCCCCCGAGCTCCTCGGTCCCGGCGTAGACCAGCGAGGCCAGCCAGCTCTGGACCACCCAGGGGTCGCCGGCGGCGGTGAAGGAGTAGGGGTCGACCCGGGGCACGCCCCCCCGCTCCAGGATCAGGCGCCCGGTGGCCAGGTGGGTCAGGAAGCTGTTGTCGTGCAGGCGGGTCACGCCCACCAGCAGGCCCCAGGTGCCGGCCAGGGCGGCCAGCACCGGGCCCAGGCCCAGGCCCGCACCCGGGCGGGGGCCGGAGCCGTCGGGGGCGGGGGCGGGCGCCGGCCGGGGGCCGGGAGGGCGCAGCGTCGCCGGGCCGTCCACGACCGGGGCCGTCACTTGGCGAAGCCCTCCATGATGTTCAGCACGGCCGGGCCCAGGACCACGATGAACAGGGCCGGGAACACGCAGAACACCATGGGGATCAGCATCTTGACCGGCGCCTTCTGGGCCTTCTCCTGGGCCCGCTGCTTGCGCTTGATGCGCATCTCCTCGGCCTGGGCCCGCAGGACCCGGCCGATGGACACGCCGAAGGTGTCGGCCTGGATGATGGCCAGCACGAAGGACCGCAGCTCGGGCACGTTGCACCGGCGCTCCATGTTGCGCATGGCGTCGCCCCGGCTGGCCCCGGCCCGGACCTCGCCCAGCATGCGGATGAACTCGTCGGTGAGGGGCCCGGGCACGGCGTTGACGGTGCGGTCGAGGGCCTGCTCGAACCCGAGGCCGGCCTCGACCGAGATGACCAGCAGGTCGAGGACGTCGGGCAGCTTGGTGCGGATGGCCGTGCGGCGCTCCTCGACCCGGCGGCCCAGCAGCACGTCGGGCCCCTTGAACAGGAGGAGCCCGCCCACGCCGGCCAGGGCGATGCCCATCATCCCCGACATCTTCATGACCCCGAGCACGAAGATGACCCAGGGCACGACCATGATCTGCAGGAGGGTGCGGGCCACCATGAAGCGCTCGAAGGTCTTGGAGCCCAGGTGGCCCAGGGCCAGGAACTGCTGGCGGATCTTCTGGACCGAGCCGATGGGCGTGAAGCGCTTGCCCAGGGACAGGAGGCCCTGGAACACGGGGGCCACGGCCCGCTCGGTGACCGGCTTGAGCAGCTCCTGGTCACGGACGTTGGTGACCTCGTAGCCGTCGAGCTGGCGCAGCGAGGCCCGGATGGTGGCCCGCTCGTCGGCCTGGCCCAGCACGGTGACGAGGGCGACCACGATGGCCGCGAAGACGAGGGCGAGTCCCAGGATGAGCATGTGTCCTCAGCTCTCGGAGCAGGGGTGGGCGGGCAGGTGGGGGCACACGGTCAGATCTCGATGGTGATGCACTTCTTCATCCACACGAAGCCGATGCCCATGGTCAGGGCGGCCACCCCCAGGAGGATGTGGCCCAGGGACTGCGAGAACAGGGGCTCCATGTACGAGGGGTTCATCACGTACATGATCAGGCCCAGGGCGATGGGCATGATGCCGAGGATGATGGCGCTCATCTTCCCCTCGGCGGTGAGGGAGGCCACGTCCCGGCGCAGCCGCTCGCGCCCGATCATGGTGTCCGACACGGTCATCAGCAGCTCGGAGAGGTTGCCGCCCACCTCGCGCTGGATGCCGATGGCCATGATGGCCCACTCGAAGTCCTTGCTCTGGACCCGCATGGCCGCGGCCTGGAGGGCGTCCTCCAGCTCCCGACCCAGCCGGGCCTCGGTCATGGCCCGGCGCAGCTCGCGGCCCATGGGCCCGTCGGACTCGTTGGCCACGGCGTCGACGCCCTGCACCAGCGAGTAGCCGGCCCGCAGGGAGCCGGACAGGAGCTGGAGCATGTCGGGGAGCTGGGAGTTGAACTTCTTGTGGCGGCGCCGGCCCAGGAAGCTGAGCACGGCCAGGGGCACCAGGAAGCCGATGCCGCCGAAGACCAGGAGGCCGATGAGGCCCATGACGGGGAAGCCCAGGAGGGTGACGACCAGGGCGCCGGCCCCGTAGAAGAACAGGGCCTCGGCGGCCCGGAGGGGCAGGTCGGCCTGCTCCAGCTTGGCCTCCACCTTGACCAGGATCCCCTGCTTGTCGGCGATCTCCCCGGTGAGCTCCACGGCCCGCTGGATGAAGGCGGTCTGGGCGTAGCCCTCGTCGCCCTCCAGGGCGGCGGGGCCGGGCTCGGTGTACTGCTGGAGCATGGTGTCGAGGCTGGACTCGTCCTTGGACGTGAGGGCGGCCACGGCCACCACGGCCAGGGCGACGGCCAGGCCGCCGGCCGCCACCACGATGATGAGCCCCACGTCGCCCCGCAGGATGTCCGGCATGAGCGAGCGGGACACGGTGGGCGGGGCCAGGTTGGCCTGGCCCTGCGACACCGCCCCGGGCACGTAGGTGGTGCGCACGCTCTCGTTGCCGACCGAGATCTCCAGGTCGGTGGCGCCCTGCTCGCCCCCGCCGGCGAAGGTCACGACGTACTGGTTGGCCAGGGCCTGCTTCACCTGCTCCAGGCCGGCCTGCAGGTCCTCGGGGCCGGGGGCGGGGATGATGGCACCGCCGGCGGAGGCCACCACCGAGGCGATGGCGTCGGAGTCGACGTGCTGCTGGGCGTCGTAGGCCAGGGCGAAGACCGCGGCCCCCGACGTGGTCACCGCCGAGGTGGCCTGGGCCTCGGTGGTGTCCTGGTCGTTGTAGCCGTCGGTGACGAGGACGATGTTGGGCTGGAGCTCGCTGTCGGGCTCGAAGAGGGAGGCGGCCCGGCGCAGCCCGCCCCACAGGGCGGTGTCGCCGTCGGCGGGGGCGGAGATCCGGCCGATGGCGTCGCCCAGGTCCTCCTTGTCGGTGGTGATGGGGCTGAGCACCCGGACCTCGGTCTCGAAGGTGACGAGGCCCATGGCCTCGTTGCCCTCCAGGTCGTCGACCAGGGTGCGCAGGGTGTCCTGGACGGCGGCCACGCCGCCGTTGCGGGCCATGGAGCGCGACGTGTCCACGGCCACCACGATGGCCGTCTCCACCCCGGCCGTGGCCAGGGGCACCGGCGGGCTGTGCTCGACCTCGCGACCGCCCTGGCGCACCACGAGGTCCTCGAGGGCCCGGCGCTCGCCGTTCCAGATGAACGAGGTGCGCACCGCCTCGGGGTCGCTGGCGTCGACCTTGCGGACGGACAGGCGGGCGAGCTGGCCGTCGGACTCCTGGCCCAGCACCGCGGGGCCGGCCGCCACCACCAGGCAGGCCAGGAACGAGGCCGCCAGCCCGGCCAGGAGCCGGGTCCGGGGCCGGCGGTCGGCGGACCCGGCGCTCATCGGGCCACGCCCCGGCGGGCGAACTGCTCGGGGGTGAAGACCTCGGGGCCGAGGCGGATGCCGAGGTCCTGCAGCTTCTCGGCGAACTTGGGCCGGGTGCCGGTGGCCTTCAGGTGGCCCCGGAACCGGCCGTGCTCGTCGACGCCCATCCCGTAGTCGAACATGAAGATGTCCTGCATGGTGATGGTGTCGCCCTCCATGCCCTGGACCTCGGAGATGTTGATGACCCGGCGGGAGCCGTCCCGGAGGCGCCCGATCTGCACCACGGCGTCGACGGCCGAGGAGATCTGGTGGCGGATGGCGGCCAGCGGCAGGTCGTAGCCGGCCATCAGCACCAGGGTCTCCAGGCGGGCCATGCAGTCGCGGGCGGTGTTGGCGTGGATGGTGGTGAGCGACCCGTCGTGGCCGGTGTTCATGGCCTGGAGCATGTCCAGGGCCTCGCCGCCACGGCACTCGCCCACCACGATGCGGTCGGGCCGCATGCGGAGGGTGTTCTTGACCAGGTCGCGGATGGCGATGGCGCCCTTGCCCTCGATGTTGGGGGGCCGGGCCTCCAGGGCCAGCACGTGCTCCTGGTGGAGCTGCAGCTCCTTGGCGTCCTCGACGGTGACGATGCGCTCGTCGCCCGGGATGAACGACGACAGCACGTTGAGCATGGTCGTCTTGCCGGTGCCGGTGCCGCCCGAGACGATGATGTTCAGCTTGCCCACCACCATGGCCTGGAGGAACCGGGCCGACGCCGCGTTGAGGGTGCCGAAGCGGATCAGGTCGTCGATCTGGAAGGGGTCCTTGGAGAACTTCCGGATGGTGAGGAACGGCCCGCCCACGGCCAGCGGGTGGATCACCGCGTTGACCCGGGAGCCGTCGGGGAGGCGGGCGTCGCACAGGGGGGTGGCCTCGTCGATGCGCCGGCCCACCTGGGCCACGATCTTGTCGATGATGCGCCGCAGGTGCTGCTCGTCCACGAAGGTGGCGTTGGTCTTCTCGACCTTGCCGGCCCGCTCCACGAAGACGTTCTCGGGGCCGTTGACCATGACCTCGGTGATCTCGTCGCTGCGCAGCAGGCGGTCGATGGGCCCGTAGCCCAGGATGTCGTCGGACACGTCCTGGATGAGCTGGGCCTTGTCGGCGGCCGAGAGCGGGGCCCGCTCCTGGGCCAGGGCCGAGTGGAGCTGCTCGTGGACCCGGCGGCGGAGGTCGTCCTCGGTGAGCCGCTTGTCGTAGAGGATCGGCCCCAGCTCGTCGATGAGGTGGTGGTGGATCTTCTGCCGGAGCTCGTCGATCACCGGGTCCCGGCGCTTGACGGCGGCGAGACCCGCCTGCTGCGGGTTGGCTTCGTGGAGGCGCTTGTAGAGGGACATCGAGCCTCCATCGGCGCCGCCCGGCCGACTGTGAGAGCCCCTCCCGAGGTTCACCTTCCGTCATCGAAAGGCGACTCTCAGCGTTTGATCAGCGCTTCTTCTTCTTGCCGGCGCCGGCCGGGATGTACCGGTCGGCCAGGGTCTCGAAGGCCCGGGCGATCGAGCTGCGGGGGGCGTCGATGACGACCGGCGTGCTCTTGTTGATCGACTGGGGCACGACGATGTCACTGGGCAGCTGGGTCTCGGCCTTGATCTGCAGGGTCCGCTCGACCTCGCTGACGTCCAGGCGGACCTTGGTGTTGGCCCGGTTCAGCACCAGGTGGATCTTCGAGTTCGGCGTGTCGAGCATGCGCATGGTCTGCAGCCCGATCTTCACGTTCTTGATGTTGGGGATGTCCATCCCCGCCACCAGGAGGATGTCGTCGGAGTCCTCGATGAGGGTCAGCACCTTGTCGTCGAAGTAGGACGGCGTGTCCACGATGACGTACTTGGCCACCTTGCGGAGCTGGGCCACGATGGTCCGCACGTGCTCGGCGGAGATCTGGTCGGCGTAGGCCGGCTCCAACGGGGCGGGCATGACCTTCAGGCCCGACGGCGGGTGGGTCACCAGCAGGTTGTTGAGGAAGCCGCTGTCGAGCCGGTCGATGGAGTTCACGGCGTCGACGATGGTGTGCTGGGGGGCCAGCTTGAGCATGACGGCCACGTCGCCGAACTGGAGGTCGCAGTCGATCAGCACCACGGTCTCGTCGGTGCGCTGGGCCAGGGCCACGGCCAGGTTGGTGGCCACCACCGACTTGCCGGCGCCGCCCTTGGTGGAGAACACGGTGATGACCCGGCCGCCCTCACTGGGCTCGCCGTCGTCCAGGCCGAGACTGGCGGGACGGCCGTGCACGCCCACCGACTCGGCCACCCGGCGGCAGGCCTCCTGCAGCTGGGCGGTGTCGACCGGCGCCGCCAGCACGTCCTTCACGCCGGAGCGGATGGCCTGCTGGAACAGCTCGGTCGAGAGCTCGTCGGCCACCAGCACCGCCCCGACCTCGGGCCGGGGCTGGAGCACGGCGGCCAGCGTGGCCAGGTTGTACGGGTCGCCGCAGGAGGGACCGAGCACGACGACGGTGGGCGAGGAGTCGAGCTGGGCCGCGAAGTCCTCGAAGTGCTCGAAGTCGAACACCCCGGATCCCAGCTGCATCGCCAGGCGCGACCGGGCCGCGGAGTCGGCCTCGACCACGGCGACGTTGACGGGGGTGGGGGCTGACGAGCTCACCTGGCTGGATGCCTCCGGGGCCATCGGCGACCTCGGGTCGCGCATGCTGTCGTCGACAAGGTAACTCGTCACCGCTGGTTCACTCCCCGTCAGGACCGCTGGGGCCGTAGGGCGTCAGCTGCTCGCCGTCCTCGGCGGGCAGCGGGTCGGCGGCGTCCAGCGGTTCCTGGGGCACGGGCTCGTAGTCCCGGGACACCAGGTTGAGGTAGATGTTCTCGGGGGCGATGGCCGCGATGTACTGGGCCGCCCGGGTCGGGACGATGAGGGTGATCAGCCCGGCGTTGCTGGTCTCGGCGGGCACCGCGCCCTCCTCCTCGGAGGCGGCCGCCACCTCGCCGGGGGCCGCCACCGGCGTCTGGCCGATGGCCAGGATCTGGGCCTTCTGGTACACGTAGCGGGGGTCGGCCGAGAGGGCGCCGGTGCAGGAGCCGCCCTCGCCGGCCCCGGCTGCGCCCTCGTTCTCGGCCACGGGCGCGTCGCCCTCACCACCGGCGCTCTCGCAGGGCGGGGCGGACATGACGTTCACGTAGTCGCCGGGCTGGAGCAGGTTGGCCACGCCCCGGACCTGGTCCACGCTGATGGTGATGGCCACCTGGTCCTCGTCGTTGATCTTCTCCAACCGGTCGGCGAAGGTGGCCTGGACCACGGCCGGGTCGGCGAACATGTCGGTGGTGACGATCTGGTTGACGGCCAGGTCGGCGATGGCCACCTTGCCCCCGATGTCGTCGAGGCTGCGCACCGCGTTGGGCGGGAAGAACTTCTTGGGGATCTCGTCCTCGACGATGAGCCCCACCGCCGTCTCCTCGCCGTAGGTGCCCTTGGGCACCTGCTGCTTGACCACGAAGACCTTGACCCGCTCGGCGTCCCCGAAGGCCTCGTCCTTCACGGAGCCGACGTAGCCGTAGATCAGGAAGACGGCGATGGCCCCGACCGCCACGGCGGCGATGGTGATGAGGGTGCGTCGAGAGCCCACTGGGTTCCCCTTGTGGTGAGAGACGGTCCTGGCGGGAGCGGCGGGCGCCGCTCCTCATCCGTGCCCTCCCCTGTCGGCGCGAACGGCCGGGGGAACAAGGGTTTCGGCGGAGAACTTGCCGGGGGCTCAGCCCTCGGGCTGGTCAGCCGGGGTCTCCGCCGGGTCGCCGGGCGCCTCCTCGGCGGGAGCGTCGGCGGCGACCGGAGCCTCCTCGGCGGGAGCGTCGGCGGCGACCGGAGCCTCCTCGGCGACAGCATCGGCACCGGCCGGTGCATCGTCGGCGGCGGCCGGAGCCTCCTCGGCGGGAGCGTCGGTGGCGGCCGGGGCCTCCTCGGAGGCGGCGTCGGCCACGACGGCGGGCGGCTCGCCCTCGGCCACCGGGGCCTCACCGGTGGCGAAGCCCTGCTCGGCCTCGTACTCGGCCCAGGCCTCCTCCACCGCCGGGTCCTCGGCCCACTCGGCGCCGATGTAGTTGCCCTCGTTGTCGTAGGCGTGCTCGCCGAAGTGCTCCTGGTACTCGGCCGAGACCACGCCGCCCTCGGCGGCCTGCTTGATCGACAGGCTGATCCGCCGGCGCTGGAGGTCGAGGTCGATGATCTTGACCCACAGCTCCTCGCCCGGGGTGACCACCTGCTCGGGCAGGTCGACGTGGTGGGCCGACATCTCCGAGATGTGGACCAGGCCCTCGATGCCGTCGCCGACCTGGACGAACGCCCCGAACGGCACCAGCTTGGTGACCCGCCCGTAGACCAGCTCGCCCACCCGGTGGGAGGTGGCGAACTCCTGCCACGGATCCTGCTGGGTGGCCTTGAGCGACAGGCTGATGCGCTCGCGGTCACGATCGACGTCGAGCACCTGCACGCTGACCTCGTCGCCCACGGCCACCACCGAGCCGGGGTGGTCGACGTGCTTCCACGACAGCTCGGAGACGTGGATCAGGCCGTCCATGCCGCCCAGGTCCACGAAGGCACCGAAGTTGACCACGCTGGACACGACGCCCTTGCGGACCTCGCCCGGCTTCAGGTTGTCGAGGAACTCCTCGCGCTGCTCCTTCTGGGTCTCCTCCAGCCAGGCCCGGCGGGACAGCACCACGTTGTTGCGGTTCTTGTCCAGCTCGATGATCTTGGCCGTGAGCTCCTTGCCCACGTACGGCTGCAGGTCCCGGACCCGGCGCAGCTCCACCAGGGAGGCGGGCAGGAAGCCCCGGAGGCCGATGTCGAGGATCAGGCCGCCCTTGACCACCTCGATGACCGGGCCGGTGACCACGCCGTCGCGCTCCTTGGTGGCCTCGATGTCGCCCCAGGCCCGCTCGTACTGGGCCCGCTTCTTGGACAGGACCAGGCGGCCGTCCTTGTCCTCCTTGGTCAGGACCAGGGCCTCGATCCGGTCGCCGTAGGAGACGATCTCGGAGGGATCCACGTCGTTGCGGATCGACAGCTCACGGCTGGGGATGACGCCCTCGGTCTTGTAGCCGATGTCCAGCAGGACCTCGTCCTTGTCGACCTTGACGATCTTGCCCTCGACGATCTGCCCGTCCTCCACGCTGACCATCGAGGCGTCGACGGCGGCGTCGAAGTCGATCTCCAGGTCGTCGAAGGCGATCGTGCGGGGCACGTACTCCTCGACGGCGTCGGTGGGATCGGCGGTGAGGGTGGTCTGGTCGGACACGGAGGCTCTTCTCGTCGGGCAGGGAGTCGGGGGCGGCACCGGTGCCAACGCACGCGGGGCCGGGCGCCCGGCGGGCGCACAGGGGCGTCAGGCTACCCGGCCGGCCGGCCGCCCCGAAATGGCCGGCCCTCAGGGACGCCGGGCCACCAGCAGGTGCTCGGGGTGCTCCAGATCGGGGGGGCGGGCGGCGTAGCGGCCCGGCTCCACCGACCACACGTGCAGGGGCTCGAGGCCGGCCCCGCGGGCCAGCAGGCGCAGCTCCCGGGGGGTGAAGCAGGTGGTCCACAGGTCGACCTCGGCCTCGACGCCGGCGTCGTCGCGGATGGCGGTGCGCTCGTGGGCCACCCCGGCATCGGCGTCGAAGGTGCTCTCCCCCAGGTGGCGGACCTGGAAGTACGACGAGAAGGCCGACACCGCCAACCGGCCCCCGGGGCGCAGGGCCCGGGCCATCCCGGCCAGCACGGGGGCGTCGCTGGTGGGCTCCCCCAGGGCCGCGGCCCCCTCCCCGGCCGGGCCGCCCTGGAGGCCGAAGGCCCCCTGGCACAGCGAGATGGCGGCGTCGAAGTCGGCCTCGAAGCGCAGGTCACGGGCATCCTGGCGGCTGAAGGTGACCCCCGGCGGGGCATCCCGGCGGGCCACCTCCACGAACCGCTCGCTGATGTCGACGCCGTGCACCTCGATGCCCTGCCGGCCCAGGGCGTGGGCGTGGCGCCCGGGCCCGCAGCCCACGTCCAGCACCCGCATGCCCGGCTCCAGCGCCAGGGCCCCGGCCAGGAACCCCACCTCCTGCTCGGTGCCCTTGGTGAAGGAGTACCGCAGGTAGGTGGCCCCCATGTGCTCGGCCAGGTCCTCGAACCAGTGATCGTGGCTCATCCGACCATGGTGGCCTCCGGGCCCCCCCGGGACCGCTCCGGCGCTAGACAGTCAGCCCATGCGCCGCACGCTGACCGTCACCGCCACCGTCCTGCTCCTGCTGGCCGCCGCGGCCGCCTGCGGCGACGACGGGGACGGCGCCGAGGCCACGACCACCACCACCGGGTCCACCACGACCACCGGGCCGACCACCACGACCGGATCCACCACCACCGAGGGGCCGACCTCCACCGGCGAGGACGAGCCCGGCGGACCGGGCCCCGACGAGGAGGCCGTCGGCGTGGCCTGCCTGGAGGGCGAGATGGAGGTGGTCACGGTGGAGAGCCAGGGCGACATCCCCGGCCTGTCCGGCAGCGAGACCATCACCGCCACCGGCACCTCGCTGCACCTGGCCGTCCCCGAGGAGGGCACCTGGGTCATGGGCGGGACCGAGGGGGGCAAGCTCGACATCGAGGTCGCGCCGGGTGTCACCGGGACCCTGGCCGTGGCCGGGGCCCTGATCGGCAGCTACACCGAGAGCGACGAGGACGAGGTCCGCTTCGAGGTGGACGAGGCCGACGGGACGGCCACGGCCACCGTGGAGGGGGGGAACTTCGGGCCGGTGCCGCTGGACGAGCTGGCCGACCTGTTCTCACCCGAGGGCGAGGCCGAGGTGGCCTGTGCCGGTGACGAGGTCACCATCGACACCGACGGGGCCGCGCTGGTCCTCCGACGGTTGGAGGACACCCCGATCCTGGACGGCCTGGACCAGTAGGTCAGGCCGGCGGCTCGCCCTCGGCCGGCTGGTCCTCGGCGGGCTCGGCCTCCGGCTCCCCGGCGGGCTCGGCCGCCGCCGCCCCGTCGTCCGGGGCCTCGGCCTCGTCGACCGGGGGCAGGCCCTGCTCGTCGCGCAGCAGGGCGTCGAGGGCGGCCCGGTAGGCCTCCTCGGCCTCGATCCGCACCGCCCCGGGCAGGCCCCGGCGCCGCACGTCCTTCAGCCGGGCCGCGGCCCGCTCCTTGGCCTCGACCAGCTCCTCGTGGCGCCGCTCCCGGAGGCGGGCCTCGTTGCGCTCCCGGGCCCGGCGGCTCTGCTCGTCCCGCTCCGCCTGCTGGCGGTCGGCGAACACCCTGGCCGCCGAGTGCTGGGCCGTGCGACGGCCCTGGCGTGTGGCGAGGTCGGGGGTCGGCTCGACCCCTCCGGGTCGGCGGCGTCGGCGTGCGGGCATCGGTCCTCCCTGGGTGGCGGCGCGGGGCGCCGGTGTCCTACTTGGCCTCGGCCCAGCTGGCGCCGAAGGCCAGGTTGACCTCCAGCGGCACCCGCAGGTCGGCGGCGGTGCGCATGACCTCGGTGGTGAGCGGGCCGATGTCGTCCTGCTCCTCGGGCGGCACCTCGAGGATGACCTCGTCGTGGACCTGGAGGATGAGCCGGCTCTCGGCCTCGCGGGCGGCCAGGGCGGCGTCCAGCCGCACCAGGGCCACCTTGAAGATGTCGGCGGCCAGGCCCTGGATGCCGGCGTTCATGGCCTGGCGCTCGCCGGCCATGCGGATCCCCCGGTTGCCGGAGAGCAGCTCGGGGATGGGCCGGCGCCGGCCGAACAGGGTCTCGGTGTAGCCCCGCCCCCGGGCCTCGGCCACCGTCCGGTCCATGTAGTCCTTCACCGCCGGGAAGGCCTCGAAGTAGGCGTTCAGGAAGGCCCGGGCCTCCTCCACCGAGATGGACAGGCGCTGCGAGAGCCCGTAGGCCTCCATGCCGTAGGCCAGGCCGTAGCTGACCATCTTGGCCTTGGCCCGCTGGGTGGAGGTCACGGCGTCGGGATCGACCGAGAAGATCCGGGCCGCGGTGGAGGTGTGGATGTCCTCGCCCCCTGTGAAGGCGGCGATCAGGCCGGGGTCGTCGGCCAGGTGGGCGATGCAGCGCAACTCGATCTGGTTGTAGTCGGCCACCAGGAGCTGGCAGCCCGGGGCCGGCACGAACACGGTGCGAAAGGCCCGGCCCTGCTCGGAGCGGACCGGGATGTTGTGCAGGTTGGGGGCGTCGGAGGAGAGCCGTCCGGTGCGGGCCACGGTCTGGTTGAAGGTGGCGTGGATGCGCCCGTCGGGGCCGATCTCGGCCAGCAGGCCCTCGCCGTAGGTGGAGCGCAGCTTCTCCACCTCCCGGTAGGCCAGGAGGTTGTCGATGATGGGGTGCTGACCCCGCAGCTTCTCCAGGCTCTGGGCCGCGGTGCTGTAGCCCGTCTTGGTCTTGCGCTGGGGGGCCAGGCCCAGCTTGTCGAACAGCACCTCGCGCAGCTGGGGGGTGGAGTTGACCTTGAACTCCATGCCGGCATCGGCCCAGATGGCCTCCTGGAGCCGCTCCACCTCGGCCCGCATGCGGGCGCTGATGGCGGTCAGGCCGTCGCGGTCGACGCCCACGCCGACGATCTCCATGTCGGCCAGCACCCCGACCATGGGGGCCTCGATGCCGTCGTGGAGCATCCGCAGGCGCTGGGCGTCGAGGACCTCCATCAGGGGCTCGACCAGGTGGGCCACCCCCAGGGCGGTGCGGCAGGCGGCCCGGGCCGCCTGGGCGTCGAGGTCGACCTCCTCGTGGCCGAAGGCCAGCTGGCCGTCGGGCACCTCGTCGTCGTCCCGGGCCAGGCTGGCGTGGGCGTAGCGGGCCAGGAGGGGGTCGAGGTCGTAGCGGCCCTCGGCCGGGTCGAGCAGGTAGGCGGCCAGGGCGGTGTCCAGGGCCAGGTGGGTGACCTCGGTGGCCAGGCGCTGGGCCGGGTCGGTGCGGGCCAGCCACCGCAGCAGGGGCTTGGCGTCGTGCCCGGCCACCGGCCGGGTGCTGAGGGTGTCGGCCAGGGCGGCCCGCACCCGCTCGGCCCGCAGCAGGGGGGCCGGCAGCCACAGCACCTCGTGGGCCTCGGCGTCGACCACCAGGGCCAGGCCGACCGGGTCGGAGGACCAGGTCGGGGCGGCGGCGAAGGCAGCGGCGGCGGCCAGCGGCCGGTCGCCCACCGCGGCCAGCTCGGCCAGCCGGCCCACCGCGGCCTCCTCGCCGTCGACCTCCTCGACGTGGGCCTCCAGCACCGTGGACTCGCTGCCCAGGCTCCCCAGGTCCGAGCCCAGGGCCTCGACCAGGCGGTCCCACAGCGAGCGGAACTCCAGGAACTCGAACAGCCGCTTGACCTCGTCGGTGTCGGGGTCGCCCATGACCAGGTCGTCCAGCTCCACGTCGAGCTGGACGTCGCGCCGGAGCACGATCATCTCGGCGTTGGAGCGGACCTGGGCCTCGTGGGCCGCCAGGTTCTCGCGCAGCTTGGGGGTCTGGTCGCCGACGTGGGCGAACAGCTCGTCCAGGTCCGGGTGGGCGTTGATGAGGCCGGCGGCCCGCTTCTCCCCCACCCCGGGCACGCCGGGCAGGTTGTCCGACGGGTCGCCCCGCAGGGCGGCGTACAGCACGTAGAGCTCGGGCCGGACCCCGGTGCGCTCCTCGATGCCGGCCTCGTCGTAGAGGACGTAGTCCGACACCCCCCGGCGGTTGTAGAGCACCTTGACGTGGGGGTCCTCGACCAGCTGGTAGGCGTCGCGGTCGCCGGTGACGATGAGGACGTCGCGCCCGGCGTCGCGGGCCCGGGTGGCCAGGGTGGCGATGATGTCGTCGGCCTCGACCCCGGCCTGCTCCAGGGTGGGGAGCTCGAGGGTGTCGATGACCTGGCGGACCAGCGGGAACTGCTGGCGCAGGATGTCCGGGGCCTCGGAGCGACCCGCCTTGTAGCTGGGGACCATCTCGTGGCGGAACGTGGGCTCGGGGCGGTCGAAGGCCACCACGATGCCGTCGGGGCGGTGGTCGCGCAGCAGGTTCACCAGCATGGAGGTGAAGCCGAACACGGCGTTGGTGACCTGGCCGGAGACGGTGGTGAGGTCGGGCGGGAGCGCGAAGAAGGCGCGGTAGATCAGTGAGTTCCCGTCGATCAGCATCAGGGCCATGCGGGCCTCACCCTAGGAGGCCGGCGGGAGGGGTGGGACGCCCGGGGTGGGCGCTCAGGCCTGGGGGGCGAGGGCCCCGGCCAGCACGTCGTCGGCCACGGCCCGCATGGTGCGCCGCTCCCGCATCGCCGTCTTCTGGATGAAGGAGAAGGCCGCCCCCTCGGTCAGGCCGTGGTCGTCCATGAGCCGGCCCTTGGCCCGGTCGACGGCCTTGCGGCTCTCCAGCTGCTCCTCCAGGGAGGTGGCCTGGTCGTGGAGGGCCTTCATCTCCCGGAAGCGGCCCAGGGCCACCTCGATGGCCGGGAGCAGCTCGGCCTTCTGGAACGGCTTGACCAGGTAGCCGAGGGCCCCGGCGTCGCGGGCCCGCTCGATCAGGTCGCGCTGGCTGAAGGCGGTGAGGATGAGGACGGCGGCGATGCGCTCGCCGGCGATCTCCCGGGCCGCCGAGAGCCCGTCCAGGCCCGGCATCTTGATGTCCAGGATGGCGATGTCGGGCCGGTGCTCGCGGACGAGGCGCACCGCGTCGTCGCCCCGCCCGGTCTCGGCCACCACCTCGTAGCCCTCCTCGCGGAGGGTCTCGGACAGGTCGAGGCGGATGATGGCCTCGTCCTCGGCGATCACCACACGGGTCGGCATCGTCGGCTCCCCTGGTCGTCGGTCGGGCGGGTGGGGTGGGCCGGGGCGGCGCCGGGGCCGGGGGGTCCGGTCACGAGGACCGGCCGGCCTGGAACCGGTCGAGCAGCTCGTCCTGCACCTGCTCCAGGCGGGTGATCTCCTCGGCCACCGCGGCCCGGTGGCGACGCATGGCCGCGGCGTGGCCCTCCGACTCGTGGTGGTCGTGCTCGGCCATGGGGGTCTCCGACACCAGGGCCCGGATGCGGGCGTCGTCGGCCTCGTCGGCCAGCTGCAGGAGCTGCTCGTCGGTGACGACCAGCTCCTGCCGCAGGCGCTTCAGCCGGGTCGCCACGTCGCGCAGACGACGTTCGACGAGGACCCGGGCCATGCCGGCGGAGTCTAGAGGTGCCGGCCACGGCCCCGGGACGGCAGGATGCCGGGGTGCCCCGCCTCCTGGCCCTCAGCTTCATCTGGGGGTGGTCGTTCCTGTTCATCAAGGTGGCGGGCCAGGACCTGACGCCCACCGCGGTGGCCTGGGGCCGGTGCCTCCTGGGGGCCGCGGCCCTGCTGGCCGTGGTGCGCCTCCAGGGCCTGACGCTGCCGCGCGACCGCCGGTCCCTGGGGCACTTCCTGGTGGTGGGGGCGACGGGCTCGGCCGTGCCCTTCAGCCTGCTGGCCTGGGGCGAGCAGCACATCGCCTCCGGCCTGACCGCCGTGCTCAACGCCAGCACGCCCCTGTTCACCGCCGGCCTGGCCGTCCCCCTGCTGCGCGAGCGGCTGCGGCCCCAAGTGGTGGCCGGCCTGGCCGTGGGCCTGGTCGGGGTGGGCGTGGTGGCCGGCGTCGGCCGCTCCGACCTGGCCGGCACCGAGGCCCTGGCCGTCGCCGCCCCGGTGGTGGCCGGCCTCTTCTACGGGTTGACCTTCTGCTGGGCCGCCCGCCACCTCATGGGCCTGCCGGCCGTGGTGGCGGCGACCGGCCAGGTCCTGGGGGCCACCGTCCTGCTGGCCCCGGTGGCGGTGGCCACCTCGGTGAGCCACGGCACCATGCCCGGACCCCGCCAGATCGGCTCCCTGGTGATGCTGGGGCTGGTGGGCACGGGGGTGGCCTACGTCCTCAGCTTCCGGATCATCGCCGAGCTGGGGGCGACGGTGGCCTCGCTGTGCACCTACGTCATCCCGGTGGTGGCCCTGGGCGTCGGGGCGGTGGTGCTCGACGAGCGGGTCGGCGTGCGGACGCTGGTCGGAGGGGCGGTCATCGCCGCCTCGGTGGCCCTGGTCACCCGGGCCCGCCAGCCACCCGCCGACCCCACCGGGCCGCCCTCGGGCCGGTCGGCGCCGCTCCCCCTGCCCGACGCGGCCCCTCCCCCGCCGGCGGGGCCGGTCCCCCCGGCCCGGCGCCGGGCCCTGGGGACCGGGGTGGTCCTGGCCCTGGCCGCGACCACGGCCCTGGCCGGCTGCGGGGCCGGAGGGAGCGACGGCGACACCGCCTGCGGGCCGGTGCGGAGGGAGCCGCTGGATCGCCGGTCGGTGCACGTGCTGCCGGGGGCGGGGGCCGTCGAGTACCGGACCGATCCCCCCACCTCCGGCCCCCACCTGGCCACCCCCTCGACCACCGACGTGCGCGACACCCCGCTGGCCCCCGAGGTTCAGGTGGGCCTGCTGGAGGAGGGCGGCGTCCTGCTCCAGCACACGGGCCTGGACGCCACGGCCCGGGACGCGGTGGAGGCCCTGGCCGGCGAGGGCGTGGTCGTCGCCCCCGCCCCGGATCTACCCGAAGGGGCGGTGGTGGTGGCCACGGCCTGGGTCACCAAGCAGTCCTGCCCCGAGGTGGACGTGGCCACCCTCCGGCGCTTCACCGCCGACCACGTCGACCGCGGGCCGGCCCACGGCTAGCCGGCCGGTCGCCGGTCGTCCCCGTCCCGGCCTTGCACCGCCCGGCACCGCCCGCCCCAGGGCTACGCTCGGCCCGCTGGCCCGGATGGCGCAATTGGCTGACGCGGAGGACTCAAAATCCTCTGTCCGCGAGGACATGCGGGTTCGATCCCCGCTCCGGGCACGGGGACCGGCCGCGGGGGCCGGTCCCACCGGAACCCGCTGCCGGGCCGGGGCCCGGGTCCCGTAGATTCGGCCCCATGCCCGGTCCCGCCGCCCTGACGACGCCCGTCGTGCGCCGGCTCCGGCGCGTGGTGCTCCTGGGCGCGGCCCTGGCCGCGGTGGCCCTGGCCCGGGACCGGGTCATCAACGACGTCGAGCGGCGCGACGGCGAGCGCCTGGGCCTGGGCGGCGGCTGAGGCCGGGCGGTCAGGCCGGGAGATCCTTCAGGGCCCGCAGGAGCTTGGTGGGCGTGTCCTTGGGGGAGATCTTGGGCCAGGCCGCCAGCACGGCCCCGTCCGCCCCGATCAGGAAGGCGGAGCGGATGATCCCCATGTAGGCCTTGCCGTAGAGCTTCTTCTCGCCCCACACGCCGTAGCTCTCGGCCACCTCGTGGTCGGGGTCGGAGAGGAGGGTGAAGCCCAGCCCGTACTTCTCGTCGAAGCGGGCCAGCTTGGCCGGCAGGTCGGGGCTGATCCCGATGACGGCCGTGTCGCCGATCTCGCCGGCCACGTCGCGCAGGCCACAGGACTGGGTGGTGCAGCCCGGGGTGTCGGCCTTCGGGTAGAAGTACACGAGGACCGGGTGGCCGGCGTGGTCGGCCAACGCGACCTGCTCCCCCCGCTGGTCCAGGAGGGCGATCGGGGGGGCGGGGGTGCCGGGTTGGGGAGCCATGGCCGGACAGCGTGCCAGACCGGCCATCAGGGCACGTTCACCAGGTGGGCGGCGGCCGAGGCGAAGTAGGACAGCAGGGCGTCCTCCCGCTCGGCGGGCAGGGCCTCGGCCCGCACCGCGGCCTCCATGTGCCCGTACCAGGCCCGGGCCTCGGCCGCCCCGATGGCGAAGGGGGCGTGGCGCATCCGCAGGCGGGGGTGGCCCCTGGTGTCGGAGTAGTGGGCCGTCCCGCCCCCCCAGTACTGGGCCAGGAACCCCGCCGTGTGCTCGCGGGGCCCGCTGAGGTCCTCGGGGTACAGGGGCCGCAGCACGGGGTCGCTCTCGACACCCTCGTAGAAGCGGCGGGCCAGCCGGTCGAAGAACGGGCGGCCGCCCACCGCCTCGTACAGGGTTCCCGGCTCGGGCTCGGGGGACGCAGCCATCCCCCCGAGGCTAGGAGGGCGCGCTCAGGCCTCGGCCACCGGCATGGGGAAGATCCACCGCTGCAGGGTGGCCTTGAGCTCGTCCTCCCGGATGGGCTTGGTCAGGTAGTCGTCGAGGCCGGCGGCCAGGGCGTGCTCCCGGTCGCCGTCGAGGGCCCGGGCGCTGACCCCGATGACCGGCGTGTGGTAGCGGTCGCTGCGGCTCTGGTCCAGGGCCCGGATGCGGGCCGTGGCCTCGAAGCCGTCCATGCCGGGCATCATGATGTCCATGAGCACGGCGTCGTAGGTGCGCTGGGAGCAGGCCTCCACCGCCTTGGCCCCCGAGCTCACGATCTCGGTCGCGTAGTTCAGGCGCTTGAGCGTCCCGGCCGCGACGAGCTGGTTGAGCCGGTTGTCATCGACGAGCAACACGGTCGGCATCAGAAGGGTCCTTTCGGTGGGCCGGCGTCCACCAGGACTCCGGTGACGTCGGTGGCGCTCCGCGGATCGGCACCCTTGGGGTCGACCAGGGTGTCGATGATCCGACGGAGCAGGTAGGTGTTGCGGACAGGCTTGACCAGCACCGAGTGGATGCCGGCCTCGTGGGCGGCACGGCGCGACACGTTGGGGTCCGAGGTGAGGAGCAGGACGACGGTCTCGGCCCGCGGGTCCTGGGCCCGCAGGACCTGGCCCAGGCGGACGCCGTCCATGCCGTCGAGCTGGTACTCGATCAGGGCCAGGGCGTAGCGGCCGGTCGTGCGCCCGTAGAGCTCCAGGGCGTCCTCGCCGGTGGCGGCCTGGTCGACCACGAACCCCCACGAGTGGAGGGTGTGGGCCAGCACGGTGCGGGTGACGGCGTTGCCCTCGACCACCAGGGCCCGCAGGCCGACGAGGTCCGACAGCCGGGCCTCGACGTCGGGCTGCAGGCCCCCCGGCAGCGGGAAGGTGACCCGGAAGGTGGTGCCGGCCCCCTCCTCGCTCTCGACGTGGATGGTCCCGCCCAGCAGGACGGTGAGGCGCTTGACGATGGCCAGGCCCAGGCCGGTGCCCCCGTGGGTGCGGGTGGTCGAGCCGTCGAGCTGGGAGAACGGCTCGAACAGGCGGCTGCGCTCGCCCTCGGGGATGCCGCAGCCGGTGTCGGTGACCTCGAAGGCCACCGAGTCGGGATCGGCCTCGCCCCGCCGGGCCCGGATCACCACCGTGCCCCGGTCGGTGAACTTCACCGCGTTGGAGGCCAGGTTCAACAGGATCTGGCGGAGCCGCAACGGGTCGCCCCGGCGGCGGCTGTTGAGGTCGGGGTCGCAGTAGGCGATGACCTCCAGGCCCTTCCGGTGGGCGCTCTCGGCCACGATCATGGCCACCTCGCCCACCAGGTCCTCGAGGTCGAGGTCGATCTCCTCCAGCTCCAGCTTCTCGGCCTCGATCTTGGAGAAGTCCAGCAGGTCGTTGATGAGGCCCAGGAGCCCCTCGGCCGAGATGGACACGCCGATGGCCATCTCCCGCTGCTCGGCGTCGAGGTCGGAGTCGAGGAGCAGGCCGGTGAGGCCGATCACCGCGTTCATCGGGGTGCGGATCTCGTGGCTCACGGTGGCCAGGAAGTGCGACTTGGTGATGGAGGCCTGGATGGCCTCGTCGTGGGCGGTGGACAGCTCGGCGCTGAGCTGGTCGCTCTCCAGGATCACCACCAGGTGGAGGGCCACGCTGAGGCACAGCACCCCCAGGGCGATCCACACCAGGGCGGGGTCGAGCTGCTGGCCGGTGAGCCGGTAGGCCCCGGCGCCGGCCAGCACGGCCACCGCCGAGACGCTGGGCACGGCGGTGAGCAGGCGGTTGCGACGGCCGGTGGGGGCCGTGTCGGGCCCGGGGGCCAGGGACCGGGCCGCGGCCACGATGACCAGGGCGAAGCCGCCCACCCGGCCCACGTCGTCGTAGCGGATCTCGGCGAAGGGGCTGAGCGGGCTGATGTGGGCGAAGGCGGCGTCGGCCACGACCACGGCCCCCAGCCCCAGGGCCAGCGGGACCCACCACTGCGACCGGCTCCGGGGCACCCGGGTCGAGGAGGCCAGCAGCACCGAGACCACCGCGATGTGGAGCAGGGGCTGGGCCAGCAGGACGGTGCGCTCCAGCGGCGGGGTCAGGGCCGAGGACTCGAACGTGGCCCGGAACACCAGCATCCAGCTGACGAACAAGGTGCAGGACCCGATCATGATGCCCTCGAGGAGGGCCCGGACCCGGGTCACGGGACGGGTCGGCCCGTCCACCAGGAGCAGCACGCCGGCCAGGGTGCCCAGGGCGGCGGCCAGGCTCCCGACGTCGGCGGAGGAGGCTCCGGCCCCGACCTCGGGACGGGGCGTCCCCTGGAACGACCAGCCGGCCCGACCCGCGGCCCACAGGCCGGCGCCCAGGGCCAGCAGCCACCAGGCCAGGCGGGCCCGCCCGGTGTGACGCCGGGCGGCCACCACGCAGGCCACCCCGGCGGCCAGGGCCACCAGCACCTGGGCCACGTCCCGGAGGTCGCGGCCGGTGCTCCAGCGCAGGAGGACGGCCATGAGGACCAGGGCCAGGGCCCCCCGCACCGCCATCGAGGGGGTGACCTGGATGCCCTGCGTCTCGTCGAGGATGCGGGTGCGGGCCGACTCGAGGGATCGGGCGGCGTCGTCGAGGGCCACGTCCCGCCGGTGGCGCGCCGAACGACCCGGCCGCCCCCTCGTCGTGTCGCGGAGGTGTGATCGCCCTCCCATCAGCAGCCCTTCCACCAGATCGGATCCCGGCTGGACCCCCATCGGCCGTGGTCAGGCCGACATGAGCACCGCGCGTGAAGATGTGCCGACCGGCCTACGCAGAGCGGTCGTGACGTTGACAGGGGCTCGGCTAGGGTCCCGGGCAGGGGTCGGTGCCCAGGCACGGAAGGCCCTCACAGTGGCCGATGGGAGGGGTCCATGAGCTACATGTCCTCCGGTGCCGGGTGGTGGCAGGCCTCGGATGGCAACTGGTACCCCCCGGACGCCTCCGCCGGGTGGTGGCAGGCCTCCGACGGCCGCTGGTACCCGCCCGCGGCGTTCTCCGGCCACCCGCCCTCCGACACCACGGAGGCCTCCCGCCCGACCGCAGCCACCTCAACGGGCCGCTCCCCCCTCATCCCGCAAGACCCGCCACCCCCGGCTGAGGACGTCGTGGACCCCGGCAGCCCCACCGGTCGCACCCTGGTGGCCCGAGCCACGGCGGTGGCCGTCCTCGACTGGGCCAGCTCGGTGGCCGAACCGCTGGCCCGCTTCGCCGCCACCCACGGGAGCGGGGCCGCGGCCGCGGCCCCGCTCCGCCGGCCTGGGGCCGATCCCGCCACCGAGCTGCACCGGGCGCTCGAGGAACTCCGATCCGGGGAGAGCACCCTCCTCTCCCTCACCTCCCACCGGGATGCGGTGGCGGCGCGCCTCGCCGACGCCGGCCGGGCCGCACTGGCGCTACAGATCAAGTTGATCCTGGCCGGTGCCGCCCTGGTCCTGCTCCTCCTCATCCTCCTCGCCCTCCTCGCCTGATCGGCGGGGCGCCACCGGCGCCGCTCACCGCCCCGACCCCCTAGGAGCACCGCCCATGGGCAAGGCCGACCACCTCCGCGCCGACCTGGCCTCGATCGAGGACCGCCTGGTGGCGCAGCGCCGCCACCTCGGGGGCCTGGTGGCGGTGGCCACCGAGGCCCAGGCCGCGGTGGTCGGTGCCGCCCGGAGCGCCGTCGAGGAGGCGGACCGGCACCTGGCCCACCTCGAGAGCGCGCTCTCGCCCCCCCACGCCCTGGCCTGGGACCACGAGGCCTGGTCCCGGTGGGACCGGTCCCAGGGCGAAGGCGACCGCGGCCGCCTCCGGGTCGGCGCCCACCTCGACCGGCGCTCGGGCCATGACCTCCACGTGGCCGACACCGTGGGCCTGGTGGGATCGGGCCGCTCCCTGCTCATCACCAGCCGCGGCCCCGAGCAGGCGGCTCAGGCCGAGGCCCTGCTCCAGTCCCTGGTGGCCCGCCTGGCGCTCGCCTTTCGCGAAGGCGCCTCCTTCGTGCTCCTCGAGCCGGCCCACAGCGGCGGGCCCCTGGTGCGCATGGCCAAGGCCCTCCTGACGGCCAAGACGGCCAGCAGCCGGGACCAGGTGCGGGTCGCCCTGGAGGAGGTCACCGCCCGCATCGAGCGCATCGGCACCGAGCACCTCTCGTCGACCCGGCCCACCTTCGAGGACCTGCCCGAACGGGAGCAGCTCGACATCGGCCTGCAGTTCGTGGTGGCCAGCGAGTTCCCCAGCCGCCTCAGCGAGCGGGAGATCGAGGCCCTGGACGTGGCGGCCAACGACGGGCCCGAGAAGGGCACCTACGTCATCGTCCACTGGCACCTCGACGAGGAGCTGCCCATCACGGTGCGCCGGGCCCCGTTCACCGCCTCGACGCGCATCGACGTCGGGGCCCGGCAGGGCACCCTCGCCGGGGCGGCCGAGACCACCACCCGGTTCGACGCGGTGGGCGCCGAGGTCGAGGCGCACCTCCACGGGATCGAGCGGACGGCGCCGGCCTCCCGGGCCGTCACCTGGGGCGAGGCGGTCGGGGTCCAGGCCGACCAGATCTGGGCCGGTGACGCCAGCCGTGGCATCACCACGCCCCTGGCCGTGGGGGGCGCGGGCGACGACACCATCTCCGTCACCTTCGGCACGGACGCCGACGGCGAAGCAGTCAGCCACGGCGTGGTGGCCGGCCAGACCGGCAAGGGCAAGTCGCGCCTCCTCCACGCCCTCCTCTGCGGCCTCGCCGTCCGCTACTCGCCCGAGGAGGTGGGCTTCTACCTCATCGACGGCAAGAGCGGCCTGGAGTTCGAGGCCTACCGCGGCCTGCCCCACGCCCGCGTGGTGTCCCTCCACACCGCTCCGGCTCTGGCCCGCAGCGTGCTCTCGGAGCTGGAGGTGGAGATGGGCCGGCGGGCCAAGCTCTTCACCGACGCCGGCGTCAACGACCTCGCCAACTACCGGGCCGGGGGAGGTCCGGAGCGGCGCCTGCCCCGGATCCTGTGCGCCATCGACGAGTTCCAGGAGGTGTTCCAGGAGGGCGGCGAGGACGAGGGCATGCGCCTCCTCAGCCTCATCACCGCCCAGGGCCGGGCCTACGGCATCCACCTCCTGGTGGCGTCGCAGAGCTTCCAGCCGTCGGGCCTGCGCAACCCGGGGAAGTTCTACGGCAACGTGGCCCTGCGCATGGCCCTGCCCCTCGACCGGGCCGAGCTGGAGGCCGTGGACCTCTTCGGCGGTGCCGCCGGGCGCAAGCTGGTCATCGACACCTGCACCACCGGTGGCCGGGTGGTGATCAACGATCGGAGCGGCCGCGGCAGCCACAACCGCCCCGGGCGCGTGGCCTTCATCACCGACGACGAGGTCACCGCCCTGGTCGCCACCCTGGCCCAACGGGCCGAGGACGGCGGGCGGTACCGCCCGCCGGTGGTGTTCCACGGTGGGCAGGCACCGAGCCTGCGTGACCACCCGATGGCGGTGCGCGCCCAGGGTGCGACGACGTGGCCGAGCGAGGAGCAGCTCACCACCATGGCCCGGCGCCCCTGCTCGGCCGGGGGCCTCGGGCACGACCGCTGGCAGGCCGGCGAGCGACCGGTCCTGGCCGCCCTGGGCCGGGCCCTCGACGTCCACGGGCAGACCAGCGCCATGCTGCGCCGGGCCGCGGCCGAGAACGTGCTGCTGGTGGGGTCGAGCGAACCGGAGCGCGTCGGCATGCTGCTGGGCGCCCTCACGGTCATGGCCATGGTCCACCCCCCCTCGCGGTTGGAGCTGGCCGTGCTCGATCGGAGCTTCCCCGGCTCGGACCACAGCTCCCTGCTGACCGATGTGGTGGCCCGCCTGGCCCACGGCCGTCACCCGACCCGGGTGGTGGGGCCCACCGGGGGCGGGGCACCCGGGGACCCCATCGAAGACAGCGCCGCGGCCCAGGCCGCCTTGGTCGAGTCGGTGGCGGCCGAGGTCGAGCGCCGGCGGGCGTTGCCGGAGGTCGAGGTGGCCCAGCTCCCCAGCCTGGTGTTCGTCGGCCACGACCTCGACCGCTGCGACGCCCTGCGCCAGGTCGAGGACGCCTACGGCTCGTCGGAGAGCGAGCTCGGGGCTCGGCTCTCGCTCGTGTTCGGCAAGGGCCCGCCGGTGGGCGTGCACTCGCTGTGCAGCTTCGCCTACGTGGGCGCGGTGACCGCGGTGGTCGGCACCTCCGGCCTCAACCAGGCCTTCCGCCATCGCGTCGCCCTGCAGATGTCCGACGACGAGTCCTTCGAGCTGCTGCGGTCCAGCGCAGCCAGCAAGCTGCCCTCGGCGGCCGGCGAGATCGGGGCCCGCCAGGCGGTGACCGCCCTGTACCTCGATCGGCAGTCCAACGTGGCCATGCCCTTCAAGCCCTACACCGCCTTCGCCGTCGACGGGACGGGCTCGATCGTCGACGACGTCACCGCCGTGACCGAGCAGCTCGCCCGGTGGGGGACGGCCTGACGTGGACGACCAGTTGGAGGCGCTGCGCCGCTTCGACCACGAGCTCCGGGACTTCAACGATGAGCTGCGGCGGGCCCTGGCCGACCTCGACCGCCGCTACCAGGGGACCGTGACGGTGTGGGACGACTCCGTGCGCCGGACCCTCGGCGCCCGCATCGAGGAGGCTCGTGGCCCGGTGGACCACTACCTGCGCCACGACGCAGAGGCGTTCGAGCGGTTCATCACCGAGCGCATCAGGCGCCTCCACAGGTACCTCCATGGCCGTTGACGAGGAGCACCTGCTGCGGGTGCTGGTCGAGTTCCGCGACGATCTCGCTCGCCACCGCCTCCGGCTCGCCGGCCAGGTGGACGGGATGGAACGGGCCTACTCGATGCTGGGGGAGGCGGTGGCCGGGCGGGCCGCCGACGAGCTCCTCCAGCGGTCACGGCGCAGCCGCGAGGCCTTCGGGGCCTACGACGAGGCGGTGCGCGCCATCACCCTGGTGCTGAGCGATCGCATCGCCGCCCTGCAGGGAGCCTGACCGTGGCGCTCGACCCGGCCCACGTCCTGCGCTTCCTCGAGAGCCTGGAGGGGGAGATGCAGCAGTGGGCCCGGACCTCCCACCAGCTGGTGGCGGCCGCGGAGCGGGACCAGCTCCACACCGCCGAGGGGGTGGCCGTCACCCGCGCCCAAGCCCGATCCTGGGGGGACCGCCTGGAGGAGGATGCCGACGCCGTGGGCCAAGGGGTGGCCACGGCCGCCTCGGTCGAAGCGGGGGCGGCCACCGCCAGCCAGCACGCCGCCCGCGGGGCCGTGGAGGCCGCTGCCGCCCTGGCCGACGCCGAGCGGGCCGAGAGCGAGGCCGAGGCCCGACGAGCGCAGGTCGAGCAGCAGCTGAACCACGCCCGAGCGGAGCTGCAGGCGGCGTGGGTCGAGCATGGTGCCGCCCAGGCCTGGCTGGGCCGAGCGCAGGTCGACCTGGCCGCGGCCCAGGCCGCGCTCAATGCCTGCCTGCGGGGCCCCCGGGGACCCCAGGGGCAGTTGCCCAACTGCTCCGGTCCCGCCCGCCGGGCGGCCACGGCCGAGGACGAGGTGGCCCAGGCCCACGGGGCGCTGGCCCGCGCCGTGGCCCGGGTGGAGCGAGCCCAGCAGCAGGTGGCCCACCTGGAACGGGTCCTCGCCGAGGTGGTCGGGGCCGTCGACGTGGCCCGCGACAGCGTGGCCACCGCCTGCCGGGCGGTCGTCCTGGCCGGGGAGGCCACCTCCTGGGCCCACACCGCCCACCAGGAGGCCGAGTCGGCCAGCCGGTGCGCCCGCCACGCCTCGGAGGCACTGGAGGGCGAGCGAGCGGCCGTGGCTGCGCTCTCCCTCCAGGCCGCCGCCGCCACCGAGGCCGTCGAGGACGCCGAGGTCGAGGGTCGCCGCGGGCGGGAGGCCCAGCGTCGCGCCATCGACCGCCTCCGGGGGGCGGGCTCCGAGCTGCGCGACCGCATGGACGCCCTCCGGGCCTACGACACCCCCGACCTCTGAGGCCGACGTGGACGACGAGCTCTGGAGCGCCGACCGCCAGACCGAGCGACTGCGCGCCCTCCGATCCGAGGGGACGTCGGTCTGGCGGGACTCGGCCGCCCGGGAGGTCTCCGCTCGCTGGCTCGACCCCCATGACGACCTCGCCGGCCAGTTCGTCGCCGCCTCGCGCCACCAGGCCGATGGCCTAGCCGTCGCCCACCGGGCCCAGCTCGAGGCCGAAGCTCAGGCTCAAGTGGCGGCGGCCCGGGCGGGGGACACCGCGGCCTGGCTGCAGGAGCTAGGGGACAGCGCAGAGCGGGCCCAGGCCGCCTGTGCCGAGGCCGACGGCGCCGCCAACCGCTCGTCCCTGGCCACCGCCCTGGCCCGGGACGAGACGGCCCGGGCCCGCACGATCCTGAGCAGCGCCCGGTGAGCGGCGACGAGGCGGGACGCCCAGAGGTCCCCGGCTACGAGATCGTCCGGGAGCTGGGTCGGGGGGGCTTCGCCACCGTGTACGAGGCCCAGCAGCTGTCCGTCGACCGGCGGGTGGCGCTCAAGGTGGTGGCCACCTCGGGGCTGAGCCCGGACGTGACCCGGCGCTTCCGGAGCGAGCTCCGCACCATCGGCACCCTGTCCTGGCACCCCCACGTGGTGGCCCTGCACGATGGGGGCATCACCCCGGCCGGGGTCCCCTTCCTGGCCATGGAGCTCGTCGCCGGAGGATCGTGGGGTGACCGCGTCGACCAGGATGGCCCCTGTCCTCCCGACACGGTGCTGGCCGTGGGCCTCCAGGTGGCCGACGCCCTGGCCGCCGCCCACGACGCCGGCATCGTGCACCGGGACGTCAAGCCCGAGAACGTCCTCGTCGGACGGCGGGGCGAGGCCCTGCTGGCCGACTTCGGCGTGGCCACGCTGACCGACGGCACCGGCTCGGTCAGCGGGTCGTTCGTCGGCACGTTGCTCTACGCCGCTCCGGAGCTGCTGGAAGGCACCAGGGCCGACCCGGGCTCGGACATCTACGCCGTCGGCGCCACCCTCTACACGTTGGCCCGGGGCCGAGCGGCCCACGCCTCCGAGGAGGACGACGAATCCCCGGCGGCCGTCATCCACCGGGTGCTGTCGGCCCAGCCACCGCCGCTCCCCCCCGACGTGCCGCGCCCGCTGGCGTCGGTCATCGAGCGGGCCATGGCCCGGGAGCCGGAGGGGCGGCCCGCCTCGGCCGAGGAGCTGCAGGCCGAGCTCCGGGAGGCCGCCGCCGCCCTGGCCGGCGGCGCGGCGGCGGAAGCACCCGAGGGCGGGGCCCCAGCCACCATCGCCTACCGGCCGGGCCTACCGGCGCCCGGACCGGTGGCCCCGCCCCCGGTGGTCGAACCGACCGAGCCCCCCGGCTCGGTCGAGGACGCCACGCCCGCACCCCCCGCCCCTCCGGCGCCTCCCGCGGCAGCGACGCCCGCGCCTCCCCCGCCCCCGACCTTCCCCCCTCCGCCCACCGGGCCGGTCCTGTCCTCGGCGCAGGAGTCGGAACGCCTGGCCTCCCTCCCCCCGCCACCGGGAGCTGTCGACCCGGCCCCGCCGAGGCCGACCGAGCCGGACCCGTACGGGGCGCCCTTCGCCCACCGCCAGACCACCCACGACCGCACCTTCCCGGTTCCCGTCCCCGTTCCCGTGCACCGACCGGCTCCGGTCCCGGTGCCGGCGTACGGCGGCCCCGTCCCCTGGCACGACGGCCCCCGGCCCGAGGTGAGGTCGTCGATGTGGCGCTCCCTCCTGGCCGCCACGTTCTGCTGCGCCCCCATCGGGCTGGGGTACGCCATCCAGGCCCACCTCCGGTTGATCAGGGTCGGTGGCGGCCTGCGCCGACCCCGACCGAAGGGCCGGCTGGCCGTCGCCGTCGCCTACGCGTGGTCGGCAGCCATGCTGGTGGTGCCCCTCATCTTCTTGCTCAGCAGCCTCTTCGAGCTCCGCGACACCACCAGCCGCTACCGGGGCCGATGGGAAGGCACCGGCGCCGGCGTGACCCTGACCGTGGCGCTCGAGCCGACCGCCAGCGGCCTGGCGATGGAGGGCACCTTCACGTCACGGTCGACGGGCCTGGAGTGCTCGGGCCGCTACCACAACTCGGACTTCGACGATGCCGATGTCACCTTCGACGTCGCTGGGCGGTGCAACCCTCCGATCGACCTGCCGGCGACCGTCCAGATGTCCCTGAGCGAGGACGGGGAGACCCTGACCGTCCACACCCCCGGCACCATCACCCGCCTTCGCAAGCAGAGCTGAAGGCGGCCGGCCCCCGCAGCCATGGCCCCACGTGCGAGGCTCCCTGGCATGGCCCGCCTGCTGCGTCGACTCGGGGCGTGGCTCCGCGCCGACAGCCCCGTCGGGCCCGACCAGATCGTGCCCGTCTCCCTCGGCTCGGACCTGCCTCGCACCCAGCTCATCGTCGAGACCTGCCGGTCCGAGGGGCTGGTGGTGGAGCTCGAGCCCCACGTCAGCCACGCGTACCCGTTCCTCGGCTCCGATCAGCGCATGCTGGTCCGGGGCGCCGACCTGGCCGCGGCCGAGGCCATCATCGCCGACATCGACGCCGGGACGTAGGCCCCACCTGCGCCGACGGCCAGCTGCTCCCCGACCATCGCCGACACGCGGTCCCCGCTCCGACGCCGCCGGGCCTCGGCGCTCAGCGCGTCCAGGGGGTGCCATCGCGTGCGACGGTCACGGGGAGCACGTCACCCTCGCAGACCGAGCGCCACACCGTCCTCGGGTGGACATCGATCGGGATCTGGACGGGGAGGCCTGGCCAACGCCCGGGAACGTCGGCGGCCGATCGGCCCGGCGGGCCGGCCAGTCGACCGTTCACATCAGCTGCAGCCGCTGGTGCTGCCGCAGCTGGGGCAGGCGTGGCAGGAGCCGGCCCGCATCATCTGGACACCGCACTGCATGCAGTACGGGGCGTCGGAGTGGCGAGCCTCGGGGCGGGCCTGGGGCACCTGGGGGGCGGGGGTATCGTCGAGCACGCCGGCCCGCTCCAGCAGGCTGCGCTGCCCGCCCTCGTCCTGCTCCTCCATCTCCCGGGCCAGCTCGGAGGCCGAGGGGACCGACTTGGGGTCGGCCGGGATCTCGGAGCCCTGGCGGGTCTGGGTGACCGTCTCCTCCACCCCGGGGAGGGTGGGCTGGGTCCGCTCCGACACGGTGAGGATGCCCAGCTCGGCCCGCTCCTCGTAGGTGAGGTACTGGACGGCCAGGCGACGGAACATGTAGTCGACCAGCGACGAGGCGATGCGCAGCTCGGGGTCGTCGGTCATGCCGGCCGGCTCGAAGCGGGTGTTGGTGAAGGTCTCCACGTAGGCCCGCAGGGGCACGCCGTACTGGAGGCCGTAGCTGATCGACACCGCGAAGGCGTCCATGATCCCGGCCAGGGTCGAGCCCTGCTTGGAGATGCGGATGAAGATCTCGCCGGGCCGGCCGTCCTCGTACTCGCCGACGCTGACGAAGCCCTTGCAGTCGGCCACCCGGAACTCGAAGGTCTTGGACGTGCGGGTGCGGGGCAGCTTGCGCCGCACCGGCTCCTTGACGGTCACGACCTTCTCGACCACCCGCTCCACGACCCGCTCGACCACCTGGCCGGCGGTGGGCGTGTCCTCGGCGCCCGCCTTCTTGGTCATGGACAGGGGCTGGGACACCTTGCAGCCGTCGCGGTAGATGGCGATGGCCTTGACGCCCATCTGCCAGGCGTCGACGTGGAGCTGCTCCACGTCCTCGACCGAGGCCTCGGTGGGCATGTTGACGGTCTTGGAGATGGCCCCGGAGATGAAAGGCTGGACCGCGGCCATCATCTTCACGTGGCCCAGGTAGTGGATCACGTTGTCGCCCATGGAGCAGGCGAAGACGGCCATGTGCTCGGCGGCCAGGTGGGGGGCGCCCACGATGGTCTTGTTCTCGTCGACGTAGGCCACGACCTCCGCGATGGCGCCCTCGTCGTAGCCCAGGTTGCGCAGGGCGCGGGGCACGGTCTGGTTGACGATGGACATGGTGCCCCCGCCCACCAGCTTCTTCGTCTTGACCAGCCCCAGGTCGGGCTCGATGCCGGTGGTGTCGCAGTCCATCATCAGGCCGATGGTCCCGGTGGGGGCCAGCACCGAGGCCTGGGAGTTGCGGACGCCGAACTGCTCGGCCATCTCGCAGGCCTCGTCCCAGGACTGCTGGGCCGCGCCCAACAGCTCGGACGGCACCAGCTCCTCGTCGATGCCGGCGGTGGCCGTGCGGTGCATGTCCAGCACCCGCAGCATGTGCTCGCGGTTCTCCTCGTAGCCGGCGAAGGGGCCCATGCGGGCCGCGGTGCGGGCCGAGACCTCGTACGCGTGGCCGGTCATGAGAGCGGTGATGGCCGCGGCCCAGGCCCGGCCCTCCTCGGAGTCGTACGGGGCGCCGGTGGCCATGAGCAGGGCGCCCAGGTTGGCGTAGCCCAGGCCCAGCTGCCGGAACTTGCGGCTGTTCTCGCCGATGGGGTCGGTCGGGTAGTCGGCCCGGCCCACCAGGATCTCCTGGCCGGTGAACATGACCGCGCAGGCCTGCTTGAACCCGTCCACGTCGAAGGCGCCGTCGGTCCCGAGGAAGGCCAGCAGGTTGACCGAGGCCAGGTTGCAGGCCGAGTTGTCGATGTGCATGTACTCGCTGCACGGGTTGGAGCCGTTGATGCGGCCGGTGGCCGCCGCGGTGTGCCAGCGGTTGATGGTGGTGTCGAACTGCATGCCGGGATCGGCGCACTCCCAGGCCGCGGTGGCGAACTGGCGCATGAGGTCGCGGGCCCGGACGGTGCGGACCACCTCGCCGGAGGTGACGGCCCGCAGGTGCCAGTCGGCGTCGTCCACCACGGCCTGCATGAACTCGTCGGTGACCCGGACCGAGTTGTTGGCGTTCTGGTACTGGACCGAGGCCATGTCCCGGCCGTCGAGGCTCATGTCGAAGCCGGCCTCCTCGAGGACCCGGATCTTCTTCTCCTCGCGGGCCTTGACCCAGATGAAGTCCTCCACGTCGGGGTGGGTGACGTCGAGGATGACCATCTTGGCGGCCCGGCGGGTCTTGCCACCCGACTTGATGGTGCCGGCCGAGGCGTCGGCCCCCCGCATGAAGCTGACCGGGCCCGAGGCCGTGCCCCCGCCCTTCAGGTGCTCGACCGAGGAGCGGATCCTGGACAGGTTGACCCCGGCCCCCGAGCCGCCCTTGAAGATCACGCCCTCCTCCCGGTACCAGTTCAGGATGGAGTCCATGGCGTCGTCCACGGAGAGGATGAAGCAGGCGCTGGCCTGCTGCGGGACGCCGGGCACGCCGATGTTGAACCACACCGGCGAGTTGAACGCCGCCTTCTGGGTGACGAGCAGGTGCTTCAGCTCGGCCCGGAAGGCCTCGGCCTCGTCGTCATCGGTGAAGTAGCCGCCCTCGACCCCCCAGGTCGTGATGGTGTCGGCCACCCGGTCGATGACCTGGCGCAGCGAGCTCTCCCGCTCCGGGGTGCCCAGGGTGCCCCGGAAGTACTTCTGGGCCACGATGTTGGTGGCGTTGACCGACCAGCCGGTGGGGAACTCCACCCCCAGCTGCTCGAAGGCCACCGACCCGTCGGCCCAGTTGGTGATCCGGGCGTCGCGCCGATCCCAAGCCAGCTCGTCGTAGGGGTGCACGTCGGGCCGGGTGAAGTGCCGGCGGATGCCGATGCCGGTCTGCTCGGGGGCGAGAGCCATGTGTTCGTCTCCTGGGGGGAACCACAACCTGTTGTGCCTGGGGCGGACCGAGCCGGGCCAGGACCACAAGATGTGGACGCGGGACGCTCATTACACCAGGGTAATTACAGCTGTGTCAACGGAGGCCGCGGCGCGAACTCCCAGGTCAGGGGGCGCTCGCGAAATCTCCCGCAAACGGGTTCGCGATCGCCCCCAAAGGACGTCGTCTCCAGCGGGACGGAGACACCCACACCCTCCCGTTCCGGGAGGCGCTGCGACCTCCGTCGACACGGGGGGCACCCTAGGGATGTCACCTTGTGGAACGGAAGGGGAAGACGCTGTGGATTCCCGTGGGATTTCCCCACCGTTCGTCCACAGCCCTGGGGACGACCGCGGCCCCCGGGGGGCCCTCCGGTCAGGCCCGGGGGGTGGCCTCCAGGGCGATGTCGATGGTGGCCACCTTGCCGACCAGCACGCCGCCGGTCTCCAGGGCCTGGTTCCAGGTCAGGCCGAACTCCTCGCGGTCGAGCTCGAGGCGACCCTCGAAGCCGACCACCGGTGCGCCCCACGGGTTGCGGCCCATGCCGTTGTAGGTGGCGGTGAAGCTCACCGGCCGGGTCACGTCGCGGACGGTCAGGTCGCCCTCCAGCGTGAAGCTGTCCTCCTTCAGGTCGCGCACCCCGGTGGAGCGGAAGGTGAGGGCCGGGAAGGTGGCCGCGTCGAAGAAGTCGGGGCTGGTCAGGTGGGCGTCACGGTCGGGGGTGCCGGTGTCGATGGAGGCCACCGCGATGGTGATCTCCACCGAGCTGTCCAGCGGGTCCTCGGCGAAGGTGATGGTCCCCTCGACGTCGGAGAAGCGGCCCCGCACCTTGGACACCATCATGTGGCGCACCGAGAAGGTGAGCTCGGAGTGGCTGGTGTCGACCACATAGGGGCCGGGCTCGGGGATGGCCAGGCCGTGGAACTGGCGGGCGGGCAGGGTCGGGGCGTCGGACATGGGGGGACCTCCGGGGTCAGGGTCAGAGTTTGTTGCGTGCGCAACTACCAGTGAGGGACAACGTCGCCCCTGCCCCGGTATTCCCCCGCCACCCGCCGCCCACCGGCGCGACCCCGTCGGTACCGTGGGCGCCATGTCGCCCGCCGCCCCCCCCGACGCCGACGCCACCCCGGCGCTGGTCGACGACCCCCGCCTGACCGCCGTCGGCCTCCTGTTCGAAGCGGCCACCGGGCTGGGGGATCTGCTGGCCGGCCAGATCGGCGAGCACGGCCTGGCCCCTTCGGAGTTCGAGGCCCTGCTGCGCCTGGTGCGCAGCCCCGGCGGCCAGCTGCGCATGAGCGACCTGGCCACCCAGGCCAACCTGTCCAGCAGCGGCCTCACCCGGCTGGTCGACCGGCTCCAGGCCCGGGGCCTGGTGGAGCGGCGGGCCTGCCCCACCGACGGGCGGGGCGCCTTCGCGGTGGCCACCCCGGCCGGGACCGACCTGCTGCTCGGCGTCCTGCCCGGCCACGTCGCCGTCATCGAGGCCTGGTACACCAGCCGCCTCGCCCCCCCCGACCTCGCCACGCTCTCCGGCGCCCTGCGCACCATCCGGGACGCCGTGCGGCCGGGGGCCGAGGCCGGCGCCCACGCCCCGCCGGCCGGCTGAGCTCAGGCCGGGACCACCGCCCGCAGCGCCACCGGGATCCCGTTCAGCACCGCGGTGCCGGAGGGGACGTCCACCTCGGCCTCGTCGGTCAGGACGTTGCTGTTGACGCCGGGGTGGCGCCCGGCCACGCCCAGGCGCACCCCCGGCAGGTCGTGGCCCCAGCCGTGGGGCAGGCTGACCACGCCGGGGCGGATGGCGTCGGTGACCTCCACCGGGGCGGTCACCTCCCCCACCCGGCTGCGCACCGCAACCGGGTCGCCATCGGCCAGGCCCAGGCGGGCGGCGTCGTCGGGGTGGACGTGCAGGGTGCAGCGGGGCCGGCCCTTCACCAGCACCTCCACGTTGTGCATCCAGGAGTTGTTGGACCGCACGTCGCGCCGCCCGACCAGGCGGAAGGGCCGCTCGGCGGGGCCGGCGCCGGCGGCCATGGCCTCGCGCAGGCGGGGCAGGTCGGCCAGGATCGGCTCCGGGGCCATCTCCACCCGGCCGCTCGGGGTGCGCAGCACCTCGGGGAGCCGTGGCTCGAGAGCGCCCAGGTCGACGCCGTGGGGGGCGGCCCGCAGGGCGGCCAGGCTCAACCCCCCGGGGCGGGACCCGAGGGCGTCGCCGTACGGGCCGGTGCGGACCATGAGGTCGACCAGCCGGGCCGGCCCCCGCTCATCCCCCAGCGCGTCGCGGACCTCGCCCGGGTCGCGCCCGTGGAGCGGGCCGTGCTCGTCGGCCACCGCCGCGGCGACCAGGGCGTCGACCACCAGGTCGTCGACCAGGGCCGGGTCGCCCCCCGGCCCCATCCCCTGGGCCACCAGGGCCAGGCGGGCCAGCACCTCCCACTCGTCGGGCTGGCCCTCGGGCCGGGCCAGCACCGGGTCGCTCCAGTTGCTCACGTTGCGGATGGCCAGCTGGAGCAGGGCCAGGTCGTAGTGGGACTTCTCCAGGGCGCTGGGGGCCGGGAGGATGACATCGGCGTGGCGGGTGGTCTCGTTGACGTAGATGTCGACGGCGACCATGGCCTCCAGGGTGCCCAGGGCCGCGTCCAGGCGCCCGCTGTTGGGGGTGGACACCACCGGGTTGCCGGCGATGGTGACCAGGGCCCTGACCTGCCCGTCACCGGGCGTGTCGATCTCCTCGGCCAGGGCCGCCACCGGCAGCTCCCCCAGCGACTCGCCCAGCCCCCGCACCCGGGTCCGGCGCCGGCCGATGGCCAGGCCCCGGCCCACGCCGGGCGCCCCCCGGGTGGTGACCGAGCCGGCCGCCGGGAGGGTGAACATGGCTCCCCCGGGGCGGTCCAGGTTGCCGGTCAGCACGTTGCACACGTCGACCAGCCACGAGGCCAGGGTGCCGAACAGGGCGGTGGTGGTGCCGACCCGGCCGTACACCGCGGCGCTGGGGGCGGCGGCCAGGTCGCGGGCCAGGCGGCGGGTGGTGGCGGCGTCGACCCCGGTCGCCTCGGCCACCGCCTCGGGCGTGAACGCGGCCAGGGCGGCCCGGGCCTCGTCCAGGCCGGCCAGGTGGGCGCCGGCCGGGCCGGGGTCGGCCAGACCCTCCTCCCACAGGGTGGTGGCCACCGCGGCCAGGAGCAGGGCGTCGGCCCCGGGGCGCACGGCCACCCACTCGTCGGCCAGCTCGGCGGTGCGGGTGCGCCGGGGGTCGACCACCACCAGGCGCCCGCCCCGGGCCCGCAGGGCCTTCAGCCGCCCGGGCCAGTCCGGGGCGGTGGCCAGGCTGCCGTTGGACTCCACCGGGTTGGCGCCCAGCAGGAGCAGGTGGTCGGTGCGGTCGATGTCGGGCACCGGCACGCTGAGGGAGGCCCCGAACATGAGCCCGGCCGAGATCTCCTTGGGCCGCTGGTCCACGGTGCTGGCCGAGAACACGTTGGGCGTGCCCAGGGCCCGCAGCAGGGGCTTGAGGTAGAGCATCGAGCCGATGTTGTGGGCGTTGGGGTTGCCCACGTAGGCGGCCACCGCCTCCCGCCCGTGTTCGGCGACGACCCCCGAGAGCAGCCGGTCGACCTCGGCGAAGGCCTCGTCCCACCCGACCTCGACGAAGGCCCCGTCCCGCTTCACCAGGGGCCGCCGGACCCGGTCGGGGTCCTCGTGGAGCTGGCGCAGGGTCGAGCCCTTGGGGCAGATGAAGCCGTGGCTGAACACGTCCTCCCGGTCGCCCCGGATGCGGGTGACCCGCTCGGTCCCGTCGTCGTCGCCGGCCACGGTGATCTCCAGGCCGCAGCCCGCCTCGCAGAGAGGGCAGGTCCGGAAGGCGGTGCGGGTGGCCGGGCCGCCGCCGGGGGCGGGGCCGAGCCGGAGGTCGGGGTCCACGACGGTCATGCCCGCATCCTCCCACCGCCCCCGGCCCCCCGCTGGCGCGGTGGCGGCCCGCCCTCCGGGGGCGCCGGTAGGGTCGCCGGCCGTGCGCCAGCTGCTCCCCCGGCCCGCGGTGGTCGACCCGCTCGACGCCTACGCGGTGCCGCGGCCCCGACCGGGCGGGCGGCCGTGGGTGGCCGGGCTCATGGCCTCCTCCGCCGACGGGGCCGCGGCGGTGGACGGGCGCTCCGGAGCCCTGGGGGGCGACGGCGACCGCCTGGTGTTCCGGGCCGTGAGGGCCCTGGCCGACGCCGTGCTGGTGGGGGCGGGCACGGTACGGGACGAGGCCTACGGCCCGGCCCGGACGATCGAGGACCACCGGGCCACCCGGACGGCCCGGGGCCAGGCTCCGCACCCCCGCCTGGTCGTGGTCTCGGGCCGGCTCGACCTGGACCCGGGCCTGCGTCTCTTCGCCGAGGCCGACGGGACCACGCCCCCGCCCCTGGTGGTGCACCCCCCGACGGCGCCGGCCAGGGCCCGCCGCCTCCTGGACGGTCGGGCCGAGCTGGTGGAGGTGGCGGCCGGGCCCGGGGGCGGGGTCGATCCCCACGCCGTGCTGGGCGTGCTGGACGGACTGGGCCTGGACGTGGTCGTGTGCGAGGGCGGGCCCTCGCTCAACGGCACCCTGCTGGAGGCCGACCTGCTCGACGAGCTGTGCCTCACCCTCGACCCCCGGGTGGTGGGAGGGGCCTCGCCCCGCATCGCCCACGGGCCGGCACCGGCCATCGCCCGGGACTGGCACCCGGCCCACCTGCTGGAGCACGACGGCGTGCTGTTCTGGCGGCTCCTGCGCCGACGGCGGTGAGCGGGCTCAGCCCTCGGGCCGGCCCGAGCCCTTGGTCAGCAGTCGGAGCTCGTCGGCGAAGTCCTCGACCCGGGTGAAGTCCTTGTAGACGCTGGCGAAGCGCAGGTAGGCCACGTCGTCGAGCTCCCGGAGCCGCTCCAGCACGGCCAGGCCCACCCGGGTCGACTCCACCTCGCCCCCCCGGCGCCGCATGGCGTCTTCCACCCCGGTGACCAGGGCGTCGATCTGCTCCTCGGTCACCGGCCGGTTCTTGACCGCGGCCACCACCCCGGACGCCACCTTGTCCCGGTCGAAGGGCTGGCGCTCGCCGGTGGTCTTGAGCACGACCAGGGGAGCCTCCTCGACCCGCTCGAAGGTGGTGAAGCGGTGCCCGCAGCCCAGGCAGGCGCGCCGGCGCCGGATGGCCGAGCCGTCGTCCGAGGCGCGCGAGTCGACGACCTTGTCGTCGAGGGCCGAGCAGTCCGGGCAACGCACCCGGGCGACGCTACTCACGGCGCATCCCAAAGTTCGCCCTGCCTGCAGCCCTCTCGTCCCCTCGGGCCCCGGCCCTCGCTCCGCTCGGCCTACCCCTCAGCCGGAACGCGGACCTCGTCGCCGACCTGGAGGGCGGGGGTGCCGCGATCGGCCACCATGGCCTCGACCACGGGGCGGACGTCGCCGGTGGGGTGGACCTGGCGGGCCAGGGTCCAGAGCGTGTCGCCGGACCCGGCCTCGACCACCACCACCGGGCCCCCGACGGCGGCGGGGGTGGGCGCCGCCCAGCCCGCGGCGACCCCCGCGACGGACCGGGCGGCGAGCAGGGCCAGGGCCAGGACCGTCACCAGGGCCAGGGCGGCGACCACCCGGCGGCGGCGGTACACCACGGCCCGGGCCGGGGCCGAACGACCGCCCTCGATGAGGCGCAGGGCCGGGCGGGCGGCGGGGACGACGGTGCCGGGGACGAAGGTGATGGGGACGATGACAGCGGCCATGGGGACATCTTCCTCAGGGGGTGTGACAGCCGGGGTGGCTGGGGGGCCGGCGGCCGGTCGGAACGCCTGTTCGTGCACGATGCCCGAACAGGCGTTCCTCCGTCAAGCCCCGAGGCGAACGCCTGCGCGGCGGAACAGGTGTTTGGCAGGGCCGGCCGGTCGTGCTACCGTCCTCCGTACACCCGTTCGCCACGACTCGCCCGGAGCCGGGGCTGCGACGAGGAGGCACACCGATGGCGACCCCGCAGCTGACCACCCGCCAGCGCCAGATCCTGGACTGCATCGAGGCGAGCATGCGCGAACGGGGCTACCCCCCCTCCGTCCGCGAGATCGGGGAGACCGTGGGCCTCACCTCCCCCTCGACCGTGCACAACCACCTGGCCACCCTGCAGAAGCGGGGCTACCTCAAGCGCGACCCCAGCAAGCCGCGGGCCATCGAGGTCCGCTACGACTCCATGTCGGGCAGCGTGGTCGAGCGGGGCCAGGTGCGCCACGTGCCCCTGGTGGGTGACGTCGCCGCCGGCACCGACGTGCTGGCGGCCGAGAACATCACCGAGTCCATGCCCATGCCGGCCGAGCTGGTGGGCGAGGGTGACCTGTTCATGCTGCGGGTCCGGGGCGACTCGATGATCGACGCCGGCATCCTCGACGGCGACTACCTGGTGGCCCGCTCCCAGCCCGAGGCGGCCCGGGGCGAGATCGTCATCGCCGGCATCCCGGGCGACGAGGCCACGGTCAAGACCTACCTGCCCAAGGGGAGCAAGGTCATCCTCCGGCCGGCCAACGAGCGCCTGGCCGACATGGAGTTCGATGCCGACGAGGTCGCCATCTTCGGCAAGGTGGTCAGCGTCCTGCGCAAGCTCTGAGGGTGCGCCGACCCCCTCGCCCCGTGCTGGCGGTGGCGGCCGGGCTGTTCGTGGCCCTGGCCGCCCTGGCCGTCGGGGGGGCTCTGGGGGACGACGGTGCCGAGGTGGCCACCCGCGCCGGCGACCGCTGGAACCTGGCCCTGGTGGGCGTGCCCGCGGCGTGGGCCACGACCCGGGGGGCGGGGACCACCGTGGCCGTGGTCGACACCGGGGTGGACCGCCGCCACCCGGACCTGGTCGGCCGCATCGCCGGCACCGTCGACTGCGTGGGCGCCGAGGGTGACCCCGATCGCTGCCGCCCCGGCGGCGACTCCGACCGCGACGGTCACGGCACCCACGTGGCCGGCCTGGTGGCCGCCGCCACCCCCGGCGGGGGCGTGGTGGGCGTGGCCCCCGCGGCCCGGTTGCTGGCGGTGCGGGCCCTGGTGCCGGCGGCCTGCGCCCGCCGGCCGTGCGGGGCCACCGGCCGGGGCGCGGACGTGGCCGCCGGCCTGCGCTGGGCGGTGCGGGAGGGAGCGGACGTGGTGAACCTGTCGCTCGGGGCCGGCGCCGGCGGCACCGACGGCGCGCTGCTGGCCGCCATCGACGAGGCGTGGGGCGCCGGGGTGGTGGTCGTGGTGGCCGGACCCACCGGCCGGGTGCGCACCGACGTGGGCGACGCGCCGGCCGTGGTGGTCACCGCGGTGGGGGCCGACGGCCAGGCCGCCCCCTACGCCACCGGCGTGGGCGGTGCCCGTTGGGCCCTGGCCGCCCCCGGGGGCACGGCCCGGGCCCCGACCGGTGACGGGTGCCGGGGCGACGACGCCGTCCTCTCCGCCGTCCCCGTGCCCGGCGGGCGCTCGACGGCCCACGGCTGCCTGGTGGGCACGTCCATGGCCGCCCCCCACGTGGCCGGGGCCGCGGCCCTGCTCCGGGCCACCGGCCTCTCGGCCCGGGCCGCCGTCGACCGCCTGCTGGCCACCGCGGCCGACCGGGGGCCGGTCGGTCCCGACCCCACCTACGGCGCCGGCCTCCTCGACGTGGCCGCCGCCGTGGCCGGCCGCTGACCCTCGGTCGTTCAGCCCAGGAGGTCGACCAGCACCGTGTGGCAGGCCTCGATGGGGCCCCGGGCCACCCGCTCCTCCGCGGTGTGGGCCAGGGTGGCGTCGCCGGGGCCGAGGTTGGCGGCCGGCACGCCCAGCGCCGCGAAGCGGGCCACGTCGGTCCAGCCCAGCCTGGCCCGCACCTCCAGGCCGTGGGCCTCGACCACCCGGGCCAGCAGTGGGTGGTCCACGGCCGGCGGCGCGGCCGGGGCCGAGTCGACCACGGTGACCTCGTCGCCCTCGTCCAGGTGGGGGGCCACCACCGCCCGGACGTGGGCCACGGCCTCCTCGACGGTGCGGTCGGGGGCGAAGCGGTGGTTCAGGGTCACCACGGCCCGGTCGGGCACCACGTTGGCGGCCACGCCGCCCTCCACCCGGACGGCCTGGAGGGCCTCCCGGTACTCGCAGCCCGCCAGCACCGGCCGGCGCTCGGGCACCGCGGCCACCGCGGCCAGGACCTCACCCAGGCGGTGGATGGCGTTGCGCCCCATCCACGGGCGGGCGGTGTGGGCCCGGGCCCCCCGGAGGGCCACCTCGATCCGGACCGTGCCCTGGCAGCCGGCCTCGATGGCCCCGTCGGTGGGCTCGCCCAGCACCGCCAGGTCGCCGGCCAGCAGGTCGGGCCGCTCCCGGACCAGCTCACCCAGCCCGCTGTCGGCCGAGGCCACCTCCTCACGGGCGTAGAACACCCAGGTGACGTCCGCGGCCGGCTCGGCCACGGTGCGGGCCAGGTGGAGCATCACGGCGAGGCCGCTCTTCATGTCGGTGGCGCCGACGCCCCACAGCACGTCGCCCTCGATGCGAGCCCGGTCGTTGCCCCCCACGGCGGGGACGGTGTCGGTGTGCCCGGCCAGCACCACCCGCTGGTCCCGGCCCAGGGTGGTGCGGGCCACCACGTTGTCGCCCACCCGGGTCACCTCCAGGCCGGGCCGGGCCCGCAGGTCGGCCTCCAGCCAGTCGACCAGGGCGGCCTCGTGGTAGCTCTCGGACGGCACGTCCACCAGCTCGGCGGTCAGGGCCAGCAGATCGGTCACCCGGGCAGAATAGGAGTCGCCGGTCCCGGCCCCGCGTCGGGTTGGGCGTCGTCGGTCCCGGCCCCGCGTCGGGTGGGGCCGGCCGGGCCGCTCCCCTAGCCTCGGCCCGACCCACCCCCAGGAGGACCCGTGACCGCCCCGACGACACGCACCCCGACCACGGCCCGGGGCATCGGCCTGGCCACGCTGTCGACCCACGGCGACGGGGCCAAGGTGCTCGACACCTGGTACCCGATCCTGGCCGTGGACGACCAGCCGTCGCCGGCCGACGCGGTGCTGGCCGCGGCCGGGGCGGGCGGGGCCACCGGGACCACGGTGGTGGGGGCCGAGGCGCTCCGGGCCGGGGCCGCCGGGGGCGGCGAGCACGCCGACCTCCTGGACGCCCTGGCCGCCAGCCTGGCCCAGCCCGACGGGGGCACCGGCCTCCCGGTGCGCCGGGTGGCCGTGGTGACGGCGCTCGACGACCTGGCCACCGGCCCGGCCGACGCCCACGACGCCTACCTGCGCCTCCACCTGCTCTCGTCCCGGCGGGCCCGGCCCAACTCCCTCGGCCTCGACGGGCTGTTCGGCGTGCTGGCCAACGTGGTGTGGACGGACCGGGGCCCGGCCGACCCCGAGGGGTTCGAGGCCACCCGCGCCGCCCTGCGGGCCCGGGGCGAGCACGTCGAGGTGGTGGGGCTGGACAAGTTCCCCCGCATGACCGACTACGTGGTCCCCAGCGGGGTCCGCATCGCCAACACCGACCGGGTCCGCCTGGGCGCCCACCTGGCCGAGGGGACCACGGTGATGCACGAGGGCTACGTGAACTTCAACGCCGGCACGCTGGGCCCCTCCATGGTCGAGGGGCGCATCAGCGCCGGGGTGGTGGTCGGGGCCGGGGCCGACATCGGCGGCGGGGCCTCCCTCATGGGCACCCTCTCCGGGGGCGGCTCCGAGGTGGTGCGGGTCGGCGAGCGCTCCCTGGTGGGGGCGAACGGCGGCATCGGCATCGCCCTGGGCGACGACTGCGTGGTGGAGGCCGGCCTCTACGTCACCGCCGGCACCCTGGTGACCCTGCCCACCGGCGAGGTGGTGAAGGGCCGCAAGCTCTCGGGCCGCTCCGGGCTCATGTTCATCCGCCACTCCACCACCGGCCGGGTCGAGGCCCGGGCCCGCACCGGGAGCTGGGGCGAGCTCAACGCCGCCCTGCACGCCAACTAGCGGCGCCAACCAGCGGGCGACGGCTAGCGCACGCCGGGGGGCGGCCACGCCCCCCACGGCCCGGGGGGCGGCGGGGCGGCCCGGGCGGCGCGCTTGGCCCGCCCCCGGGCGCGGGCCAGGATGACCGTGACCAGGACGGCCAGGAACGGGGCCACCACGGCCAGCAGGCCGGCGGTGCGGCCGGCGGCCGCGATCTTGCGGTAGGGGCTCTGGGTCACGACCAGGAGGGTGCGCTCGGGGTCCAGCTCGGGCTGGGGCCGGCTGCGCAGCACGTAGTCGCCCTCCTCGGCGAAGTGGACCGTCCGCAGGGGGACGTACTGGGTCTGGTCCTCGGGGCTGGGCAGCTCCTGGAAGCCCTCGTAGGGGACCAGGGCCAGGGGCGCGGCCCCGTCGGCGGGCAGCACCTCGATGGCCAGCTCCTCGGCGAAGCGCTCCTTGTCGGCGTCCCCGCCCAGCACCGCCTCGCCGACGTAGCCGATGGTGTAGCCACCGGGCTCGTCGATGGTGATGGTCTGGTCCTCGCCGGGGGCGACCACGTTGGCCCGCAGGAAGACCTGCTGGGCGTCGCGCCACCCGTCGCGCAGGATCTCCACGCCGACCAGGCCGGCCAGGACCAGCCCCAGCACGGGCAGGGCGTACCACCAGCCCGAGGGCCGGACGGACGGGGCGGTGACGGGGGCGGCCACGATCAGGCCGCCGGCCCCGAAGCGGCACCGGCCCGGGCGGCCAGGCGCCGGGCCAACTCGTCGACCCGGTCGTCGGGGGCCACCAGGGCCAGCCGGACGTGCCCCTCCCCCGCCGGGCCGTAGGCCCCGCCCGGCGTGACCAGGGTGCCGAGCTCGTCGGCCCACCAGTCGGCCCACGCCGCGCCGTCGCCCCCCGGCGCCGGCAACCACAGGTAGAAGGCCCCGCCCGGCTCGGGCGCCGGGAGCCCGGCCGAGCCCAGGGCGGCCCGCACCACGTCGAGGCGGCGCCGGTAGGTGGCCCGCTGGGCGGCAGCGTGCCCGTCGTCGTCCAGGGCCACCGCGGCCACCTCCTGCACCGGGCCGGCCACCATGCACCCGGCGTGCTTGCGGAGCTGGGACAGGTACGCCACCAGCTCCGCGTCGCCGGCGTAGAAGCCGACCCGCAGGCCGGCCAGGTTCGACCGCTTCGACAGGGAGTGGACGGCCAACACCCCGTCGAGGCCGTGGGCCAGGATGGTCCGGGGCGGCCCGTCCCAGGTCAGCTCCGTGTAGCACTCGTCGGAGAGCACCGGCACGTCGTGGGCCCGGCCCCAGGCGGCGGCAGCAGCCAGGTCGTCGAGGGCGCCGGTGGGGTTGCCGGGGCTGTTGGACCACAGGCCCAGGGCCCGGGCCGCGTCGGCGGGGTCCACCGCCGCCAGGTCGAGGGCCCCGTCGGGGCCGGCCGGGACGGGCACGGCCCGGCACCCGGCCAGGCGGGCGCCCATGGCGTAGGTCGGGTAGGCCACCGCCGGGTGGAGGACGGTGTCGCGGTCGGGCCGGCGGAGCCGGAGCCAGTGGGGCAGGCCGGCCACCAGCTCCTTCGAGCCCATGGAGGCCGCCACCTGCTCGGGTGGCACCTCCACCCCGAAGCGCCGGGCCACCCAGCCGGCGGCGGCGGTCCGGAAGCGGGCCGTGCCCACCGACGGCGGGTAGCCCCGGGCCCCGCCGGCCCGGGCCAGTACGTCGGCCACGAAGCCGGGCGGGTCGTCGACCGGCGTGCCGATGGTGAGGTCGATGGCCCCGCCGGGGTGGGCGCCGGCCCGGCCCCGGCGGCCGTCGATGGCCTCCCACACGGTGGGGGGCGGCTCGAAGGCGGCGGTCACGGACCCGGAGCGGGGGCGATGAAGGGCGCCAGCCGGGCCGCGCCGGCGGCGTCGAGGCGGGCGGTGACGACCATGCCGTCGGTCCCGGCCTCCTCGGCCACCACCTCGCCCTCCCGGTGGATCTCGGCCAGGACGTCGCCCCGGGCGAAGGGCACCAGCAGCCGGTAGCTGGTGGTCAGGGCCCGCAGGCGCTCGGCCACCGCGGCCAGCAGATCGTCGGTCCCCTCGCCGGTGACGGCCGAGGCGGCCACCGCCCCGGGGTGGCGCTCGACCAGCCGCTTCCACTCCTGGGAGCGGTCCCGCTTGTTGAAGCACAGCAGCTCGGGCACCTCGGCCGCCCCGATCTTCTCCAGCACCTCGCGCACGGCGGCGATCTGGCCCTCGGGGTCGGGGGAGGCGGCGTCGACCACGTGGACCAGCAGGTCGGCCTCGGCGGCCACGTCGAGGGTGGACCGGAAGGCCTCGACCAGCTGGTGGGGCAGCTTGCGGATGAAGCCCACGGTGTCGGTGGCCAGCACGGCCTCGCCCCCGGGCAGCTCCAGCCGGCGGGTGGTGGCGTCCAGGGTGGCGAACAGCCGGTCCTCGACGTGCACGTCGGCCTCGGCGATGCGGTTGAGCAGGCTGGACTTGCCGGCGTTGGTGTAGCCCACCAGGGCCACGTGGCCGGACCGGCTGCGCTGGCGGGCCTTGCGCTGGGTGTCGCGGTGGCGGGCCACCTCCCGCAGGTCGGCCTCCAGCTTGTGGACCCGACGCAGGACACGGCGGCGGTCGACCTCGAGCTGGGTCTCGCCCGGGCCCCGGCGGGCCCCCAGGCCACCACCGGCCCCGCCGGCCTGCTGGGACAGGGAGCCGCCCCGGCCCCGCAGGCGGGGCAGGCGGTAGCGGTGCATGGCCAGCTCGACCTGGGCCTTGCCCTCCTGGCTGGAGGCGTTCTGGGCGAAGATGTCGAGGATCACCGCGGTGCGGTCGATGGCCGTCCGCTTGAGGGCCCTCTCCAGGTTGGCCTGTTGGGCCGGGCTGAGCTCGTCGTCGAAGACCACGGTGTCGCAGTCCACGGCCTCGGCCAGCTCCTTCAGCTCCTCGACCTTGCCCTTGCCGATGTAGGTGGCGGGCTCGGGCCGGGCCCGGCGCTGCACCACCCGGCCCACCACGTCGGCCCCGGCCGTGTCGACCAGCAGCTCCAGCTCGTCCAGGCCGGCCTCGGTGTCGTCCTCGTGAGCCGGGGGCAGGGTCACCCCCACCAGCAGGATCTTCACCCGGAAGGTGCGCTCGATGAACCCGTCGGAGCGGCCGCCGAACTCGCCGAAGGCACCGCGGTGGGAGCCGTCGTCGTCGGCCGGGGGGCGGTCCGGACCCACCGGGGCGATGGCGATGTCGTCGGAGCGGTCGGGGGCGCGGTCCTCGGGGAGGTCGTCGGGTCCGGGGGTCACGCCTCGACCTCCACGGTGGCGATGCGGACGGCCGGGCCCCGCAGGGTCATGCGCTCCCCCACCTCGACCTGGACGTCGCCGCCGGGCATGTGGACGGTGACGGTGGGCCCCACCAGCCCCCAGTCGTGGGCGGCCCGGGCCGCGGCGGTGGCCCCGGTGCCACAGGCCTGGGTCGCCCCCGCCCCCCGCTCCCAGATGGCCATGGTCACGGCGTCGGCCTGGCCCGGAGTGGGGGCCACGGCGTGCACGTTCATGCCGGCCGAGAACGAGGCCTCCCAGGCCGGGCCGGCCGCGGTCACCACCACCGCGCCCGGGTCCTCGACCAGGAGCACGAGGTGGGGGTTGCCCAGGTCGAGGGTGCGCTGGCGGAGGGGCTCGGCGGCCAGCTGGGCGGCGGTGAGGCCCGCCCCCTCGGTGGGGCCCCGCTGGCGGTCGGGCCGGGGGCCGTCCAGGGCCGGGCCCATGTCCACCGCGGCCACCACCGTGGCCGAGTCGGGGCCGGGGCTGACCGCCACGGTGCGGAGGCCGTCGTCGGTGGTGACCTTCAGCTCGACGCTCGCCGTCCCCCGCCGGTCGGCCTCGGCCTGGGCCAGGCAGCGGATGCCGTTGCCGCTCATCTCGGGCCGGCTGCCGTCGGAGTTGTAGAGCACCATCTCCAAGTCGTGGCCGTCCCGGCCATCGAGGGTGCCGAGGAGGAGGCCGTCGGCCCCGATGCCGCGGCGCCGGTCGCACCAGCGAAGGGCGTGGTCGGGCCCGACGCCGGCCAGCTCGGCGGCCGGGCCCAGCAGCACGAGGAAGTCGTTGCCGAGGCCGTGGTGCTTGGTCAGGCGGTAGGTCAACGGTGCTCCACGTCGGTCAGGGCGAGGGCCAGTCTCGCAGGCCGGGCGCCGGATCCCGCCCCGGTTCGCCCCCCGTGGCCCCGACGTCGCTCACGGCCCGAGCAGGGCCCGCACCCGGGCCACCAGCGGTCCGGCCACCTCGGCCGGCTCGGCGGTGGCGTCGAACCACTCGACCCGGGGGTCGCGACGGAACCACGCCCGCTGGCGACGGGCGAAGCGCCGGGTACGCCGCACGGCCAGGTCGAGGGCATCGGCGAAGGTGGCCTCCCCGGCCAGGTGGGCCAGGAGCTCGCGGTAGCCCAGGGCCTGGGCCGCGGTGCGGCTGAGGGGGTGAGGCAGGCGGGCGAGGGCCTCCACCTCGGCCAGGAACCCGGCCGCCACCTGCTGGTGGTACCGGGCCTCGATGCGGGCCGCCACCGCCGGAGGCGGCAGGCGCACGCCGACCTGGGGGATGGCCCCGGCCGGGTGGGTGTCGAGGCCGGCGCCGTAGGAGGAGAAGGGCCGCCCGCTGCCCACCGTGACCTCCAGGGCCCGGACGATGCGCCGGCGGTTGTCGGGCTCCATGCGGGCCGCGGCCACCGGGTCCAGGGCGGCCAGGCGGGTGTGCAGGGCCCGGGTGTCGGGCTCGGCCTCCAGCTCGGCCCGGGCCTCGGGGTACTGGCCGGGCACGTCGAGGTCGTCGATGACGGCCCGCAGGTACAGGCCGGTGCCGCCCACCAGCACGGCCCGGCGGCCCCGGGCCGCCACGTCGGCCAGGGCGGCCCGGGCCGCGTCCTGGAACCGCACCACCGACCACTCCTCCCACGGGTCGACCAGGTCGATCAGGTGGTGCGGCACCTCGGCCCGCTCGGCCGCGGTGGGCGAGGCCGTCCCGATGTCCATGCCCCGGTAGACCTGCATCGAGTCGATGGAGACCAGCTCGACGTCGGGCAGGGCCCGGGCCACCTGCAGGGCCAGGGCCGACTTGCCCGCGGCGGTGGTGCCGACCAGGGCCACCGCCGGGGGGTGGGGGGCGGCGCCCACGTCGCCGGCCGTCAGGCCGAGGCCACGGGGATGCGGGTGCGGTGGCGGGCGGGCGCCGTCACCGCCACCAGCTCGCCCCGCAGGTGGTGGGGCGCGGCGCCCGTGACCCGCACCTCGGCGTAGCTGCCGGCCCTGAGGGGGCGGCCGGCCGGGAAGTGCACCAGCTTGTTCTGGCTGGTCCGGCCGGTGAGCACGGCCGGGTCCTTGCGGGACGGGCCCTCCACGGTGACCTCCTCGACCCGGCCGATGCGGGCCCGGTGACGGGCCACGGCGGAGCGCTCGACCACCACCCGGAGCCGCTCGAAGCGCTCAGCCACCACGTCGGGGGGGACGGCCAGGTGGCCCAGGTCGGCCGCCTCGGTGCCGGCCCGGGGCGAGAAGATGAAGGTGTAGGCCGAGTCGTAGGCGGCCTCGGCCGCCACCTCCAGGGTGCGGGCGAAGTCGTCCTCGGTCTCGCCCGGGAAGCCCACGATGATGTCGGTGGTGACGGCCAGGTCGGGCACCGCGGCCCGGGCCGCGGCCAGCCGGTCCAGGTAGCGCTGGGCGGTGTAGCCCCGGTGCATGGCGGCCAGCACCCGGTCGCTGCCCGACTGGAGGGGCAGGTGGAGGTGGTCGCACACCTCGGGCACCTCGGCCATGGCCGCGATGACCTCGGGCCGGAGGTCCTTGGGGTGGGGGCTGGTGAAGCGGACCCGGCGGATGCCCTCGACCGCCCCCACGGCTCGCAGCAGGTCGGCGAACAGGGGCCGGACCCGCACGTCGTCGCCCTGCTGGCGGGCGCCGAGGGTGAGGTCCCGGCCGTAGGAGTTCACGTTCTGGCCCAGGAGGGTGACCTCGCTGACCCCCTCGGCGGCCAGGGCCCGCACCTCGTCGACCAGGCCGGCGAAGGGGCGGCTCATCTCCGGGCCCCGCACCGCGGGGACGATGCAGAAGGCGCAGGCGTTGTCGCAGCCGACCTGGATGCTGACCCAGGCCGAGTGGCCGTGGTCGCGCCGACGGGGCAGGGCCGAGGGGAACATGGCCTCGTCGTCGGCCACCGCGGCATCGAGGATCTCGGTGATCGGTCCGCCGGCCCGGGCCGAGCGGACCAGGTCGGCGGCCCGGTGGACGTTGTGGGTGCCGAGCACGACGTCGACGTAGGGGGCCCGGTCCCGCACCAGGTCACGGTCCTTCTGGGCCAGGCACCCGCCCACCACGATCTGCAGGTCGGGTCGGGCCTCCTTGCGGGACTTGAGGTGCCCGAGCGTGCCGTAGAGCTTGTTGTCGGCGTTCTCCCGGATGCAGCAGGTGTTGAGGACGATGACGTCGGCGTCGTCCTCGTTCCGGGCCGGGGCCAGCCCGTCGGCCTCCAGCAGGCCGGCGATGCGCTCGGAGTCGTGCTCGTTCATCTGGCACCCGAAGGTGCGGACCAGGTAGCTCCGGGGGCGGTCGGCGGTGTCGGCCATGGCCGGGCGAGTCTACGGAGCCGGCCGGCGGCTCGGGCCTACCAGGGGGCCTGGGCCGCCGGGGGGCGGGGGTGGCGGGGGTGGCGGGGCGGCTCGGGTGACATCTCGCGGTGGTCGCGGTCCTCGACCAGGAGCCGGAGGGCGGTGCGCTGCTCGCCGTCGATCTGGATGTCGGCAAACGAGGGCACGCACACGATGTCGAGCCCGCCGGTGGAGAGGATCCCCCGGGCGATGACCGTGGCCTTGGTGGCCTGGTTGAGGGCACCGGCCCCGACGACCTGGATCACCACCGCCCCCGAGGTCCGGATGGCACCAGCGATGGCGCCGGCCACGGAGTTGGGGTTCGACTTGGTCGAGACCTTGAGGGTCTCCAGCTCCGCGGTGGGTCGCACGACTGGCTGGTTCGACGCCGGGGGACGACCACCTCCTCCGCCGTGGCGAGAAGGTGACGCGGCCCGCCCGGTGGGTGCAGCGGGCGGGCCACGTCGGGGACGGGCGGGCGGCGGTCGTGTGGGGCCGTTTCCGCCGCCCGCCCGAGATCTGGGCTCAGTCCTCCAGCTCGAGGCTGATGGGGACCTCGTCGGCGTCGCTCATCTCGTCGTCGCCCTCGACGATGTCGAGACCCATCTCGGTGCGGATCCGCTCCGACACCTCGACCATGATCTCGGCGTTCTCCAGCAGGAAGGTCTTGGCGTTCTCCCGCCCCTGGCCGAGCTGCTCGCCCTCGTAGGTGTACCAAGCCCCCGACTTCTTGACGATGCCGAGGTCGACCCCGATGTCGAGCACCGAGCCCTCGCGGCTGATGCCCTTGCCGTACATGATGTCGAACTCGGCCTGCTTGAACGGCGGGGCCACCTTGTTCTTCACCACCTTGACCCGGGTGCGGTTGCCCACCACCTCGACCCCGTCCTTGATGGACTCGATGCGGCGGATGTCGAGCCGGATCGATGAGTAGAACTTCAGCGCCCGGCCGCCCGGCGTGGTCTCGGGCGAGCCGAACATCACCCCGATCTTCTCCCGCAGCTGGTTGATGAAGATACAGATGGTGTCGGTCTTGTTGAGGTTGCCGGTGAGCTTGCGAAGGGCCTGGGACATGAGGCGGGCCTGGAGCCCCACGTGGGTGTCACCCATCTCGCCCTCGATCTCGGCCCGGGGGGTGAGGGCGGCCACCGAGTCGATGACCACCACGTCGAGCGCCCCGGAGCGAACGAGCATGTCGCAAATCTCCAGGGCCTGCTCGCCGGTGTCGGGCTGGGAGATGAGCATCTCGTCGATGTCGACGCCGATGGCCGCGGCGTAGATGGGGTCCATGGCGTGCTCGGCGTCGATGTAGGCGCAGATGCCCCCGTTGCGCTGGGCCTCGGCCACCACGTGCATGGCCAGGGTCGACTTGCCCGAGGACTCCGGGCCGAAGATCTCGACCACGCGGCCCCGGGGCAGGCCCCCGATGCCCAGGGCCAGGTCGAGGGCCATGGCCCCGGTGGGCACCGAGCCGATGGCCATGGAGCCCTTCTCGCCCATCTTCATGACCGAGCCCTTGCCGAACTGCTTCTCGATGCTGCCCAGGGCCATGTCGAGTGCCTTGTGACGATCCACGTGCGTGGTCCTTTCGTGGGGGCGGCCCCTTGGGGGCCCTGCGGGTTCCGGGGCTGCGGAACGCCGCAGCGAGCGATGGGAGGGACCCTACGGAGGGGGTGTGACAGTCCGAAGGGACCAGCGGGTCACGGGGTGGTCGGGAACGACAGCAGGGTAGTTTCGAACGGACGTTCGGGTCAAGGACCTCCGTCCTCAGCCCCAGGCCAGGAGGCTGGCGGCCAGCACCACCAGCGCGGCCCCGAAGGCCACCTCCAGCCTGTCGGCGTCCACCCGCAGGGCGGTCCGGGCCCCCAGGGCCGACAGCGGCACCGACGCCGCCCCGAACAGCACCACGAACCCCGGGTCGATGTGGCCCAGGGCGGCGTGGGTCACCGTGCCGGGCACGGCCAGGGCCGCCGACACCACCAGCGACGTGCCCAGAGCCGTGCGCACCGGCAACCGGAGCACCACCAGGAACAGGGGGGCGAGCAGGAAGCCTCCGCTGTTGGCCAGGAACCCGGCCACCAGGCCCACCGCCGCCGCCGCCGCCACCACCGCCGGATCGACCGCCCACCGGGTCGGGGTGCGCATCGCGGCGGCCACAGCCCCTCCCTCCGCCGCAGCGAGGCCGGACCGGCCGACGACCGCCGGCTCTCCGCCGGGACCGTTCCCGAGGCCCGGGGCCTCCGCACCACCGCCGGGAGCAACCCGAGGGCCCGCGCTCGACCCGTCATCGAGGCTGCCGACGTCCCGCCGGGAGCGGGTCCGGGACCGGCCGGCACCGATCAGGATGCCCACGCCCAGCCCGCCCACCAGCACGTCGGTGGCCGTCACCAGCGAGGCGGCCGGCACCCACCGGGTGCACAGGGCCCCGACCACCGTGGCGGGCAGGCCGACGGCTACGCACCAGGCCGTGACCCGCCAGTCGACCAGGCCCCGCTTGGCGTACTGGCGGCCGGCCAACAGGGTGCCGGGGATGGTGGCCGGCAGGGGGCCGGCCAGGGCCACGATGGGGGGGATGCCCAGGGCGGCCAGGATCGGCGTGGCCAGGGCCGATCCCCCCTTGCCGAACAGGCCACCCAGGAACCCGGTGGCGGCACCGACGAGGAGGATGGCGAGCACGGTCACGGGCCCCAGGCTGGAAGGCGCCGAGACAGTCCGCAAAGTGATCCTTCCTATTCTCCGGATAGGCTCTCCCTATGGAGATGCGCCAGGTCGAGCACGCGGTGGCCGTGGTGGACGCCGGCGGCTTCACCGCCGCCGCCGACGAGGTGGGCATCACCCAACCGGCCCTGTCCCAATCAGTCGCCGCCCTGGAGCGCGACCTGGGCGTCGCCCTGTTCCACCGGCTGCCCCGCCACGTGGCCCTCACCCCGGCCGGTGAGGCCTTCCTGGGGCCCGCCCGCCAGCTCCTGCGGGCGGCCGACGCGGCCCGGGAGGCGGCGGCCCAGGTGGCCGGGGTGCGGGCCGGCCGGCTCGACCTGGTGTCGCTGCCCACCCTGGCCGTCGACCCGCTGGCCGACCTGGTCGGCCGGTTCCGAGCCGCCAGCCCCGGGGTGGTGGTGCGCATCAGCGCCCCCGACGCCCGATCGGCGGTGCTCGACCAGGTCCACTCGGGCCAGGCCGAGCTGGGCCTGGCCGAGGTGACCGGCGACGAGGCCGTCCTGGCCGGCCTGGACACCCGGCCGGTGGCCAGCCAGGAGGTGCTGCTGGTGGCCCCGCCCGGCACCCGCCTGGCCCGGACCCGGCGGGTGCCCCGGCGCCGGCTGGGCGAGCTGGACCTGGTCAGCACCCCGGTGGGCACCTCCACCCGGGGCCTCCTGGACGATGCCGCGGCCGCCGCTGGGGTCGAGCCCCGGGTGGTGGTGGAGACGGCCCACCGCGAGGCCCTGGCCCCCCTGGTGGTGGCCGGGGCCGGCGCCGCCCTGCTGGCCGCCCCCCAGGCTCGCCAGGCCGAGGCCGGGGGCGCGGTGGTGGCCCGCCTCGACCCGCCCCTGCGCCGCCACGTGGGCTTCGTCCACCGCACCGGCGCCCTCTCCCCGGCGGCGGCCGCCTTCCTGGCCCTAGCTCCCTCCCCGACCCCGGCGGGGTGAACGGTACGCTGCCGCGCCATGGCCACGCGGGGACGGGGACGACCGGCCGGCGGTGACCCCACCGTCGCCACCGAGCACGTCCTCGACGCCGCCCTGGAGGCCTTCGCCGAGCGGGGCTACGACGGCACCTCGGTGCGGGAGCTGGCCCGCGAGCTCGGGGTCAGCCACAACCTGATCCCCCAGCGCATCGGGACCAAGGAGGAGCTGTGGTACGCCGCCGTCGACCGGGGCTTCAGCGCCCTGGCCGAGGCCCTGGCCGACGCCGCCGCCACCCACCAGGACGGTGACGACGTGGCCCGCCTGCGGGCCCTGGTGGTGCGGTTCATCGAGGCCAACGCGGCCCGCCCGTCGCTGCTGCGCCTCATCAACCAGGAGGCCACCGCCCCCGGGCCCCGGCTCGACCACCTGTTCGAGCACTACATCGACCCGGTGCGCCGGTTCGGCCAGGACCTGCTGGAGCGGTTGCGAGCCGAGGGCCAGATCCGCACCGACTCGGTGGCCCTCGTCTACTTCCTCATGACCCACGGGGCCGGCGGCCCGATGGCCCTGCCCGCCCTCTCGGCCCGCTTCGGGGCCTCCGTGGACCCGGCCGACCCCGAGGCGGTGCACCGCCACGCGGTGGAGGCGGCCGACGTCCTCTTCGACGGGCTGCGGGCCCGGTGAGCCTATATTGACAACTGTCACCAGCTTCACCATGCTAGCCCCATGGACCTGCGCCAGAAGATCCGGGACGAGATCGAGGCGGTGGGTGGCCGCCACGACGAGCCCGCCGTCTACGACGGCCCGGCCGGCGACCCCGGCCTGGCCGGCGGGCCGGGCAGCATCTCCTGGGAGATCAACGGCGACCTGGCCAGCATCAGCCTGGCCGGCTCGGCCGCCGTCATCATGGAGGTCCTGCACCCGTCGGTGATGGCCGGCGTGTCCCAGCAGTCCACCTTCCGCACCCAGCCGCTGCTCCGGGCCCGCAACACCCTGGGCTACGTGCTGCGCACCACGTTCGGGTCCACCGAGGCCGCCACCGGCGTGATCGAGAAGGTGAAGCGCATCCACGGCCGCATCACCGGCACCCGGCCCGACGGCGTGCCCTACGCCGCGCTCGACCCCGAGCTCATCGCCTGGGTCCACACCTGCATCCCCTGGGCCGTCATGACCGCCTTCGACCGCTACCGGCGGCCCCTCACCCCGGAGGAGAAGGACCGCTACCTGGCCGAGCAGGCCGTCATCGGCCGCATGGGCGGGGCCGACGAGGTGCCCGAGACGGTGGCCGACCTGGAGGCCTACGTCGAGGCGATGCGCCCACGCCTCTCGGTCAACGCCCAGACCCGCGAGTTCATCGACTTCCTGGCCGGTGACAGCGACGGCGAGTTCCGGGCCGGCCCCCTCGGACAGCTGAGGAACCGCCTGGGCCTGTCGGCCTCCATGCTGCTCGTGCCCACCTGGGCCCGGCACCTGACCGCCACCTACCAGCCGGCGGTGGTCCAGCGGGCCTACCTGGTGCCCAACGCCCACCTGGAGGCCCGCCTCGTCCGCTGGGCCTACCCGGAGCTGCCCTGCCACCGCATGGCCGTGGCCCGGGCCACCGGCCAGGCCGCCGCCACCCCCTCCACCGCGGTGGCCTGATCCCGGGCTCCCGCCGGGTGCAACGTCAGGGCCCCAGTGGCACGGTGGCCAGGATCTCGTAGCGGTGGTCGGGGCCGTGGGTGCTGTGCACCAGGTCGACGTGGTCGACGGTCCAGGTCCGCTGCTCCTCGGTCCCGCCGACCGGGCCGCCCAGGGCGCCGGCTGGGAGCCGAGCCCTCCCCCGGGCCCGGGCCATGGTGACGTGTCCGACGAAGGTGTGGTCGGGGGGCTGGCCCAGGTGGGCGGTGGCGTCGATCACCGCCGAGGCCAGGTCGTCCAGGCCGGCCACCGGGACCACCGCCACCGGGCCCAGGCGCTCGACCCGGTCCCCCAGCACGGCGGTGGGCGGGGCGAGCGGGCGCACCGCGGCGGCCACGGCCTCGACCACCGGGGCCGGGTCCTCGACCTCGCCCAGGAAGCGGAGGGTGACGTGCCATCGCTCCGGCGGCGTCCACCGCACGCCGTCCAGGGCCGGCCGGTCGATGCCGGCCAGCCGCCGGCGCACCTCGGCCGACGGCCAGGTGGCCATGAACAGCCTCACGGCGCATCCCGTCCTGAGGCGTCTCGGCCCGTGATCACGTGCGGAGGCGCCTCGGGAGCCCTCCGGGCAGACCCGCCGGGGGCCGGGTCAGACCGGTGCCCCACCTGCCGCTCGCTGCCGCTCCGCCAGGCGGGCCCGCAGGAGGCCGAGGCCGGAGATCACCGCGAACTGGCGGACCTGGATCCGGTCGCCGGGGAGCTGGAGTCGCACCGAGGACACCTCGCCCTCCAGGTCGAGGCCGATGAAGACGGTGCCGGGGGGCTCGTCCTCGCCGGGCTGGGGCTCGGGGCCGGCCACCCCGGTGAAGGACAGGCCGACGTCGGCCCCCAGGGCGGAGCGGGCGCCGCGGGCCATGGCCTCGGCCGCGGTGGCCGTCACCACCGGCCCCTCGGGCACGTCGAGGAGGTCGAACTTCACCTCGCTGGCGTAGGAGACCACCGCGCCCCGGAACGACTGCGAGGCCCCCGGGGCGTCCACCACGCGGGCCGCGGCCATGCCGCCGGTCAGGGACTCGGCCAGCCCCAGGGTGAGGTCGGCCTGGTCCAGCAGGTCGAGCACGGCGTGCTCCATGGTCTCGTCGTCCACCCCGAAGACCAGGTCGGGGCCGAGCACGGCCCGCACCTGGGCCTCCTCGGCGGCCAGCAGCGCGGCAGCCTCCTCGTCGGAGCCGGCCTTGGCCGTGAGCCGGACCTTCAGGCCCTCGATGCCCGAGGCCAGGAAGGCGATGGTCACCGCGGGCTGGCCCGCCGCCGCGGCCCCGTCCAGGGCGGCCAGGCGCCCGGCCAGCCGCTCGGCCAGGCCCGACTCGCTCTCGCCCCAGGTGCGCAGGGTCCGGCTGCGGATCACCGCGGCCACGCCGGCCCGGTCCCGCAGGTCGGGTAGGACGGCCCGGGAGACGATCTCCTTCATCTCCCGGGGCACGCCGGGCACGGCGTAGATCACCTTGTCGACCGGGGTGCCGTCGGGGCCGGGGCGGGTGAGCGGGCAGATCAGGCCGGGGGCGGTGCCGGGCTGGGGATCGGCGATGGCGGTGGCCCCGACCGGCACCTCGGCCTGGCGGAAGTTGTTGGCCGGCATGGTGCGGCCGAAGCCCCGGAACATGGCCTCGATGCGGGCCGCCACCGCGTCGTCCAGCTCCAGGTCGACGCCCATGACCCGGGCGATGGCCTCGCGGGTGATGTCGTCGTGGGTGGGGCCCAGGCCGCCGCACACGATCACCGCGTCGGCCCGCTCGACGGCCTCGTCGAGGGCGGCCACGATGCGCTCCAGGTTGTCGCCCACCTTGATCTGGCGCAGGGAGTCGATGCCGGCCAGGGCCAGCTGCTCCCCGATCCACGACGAGTTGGTGTCGACGATCTGGCCGAGCAGCAGCTCGGTCCCCACAGCCACGACCTCACACCGCATCCCGGTGAACCTACCGATCACAGGGCGATGCCGACGTACTTGGTCTCCAGGTACTCGTCGATGCCCTCGGCGCCGCCCTCCCGGCCGAAGCCGGAGTGCTTCACCCCGCCGAAGGGGGCGGCCGGGTTGGAGACGATGCCCTGGTTGAGGCCGACCATGCCGGTCTCCAGAGCCTCGGACACCCGGAGGGCCCGGGTCAGGTCCCGGGTGTAGACGTAGGACACCAGGCCGAAGGGGGTGTCGTTGGCCGCGGCCACCGCCTCGTCGTCGGTGGCGAAGGTGGTGATCGGGGCCACCGGGCCGAAGATCTCCTCCTGGAGGAGGCGGGCGTCGCCGGGCACCCGGTCGAGCACGGTCGGGGCGTAGAACCAGCCCCGCTCCCCCACCGTCTCGCCCCCGGTGCGGACCCGGGCCCCGCGGTCCACGGCGTCGCCCACCAGCTCGGCCACCTTGTCCCGGGTCTCGGCGTCGACCAGCGGGCCCACGTCGACACCCTCGTCGCTGCCCCGGCCCACGGTCAGGGCCCCCATGCGGCGGGCCAGCTCGGCCGAGAACTCCTCGGCCACCGACTCGTGCACCAGGAACCGGTTGGCCGCGGTGCAGGCCTCGCCCCCGTTGCGCATCTTGGCCACCAGGGCCCCGTCCACCGCGGCGGACACCTCGGCGTCGCCGAAGACCACGAACGGGGCGTTGCCGCCCAGCTCCATCGACACCCGCAGGAGCTGCTCGGCCGACTGCTCGACCAGGCGGCGCCCCACCTCGGTCGACCCGGTGAAGGACAGCTTGCGCAGGCGAGGGTCGCGGACGAGGGGCTCGACCACGTCGCCGGTGCGGGACGTGGTGACCACGTTGAGCACCCCGTCGGGCAGGCCGGCCTCGGCCAGGATGCCGGCCAGGGCCAGCATGGTCAGGGGCGTGGACCGGGCCGGCTTGACCACCATGGTGCAGCCGGCGGCGATGGCCGGGCCGATCTTGCGGGTGCCCATGGCCAGCGGGAAGTTCCACGGGGTGATGAACAGGCACGGCCCCACGGGCTGGCGCATGGTCAGCAGGCGGGTGGCCCCGTTGGGGGCCGTCGACCACCGGCCGGCGATGCGCACCGCCTCCTCGGAGAACCAGCGGAAGAACTCGGCCCCGTAGGTGACCTCGGCCCTGGCGTCCGTCAGCGCCTTGCCGTTCTCCAGGGTCATGAGCAGGGCCAGGTCGTCGGCCCGCTCGGTGATCAGCTCGAAGGCCCGGCGCAGGACCTCGCCCCGGTCCCGGGGCGGCGTGCGCCCCCACTCGCCCTGGGCCGCCACCGCGGCGGCCAGCGCGGCATCGCCGTCGGCCGGGGTGGCGTCGGCCACCGAGGCGATGACCTCCCCGGTCGAGGGGTCGTCCACCTCGATGTGGCCCCCGTCGGCGCCGGCCCGCCACTCCCCCCCGACGAACAGCCCCTGCGGCACGGCGGCGACCACCTCGGCCTCGTGTCCAGCGAGCGCAGCCATGGGGACCTCCGGGGGGCGGTGGGACACCGACGGTACCGGCCCCTTCCCCCGTCCTGGCCGCGCACTCGACGGCGGCCGCCACGGTTTCTCACCCCCGCGGCAGGGGCCGTAGGTTCCGGGGGTCGCTGACCGGCTCCGGAGGACAATCGTGCGCAGCCCCAAGGACTTCTTCCGCCCCCTGGCCGTGGGGGCCCCCGAGCCGGTGCGGGAGATCCCGGTCCGGCCGTCGCGGATGATCCACTTCTTCCCGCCCCACCTGGACAAGGTGGTGGCCAAGCTGCCGGAGATCGCCCCCACCGTCGACGTGCTCCTGGGCAACCTGGAGGACGCCATCCCCTCCGACGCCAAGGAGGCGGCCCGGGCCGGCCTGGTCAAGGTGGCCCGCGACCTCGACATGGGCGACACCCAGCTGTGGACCCGGGTCAACAGCCTGGACTCGCCCTGGGTGCTCGACGACCTCACCACCCTGGTCACCGAGGTGGGCGACAAGCTCGACGTCATCATGATCCCCAAGGTCGAGGGGCCCGAGGACATCCACTACGTGGACCGCCTGCTGGCCCAGCTCGAGGCCCGGGCCGGCCTCACCCAGCCCCTCCTGGTCCACGCCATCCTGGAGACGGCCCGGGGCGTGGCCAACGTGGAGGAGATCTGCGGGGCCAGCCCCCGCATGCAGGGCCTGTCCCTGGGCCCGGCCGACCTGGCGGCCAACCGGCGCATGAAGACCACCCGGGTCGGCGGCGGCCACCCGGGCTACCTGGTCCGCCAGGACCCGAGCGCCGAGGACCCCGAGGCGGCCCGGCCCACCCACCAGCAGGACCTCTGGCACTACACCATCGCCCGCATGGTGGACGCCTGCGCGGCCAACGGGATCCTCCCGTTCTACGGCCCGTTCGGCGACATCAAGGACACCGTGGCCTGCGAGGACCAGTTCCGCAACGCCTTCCTGCTGGGCTGCGTGGGGGCCTGGAGCCTCCACCCGGTCCAGATCGGCATCGCCAAGAAGGTGTTCTCCCCCGAGCCCGCCGATGTGGCCCACGCCCTCCACGTGATCGAGGCCATGGGGGATGGCACCGGCGCGGTGATGATCGACGGGAAGATGGAGGACGACGCCTCGGTGAAGCAGTGCCACGTCATGGTCGACCTGGCCAAGGCCCTGGCCGAGCGGGACCCCGACCTGGCCGAGCGGTACGGCTTCGCCGGATCGGAGGCCTGACGTGGCCGGCGAGACCACCCTCCGCCCCCGCCGCTCGGTGCTCTACATGCCGGGCGCCAACGAGCGGGCCCTGGAGAAGGCCAAGGGCCTGGCCGCCGATGCCCTCATCCTCGACCTGGAGGACGCGGTGGCCCCCGACGCCAAGGCCGAGGCCCGCGACCGGGTGTGCGCCGCGGTGGGCTCGGGCCAGTACGGGGCCCGGGAGCTGACCATCCGGGTCAACGGGCTGGACACCGCCTGGCACGCCGATGACATCACCGCCGCCGCCGCCGCCGGCCCCGCCGCCGTGGTGGTGCCCAAGGTGGGCTCGGTGGCCGACGTGGCCGCCGTCGAGAAGGGCTTGGAGGCGGCCGGCGCCCCCGACCACACCCGCATCTGGGCCATGGTCGAGACGCCGGCGGCCATGCTCCACGCCGAGGCCATCGCCTCGGCCTCCGAGCGGCTCACCGTCCTGGTCATGGGGACCAACGACCTGGCCAAGGAGCTCCACGCCGAGCACGTGCCCGGCCGCCAGCCCCTCCTCACCGGGCTGGGCCTGTGCCTGCTGGCCGCCCGGGCCACCGGCAAGGTCATCCTCGACGGCGTCTACAACGACATCAAGGACCCCGACGGCTTCGAGGCCGAGTGCGTCCAGGGCCGGCAGATGGGCTTCGACGGCAAGACCCTCATCCACCCCAGCCAGCTCGAGCCGGCCAACCGGGTGTGGGCCCCGTCCCCCGACGCCGTGGACGACGCCCGAGCGCTGATCGCCACCTTCGAGGAAGGCGTCGCCGCCGGCAAGGGCGTGGTCACCCACAACGGGCGCATGATCGAGAACATGCACGTGGACAACGCCCGGCGCCTCATCGCCCTGGCCGACGCCATCGCCGCCCTCGACCAGGGCTGACCCGCCCCGCGGGGCGGGCGGTCAGGGCGAGCCGGCCCGGGCCCGGTGGCCCAGGGTGGTGGCCGCCTCGCGCCCGTCCAGCAGGTACTGGGCCCCGCTGACCAGGGTCAGGGCCACCGCGCCCCACAGCACGGCGTCGGCCAGCACCGGCTGGTCCACGGCCAGGGGCAGGAGGGCCAGGGCCACGGCCAGCTCCTGCACCACGGTCTTGACCTTGGCCAGGGTGCGGGCCGGCACGGCCAGCCCGGTCCGGCTCAGGCGGGTGCGGTACACGGAGATGGCCAGCTCCCGGGCGCTGATGAGCACCACCGGCAGCCACGAGAACCGCCCGGCGGCCACCAGGGCGTAGAGCGCCCCCAGCACCAGCACCTTGTCGGCCAGCGGGTCGAGGAAGGCCCCCGAGCGGGTGGTGCCGTGCCGGCGGGCCAGGGCCCCGTCGATGCCGTCGGTGACGGCCAGGGCGAACCAGAGGGCCACGGCCAGCCACGACGACGGCTGGTCCAGGATCATCACCAGCAGGGCCGGCGAGACCAGCAGGCGGAAGATGGTGACGGCGTTGGCCGGGGTGATGAGGGCGGACGGGCCGTAGCGGTCCACCTCCACCCCGTCGTCCCGCTCCGCCGTCATCGGGGACCTCCGGCCACGACCGCCATGGGCTGATCCTGGCACGCGGCGGGGCGGGGCACGGCCCTTCGACCCGCCACCCCCCCGTCACGTCACATCGCGGTCAGGGGCGCTCGGCGTGGAGGTCGGGGCCGGCGGCGCCGGTGACCACCAGGGAGGCGATCTCCCCGACCGGCAAGTCGTCGGGGACGACCACCACGCCGTCGATCTCGGGGGCCTCGCGGTGGGTGCGGCCCTCGCCCGGGCTGTCGACCAGCACCTCGACCCGCTCGCCCACCAGGTCGGCCCGGCGGCGCTCGGTGATGGCGTCCTGGAGCTCGCGCAGCTCGGCCAGCCGCTCGGCCATGAGGGCCGGGTCGACCGTGCCGTCCAGGTCGGCGGCGTAGGTGCCGTCCTCCTGCGAGTAGGAGAAGAAGCCGCACCAGTCCAGCTCCACCTCCTCCACGAAGCGAAGCAGGGCGTCGTGGTCGTCCTCGGTCTCCCCCGGGTAGCCCACGATGAAGTTGGAGCGCAGCGCAGCGCCGGGCTCCCGCCGGCGGATGTCGTCGATGCGGGCCCGGAAACGGTCACCGTCACCCCACCGCCGCATCCGGCGCAGCAGGGGCCGGGACACGTGCTGGAGCGACAGGTCGAAGTAGGGCACACCCGAGGCGCACACCGCGTCGACCAGGGCGTCGGTCAGGTCCGACGGGTACAGGTACAGCAGCCGGACCCGCTCCACCCGGTCCGCCACCTGGCGCAGGAGGGGCACCAGGCCCCGCTCCCCCACCCCCTGGTCCCGCCCGTAGGAGGCCAGGTCCTGGGCCACCAGCACGATCTCGGCCGCCCCCAGCTGGTCGACCTCGGCCAGGACGGCCTCGGCCGGCCGGCTGCGCTGCGGCCCCCGGAACGAGGGGATGGCGCAGAAGCCGCAGGCCCGGTCGCAGCCCTCGGCCACCTTCACGTACGCCCACGGGGCGGTGGCCGCCGGCCGGGGCAGGTTCAGCAGGTCGAAGTCGGGGACGTCGGGGGCCACGGGGCCGGCGCTGCCCACCCGGGGGCGGAGCAGGACCGGGACCAGCCCCGCGCCCCCGGCCGGGGGCGGGGTGGTGGCCGGGTCCAGCAGCGAGTGGCCGAAGCCGACCACGGCGTCCACCTCGGGCAGCTCGGCGGCCAGCTCGTCGCCGTAGCGCTCGGCCAGGCACCCGGTGACCACCAGGCGGGCCCCGTCCCGCCGGGCCTCGGCCAGGCCCAGGATGACCTCGATCGACTCCTGGCGGGCGTCCTCCACGAAGGCGCAGGTGTTGACCACCACCACGTCGGCGTCGGAGGGGTCGTCAGCCGCGGTCAGCCCGTCGGCCACCAGGCGACCGGTGAGCTTGTCCGAGTCGACCGAGTTCTTGGGGCAGCCGAGCGTCTCCACCCAGTAGGAGCGTGCAGGCACGAGCACCGAGGCTACCGGTGACCGCCCCGGGGCCGGCCATGGGCGTGGCTAGCGTGCGGCCGTGCACCACGCCCTGTTCCTGGCCCCGTTCGAGGAGCTGAGCGACCCGCACGCCCTGGTCGAGGTGGCCCAGGCCGCCGAGGAGGCCGGCTGGGACGCCCTGTTCCTGTGGGACCACGTGCTGCGGGACCCGGCCGAGGCCACCCACGTGGCCGACGCCTGGACCATGCTGGCCGCGATGGCCGGCGCCACCGAGCGCCTGCGCATCGGGCCCATGGTCACGCCGCCGTCCCGGCGCCGGATGGCCACCCTGATCCGCCAGGCCACCACCGTCGACCACCTCAGCCAGGGCCGACTCACCGTGGGCGTCGGGTTGGGCGTGGACAGCTACGGGGAGCTGACCCGCTTCGGTGAGGTGGTCGACCCCCGCACCCGGGGCGAGATCCTGGACGAGGCGGTGGACGTGCTGGCCGCGGCGTGGCGGGGTGAGCACGTCGTGCACCGGGGCCGCCACCTGACCGTGGACGGCGTCACCTTCGAGCCTCGGCCCGTGCAACGACCGTCCATCCCGCTGTGGGCCGCGGCCCGGGAGCGGGCCCTGGCCCCCGTGCGGCGGGCCGCCCGCCTGGACGGCCTGTTCGCCATCGAGGTCGGGGTGGGCGACCTGCGCCGAGCCCTGGACGAGGTGGTGGCCGTGCGGGGCAGCCTGGACGGCTTCGACGTCGCCGTCCGGGTCAGCATCTTCGACGACCCGGCCCTGCTGGACGTGCCCGGCGTGACCTGGGCCATCCACTCCAACGCCCCCGACATCCCCCGGACCGAAGCCCTGGCCCGGGCCACCGCCGGCCCCTCGGCCTGAGCGGTGGGCCGGGCCCGACGCCGGGCGCCCACGGCTCACACCCCGGCGGGGGGGCCGGCCAGGCGCTCCTCGTGGACCGTCACCAGGTCGGGCTGGCCGGTGTGGTCGTGGCGGCTGCGCTCGAAGCGCACGGTGGCCCGGGGGCCGTCGAGGGTGAGGGTGGCCACGCCGTTGCCGAACCACGGCCCGCCGGCCAGGTCCCACCGCAGCGGCTCGTCGCCCCCGGCGGCCAGGCGACGCCCCACCTGCCCCAGCGCGGTGCCCACCGGCGAGGCGGCCAGGCGCAGGGCCCGCTCCAGGTTGGCGGGCACCCCGTTGCGCAGCGGGGAGCTCACCAGCTGGACCACCCGGGCCCGGTCGACACCCAGGTCGGCCGGGGCCAGGTAGCTGAAGTGGACGTCCCCCGAGAGCACCAGCAGCGAGGAAGGGCAGGGGCCCTCCTCCCCGGCGGCCACCGAGGCCAGCAGGGCGGCCAGGTCGTCGAAGGACCGGCCGAAGCTGGGCCAGTGCTCCAGGTCCCGGTCCCGGCGGGCCCGCTCGGCCAGCTGCCGCCCCGGCGGGCCGCCGCGCCCGGAGGCCACCGCCTCGGTCGACCGCTCCAGGTCGTGGACGCCGGGCGGTAGCAGCCAGGGCAACGAGGAGCCCAGGAGCAGGTGGTCGAGCCCGTCGCGGTCGACCCGGGCCCGCTCCGCGGCCCACGCCATCTCCCGCCCGTCGATGATGGCTCGCTGCCCCTCGGCCAGGCACCGGCTGTTGCGGGTGTCGAGCAGCAGCAGGCGGGCCCGGGCCGAGCCCTCCAGGTCGCGGCAGGTGCTCCAGCGCTGCGCCGCCGGGTCGGCCCGGTCGAGGCGCCAGCCCTCGACGCGGCCCTCCAGCAGGGCGGTGGCGTCGTCGGCCCTGGCCACCGCCCGGGCCAGGTCGTCGCCCTCCAGCTGGGCCGGGGTGAGGTTCCCCCAGTGCTGGTAGAGCCAGTAGGAGACGAGGCCGCCGGCGATGCGGCGGTCCCACCAGGGCTCCCGCCCCATGCGGTCCAGCCAGGCCTCGGAGATGTTCCAGTCGTCGACCACGTCGTGGTCGTCGAAGACCATGGCCGAGGGCACCGTCGACAGCAGCCAGCGCACGTGGGGGTGGCCCCAGCTGCGGCGGTACAGCTCGACGTACTCGCCCAGGTCGGCCACCGACCCGGGCGGCGGGTCGACCGACCGCCGACGTCGTCGTCGCCCGGGGCCCACCACCTCATCGGCGTAGACCTGGTCGCCCAGCAGCGCCAGGGCGTCGGGCAGGTCGTCGGCCGAGCCCCGGGCCAGGCGCCGGGCCAGGGCGTCGAGGGCGTCGACGCCGTGGCCCTCGGGGTCCTCGGTGCGGGGCCGGTCGTACGGCGGCCGCAGCGGCGCCTCGACGCGGCACGAGCCGAACACCACCCGCAGCGGGCGGGCCCGATCGGCGGTGCGGATGACGCTGGGCGGCAGGTCGCCGGTCGGCGGGGGCCACACCGCCCGGTCGTCGAGGCGCACCTGGTAGGCGGTGGTGGCCGCGTCGGGCAGGCCGTCCACCACCACCAGGGCGTAGTGGGAGCCGGCCACGGCCGTGGTCCGGGCCCGCCCGGTGGCCGGCCCGGCCGTCACCTCCACCTGGCACGGGCCGTCGGCCTCGACCCAGACGGTGGCCGCCGGCCCGTCGACGCAGCGCAACAGCGGTCCCAGCACCAGCTCGGCCATCGCCCGTTCCTAGTGGACCGACCGGGCCGCCGCGGCCCGACCCGCCGGCGGGGCGACGGCCGTAGGCTCGGGCCATGGCCGGACCCGATGCCTTCGTCACCACCGTGGAGCCCCGCCGCGACGGGCCGCTGGTGGTCACCGGCCGGGTGGCCCTGGCCGGCCCCGACGGCGCCCCGTCCGAGGTGGTCGAGCGGCTGTTCCTGTGCCGGTGCGGGGCCTCGGGCGACAAGCCCCGCTGCGACGGCACCCACAAGCGCATCGGCTTCACCGCCCCGGGCGTCGCCCCACCCCGCTCGCCCGCGCCCTGACCTCCCGGCTCAGGACGAGCGGGCCAGGCGGGTCGAGATGTCGGCGCACTCCTCGCACACCGACGAGGGGACGACCCCCAGGCGCATGAGGACGGCGAAGATCCGACAGCCCAGGCACAGGCCCAGGGCCGACTCCAGGGTGGCGGCCACCGTGACCGCCCCGACCAGGGCCCGGGCCGGGCCAGAGGCACCGGCGACGGCGGCGACCACCGCGGCCAGGGAGAGGGCAGCGCCGATGCCCTGGGCGAAGCGCTTGGGCGGGCCCGGCGTGGGGCGGGGCGCCGCCGACAGGGCCGGGCGCACCACCCGGGTGACGAGCTGGCCCAGCGGGCTGAGGGTCGGGCCGCTCAGCACCCGGGACACGAAGCCGTAGGCCAGGACGGCCAGCAGGGGCCACCAGCCGGTGAGGACGTAGGCCCCGCTGAAGCCCACCACCCCGGCCGCCACCAGGCGGGCCGACACCTCGTCGACGGGGTGGGGGAAGCGGAACACGGACCTCACCCGCAAAACCCTACCCAACGGGTCGGCTTTTGCGGCGCGCCGTCAGGGCCGGTCGGGCGACCCCGGGCCCGGCCCGGGGGTGTCGGGGCCCGGCGGCGAGCCGGGGCCGCCGGCCGAGGGGCCGCCCTCCAGCTCGTCCACGGTCATGAGCACGGCCCGGGCCTTGGAGCCGACCGAGGGACCGACCACGCCCCGCTGCTCCAGCAGGTCCATGAGGCGGCCGGCCCGGGCGAAGCCGACCTTGAGCTTGCGCTGGAGCATGGAGGTGGAGCCCAGCTGGCTGCGGACCACCAGCTCGGTGGCCTGGGCCAGGAGGTCGTCGTCGTCCCCGTCACCAGGGGCCCCGCCCCCACCGCCGCCCACGCGGCCCTGGGCCTCGTCGCTGCCCAGGACGGTCTCGTCGTAGCTCACCTCGGGCGACTGGCGCCGCCAGTGGGCCACCACTTGGCGCACCTCCTCCTCGGTCACCCACGAGCCCTGGACCCGGTGGGGGACGCTGGAGGACGGGCCCAGCAGGAGCATGTCGCCCTTGCCCAGGAGGCGCTCGGCCCCCTGCTGGTCGAGGATGACCCGGCTGTCGGTGCTGCTGGACACGGCGAAGGCCCACCGGCTGGGGACGTTGGCCTTGATGAGGCCGGTGATGACGTTGACCGAGGGGCGCTGGGTGGCGATGACCAGGTGGATGCCCACCGCCCGGGCCTTCTGGGCGATGCGGGTGATCGACTCCTCGACGTCGCGGGCCGCCACCATCATCAGGTCGGCCAGCTCGTCGATCACCACCAGGATGAACGGCAGGCGCGGGTAGCTGGGGTCCAGCTCGGTCCGGGGCTGCAGCTCGCCCCGGTCGTGGGCGGCGTTGTAGCCGGTGACGTCGCGGAAGCCGACCTCGGCCAGCAGGTCGTAGCGGCGCTCCATCTCCCGCACCGCCCAGGCCAGGGCGTTGGCCGCCTTCTTGGGGTCGGTCACCACCTCGGTCAGCAGGTGGGGCAGCCGGTTGTACTGGCCCATCTCGACCTGCTTGGGGTCGACCAGGATCATGCGCACCTGGTCCGGCGTGGCCCGCATCAGCACCGAGGTCAGCAGCGAGTTGATGCACGACGACTTGCCGGCCCCGGTGGCCCCGGCGATGAGGACGTGGGGCATGGCGGCCAGGGCGGCCATGACCGCCTTGCCGTCGATGTCGCGGCCGACGGCCACCTCCAGCGGGTGGGTGGCGGCCCGGGCCTCGGGGCTGGCCAGGATGTCGCCCACCGTGACCAGCTGCTTGTCGACGTTGGGGATCTCGACGCCGATGGCCTGCTTGCCGGGGATGGGGGCCAGGATGCGGACGTCCGCGGTGGCCATGGCGTACGCGATGTCGCGGTGCAGCGAGGTGACGCGAGCCACCTTCACCCCCGGGCCCAGCTCCAGCTCGTAGCGGGTCACCGTGGGGCCGACGGTCATGCCCACCAGCCGGGTCTCGACGCCGTGCTCGGCCAGGGCGTGCTCCAGGTGGCGGCCCACCTCCTCGACCTTGCGGCGGTCGACGGCCTTGCTGCCGGTGCGGTCGAGCACCTTGGCCGGCGGCAGCTTCCAGGCCGACGGCTGGGCCGCGGGGCCCAGGTCGAGGTCGAGCTGCTCGGGCTCGACCTCGGGCGGGGGGGCCTTGGCCTTGCGGGCCCGGCGCCGGGGCGGGGGCGGGTCGCCCTCGGCCTCGAAGTCGTAGACGGCCGGGTCGTCGGCGCCGTCGGTCAGGTCGACCAGCCCGTCGGTGGCGTCGTCCCGGGCCTCGCGCTCCAGCCGGAACAGGGACCGGAAGGCGGCCCACACCCGGCTCAGGGCCGGGCGGGTCCCGGCCGCCACCCCGGAGGCGGCCCGCGGCACGGCCGTGCGCAGGGTCAGGTCGGCCACCAGGATCACGCCGGCCACGGCCACCAGCACCAGGACGGCCACCGCCCCGGCCGTGGCGGCCAGGGTGCGCAGCGGCTCGCCGACCAGGGCCCCGATCGCACCGGCGGCGTCGACCAGCTCGTCGCCCGGCGCCCCGATGGGGGGCGAGCCGGTGGCCAGGTGGAGCAGCCCCAGGCCGGACACGGCCAGCAGCACGGCGCCCAGGGCCCGGCGGGCCGGGCCGTGGGCGGCCTGCGGAACCTCGCCGGTGTCGGGGTCGGGCTCGGGCGCGGAGGCCACCCGGCCCCGGATGAGGAGGGCCCCGGCCACGGCCAGGACGGGGGGCACCAGCACCCGGGCCCCGCCCACCAGCAGGCCGACACCGCGGGCCGCGGCCCGGCCCAGCAGGCCCCCGGCGTCCCCGCCGTAGATCCCCAGGGCAGCTACCACGGCCAGCAGGATCAGGACCAGGCCGGCCAGGTCGGCCCGGTGGCCCTCGGTGGCCCTGGCCGTGGCCCGGGCCACCCGCACCACGGTGGGGTCGGTGGCCGGGGCCGGGCGCCGGGCGCCGGGCCCCCGGGACCCACCCTTCCCACCACCGGACGGCGGGCGACGCCCACCGGCGGGGGTGGAGCGGGAGCGGGACGACGACCCGGAGCGCGAGCCCCCGGACCCACCCCGACCCGCCGAACGGGGGCTTCGGCGCGTGGCGGTCACAGTGGGCCCGACGCTACCAGCGCCCTCCGGCCCCGAAGCGGACACCCGCGCGCCCCCGGCGCCGAGGTGAACGATGCATGACACGGAGATGTCCGGGGCGTAGCGTCCTCGGGCCCCCGCACGGCGGGCACCGGGACCGACCAGGAGGGCGACGTGGGCCAGCCGCGCCGAGGCATCGATCGACGGCAGCTCCTCATCGGAGGGGCCAGCGCCGCCGCGGCGTGGCATCTGGGCGGGATCCCCCTGGTGGGGGCGGTGGGCCGGAGCGTCCGCCACCTGCCCCTGGCCGCCCTGGTCGACCCGGCCGGCACCACCCTGCAGGCCACCCTGGCCCGGGCCCCCGGCGACGGCTACCGGCGCCTGGTCGAGGGCCCCGGCCAGCCCCTGGTGGTGCGGCCCGAGCTGGCCGCCCCCAAGGGCGGGCGGGAGGACCGGCGCCGCCCGCTGGCCGCCCTGGTGCAGATCAGCGACCTCCACCTGGTGGACGTCCAGAGCCCGGGGCGGGTCGAGCTGCTGGACCGCCTGGGGGGACCGCTGACCGCGGCCTGGCGCCCCCAGGAGGCCCTGTCGACCCAGGTGGCGGCGGCCATGATGGGCCACGTCGGCGGCCTGGCGCGGGGGCCGGTCACCGGCCGCCCGTTCGACGCCCTGGTCTCCACCGGCGACAACACCGACAACGGCCAGCTCAACGAGCTGGACTGGTTCATCGGCGTGCTCGACGGCGGGCCCCTCACCCCCGACAGCGGGGCGCTCGGCACCTACGAGGGCATGCAGGACGGCACCGACCCCGACCCCGTCTACTGGCACCCCGACGACGGCGTGGCCGACCAGTGGAAGGCCGAGCGGGGCTTCCCGTCCTTCGACGGGCTCCTGGCCGACGCCATCGCCTCCTTCGACGCCCCCGGGGTGCGCTTCCCGTGGTGGCCCACCTACGGCAACCACGACGGCCTGCTCCAGGGCAACGTGGCCCCGTCCGGGCCGTACGACGAGATCGTGACCGGGAACCGCAAGATCACCGGCCTGCCGGACGGCACCGACCCCTACTCCCTGGTGGCCGACCTGTTCGCCGACCCGGCCGGGGTGGCCGCCAGCCTGGCCGCCGGCCGGTACCGGTTCCGGGAGGTCACCGCCGACCCCGACCGCCGCTCGGCGCGGCGGCCCGACTGGATCGAGCGCATGCTGGCCTCGCCCGGGGGCCACGGCTACGTCTCCGACGACCTGGAGGCCACCAAGACCTGGTACCGGTTCGAGGTGGCCGAGGGCGTGGTCGGCCTCAGCCTCGACACCTGCGCCCACGGCGGCGCGTCCAACGGCTGCATCACCGAGGGCCAGCTCCGGTGGCTGGAGGAGGAGCTGGCCTCGGTCCACTCCACCCACGTGGCCGCCGACGGCTCCGTGGTGCGCACCGGGGCCGACGACCAGTTGGTCCTGGTGTTCAGCCACCACACCTCGGGGACCATGGACGCCGATCCGCCCGACCCGGCCTTCCCGTCCGAGCGCCGGGTCCAGGGCGAGGAGCTGGTGGCCACCCTGCTCCGCTACCCCAACGTGGTGGCGTGGGTCAACGGCCACACCCACACCCACGGGATCACCGCCCACCCCGACCGGAGGGACCTCACCCCGGGGTTCTGGGAGGTGACCACGGCCAGCCACATCGACTTCCCCCAGCAGTCCCGCGTGCTGGAGCTGGTCGACAACGCGGACGGCACCCACTCCCTGTTCGGGGTGGTCCTGGACCACGACGCCCCGGCGGTGGCCGACCCGTCCGATCGGAGCCTGGCCGGCCTGGTGTCCATCAGCCGGGAGCTGTCGGCCAACGACGCCCAGGGCCACTCGGCCGCCTTCTCCGACCCGGCGGTGTTCAACGTCGAGCTGGTGCGGGCCGCCCCCTTCGTGCGGGGCGGGCCGGCCATGGGGCGCGCCGCCGCGGCCGCTCCTCGGGGCGCCGGCTCTTCGGGCCCGGACGACGGCGGGTCCGGGCCAGGCCTGGTCCTGCCCGGCCTGGCCACCGCCCTGCTGGCCGGCGGGGCCGCGGTGGGGGCCACCGTCAGCCTGCGCCGGCGCCGCCAGGGGGCCGAGGCCCGGGCCGGGGCGGGACCCGACGGCAGAGGTGACGACGGCGAGGATGTGGGCCAGGGCGGACCCGACCGGATGTGACCGGCGGGCCGCCGATCTCGGCCCTCAGGCCTCCATGACCACCGGCACGATCATGGGCCGGCGACGGGTCCGGTCGTTGACGAACCGCCCCGTCGAGCGGCGCACCACCCGGGCCAGGGCCTCGACGTCCCCGGTGGGGTTGGAGGCCAGGGCCTCCTTGAGCTCCTGGGCCACGTGCTGGCGGCACTCGTCGAGGAGGTCCTCGGCCTCGGCCGCGTGCACCCAGCCCCGGGTGATGATCTCGGGGCCCAGCACCACCGAGGCGGCATCGACGTCGACGCCGGCGATGACCACCACCACGCCCTCCTCGGCCAGCACCCGGCGGTCGCGCAGCACGCCGTGGCCGATGTCGCCGACGCCCAGGCCGTCGACGTAGAGGTAGCCGGCCGGCACCCGCCCGACCTTGCGCACGCCCTTGGCGTTGAGCTCGATGCGATCGCCGTCCTCGCAGAGCAGGACGTGGTCGTCGGCCACGCCCATCTTCCGGCCGAGGGCGGCGTGGCTCACCAGGTGCCGGTACTCGCCGTGCACCGGCACGAACCACTCCGGCTTGGCGATGGACAGGTAGGTCTTGAGCTCGTCGGCCTTGGCGTGGCCGGTGGCGTGCACGTCCTCGATGCCGGAGTGCACCACCTGGACCCCCAGGCGCATCAAGCCGTCGATCACCTTGGACACGTTCATCTCGTTGCCCGGGATGGGGTGCGAGCTGAGGATCACCGTGTCGTTGGCGTCGAGCTGGAGGAACTTGGACTCGCGGTTGGCCATCAGGGTCAGGGCCGACATGGGCTCGCCCTGGGACCCGGTGCTGATGACGCACACCTTGCCCGGCTCCAGGTCGCCCACCTCGTCGATGTCGCGCAGGTGGGAGTCGGGGATGCGGAGGATGCCCATCTCCCGGGCCAGCCGGACGTTCTTCTTCATGGACAGGCCGAGGGTGGCCACGGTCCGGTCGAAGGCGATGGCCGCGTCGGCGATCTGCTGGATGCGGTGGATGTGGCTGGCGAAGCAGGTGGTGACGATGCGCCGGCCCTCGTGGGCGTGGAACAGGTCGTAGAGGACCTTGCCCACGCTGGTCTCGCTGCGGGAGTGGCCGTGCTGGTCGGCGTTGGTGCTGTCGGCCAGGAGGAGGCGGACGCCCTCGTCCTCGGCGATGGCCCCGATGGCGGCCAGGTCGGTCAGCCGCCCGTCCACGGGGGTGAGGTCCAGCTTGAAGTCGCCGCTGTGGAGGATGGTGCCCTGCGGGGTGTGGATGGCCACGGCCAGGGCGTGGGGCACCGAGTGGGTGACCGGGATGAACTCGCAGTCGAAGGGCCCGAAGGACCGCCGGTCCCGGTCGCCCACCGGGATCAGCTCGGTGCGGCCCAGCAGGCCGGCCTCCTCGATCCGGTTGCGGGCCAGGGCCAGCGACAGGGGCGAGCCGATGATGGGGAACGACAGCTCCCGCAGCAGGAACGAGAGGGCGCCGTGGTGGTCCTCGTGGCCGTGGGTGACGATGCAGCCCTCGATGCGGTCGCCCTGCTCGAGGAGCCAGGTGAAGTCGGGGAGCACCAGGTCGACCCCGAGCATGTCGGCGTCGGGGAACATCAGCCCGCAGTCGATCAGGAGGATGCGGCCCTCGACCTCGATGGCGGCGCAGTTGCGGCCGATCTCACCGAGGCCACCGAGGAAGGTGACGTGGACGGGTGCGGCTCTGCTCATCGTGGCGCGAGCCTAGGTCCCCAGCGGCCCGCGGCCCCCCTCCCGAGGTCCGGCGGCGGCCGGTCGCTAGGGTCGGGCCGCCCCCGGCCCGGTCCCGGGTGGGGGCCGCCCGCCCCCGATGCCCCGCCCTGCCGCCCGCCCCCTCCCCGCGCCGGCCCACCGGGAGCGGCGCACCTGGTGGGCCACCTTCGCCCTGCTGCTCCTGGCCGGGGCGGGGTGGTCGCTGGCCACCCCGCTCATGAGCGGCGCCGATGAGTCCGACCACGCCATCCGGGCCGCGGCCGCGGCCCGGGGCCAGCTCGTGGGCGGCGACACCCGCGAGCTGCTGGGGGCCCGCAACGTGTTCATCGAGGTCGAGGTGCCCGAGGCCTACGGCCAGGCCCGTTCGGCCGCGGTGTGCTTCATCGACACCCGGGTCAGCCCCGCCCCCAACGCCAGCCCCTTCGGGGAGCTGGGCCCCCCACCACCCTGCACGCCCCTGGAGGGCGGGCGGGACCGGGTCACGGCCACCACCCTCCAGTACCGGGGCCAGCCCACCTACTACGCGGTGATCGGCCTGCCCACGCTGCTGTGGCCCGACGGCACCGGCGTCACCGCCATGCGCCTGGCCAGCGCCCTGCTCACCGCCGCCCTCCTGGCCTCGGCCCTGGCCGCGGCCCGGACCCTGCCCGACCGGCGGGCCGCCACCCTGGCCGTGCTGGCCGGCGTCACCCCCGTGTGCCTGTGGCTCTCGGGCCAGGTCAACACCGGCGGGGCCGAGATCGCCGCCGCCCTGCTGCTGTGGACCGCGGCCCTGGCCCTGGTCCGGGCCCCGGAGGTGACCGGGCGGGTGGTGGCCCGGGCCGGCCTGGCCTTCGCCCTGCTGTCGGTGCTGCGCGGCCTGTCCCCGGTGTTCAGCCTGGGGGCGGTGGTGACCGTGGCCCTGGTGGCCGACCGCGAGCGGCTGGCCACCCTGGCCGCCCGGCGCGACGTGCGGCGCTGGGCCGCGGCCGGCGGGGCCTGCTGGCTGGCCTCGGTGGGGTGGCTGGCCTACGTGCAGCTCCGGTTCCCGCTGGATGCCCGGCCCGGCTCGGGGGCGGCCACGGCCCTGGGCGACTGGGACTGGTACCTCCGCCAGACGGTGGGCGTCTTCGGGGTCAACGACATCGTCCTGCCCGGGGTGGCGGTGGTGGCCTGGCTGGCCGTGGTGGCCGCCCTGGTCGGCGTCGGCCTGGTGCGGGCCACCGGTCGGGCCCGCCTGGTGGTGGCCGGCCTGGCCCTCGGGTCCTTCGCCGTCAACGTCACCGCCGAGGGCCTGAGCTTCCCGCCCATCGGCTACTACTGGCAGGGTCGCTACGTCCTCCCGCTCCTGGTCGGCGTGGTCGTGGTGGCCAGCGGGGCGGCCCCCCGGGGCACCTCGCCCCGCCCCCTGCCCCGGGTCGTGGCCTGGGCCGGCGCCGGGGTCCTGGTCGCCGTGCACGGCTGGGCCCTGGCCCACGCGGCGCGCCACCTGGCCGGGGAGGGCCGCGGCGACCGGGGTTACCTCGACGCCCTGCGGGATCCCGTGTGGGCACCGCCCCTCCTCCCGGCCTGGGCCTGGGTCCTGCTCCACGTCGCCGCCGTGGCCGCCACCGCGGTGGCCGCCCTGTCGGGGGCGGGGCCGACCACCGAGGCGACCGCCGGGACCGGAGCCACCGGGAGCCGCTGACGAGGGCCCGGCCGCCTACCGTGGGGCGCCTTGGCCCCGCCGACCACCCTCCCCGCTCCCGACCGGGCCGCGAGCCGACCGACTGGCCGGCGCGACCACGCCGCCGTGCGCCGGGCCCTGGCCACCTACCGGGGCACGTCGCTGCGGACCCGGGCCTTCGTGGTGGCCCGCTACGCCATCGCCCCCCTGGGCCCCCTGACCGAGGAGCTGGGCACCCTCCGGGGGCGAGTGCTGTCGCTGGGCAGCGGCCTGGGCATGGTCGAGCGCTACCTGGCCGAGGTGAACCCCGACATCTCCTTCGAGGGCATCGACCTGGACGCCGAGAAGGTGGACCTCATAGAGGCCACCCGCCACCGCAGCCCCCGCGTCCGCCTGGTCCAGGGCGACGCCACCGACCTGGCCGGGCGCACCGGGTACGACGCGGTGCTGGTGTGCGACGCCCTCCACCACTTCCCCCCCGCCACCCACGCCGGCCTGGCCGCCGCCATCGCCGAGGCCCTGGTCCCCGGGGGCGTGTGCATCGTCAAGGACCTCGACCGGCGCCCCCACTGGAAGCACGAGTGGAACCGGGTCCACGACCGCCTGGTGGCCGGGCCCGAGCCCATCGCTTGCCGGTCGCTGGAGGCCATGGCCCGGCTGGTGGCCCGGGCCGGCCTGGAGGTGGAGCGGGCCGACCGCACCGACCGGGCCCTCGAGCCCTACGCCCACTACGTCCTGCGGGCCCGCAAGCCCCTCACCTGAGGCCTGAGCTCGACCCCTCGCCCACCCGACCCCGGCACGAAGGAGCCGGGATGTCGGGCACGTCCGTGCCGGGTTGACGCGGTCAGGGCAGGAGGCCGAGGCCCTCGGCCACCTGGCGGGCCGCGTCATCGGTGCCCTCGGGGGCCGGCCCCAGCGGCAGGCGGCACTCCCCGACGGGCAGGCCCAGCACGTCCAGCATGGCCTTGACCGACTGCGAGAACACGCAGGTGTCGGAGTTCATGTACCGGAACGACGGCAGCAGGCTGGTGTGCAGCTCCCGGGCCCGGTGCAGGTCGCCCTTCTCGAAGGCACCGATCATCTCGGCCTGCACGGCCGCGGTCCAGTGGCTGGCCACGCCGACCACCCCCACCGCCCCGTAGGCCAGGAAGCCCAGGGTCAGGGGCTCGTCGCCGCTGTAGACCTCGAAGCCCTCGGGGACCTCGGTCAGCAGGCGGGCCGTCTCGGCCGGGTCGCCGGCCGCGTCCTTCAGGGCCACCACCGTGGGCACCTCGCGGGCCAGGGTGAGGATGGTCTCGGTGGCCATCTTGCGGCCGGTCCGGCCGGGCACGTCGTAGAGCATGACCGGCAGGTCGCTGGCCGCGGCGATGGCCCGCACGTGGGCCTCCAGCCCGGCCTGGGCCGGCTTGTTGTAGTACGGGGTGACGGCCAGGACGGCGTCCACCCCGGCCTCGGCCGCGGCCTCGGTCATGGCGATGCTGTGGGCGGTGTCGTTGGTGGTGCTGCCGGCCACCACCGGCACGTCGACCGCGGCCCGCACGGCCCGGAACAGGGCCACCCGCTCGTCGTCGGTGAGGACCGGGCTCTCGCCGGTGGTGCCGGCCACCACCAGGCCGTCGTTGCCCCGGGCCACCAGCCACCGGGCCAGCTCGCCGGCCCGCTCCACGTCGAGGGCGCCCTCGGCCGTGAACGGCGTGGCCATGGCCGTGAGCACCCGCCCGAAGCGAGCCATCAGAGGGGGGTCCGGGCGGCGGCGATCATCGCCGCGACCCTAGCGCTCACCCCCGGCGACCCCCGGTGCGGTTCGGGGGGCCGCCGGACCGCTCAGGCCTTGGTGCCGCTGTTGACCTCGCCCTCGGCCAGGGCGAACATCTCGTACTCCTCGCCGGTGTCGGCCATGTTCTCGAACTGGATGACGCCGATCTCGCCGAAGCGCTCCCGCAGCCAGCCGTCGCCGGCATCCAGCAGGCCCAGCTTCTTGCAGTTGGGGACGATCTTGGTGAAGAGCATCTGCTGGAACAGCTGGCGGGCCGGCAGGTCCTTGATGATGGGGACGACGGTGGCCGGGGCGATGCCCATGCGCTCCCACACCTCCTGCTGGAGGAAGCGGTCCCGCATGCGCACCGCGGCCTCGAAGGCGAACTCCTGGCGCTCCCTGAGCTCGGCCACGGTGAGCTCCTGGTAGTACTCCTTGAGGGTGAGCACCCCGAAGGCCACGTGGCGGGCCTCGTCGCTCATCACGTAGCGCAGGAGCTGCTTGAGCAGGGGCTCGGTGGTCATCTGGTGCATGAAGCCGAAGGCGGCCAGGGCCAGGCCCTCGACCATGATCTGCATGCCCAGGTAGGTCATGTCCCACCGGCTCTCCTCCACGATGTCGTCGAGGAGCAGGCCCAGGTGGGCGTTGACCGGGTAGGTGCCCGACAGCTTGGTGTTGAGGTACTTGGCGAACACCTCGACGTGGCGGGCCTCGTCCATGACCTGGGTGGCGGCGTAGTACTTGGCGTCGATCCACGGGACCGTCTCCACGATCTTGGCCGTGCACAGCAGGGCGCCCTGCTCGCCGTGGAGGAACTGGGACAGCATCCAGTTCTGGCTCTCCACGCCCAGCTCGGTCCACTCCTTGTCGCCCCACTTCTCGAACGGGGTGCCGGAGAGGTCGACGTCGTCGGTGAGGCCCAGGCCGGCCGCGGCGTTGGCCGCCACCACCGCCTCCTGGTCGACGTCGATCGACCAGTCCAGGTCGGTCTCGCCGTTCCACTGCGAGGTCTTGGCCTTCTCGTAGAGCTTCTCCAGGGGCTTGCGCTCGCCCTTGTCGTAGTTCCACGTGAAGATGGCATCGGCGTTGTCGCTGACGGCGCGGATGGTGGCGTCCACGTCGGTGTTGCTGATGGCCAGGATCTCGGCCAGGTCGTTGGCGTCGCTGCGGCCGATGATCTCCTGCATCGAGGACATCTCGACGGGGTCGGTGGCGTCGGTGGTGGACATGGCGGGTCTCCTAGGAGCGGTGTGCGAGGGGGACGGGTTCGGGGGCGGGCACCACGGCGGGGGCCACGTAGCGGCGCACCAGGCGGTCGCAGACCGCCCGGTCGGCCAGGGCGAAGGTGGGCGTGGGGTTGACCAGGGCCGAGAGGAAGACGCGGGCCAGCCACTCGGCGGTCCAGCCCGCGGCCTCGGGACCCAGGCGGTCGACCAGGTGGGGGGCCACGGCCCGGCGGACCAGGCGGAGCAGGCGGTCCATCTCGCCGAAGCCCAGGACCGGCACGGCCAGCTCCGGCTCGTGAGCCAGGACGTAGCGGATGGCGGCGTGGCCCTCCAGGTGCACGGCGGCGGCGTGCAGGCCGTCGACCAGGGCCGCGGTCGTGTCAGGGGACGAGTCCAGGGCCCGGCCCACCACGTCCAGGAAGCGGGCCACCTCGCGCTGGGCCAACAGGGCGAACAGCTCGTCCTTGCCGCCGGGGAAGGTCCGGTAGAGGGTGGCCCGGCTGACACCGGTGGCCCGGGCCACGTCGCCCAGGGTGGTCTTGGCCACCCCCCAGCGGGCCACCAGGTCCAGGGCCGAGTCGAGGGCGCGCTCCTGGGTGGGCGTGGTCACCACCGCGGTCCGGGCCATGGGTGAGACACTACGACGATAGTTGTCTCATCGCAACGAGGCATCGGTCACCCTCGGGCCCGCTCGGGCCCGGGGGGCACGAAGCCGAAGGGGAGCTCCAGGCGGTGGGCCCGCAGCAGCGCCCCGTCGGCCAACAGGTCGGCCGTGGGCCCGTCGGCCACCACCCGCCCGGCGTCGAGGAGCACGGCCCGGCGGGCACAGCTGCAGGGCGTAGGGCAGGTCGTGGGTGACCACCACCGTGGTCAGGTCGAGGGCGGTGAGCACCTCGGCCAGCTCGCGGCGGGCGGCGGGGTCGAGGTTGGCGGTGGGCTCGTCCAGGACCAGCAGCTCGGGCCGCAGGGCCAGCACGGTGGCCACCGCGGCCCGGCGGCGCTGGCCCAGGCTGAGGTGGTGCGGGGCCCGAGCCCCGAGCCCGGGCAGGCCCACCGCCTCCAGGGCGGCCGCCACCCGGGCCTCCAGCTCGGGGCCCCGCAGGCCGGCGTGGGCCGGGCCGAAGGCCACGTCGTCGGCCACGGTGGGCATGAACAGCTGGTCGTCGGGGTCCTGGAACACCAGGGCGACCCGGCGCCGGACCTCGGCCAGGGTGGCCCGCTCCACCGGCGCGCCGCCGACCTCGACCGTGCCGGCCTGGGGGGTGAGGATGCCGTTGAGGTGCAGCACCAGGGTCGACTTGCCCGCTCCGTTGGGGCCCAGCACCGCCACCCGCTCCCCCGCCGCCACCTCCAGGTCGACCCCGTCGAGGGCCACCTGGCCGTCGGGGTAGGCGAAGCGCACCCCGGCCAGGCGCAGGGCCGGGATCACCGGCCCACCAGGGCGGCCGCCGCCACCAGGACGGCCACCGCCGGGACGGCGGCGGCCCCCAGCCAGGCCCCGGCCGAGGTGGCGGGACCGGGGAGCGACGGGGCCGGGCCGGCCCCGCCCCGGGCCAGCATGGCCAGGTGCACCCGCTCGCCCCGCTCGTAGGAGCGGACGAACAGCGTGCCGGCGGTGGCCGCCGTGGCCCGGGCCTGGCCCAGCCAGCGCGGATCGTCGCCCCGGGACAGCCGGGCCACCCGCATGCGCCCGGCCTCGGCCACCACCACGTCCAGGTAGCGGACCATGAGGCCCACGATGGCCACCAGCACGGCCGGGACCCACAGGCGCCGCAGGCCGCGCAGCAGCTCCGGCACCGGCGTGGTGGCCGACAGCACCACCGCGGCCACCACGCCCAGGGTGCCGGTGGCGGCCACGTCCCACGCCGCCCACAACCCGTCCCGGGACAGGTCCAGGCCCAGCAGCTCGACCCGGGGCGCCGGGCCCACCACCGGGAGCAGGGCGGCGAAGGCCAGGAACGGCACCTCGACCCGGGCCCGGCGGAGCACCAGCCGGAGGGGCAGGCGGGCCCGCACCGCCACCGCGGCCAGCACCGCGGCGTGGGCCGCGAAGGCCCACACCGCCTCCCGGGGCGTGGCCACCACGGCCACCACCAGGACCAGGGCGGCCACCACCTTGGCCTCGGCCGGCAGGGCGTGCACCACGGTGGCGCCGGGGTGCAGCAGCCCGTCCCCGCCGGGCCGGCCCGACGCCGCGGCCACCGGCCCGGCCCGGCCCGGCCCGGCCTAGGCCGATCGGCGGGAGGCGCGGCGCAGCACCGCCAGCCCACCCGCCACCACGGCGAAGGTGACGGCGATGCCGACCACGCCGGCCAGCCCGATGGCCAGGCCGTCGTGGCCGACGCCGGCCACGCCGTAGTCGGCGGTGGGGCTGGCGGCCAGGGCGTGATCCTCGGCCCGGTCCGCGAAGCCGTGGTCGAGGGCCACGCGCTCCAGGCCGTCGGGCTCGGTGCTGGCCCGGGGGGCGACCACCACGGCCAGCGCCACGGCCAGGGCGAGGCCGACCCCGACGAACAACCCGATCCGCGCCCGGGCCCTCACGCCGTGGCCCCCGCGCCGGCCGGGGCCGGCCCCGGCGCCAGGTGCCGCGCCCCCCACACCAGGTCGGGCCGGGCGGCCAGCACGGCGCCGACGGTGAGGCCGGTGATGACGCCCTCGCCGATGCCGATGAGGACGTGGACCCCGACCATGCCGGCGGCCACCCCGGCCAGCGGGGCGGTGCCGGTGCCGCCCACGGCGTAGGCCGCGGTGAAGGCCAGCGCCGAGAGCACCACGGCCCCGCCGGCGGCCAGCCCCGAGGCGGTGACCACGCCGGACGGTCCCCGGGGGAGCAGCCGGCGCAGGCCGGAGAAGGCCGGCCCCCCCACCAGGGCGGGGACCAGGGCCATGGTCGCCACGTTGAGCCCGAGGGCGGTCAGGCCCCCGTCGGCGAAGAGCAGGGCCTGGACCACGACCACCACGGTGACGCACACCGCGCCCAGCCAGGGACCGACCAGCACGGCGGCCAGCACCCCGCCCAGCAGGTGGCCGCTGGTGCCGCCGGCCACCGGGAAGGCCACCATCTGGCCGGCGAAGACGAAGGCCGAGGTGAGGCCGGCCAGCGGGATCTGCCGGTCGTCGAGCACCTGCCCGGCCCGCCGCAGGGCCACGCCCACCCCGCCGGCGGCGACCAGCCCCAGGGCCACGGAGGTCGGCCCGTCGATGAAGCCGTCCGGGGCGTGCACGTCCCCGACGGTACTGCAAACCGTTCGCACCTGTGCCGGGCCCCGCCATGGGCCACCATGGGGGCCATGGCACGGGCCGCCTCACCGCCGCACCACCGGGCCCCCCACGTCCACCACGACGTGGCCGCCCGCGTCGACGCCGCCCTGGCCCGGCTCCGGGCCGACGGCGGCCGGGTGACGCCGGCCCGCCGGGCCGTGGTGGCCGCCCTCTACGGCGGGCCCGACCACCACGTCACGGCCGAGGACGTGGCCCGGGCCGTGGCCCACTCCCACCCCGAGGTCCACCTCTCGACGGTGTACCGGGCCCTGGAGGCCTTGGAGCGGGCCGGCGTCGTGGCCCGCCTCGACCTGGGGGCCACCGGGGCCGTCTTCCACCTGGTCGACCACGAGCACCACCACCTGGTCTGCCGAAGCTGCGGCGCGGTGACCGAGGTGGCCGACGGCGACCTCGACGGGCTGCGCCGCCACCTCCGGGCCCGCTACGGCGTCGAGCTCGGCGCCACCGGCCAGACCCTGGCCGGCACCTGCCGCTCCTGCCCGGGCTGACGACCGGCGCGCCGAGCGAGCAGTCAGCCGTCGCCGTCGTCCCTCGGGCGGACCGGGGCGCCCTCCTCGACCACACGCTCGCCGGCTGCGTCCTCGGCCTCGATCTCGGCGATCTCGTCCTCGATGTGGAGGAGGCCCTCGACCTCGGTGCCCCCGGCCTTGCGGTCCAGGACCAGGGACAGGACGACGAGGGCCACGCTCAGCACGAAGACCGGGAGCCGGTAGTCGGAGATGAGGTCCCGCAACCAGTCGAGCGGCTCGGCCAGCGAGTCGGTGACGAACCACAGGACGACCAGGCGGCCGACCGTGCCCAGCAGGTTCAGGGCGAAGAACACGGGGACGGCCATGCCCCCGGCCCCGGCGAAGAGGCAGATGTAGTTGTTGGGGGCGAGCACCACCAGCGGGTACGAGGCCTTGCCGAACCAGCGCTCGGCCCCCCGGGCCAGCGGGCCGTAGGTGGGGCTGCGCTTCTCGATCCAGCGCACGCCGGCGTCGCCGTACCACCGGCCCAGCAGGAAGAACAGCGGGTCCGAGGCCAGCAGGCGCACGGTGGCGATGCCGAAGAAGCTCCACCAGTCCAGGTAGGGCTTGGCCAGGGCCAGGTTGCGGTTGCGGGAGTTGAGGGCGATGAACAGGGCCGGGTGCTTGTCGAACAGCACCGACAGGAAGGTGTCGCCGACCAGGGCGAACACGAAGAAGCTGATGGTGGCCCCCACGACCACGTTGCGGGCCAGGCGGTTGGGTGGGCCCGGCCGGGTGGCCACCGGGCCGTCGGTGGCCCCCTCCTCCTCCGTCACGGCCGCGATCATGCCAGGCCATCGAGTGGAGCCGGCCCCGGGGGGTCCGTAGTGTGGCCGTGTGTACCGGTTCGCCCTCCGGCCGTGGTGGATCGTGTCCCACCTCGTCGTGCTGGCCCTCGTGGTGGCCATGGTGAGCCTGGGCTTCTGGCAGCTCCGGCGCCTGGACGAGGCCGATGCCCGCAACACGAGGCTGGCCCAGCGGCTGGCCCAGCCCGAGGCCCCGCTGGCCGAGGTCGTCCCCGACGGGGCCACCGGGGCGGCTGTCGACCGCCGGGTCGTGGCCCGGGGTTCGTACCGGCCCGACGAGCAGGTCCTGGTCCGGGGGCGCAGCCTCGACGACGCCCCGGGCTCCTGGGTGGTGGTGCCCTTCGAGACCGACGCCGGGCAGGTGGTGGCGGTCAACCGGGGCTGGATCCGCAACGACGGGCGCCACACGTCGGTGCCCGAGGAGTACCGGGCCGTGCCCGAGGGCCAGGTCGAGGTCCACGGCCTGCTGCTGGCCTCCCAGGTGCGGGGCCCGCTGGGGGCCACCGACCCGACCGGCCGCCTCGACAGCCTGGCCCGGCTCGACCTGGATCGTCTCGACGCGCAGGTGGCGGGTGACCTCCTGCCCGTGTGGCTGCAGCTCACCACCCCCGAGGCCGGCGCCCCCGACCCGTCGCCCACCGTCCTGGACCTGCCCGTGGTCGACGACCGGGGGCCGCACCTGAGCTACGCGGCCCAGTGGTTCATCTTCAGCACCATCGCCGCCGGCGGCTACCCGCTGATCCTCCGCAAGGTGGCCGGCGAGCGGGGCGGGCGCCACCCCGACGACGCGCCGGGGCTGGACGACCCCGACCCCGACGACGCCCCCGCGCCGGGCGACCCCCGGCTGGGCACGCCCGCCAGCCCGTGAGCGAGGCCGGGGAGGACGACCTGCGGACCCGGGTCCTGGCCGCGGCCGTGGACGTGGCCGGCACCACGGGCCTCGACCGCCTCACGGTGGAGGAGGCGGCCCGCACCGCGGGCGTGGCCCGGGCCACCGTCTACCGGCACTTCCCGGGCGGCCGCGAGCAGCTGGTGTCGGAGGCCGTGACCTGGGAGGTGGGCCGGTTCTTCACCGCCCTGGTCCACGTCCTGGACGACATCGACGACCTGCCCACCCGCCTGGAGCAGGGCGTGATCCGGGGTCGGGCCCTGCTGGCCGAGCACGAGGTGTTCCAGAAGGTGGTCGACACCGAGCCCGAGCGCCTCCTCCCCCACCTGAGCCAGAGCGCCCCGCTGGTGCAGGCCGCGGTGCGCGACCACCTCCGGCCCCTGCTGGAGCGGGCCGACCTGGTGCCGGGCACCGACCCGGAGGAGGCCGCCGACTGGCTGGCCCGCAACGTGCTCTCGTTCCTCATGGCCACCGGGGGCTGGGACCTCGACGACCCGGCCGAGGTCCGCCGCCTGGTCCGCGACAACCTGCTGGTCGGCATCCTGGCCTGACCGGCCGGGGGAGTCAGCCGGCGACGGGGTCCAGGCCGAGCAACCGGTCCAGGCCCACGGTGACCCCGGGGCGGTCGGGCACGGCCTTCACGGCCAGGACCACGCCGGGCATGAACGAGGCCCGGTCGTAGCTGTCGTGGCGGAGGGTGAGGGTCTGGCCGGTGGTGCCCAGCACCACCTCCTGGTGGGCCACCATGCCCCGCACCCGCAGGGAGTGGACCCGCACGCCGCCCAGCACCGCCCCCCGGGCCGAGTCGAGCACGGTGGTGGTGGTCGGGTCCTCGGCCCACTCCGAGGAGGCCGAGACCAGGCGCTCGGCGGTGGCCATGGCCGTCCCCGACGGGGCGTCGACCTTGCCGTCGTGGTGGGTCTCCACCACATCCGCGGTCTCGAACCAGGGGGCGGCCATCTCGGCGAAGTGCATCATGAGCACGGCCCCGATGGCGAAGTTGGGGGCGATGACGCAGTTGCTGGAGGTGAAGGCCCCCCGGGCCCGGTCGACGTCGGCCTCGTCGAAGCCGCTGGTGCCGACCACGGCGTGGATCCCGTGGCTGGCGCACCAGCTCATGTTGCGGCGGGCCGCGTCGACCAGGGTGAAGTCCACCGCCACCTCCGCCCCCACCGCGGTGAGGGCCGAGGCGTCGGCGGCGATGGTGAGGTCGGTGTCGAGGCCGGTGACCTGGCAGAGGTCGATGCCGGCGTGGTGGGGATCGACGGCGGCCACCAGCTCGAGGGCGGGGTCGTCGGTCACGGCCCGGCACACCGTGCTCCCCATCCGCCCTCCGGCTCCGAACACGGCGACGCGCAGGCCCATGGGCGCGCACGCTACCGGACGGCCCCGGGCCCGGCCCCCGGACGACCCCGGGCCGGCGGCCCGCTCAGGCCGGCGGGCCCGGGAGGTCGGGGGGCGGCGGCGGGGGCGGAGGGGGCGGGCCGGGCGCCGAGGGGGGTGCCGGCACGGGGGCCGGGGTGGGGGGCTCGGCCGTCGGCGGCGGGGCCATGTCCCCCAGGGAGCCCCCGGGAGAGGGCACGGCCGGGCCCGGTGCCGCCGGGTCGGAGAACGTGCCGGGGATGGGGGCGGGGGCCGAGGACGGGCCGGGCCCCGGAGGGGCGGGGGCGGCCGGCGCGGGGGCGCCCCCGGCGGGGTCCGGGGCCGGGCCAGCCCCGGGTCCGGTGCCGGGCGAGGCCACGGGCAACGGCACCTGGGTGCCGTTCTGCTGCTCCCACTGCTGGATCTGCTGGACCCGGACCTCCACCTCGGCCGCGGCCCGGGGGTCGCGGCCCATGCGATCGGCGTAGGCCCACTGGCCCAGCTCCTTGAGCCACGTGTCGGCCACCTTGCCCTGCTGGCCCTGGTTGAGGCCCGAGGTGGCGGTGTTCAGCTTGGTCTCGGCCTGCGCCGCCACCTGCTTGGCCTTGTCGAGGAAACCCATGGCGCCGTGCTCCTGTCGCGGGGATCGGGACGTCCCGAGCATGCCGCACCGCCCCGCCGGCCGCCCGGCCCCCCGGCGGGTGCCCCCTCCCCCACGGGCCCGGCTCAGGCCGGGGTCGCCTCCCGGGGCTCCGAGCCCATCCAGCGCACGGCCTGGCCGGCGGCCGCCCCGACCAGGAAGCCGGTGGTCACCACGCCGGTCCACAGCTCGCGGCCCCAGGCCAGGTCGCCGCGCCGGGCGACGGCGGCGAACAGGGTGACCCACAGCGCCGCGGTGGCCAGCCCGGTGAGCAGGGGGTGGGGCCGGCCCCGGAGCCCGACCAGGTCGGAGGCCAGGCCGTAGACCAGGAGGGCGACGGTGAGGGGGGTGGCGGCGTCGCCGTTGGCCACCAAGGGGGCCAGGCCGAGGAAGCCGAAGGCGATGGTCCACGTGCCGAGGGCGGGGTCGGTGCGGGCGCGGACCACGGCCACGGTCACGCTGACCAGGGCGCTGAACCACAGGGCCACGGCCAGGCCCCGCGACACGTCGTAGTCCTCGGCCGAGGTGCCCAGCAGGGGCTCGAGGTAGGTCCCGGCCTGGAGCTCGCTGCCCCCGATGAGGGGGGTGAGGTAGCCGGTGAACAGGGAGACCACCAGGAGGAGGGAGGTGACCGACAGGGCCAGCACCACCGACTGCACCCCGTCGAGGGCCCGGCCCGGGCCCGCGGCCAGGGCGCCCACGGGCGCCACCATGAGCAGCACCAGGCCCAGCAGGATCAGCAGGTGGGGCGGGCTGACCAGGGCCTCGAAGGCGGCCTCGACGCCGAAGGCCTCGTGCCACAGCGCATCGGCGAGCCCGCCGACGCAGAGGATTCCCACCCCGTAGGTGGCGCTGGGCAGCAGCCGCAGCGGGGCCCGGGGGCCGTGGCGCAGGGCCAGGAGGCCGAGCACCAGGCCCACGCCGGTGACCCCCCCGTAGAGGACGAGGTGCCAGCCGGAGAGGAAGTCGGCGCCGGTCAGCAGCTCGGTCCGGTCCACGTGCCGGGCGATGTCGCCGAACAGCCCGACGGCGGCCACCGTGTCGGCGGCCATGAGGGCGACCAGCCACCCCCAGCCGATCGGGGGACGCCACGACGCGCCTCGATGGGTGGCCACGGGCCCACGGTACCGGGTGCCCTCCGACCGATCGGCCACCGCGCCCCCACCGCCGCAGGACATGCCCGGAGGGCCGGAGCGCTCCGGCTACCGTGCCGCCACGCCTGTCCCTGCCACCTCCCGTCCGGGCCCCACCCCCTGGCGCCACGGTCCCGGCCCGCGCCGAGCAGGAGCGGTGCCGCGGGCCATCGGAGTGGGGCTGGCCCTGGTGCTGGGTCTGGGAGGCTGCGGGGGGAGCTCGGCCGCCAGCGGGCGCGATGGCGGCGAGCAGCGGCCCACCACGACCACGGCCACCACCTCCGGCGACCGCGCCGGGACCTCGGTGGCCACGGCGCCGCCGCCCACCGCCCCGCCCGAGGTCGAGCTGACCCTGGCCTTCGGGGGCGACCTCCTGCCCCACCTGCCCCTGGTCCGGGTGGCCCAGCAGCACGGGGCGGCGACCGGCGTCCCCTACGACTTCGGCCCCCTCCTGGCCCCCCTGGCCCCGGTCGTCTCCGGGGTCGACCTGGCCCTCTGCCACCTGGAGGTGCCCCTGGTGGCCGACGGCCAGCAGGTCACCGGCTACCCGTCGTTCCACGCCCCTCGCGAGCTGGCAGGAGCGGTGGCCGGGGCCGGCTACGACGGCTGCTCCACGGCCTCCAACCACAGCCTCGACGGCGGCCTGCCCGGCATCATCGCCACCCTCGACACCTTCGACGTGCTGGGCCTGGGCCACACCGGCACGGCCCGCAACGCCGCCGAGGCCGCCACCCCCCGGACCTACGAGGTGCGGGGGGCCCGCATCGCCCACCTGTCCTACACCTACGGGTTCAACGGCTACGCGCTCCCCGAGGGCGCCCCCTGGGCCGCCAACGGGCTGGACCCGGCCCGCGTCGCCACGGACGCCGCCGCGGCCCGGGCCGCCGGCGCCCAGCTGGTGGTGGTCAGCGTGCACTGGGGCAGCGAGTACCGGGCCGAGCCCGACCCGCTCCAGCAGGAGCTGGCCCCCGTCCTCGACGCCATCGGCGACGTCGACCTGGTCATCGGCCACCACGCCCACGTGGTGCAGCCGGTGGAGCGGGTGGGCGACACCTGGGTCGTCTACGGCCTGGGCAACCAGCTCAGCAACCAGGGCGAGCCCGAGCGGCGCGACGGCCTGACCGTCGTCGTCACCGTGGGCGGCCCGCCGGGCGGGCGCCTGGCCGTGCGGCGCCTGGAGGCGGTGCCCACCTGGGTGGACCTGGCCACCCACCAGGTGCTGCCGGTGGGACCGACCCTGGCCCGTCCCGACCTCGATCCCGGCCTGCGGGCCGACCTGGAGGGCTCGCGGGCCCGCACCATGGAGGTGGTGAACCGGCGGGGCGCCGGTCTGGCCGTCCGGCCCTGACCGGGCCTCCAGGCCTACAGGGCCAGGCGGCGGGGCACCGGGCCCACGGCCACCACGGCGGGCGGGCCGGCCAGGGCCCGGGCGGCCCGCCGGGCGTCCTCCACGGTGACGGCCCGGTAGGCCGCCACCCGCTCGGCCGCGGGGCGGGCGCCGCCCCGCTCCAGCTCCTCGATGGCCACCCGCCAGGCCCGGGTGCCCGAGTCCTCCATGGCCAGGGTGAAGGAGCCGGCCAGGTACCCGGTGGCCACCTCCACCTCGCGGGGCGTGACGTCACCCGAGGCCAGGCGGGCCACCTCGTCGGCCATGAGCCGGCACACCGCCCCGGTGGCCGACGGCGAGCAGCCGGCGTAGGCGGTGACGGTGCCGGCGTCGGAGTAGCTGCTGAGGGCGGCGTCGACGGCGTAGGCCAGGCCCCGGTCGTCGCGGACGGAGCGGAACAGGCGGCTGGCCGGCCCCCCGCCCAGGAGGTGGGCCACCACGGCCAGGGCGGCCCGCTCGGCCGGGGCGGCCCGCTCGGCCGGGGCCACCGGCCCCAGCGGCCAGCCCAGCACCACGTGGACCTGCTCCCCGGGCCGGCGCCGGATCTGCGTGGCCGGGGCCACCGGCGACGGCGGCACCCGGCCGGGCCCGGCGTCACCGGCCATCGACGGTCCGGGGCCCTCGTCCCAGCGGGCCACGGCCTCCACCACGGCCTCGTGGTCGACGGCGCCGGCCGCCGCCACCACCATGGCCCCGGGCCGGTAGCGGGTGGTGTGGAAGGCGCCGATCTCACCGGCCCCCATGGAGGCCAGGGTGGCCCGGTCGCCGATGACCTCCCGAGCCAGGGGGTGGTCACCGAAGAGGGCCACCGCGGCCAGGGTGTGGGCCCGGTCCTCGGGGTCCTCCTCGGCCTGGGCCAGCTCCTCCAGGATGACCCGGCGCTCGACCTCGACCTCGGCCGGGCGAAGGGCCGGACGGAGCACCAGGTCGCCCAGTAGGTCGAGGGCGAAGCCGGCGTCGCCGGCGGGGACCCGGACCTGCACCGCGGTGCGCTCCCGGTCGGTGACGGCGTCCAGCTCGCCCCCCCGGGCGTCGACGTCCTCGGCCACGGCGGAGGCCGGCCGGTCGGGGCTGCCTTTGCACAGCAGGTGCTCGAGGAAGTGCGACACGCCGGCCAGGGGCGCGGGCTCGTCCCGGCCCCCCACGCCGACCACGGCCACCAGGGTGGCCGAGGCCGCGCCGGGCATGCGGTCGGTCACCACCCGCCGGCCCGAGGGCAGGCGGGTCACGACCACGTCACCGGCCGGGGCCGGGCGCGGCGGGGCGCCGCCGGGGCCGGTGGGGCCCTCGGCGGCGCCGGTCACCACGTGATCCTCAGCGGCGGCGCCGACGGCGGCGGGGGCCGTCGTCGCCCCCACCGACCCGCTCGGCGGCGCTGCGGCGGTCGTCGCCCGCCGGGCCCAGGTCGCCGAACTCGGCGGCCACCTCGGCGTCGAAGCTGGCCTCGAAGGAGACCTCGTCGGCCGCGGGGGCGGAGCTGGCCGCGGCCGGCTCGCTGCGGTCCCGGCCGCCGCGGTCACCGCGGTCGCCCCGGTCGCGATCGCCGCGGTCGCCGCGATCCCGGTCCCGGCCGCCACGGTCACCGCGGTCGCGATCGCCGCGGTCGCGGTCACCGCCGCCCCGGGGGGCACGCTCCTCGACGGGCTGGTCGGCCGGGGTCAGGGACACCTTGCCGTTGGGGTCGACGTCGTCGACGCGGACCTCGATCTCGTCGCCCAGGCTGACCACGTCCTCGACCCGGTCGATGCGCTTGCCCCCACCCAGCTTGGAGATGTGGACCAGGCCGTCACGGCCCGGGAGGATGTTGACGAAGGCCCCGAACTTGGTGATGTTCACCACGCGGCCCATGTAGACGGCGCCCACATCGGCGGTGGGCGGGTCGAGGATGAGCTTGATCTGGCGCTCGGCCTCGGCCACCGCGCCGCGGTCCACCGAGCCGATGGCCACGGTGCCCACGGCGCCGTCGTCGTCGACGCTGATGTCGGCGCCGGTCTCGGCCTGGATGGCGTTGATGACCTTGCCCTTGGGCCCGATGACCTCGCCGATCTTGTCGATGGGGATCTCGAAGCTGATCATCTTCGGCGCCGTCTCGCCCACGTCCGAGCGGGGCTCGGGGATGGTGGCGTTCATGACCTCGAGGATGGCCAGGCGGGCCTCGCGGGCCTGGTCCAGGGCCGCGGCCAGCACGTCGGCGGGCAGGCCGTCGATCTTGGTGTCGAGCTGGAGGGCGGTGATGAAGTCGGCCGGGCCGGCGATCTTGAAGTCCATGTCGCCGAAGGCGTCCTCGGCCCCCAGGATGTCGGTCAGGGTGATGAAGGTGTCACCCTCCTTGACCAGGCCCATGGCGATGCCGGCCACCGGGGCCTTGATGGGCACGCCGCCGTCCATGAGCGACAGCGACGACGAGCACACCGAGCCCATGGAGGTGGAGCCGTTGGACGACAGCACCTCGGACACCAGGCGGAGGGCGTAGGGCCACTCCTCCAGGGAGGGCACCACGGGCAGCAGGGCCCGCTCGGCCAGCATGCCGTGGCCCACCTCGCGGCGCTTGGTGCCGCCGATGCGGCCCGTCTCCCCGTTGGAGTAGGGCGGCATGTTGTAGTGGTGCATGTAGCGCTTCTTGGTCTGCAGCCCGAGGGTGTCGAGCATCTGGTCCATGCGGGGCATGCCCAGGGTCAGGGCGTTGAGGACCTGGGTCTCGCCCCGCTGGAACAGGCCGGAGCCGTGGGCGGTGGGCAGCACGCCGACCTGGGCCGTCACCGGCCGGAGGTCGCGGGGGCCACGGCCGTCGATGCGGACGCCGTCCTCGACCAGGCGCTGGCGGATGACCTTCTTGGTCAGGGCCCGGATGGCGTTCTTGACCTGCTTGTCACGGCCGGCGAAGGGGGCGCCCTCGCCGCACAGCTCGGCCACGATGCGCGCCTTGGCCGCGTCGTTGGCCGCGTTGCGCTCGGCCTTGTCGGCGATGGTGTTGGCCTGGGCCACCTCGTCCCGGCCGGTGGCGGCCACCGCGTCGGCCACCTCGTCGTCGTAGTCGAGCTGCGACTCCCACACCAGGGCCGGTCCCACGCCGGCCTCGGCCACCAGCTGGCGCTGGAGGGCGATGGACTCACCGATCCAGACCTTGCACTTCTCCAGCCCGTCGGCGATGACCGCCTCGGTGACCTTGGGGGCGCCGGCCTCGTAGTAGCTCCAGGCCTTCTCGGTGCCGTTGCCCTCGACCATCATGATGGCCACGTCGTCGTCGCCGACGGAGCGGCCGGCCACCACCAGCTGGAAGGTGGCCTCGTTGATCTCCTCGAAGGTCGGGTGGGGGATCCACTCGCCGTCGGTGGAGTAGGCCAGGCGCACGGCGCCCAGCGGCCCGTCGAAGGGCAGGCCCGACAGCATCAGCGAGGCCGAGGCCCCGTTGATGGCCAGGACGTCGTGGGGGTTGACCTGGTCGGCGGCGATGATGGTGGCCACCACCTGGGTCTCGTTGCGGTAGCCGTCGGCGAAGCTGGGCCGCAACGGGCGGTCGATGAGCCGGCAGGTGAGCACGGCCTCATCCGCGGGGCGGCCCTCCCGGCGGAAGAACGAGCCGGGGATCTTGCCGGCGGCGTACATCTTCTCCTCGACGTCCACGGTCAGCGGGAAGAAGTCGATGCCTTCCCGGGTGAACGTGGCGCCGTTGGCGGTCACCAGGGCCTGGGTGTTGCCCAGGCCCACGACGACGGCACCCTGGGACTGCGGGGCGAGCACGCCGGTGGACAGCTCGATGATCTTGTCGGTGCCCGAGACGGGCGCCGACACGGTGATGGCTTCAGCCATGGGGTATCTCCTCTGGGACCGCGCCTGCGGTCCCGGTCGGTGCCCCCGGGCGGGTCAGCTCCCAGTCGGCGTCCCCCCGACGTCCGCCGCTCCTGCGGCAGGCCGGGACGAGGGCGACCGGCAACTGATCCGTCCCCGTGGGGCACGGTGTTGGTTGGTGTGTCTGGAAAAGAGCAGACGAGCAGCCCGGAGGCTGCTCGTCGGGGTCTCGCTAGCGGCGCAGGCCGAGCTTGGCGATGAGGGCTCGATACCGCTCCACGTCGTTCTTGGAGAGGTAGTCGAGCAGGCGTCGGCGACGACCGACCAGCATCAGCAGCCCCCGGCGACTGTGGAAGTCCTTCTTGTGGACCTTCAGGTGCTCGGTGAGGTGGTCGATGCGCTGGCTGAGCAGCGCGATCTGCACCTCAGGGGATCCGGTGTCGGTGTCGTGGAGGCGGTGCTCCCCGATGACGCCGGGCTTGGCGCGGTCAGTGATCTCGGACATGCAGTGTCTCTCTGGGGTTGCGGGCCGCGGAGCGGCCCGAGGGTGGGTGTCTGACCCGGCTCTGCCGACCGTGTACTGCCGGAGCAGCCGGTACGTGTCGGAGGGCGGTCGCCCGGGCGCACGGAGCGCGCCGGACCGGAGGTCACGCTAGCAGCGCCGCCCCCGGAGCCCCCACTTCGTCGGGCACCCACTCCTCCACGCGCCACCGGTAGCGGGGCCGGCCCAGGCGGGGCAGGGGGTCGAGCGCCTCGTCGGGGGGCGACAGGCCCAGCACCGGGGCACCCGGCTCCAGGTAGGTGCGGTCCAGGTCGTCGAGGGTGGCCTGGTCGAGGTAGCCGGGGCTGGACAGGCCCAGGTCGTTAGCCACCCGGGCCATGACCGCCTCGCCCACCCGGCTGGCCAGCAGCGTGTCGAAGATGGCCGGCAGGGTGCGGGGGTCGCGCAGCAGCCACGAGTGCCGGGCCTTCTCCACCGTCACCAGGGTGCCCCGGCCCCGCTCGGCGGCGCTGCGGGCGGTGGCCAGGGGCACGGCCACGTCCCGCTCGCCGTGGATCACCACCAGGGGGATGCCCTCCTCGGCGATGCGGTCGAGCATCCACCCCGAGCCCCGGGACCGCAGGATCGACACCGCGGGGCCCAGCATCCGCCACGGGCGCCGGGCGTGGCCGACCAGCACCGGGGCCACCAGCCGGCCCAGCTTGCGGGCCTGGGCCGGGTCCCGCAGCAGGGGCAGGGTGGTGGCGCTGTCGAGGACCAGGGCCCCGGCCACCCCGGCCAGCAGGGGCGGGGCCACCCGGAACAGGTTCACCATGCGGTCCCAGGTGGCCCCCACGATGGCGTCCAGGAGGACCACGGCGATGGCCCGGTCCGGCTCCTGGGCCGCCAGCTCGACCACGAGCCGGCCCCCCATGGAGTGCCCGGCCAGGACGGCCCGGCGGATGCCCAGCTCCTCCAGGACCTGGCCCAGGAGGCGGGCGTAGGACTCCATGCTGGCCCCGCCGGTGGGGAGGCCCAGGGTGCCGCCGTGGCCGGCGGTGTCGATGGCCACCACCCGGAACCCGGTCCCCACCAGGCGGGACAGGGTCTGGGCGTAGAGCATCCCCTCGGCGCTGAAGCCGTGGACCAGCACCAGGGGCACGCCCCGGCCGCAGACGGCCACGCCCACCTCGTGCCCGTCGGCCAGGGTGACGGTGTGGCGGGCCAGCCGGGGCAGGCGGCGGGCGCGGATCTGCTCGGGCCGCTCGGCCGGGCCGATGACCGGCGCGGTGTCCGGCTCCGTCTCGACCCGGGTGATGCCGGACCCCGACGGAGGCGGGCGCCTCCCGGCACCCCGGGGCCGGGGAGCAGCGGACATGGGGACCAGCATGGCAGCCGGTCGTCCCGTTCCCGACCACCCCCACCCCCCCAACCCGGCACAGGAGTGCCGGGACATCGGGCACGTCCGTGCCCAGGTCGGCGGGGGTCAGGTCCCGAGGATGCCCCGGACCTCGTCGCAGTCCGCGGCGATGCCGGCGATCAGGGCCTCGACGGAGGGGTACGTCACCTCGCCGTGGAGGCGGGCCACGAACCGGACGGCCACCCGCTCGCCGTACAGGTCGCCGTCGAAGTCGAGGACGTGGGCCTCCAGCAGGGAGGCGTGGGCCTGCTCGTAGAACGTGGGCCGCCGGCCCAGGTTGATGGCGGTGGGCAGGACGGTGCCGTCGGCCCGGACCAGCCACCCGGCGTAGATGCCGTCGGCGGGCAGCAGGATGTCGCCGGGCACGGCCACGTTGGCGGTGGGGAAGCCCAGCTCCCGCCCCCGCCGGTCCCCCGGCGAGACCAGGCCCCGCACCTCGTGGGGCCGGCCCAGGAGGGCGATGGCCCGGTCGATGGCCCCGGCCACCAGGGCGGCCCGGATGGCGGTGGAGGAGACCTTCTCCTCGGGGGCGTCGCCCCCCGCCGCCGCGGTGGCGTCGGCCCAGATGGCGGCGGCCTCGGCCCCCACGTCGGAGGCCGAGCGCAGGCCCAGGCCCTCGACGGTGAAGCCGGCCTCGGCCCCGGCCCGGCGCAGCAGGTCCACGGTGCCCCGGCGACCGTGCCCGAAGTGGAAGTCCTCCCCCACCACCACGGTGCGGGCGGCCAGGCAGCCCACGATCACCTCGCGGACGAAGTCCTCGGCGCTCTCGGCCGCCCGCTCCTGGTCGAAGCGGACCACCAGAGCCACGTCGACCCCGGTGGAGGCCAGCAGCTCCAGCTTCTGGTCCAGGTCGGTCAGCAGCCGGGGGGCCGATTCGGGCCGCACCACCATGGCCGGGTGGCGGTCGAAGGTGACCACCGCGCTGCGCACGCCCAGCTCCTCGGCCCGGCGCCGCACCTCGGCGATGACGGCCCGGTGGCCCAGGTGAACGCCGTCGTAGGCGCCGATGGTGACGGCCGCCCCGACCTCGGGCGCCGGGCACGGGCCGTCGGCCCGGAGGATCTCCACGGCCGGCGACGCTACCCCGGGCACCGGCCGGGTCCCCACCCCGCGCCGACCGCCTCGGGCCCCGCCGATGGGGGGCGGTAGCATCGGGCCCGCCGACGCGGGAGCCGGCGACGACGAGGGGGCGACGTGCGACGCATGGCAGCGGTGGCCGGGCTGGTCCTGGCCCTGGTCGGCTGGGGGCCCACCGGCGCGGCCGGTGCCCAGGCCCCGGCTCCGACCCCCCGGGACACGTGCCCGCCACCGGCCTACGGCGCCGATGCCGTGGTCCACCTGGCCTACGCCACCGTGCTGGGTCGCTGCCCCGACCCGCCGGGACGAGCCGCATGGGTGGCCCTCCTGGCCCGGGGCACCGGGCCGGGCACCCTGGTCCGCCGCATGGCCGCCACCGACGAGGCCGTCGGCCTGGTGGTCGACGACGCCTACCGCACCGTCCTGGGCCGGGCCGCCGACCCCGAGGGCCGCCGGTTCTGGACCGCCCGCCTGCAGGCCCGGGCCCGCCACGACCTGCTGCTGGCCGAGCTGGCCGCCTCCGACGAGCTCTGGGTCGCGGCCGGCGCCACCCCGGCCGGCTTCGTCGACGGGGTGTACGAGGCCGTCCTGCACCGGCCCGCCGACCCCGGGGGCCGGTCCTACTGGATGGCCCGCCTGGCCGGTGGCGCACCACGTTGGGCCGTCACCCGCGCCCTGGCCCGGCTGCCCGAGCCGGCCCGGACCGTGGTGGCCGCGGCCTACCGGCACCTGCTCGACCGCCCGGTGGCCCCCGCCGAGCTGCGGGTCGAGGGGCCGCGCCTGCAGCGCGACGGCGACCTGGCCGGGCTGTGGGCCCGGCTGGCGGGCACCGGTGAGCTCTACGCCCGGGCCCAGGGCCTGGTCCCCCCGCCCCGCCCCGGGCGCTACGTGGCTTTGGGCGACTCCTACGTGGCCGGCGAGGGCGTGGCCCCCTTCCACGCCGGGATCGGCCCGCCCCCCGGGCCCGGGGCCCCGCCCGGCTCGGCCCGGCCCGACGGCTGCGGCCGGTCCTTCGCCTCGTACCCCGAGGTGGCCCGGGCCACCAGCGCGGCCGTGCCCGGGTCGCTCGACCTGGTGGCCTGCGGGGGCGCCACCGTCTGGTCCATGTACCCGGCGGTGCCCCCGGACGGTGGGGACGGAGAGACGGGCCAGCTCGGGGCGCTGGCCTCCGGGCCGCCGCCCGACTTGGTCACCCTGACCGTCGGCGGCAACGACATCGGGTTCGTGTCCCTGATCTCGGCCTGCCTGGACGTCCGGGTGGCGGGCGTCCAGGTCAACCTCGAGTACGGCGCCGCCAACTGCGAGGGGGCCATCGACGAGGCCATGGCCACCGTCGAGGCGCTGGCCCGGGAGGCGGGTGGCGCCCCGGGCCCGGGCGACGAGGACGACGGCGAGTCGCCCTGCGGGGGCGGCCCCTGCACCCTGCCCCGGCTGGTGAGCGACGTCCGGGCCGCCGCCCGGGGGGCCACGGTGGCCGTGGTCGGCTACCCGCAGCTGCTCCCGGCCACCGGCCGCGACTGCTCCGGGCCCCTGCGCTTCGCGGACGGGAGCGACGCCTTCGGCGGCCGGTGGCGCTTCGCCCCCGCTTCCGTGGGCCGGTCCCGAGCCCTGGTGACGGCCCTGAACCGGGCCCTCCAGGACGCAGCCGAGGGGGCGGGGGCCCTCTACGTCGACCCCACCGGCCGGGTGGCCGGGCACTCGGTGTGTGACACCGACCCGTACGTCAACGGCCTGCACATCACCTCCGGCCTGGACGTGGCCTCCATGTCCTTCCACCCCAACGCGGCCGGCCACCGGGCCCTGGCCGCGGCCCTGGCCGACGCGCTCGACGGCTGAGGCGGCGGCTCAGGGCAGCACCACGGCCGCCGGGGGCCGCAGGTCGCCGGCCGGGAGGTCGGGGGCGGGGCGCGGGGCCCCGGCCACCAGGGCCACCGGCACCACCCCGGCCCACACCGGCCAGCCCAGGTCGCCCTCGTCGTCGATGGGCCCGCCGGTGCGGGCCTTGACCGCAGCGTCGGCCAGCGGCACCTCCACCAGGGCGGTCTGGCGGGTCTCGGCCCGGTCGGGGGCCCGCACCAGGGCGGAGCGGCCCGGCGCCACCTGGTCGACCAGGCGGGCGAAGCCGGCGGCCAGGGCCTCGGGGTCGGTGATGCGGGTGGCCCGGCCCCGCACCACCACGCTGCGGTAGTTGACCGAGTGGTGGAAGGCCGAGCGGGCCAGGACCAGCCCGTCGACGTGGGTCACGGCCACGCTGACCGGCAGGCCGGCGTCCAGGCCCCGCAGGAGCCGTGAGGCCACCGACCCGTGGAGCAGGAGGCGGTCGCCGTCCCGGGCGTAGACCATGGGGACCACCACCGGCTCCCCGTCGACGGCCAGGCCCACGTGGGCGATCCACCCCGCGTCGAGCACGGCGTGCACCGCGGCCTCGTCGTAGCGGGCCCGCCCCGGGGCGCGCCGGACGGTGCTGGCCGCGCTGGGCGGCGGGGGGGCGGGCTCGGGCGGCGGGGGCAACGGCGAGGTCACCCCGGCATGGTGGCAGGACCCCACCGCCTCGGCCCTCCTCTTTCCGGGGGGCGGCCGGTCTGGTCGGTGGGCCGGCTCAGGCCGGGATGACCAGCTCGGGCTTCACCGTGTCGTCGCGGTGGGCGACGTACACGGCGACCAGGGCCCCGGCCGGGTCGAGCACGGCCCACGGCCCGTCGCCCTCGGCCGGCAGGCCCACGGTGGGGCGGTCGAGGACCTTGCCGTGGCCCACGGCCACGGCCACGTGGCCCTCCACGGTGACGGCCGGCAGGTGGGCCACGGCCGCGGCCGGGGGGCGGAGGTGGCCCGGTTCCAGGTCGTCGAGGGCCACGGCCGCGTCCAGGGTGAAGGTCCCCACCGCGGTGCGCCGGAGGGCCCGGAGGTGGGCCCCGCCCCCCAGGGCCCGGCCCAGGTCGGCGGCCAGGGTCCGGACGTAGGTGCCCGAGGAGCACTCGACGGTGGCCCGCAGCACCCCCGGCTCGCCCGGCACCTCGTCCAGGGCGAAGGCGTGGACGGTGACCGGGCGGGCCTCGCGCTCCACCTCGATGCCCTGCCGGGCCAGTTCGTGGAGGCGCCGGCCGTCGACCTTGAGGGCCGAGACCATGGGCGGGACCTGGAGGATGGGGCCGGTGAGCTGCCCGGCCGCCACCCGGCGGGCGTCGTCCACGGTGACGCCGCCCATGTCGTGGCGGGCCGTCACCTCGCCGGCGGCGTCCAGGGTGGTGGTCTCGACACCGAGGACGATCTCGGCCTCGTAGGCCTTGCCCAGGGGCAGCAGGTAGCGCAGGAGCCGGGTGGCCTTGCCCACCCCCAGGACCAGGACGCCGGTGGCGTCGGGGTCGAGGGTGCCGGAGTGGCCGACCTTGCGGGTGCCCAGCAGCCGGCGGGCCCGGGCCACGGCGTCGTGGCTGGTCCAGCCGGCGGGCTTGTCCACCACGGCCACGCCGTCCGGCCCCGGGGGCAGCCCCCCGCTCATGCGGGGTCGGAGCCGGCCGCCTCGCCCGGGTCGTGGGACCGCAGGCCGCGGAGCACGGCGTCGATCCGCTCGGCCGAGCGGATCACCGGGTCGGCGGCGAAGGTCAGCTTCGGGGTCTGCTTCAGGCGGGTCTCCCGGTTGATGGCGGCCTGGAGCCGGGGGCGCAGCTCTTCGAAGGCCTCCAGCACCTCGGGGTCGGCCTCGGCCCCGGCCAGCACGTCGAAGTGGACCACGGCGGAGCCGATGTCGGCCTCGCAGGCCACGTTGGTGACGGTCACGTCGACCAGCCGGTCGTCGTCGATCCGCTCCAGGGCCTCGGCCAGCACCTCACGCAGCAGCTCGTTGACCCGGGCCATGCGCGGGTAGTTCCGCTTGGGGTTGGTCCGCTTGGCCATGTCAGTCCTCCTCCATCCACTGCCGGTCGGCCCGCAGCACCTCGATGCCCGGGCGGGACCACACGAACCGTTCCACCTCGTCCAGCACCGTGGCCGCCTGGGCCGTGCTGGAGCTCACCACCGCGAAGCCCAGGGTGCTGCGCTGCCACGTGTCCTGGTGGTCGACCTCGGCCACCGAGATCCGGAACCGGTGCCGCACCCCGTCCAGGATGGGGCGCAGCTCGGCCCGCTTGGCCTTGAGCGACCCCGCCGTCGGTACGTGCAGCTCGACCCGGAGCGCCCCGACGACCATGGTCCCGACCCTAGGCCCGCCCGGGGCCCGGCGTCGGTCTAGGTCCTGGGGATCTCCCGCTCCTCGAACGTCTCGATGACGTCGCCCTGCTTGAGGTCCTGGAAGTCCGACAGGCCGATGCCGCACTCGTAGCCGGCGGCCACCTCGCGGGCGTCGTCCTTGAACCGCTTGAGCGACTGGATGGCGCCCTTCCAGATGATGGTGCCCTCCCGCAGGAAGCGGACCTTGGAGCCCCGGGTGATGGTGCCGTTGGTGACGTAGCAGCCGGCGATGGCCCCGATGCGGGGGACCCGGAAGATCTCCCGGACCTCGGCCTCGCCGGTGACGACCTCCTCGGTCTCGGGCGTCAGCATGCCGACCATCGCGCTCTCGATGTCCTCGATGAGCTTGTAGATGATCTCGTAGCTGCGGATCTCCACGCCCTCCTGGGCCGCCATCTCGCGGGCCAGGCGGTCGGGCCGGACGTTGAAGCCGATGATGGTGGCGTTGGTGGCCAGGGCCAGCTGGATGTCGTCCTTGGTGACGCCGCCCACGCCCCGGCGGGCGAAGGCCAGCTTGACCTCGTCGCGCTCCAGCTTCTTGAGGCTCTCGGTCACCGCCTCCAGCGAGCCGTTCACGTCGGCCTTGACGACGAGGTTGAGGGTGGCGGCCTCGCCGGCCTGGATCTGGCTGAAGATGTCCTCCAGCTTCATGCCCCCGGTGGCCACCGCGGCGGTGCCGGAGATGGAGGCCACCCGCTGGTAGTGCTCGCGCTGGTCGGCCACGGCCCGGGCCGTCTTGTCGTCCGGGGCGACCACGAAGTCGTCGCCGGCGCGGGCCACGTCGGAGAGGCCCAGCACCTCCACGGGGGTGGACGGGCCGGCCTCCTTGATGGGCTTGCCGGTGTCGTCGATCAGGGCTCGGACCCGGCCCCAGGCCGCTCCGGCCACCAGCGGGTCGCCGACCTTGAGGGTGCCCCGCTGGACCAGGAGCGAGGCCACCGGGCCCCGGCCCACGTCCAGGTGGGACTCCAGCACCACCCCCATGGCCCGCCCGTCGGCGGTGGCGGTGAGCTCCTCGACGTCGGCCACCACCAGGAGCTGCTCCAGGAGGTCGTCGATGCCCAGGTTCTGCAGGGCCGAGACCTCGACCATGATGGTGTCGCCGCCCCACGCCTCGGGGACCAGGTCCCGCTCGGCCAGCTGGCTCATGACCCGCTGGGGATCGGCGCTCTCGCGGTCGATCTTGTTGATGGCCACCACGATGGGCACATCGGCGGCCTTGGCGTGGTCCAGCGCCTCCAGGGTCTGGGGCATGACGCCGTCGTCGGCCGCCACCACCAGCACCACCACGTCGGTGGCATCGGCGCCCCGGGCCCGCATGGCGCTGAAGGCCTCGTGGCCCGGCGTGTCGATGAAGGTGATGCGACGCCCGTCCTTGGTGACCTGGTAGGCGCCGATGTGCTGGGTGATGCCGCCGGCCTCGCCGGCCACCACGTTGGCGTTGCGGATCTGGTCGAGCAGCTTGGTCTTGCCGTGGTCGACGTGGCCCATGACGGTGATCACCGGCGGACGCTCGGCCGCGCCGTCCTCGTCGTCCTCGTCGATCAGGGCGGCCACGTTCAGGCGCTTCTGGAGCTCGACCTCCTGCTCCTCGCCGGGGTCGGCCAGGCGCACCTGGGCCCCGACATCGACCGCGAACAGCTCGATCATGTCGTCGGTCAGGGACTGGGTGGCCGTGACCATCTCGCCCTGCTGCATGAGGAACCGGACCACGTCGGCCGGGGTGCGGTTCAGCCGGGGGCCCAGGTCCTGCGGGGTGGAGCCCCGCTCGATGACGATCTCCCCGTCGGGGACGGGGGCCTCGGCCGGGGTGTACTCCGGCATGTCCATGGGCCGCAGCTCTTCGCGGTTGCGGCGACGGCGCCCCTTGCGGCGCGGGGGACGGCGGCCGGCCGGGCCGCCGGGGCGGCCGGGACCGCCACCGCCGGGGCCCCCACCGGGGGGCGGCGGCGCGCCCATGGGCCCACCGGGACGGGCGCCGGGGGCGCGGCTGGGCCCGCCGCTGGGGCGGGCACCGGGGCGAGCGGGGCCGCCGGCGCGGGTCGGGGACGGGCCCCGGCCCCCGAGGCCGGGCGGCGGCGGGATGGGCCGGCCGGACATGCCCCGGGGCGGGCCCGGGGGCGGCGGGATGGGCTTGCCGGACTCGCCCCGGGGCGCCATGCCGGGCGAGGGGCGCGGCGGGGTGGGGGGACGGCGAGCACCGGCGGGCGGCGCGCTGCCGGGGCCGGCGGGGCCACCGGCCGGACCGGCGGGGCCACCGACCGGGCCACCGGGACCGGCGGTAGCGGCCGGCCGGGCCGGGCCGGGCGGCGGGGCGGGGGCGCGCCGGGCCGCGGGGGCCTCGGGCGCCGGGGCGGGGCGGGGCGGGCGTCCCGAACCACTGGAGGTCACCACCCGCCGCGGATCGGGCGGGGTGGCCGGGGCCGGAGGGGCGGCCTCGGGCGCCGGGGCCGGCGGAGCGGCCGCGGCCGGAGCCTCGGGGGCGGGGGCCGGAGCCGCGGGGGGCGCCGGGGCCGGGGCCTCAGCCGCCGGCGCGGCCGGAGCCTCGGGCGCCGGCATCTCGGCCGGGGGAGCCGGCGGGGGCGCAGCGGGCGCGGGGGCAGCGGGCGCGGCCGGGGCATCGGCCGTCCCTTCGGACGCCGGCGCGGCCTCGGCCGGCGCAGCCTGGGCCGGCGGCGCCTTCTTGGGCTCCTTGGGCTCCTCGGGCTGCTCGTCGCGCACGAGGCCCTCGCGACGGGCCTTGCGACGCACCCTGTCGGCCTGCGCCTCCTCCACACCGGAGGAATGGGTCTTGACGCCGATACCGAGATCCACGCAGAGGTCGAGGGCTTCCTTGTTGGTGAGGCCCATTTCCTTCGCGAGCTCGTGGACGCGGATCTTTCCTGCCAAGGTCGGTTGCCTAGCCCTTCGGGGTCATCAGCCGTGCGCGTGCACGGGCCTTCCATCCTCGCGCACCCAGGCCACGGGCAGCGAAGTGGTCGCCGGCCGGGACGCTCGTGTCTGAGCGCACGCCGCTCACCCCCCCCGGGGGGGGATGGGTGCGGCCGTCCAGTGTGCCGGGTCAGCGCCCGGCTTCCTCCCCGTCGTCGCCGGCCAGGGCGGCGGTGAGGGTGTCGACCGCCTCCGGCTCCACCGGGCCCCGCAGGGCCCGGGGCCAGGCCCGCCGCTTGCCGGCCAGGGCCGCGCAGGCCGGGTCGGGGCAGATCCAGGCCCCCCGGCCCGGCCGGGAGCGGCCCACGGCCAGGTCGCCCTCGGCGGTGCGCACCACCCGCACCAGCGCGTCGGGGTGGGCCCGGCGCCGGCACCCCACGCAGGTGCGCCGGGGCCCGGGTAGGGCCCCCTCGGCGGCGGGCACCGGCCTAGCCCTCCTCGTCGCTGGCGGCCTCCGCGCCGCTGGCCGCCACCGGCTCGGCGTCGCCCTCGGCCCCGGCGCCGTCACGCGGTGCCACCGGCTCGTCGGCGGCGGCCGGGGGGGCGATCTCGGCCTCGGCCGCATCCACGTCGTCGGCGGCCGCCGCCTCGTCGGTCACCGCGCTCTCGTCGAGCACGGCGCTGGCGTCGGCCGCGGCCGACTCGTCGACCACCGGCCCGGCCGCCTCCCCCTTCGGCGGGGCATCACCCTCGCCGGCCGCCGCCGCGGCCTCGTTCTGGACGGTGGCCTCGGCCCACGCCTCGGCCGAGAGGGCGGCGCTGCCGTCGGCCGGCTGCCACACCTGCTCGCCGGAGGCGGGGTCGGTGACCCACTCGCCCTCGGCCCAGTCCTGGGCCGCGTAGGCCTCGTCCTCGGCCAGCTGGGTCTCGCTCTTGATGTCGACCCGCCAACCCGAGAGGCGGGCGGCCAGGCGGGCGTTCTGGCCCTCCTTGCCGATGGCCAGGGAGAGCTGGAAATCGGGCACGATCACGGTGGCGGTGCCGGTGTCGTAGTCGAGCCGGACCTCCTTGACCTTGGCCGGGGCCAGGGCCTTGGCCACCAGGTCCTGGGGCACCTCGGTGAAGGGGACGATGTCGATCTTCTCGCCGTTGAGCTCGTTGACGACCATGCGGACCCGGGCCCCCCGGGCGCCGACGCAGGCCCCGACGGGGTCGACGTTGCCGTCGTTGGACCACACCGCGATCTTGGTGCGGTGCCCGGGCTCGCGGGCGCAGGCCTTGATCTCGACGATGCCCTCGGCGATCTCGGGCACCTCCATCTCGAACAGGCGCTTGATGAGACCCGGGTGGGTGCGGCTGACCACGATCTGGGGACCCTTGGCCGTCTTGCGCACCTCGACGATGTAGGCCTTCAGGCGGCTGTTGGCCTGGGGCCGCTCGTGGGGCACCTGCTCGGCCTGGGGCAGCAGGGCCTCGACGCCCCGGTTCAGCTCCAGCAGCGTGTAGCGGGAGTCGCCCTGCTGGATGATGCCGGTGACGATGTCGCCCTCGCGCCCGGAGTACTCCTCGTACTTCATCTCCCGGTCGACCTCGCGGAGGCGCTGGTTCATGACCTGGCGGGCGGTCTGAGCCGCGATGCGGCCGAAGTCGGGCGGGGTGACGTCGCTGACGTCGCCGAAGGGCTCGCCGTCCTCGTCCAGGTCCTGCGACCAGACCCGGATGTCGAAGGTGTCGGGGTCGATGGTCACCCAGGCGTAGTCCTTGGCCCCGGGCATGCGGCTGTAGGCCGACTCCATGGCGTCGGCCAGGGCCCCCATCAGGGTCTCCGAGGAGATGCCCCGGTCGGCGGCCAGGGCCTGGAGGGCTTCCATCATGTCCAGCTTGCGGCTCATGGCTTCGTCGCCTTCTTCCTCGCGGATGGGGGGGTCGGGGGCTTGGGGCCGCCCGGTCGGGGGGCCGGGCCCCACTCGAACACGGTGCGGGCCCGCTCGATCTGGTCGTGGCGGATGGTGTGGGTGGGGGCGTCGTCGCCCTCGCCGACCCGGACGGTGACCCCGTCGTCGTCGGCGGCCACCAGGGCCCCGCGGAGGCGGCGCCCGGCCTCGGTGCCGGGGGCGGTGCGCAGGGAGACCTGCTCGCCCACCGCCCGGCGGAAGTGGGCCGGGGTCCGCAGCCGGCGCTCCAGCCCGGGGCTGGAGACCTCCAGGGTGTAGCGGCCGGGGACCGGGTCCTCGTCGTCGAGGAGGCGGGACAGGCGGCGGGTGAGCGTGGAGATGACGTCCAGGTCGAGGCCGCCGTCGCGGTCGACGGTGACGCGCAGCACCCCGGCGTCCATCTCGACGTCGACCAGCTCCACGCCCTCGGCGGCGCACACCGGCTCGGCCAGCGCCTGCACGCGCTCGGTCGTCGTCATCTCGGGTGTACCTCCTCGTCGCTCGCCTCGGGGACCTGTGGGCCCTCAGTAGAAAGGCGTGGGCCGGAGCCCACGCCTGTCAGCGTCCCACCCCGGAGGGTGAGGCCCGCCAGCATAGCGGCGCGGGCTCCGGGCGGCCGGGCCGATGACCGAACCGGCGGGGACCACTCACGGCTGTTGGACACCTCGGCCGATCCGTGTGATGTTGCCCGCATGGCGGACAACTCAAGAACCTGGCGGCGCGTCGCGGCCGTCCTCATCTCCTGTGCCCTGGTGGGGAGCGTGGCGGCCTGCGACGGCTTCCCGCTGGCGCCCACCGCGGTGGGCGGCAGCACGGTCACCTTGGAAGGCTGGGGGGTGGCCAAGGCCAGCACCATGGAGCACTTCTTCCAGTACTCGACCAGCGCCTCGTTCCCGGCCGGCTCGACCACCTCGACCGCCGTGCAGACCTCCTCGGGCCTCACCGTCGGCACCGGCGCCCCCTTCGATCAGGCCGTGACCGGCCTGACCGCCAACACCCGCTACTACTACCGCCCCTGCGGGAGGCCCCAGGGCTCCACCGTGGTCGACTGCGCCGGCACGGCCTCGTTCATCACCTCGACCCGGACCAACCCGGCCCGGGGCCCGTGGGACACGGTGCTCGGCCTGGGCGACGCCAAGGTCGTCCTGGTCGACGGCACCTTCTACGCCTCGGGCGACGCCCTGGCGGGCGAGTGCAACTTCTTCCAGTCGGCCAACGGCCAGAACTGGACGCGCATCGACGACAAGCCCTGCAGCAAGGCTGCGGGGGGTCACTCCGTGGCCCAGTCCTACCCGACCAACGATGACCACCTGCCCAACCATGACGACAACCAGGACGTCACCGGGTGGGGCGTCGAGGTCACCAAGATCGGCACCCGGTGGGTGGTCGCCACCGCCGGCCAGCACGTCCAGGGAGCCGGCCACCACCGGGGCGCCATCTTCATCGGCACCGCCCCGAGCCCCACCGGCCCGTGGACCTGGGGCACCGGCCCGACCGTGGACTCCCCCAACTACACCTACATCGACCCCTCCCTGTTCGAGGACCCGAAGACCGGCAAGGTGTGGCTCACCTGGACCCGCCACCACGACACCTTCACGCCCTGGGACCCGAACGACAGCGGCAACGACAACCAGCTGATGGCCCAGGAGCTGGACGCCGCCTCGCTGCGCCGGGTGGCCGACAACTCGACGGCCACCGTCCTCCTCGACTCGGCCTGGAACCCCCAGAACTCCTGGGAGAACCTCGACGCCGACAAGAACATCATCGAGGGCCAGGGCCTCTTCTACTACGACGGCCGGTACTTCCTGCACTACGCCACCGGGTGGGTGAACCACGTCACCGGGCCCAGCTACGAGTACCAGATGAACATCACCTCCCGGGACTCGTTCCCCGGAGCCTTCGCCAAGGCGCCCGCCCCCATGATGGCGGGCACCAGCGGCGGCAGCTGGGTCAACCCCGGCCACGGCTCGGTGTTCGTGGATGGCGGGGGGACGGTGTGGGCCGCGGTCTCGCCGTGGGCCGACGAAGAACTTCCCTGCCCCACCGGGCAGCTCTGCGGCCGGAAGCTCTTCTTCCAGCGCCTGGACTACAACCGCAACGCCAAGACCTTCAGCGTGGCCCCGAGCGGCCGGGTGACGGTGGCCGCCATGGGCGTCGCGGTGCCCACGGACTCTCCCCTGGGGGCTGGCATAGGCCCGTTCACCTCGGGCAGCGCCTACGACAACGCCCGCGACTTCGTGGCCCAGCAGTACGAGGACGTCCTGCGCCGCACGCCGTCGACCGCTTCCCGCAACAAGTGGGCGGCCGACATCATCAGCGGCCAGCTCGACGGCGACGGCCTGATCCGCACGTTCCTCAACACCGAGGAGTTCCAGGACCGGGGGCCCGAGGTGCTCCGGGCCTACCGGGCCCTGCTGGGCCGGGCCGCCGACCTGCCGGGCTACGACTACTGGTACGGCCGCCTGGCCTCGGGCACCAGCCTGGAGACCATGGCCAGCAGCTTCTCCAACTCCAGCGAGTTCCACGGCCTCTACGACGGGCTGACCAACGGGCAGTTCGTGGACGCCATCTACCAGAACATCCTGGGCCGGGCCCCCGACACCGCGGGCCGGAACTTCTGGATCTCGGAGCTGAACGGCGGTCGGTCGCGGGGGTCGGTGGCCCTGGCCGTCTCCCGGTCATCGGAGTACGTGCACGACACCGAGGTGGCCGTCACCATCGACGCGCTCTACCTGTCGCTGCTGGCCCGCACCCCGACCTCCACCGAGCGGACGGCCGCCACCACGGCCCTCACCTCCGGCACGCCCCGCACCGACCTGGTGCGCGACCTCCGCACCTCTACGGAGTACGCCAACCGGGTCTGACCTGGCCCGGCGGCCGCCGTCGCCCGCTCAGTAGGAGCGGGCGACGGTGGCCACGCTGTCGGGGTCGTCGTCGGTGGCGGCCACGTCGCCGTCGGGCGCCTGGAGGCAGCGCACGGTGATGCCCTCGGCCTTCAGGGCGGTGAGGGCGTCGGGGTCGACCAGGCCCCAGCGCAGGCGGGCGAAGCCGGTGCCGGCCGCCTCCACCGCCTCGGGGACCGAGGCCACGTCCACGGTGCGGTCATCGCGGCGGGCCCGGGCCACGGCCAGCATGTCGGCCTGGATCCGCTCCAGCAGGTCGGTGACGTGGTCGGTGAGGCCGGACAGGCCGACCGTGGCCTTCTCCCCCACGTCCCGGCGGACCACGGTGGCCTCCTCGTTCTCCAGGTCCCGGGGACCGAGCTCGATGCGCACCGGCACGCCCTTGAGCTCCCAGGCCGTGGCCCGCCGCCCGAAGCCCACCTCGGTGCGGTCGTCCACGGTGACCCGGGCCCCGGCCGTGCGCAGGGCCTCGGCGACGAGGCGGGCCCGCTCCCCCACCCCGTCGCCGTCGCGGACGACGAGGACCACCACCTGGGTGGGGGCGATGCGGGGGGGCAGGCGGAGCCCAGCGTCGTCGCCGTGGCCCATGATGAGGCCCCCCATCATCCGGGTCGACACGCCCCACGACGTGGTCCAGGCGTGCTGCTGGGTGGCCTCGGCGTCCTGGAAGACGATGTCGAAGGCCCGGGCGAAGTTCTGGCCCAGCTCGTGGCTGGTGCCCATCTGCAGGGCCTTGCCGTCGCCCATCATGGCCTCGGTGGTCATGGTGTTGGTGGCCCCCGGGAAGCGCTCGTCGGGCGTCTTGCGCCCCACCAGCACCGGGATGGCCAACACGTTCACCATGAAGTCCTCGTACACGTCGCGCAGGATGCGGTGGGCGTAGGCCCGGGCGTCGGCCTCGTCGACGTGGGCGGTGTGGCCCTCCTGCCACAGGAACTCGGTGGAGCGCAGGAACAGCCGGGGCCGCAGCTCCCAGCGCACCACGTTGGCCCACTGGTTCAGCAGCATGGGCAGGTCCCGGTAGGAGTTGACCCAGCGGGCCATGTACTCCCCGATCACCGTCTCCGAGGTGGGCCGCACCACCAGGGGCTCCTCCAGCTCCTTGCCCCCGCCGTGGGTCACCACGGCCAGCTCGGGGGCGAAGCCCTCGACGTGCTCCGCCTCGCGGGTCAGGTAGCTCTGGGGGATGAACAGGGGGAACGAGGCGTTCTCGGCCCCGGCCGCCTTGATGCGGGCGTCGACCTCGGCCACCATCCGCTCCCAGATGGCGAAGCCGTAGGGCCGGATGATCTGCGTGCCCCGGGCCGGCCCGTTGTCGGCCAGCTCGGCCTTGGCCACCACGTCCTGGTACCAGCGGGGGAAGTCGTCGGCCTGGGGGGTGAGGACGGGGGCCTTTGCCATGGCCGCCGATGGTAGGGCCCGGTCCCGCCCGCCCCTGCCCGGGTGGCGCCGCCGGGACCCCCGGGGGCCGTCGGACAGAGCCGATCAGGGGTACACGTGTTCGCTGGGGCGCAGTAGGCTGGGCCCCGTGGACGCCCCCGGCCTGCCGTTCCAACCGTCGCTCCTGGCCGACGGGCCGCTGGGCCCGGAGGTCGACTTCTCCTCGGCCCGGCGGGTCGAGCTGGGCCGGGGGGCGTGGGTCGACCTGGTGCCGGGGTGGCTGTCGGGGGCCGACACGCTGTTCACCTCGCTGCTGCGCTCGGTGTCCTGGCAGCAGCGCCAGGTCCCCATGTACGGGCGCATGGTCACCGAGCCCCGCCTCCACGCCTGGTGGGGTGACGAGGACGGCCCCCCGGCCGAGCGCCTGGCCCGGGCCCCCGAGGCCCTGCGCGGCCTGGTCGCCCCCCTCGACACGCGCTACCACCGGGGCTTCGACGCCATCGGCCTCAACCTGTACCGGACCGGGCGCGACTCGGTGGCCTGGCACGGCGACCGCTACGAGCGCACCCGGGCCGTCACCACCGTGGCCGTGCTGTCCCTGGGCTCGCCCCGCCGCTTCCTGCTCCGCCCGGCCGGAGGGGGGCGCAGCCGCAGCGTCGAGATGTTCTCCGGCGACCTGCTGGTCATGGGGGGCACCTGCCAGCGGACCTGGCAGCACTGCGTCCCCAAGGTGGCCCGGGCCGGGCCCCGCATGAGCGCCACCTTCCGGCGCCGGGTGCGCCCGTCCGGGTGATGCCCGGCAGCGGCGGTGCCGGTCGGCCACACTCGGGCGGTGGCCGCCCCCGACCCCACCCTCCCCTCCGCCGACGACCGCGCCCTCCGCGACGCCCGCCGAGCCCGCTACCGGGAGGCGGCCTACGACGCCGAGCGCCAGACCGGCGACCGGGAGCGGACCGACGACCAGACCCGCCGCAACGTCGTGGCCCGGGTGGCCATCATCGTGGCCGGCTCCATCGTCACCCTCGGCGGCCTGGGCATGCTGGTCCTGCCGGGGCCCGGCATCGTGGTGGTCGTCGCCGGCCTGGGCATCCTGGCCACCGAGGTGAGCTGGGCCGAGCGGCTGCTGGCCTACGCCAAGCGGAAGGCCCGCCTCGACCAGGTCACGGCCCAGCGGCCCTGGATCAAGCCGGTGTCGATCGCCGTCACCGCCCTGGCCGTGGCCGTGTCGGTCCTCTACGCCGTCCGCTGGCGCTGAGCCCGCCCCGGCTGGCGGCGACCCCTCAGCAGAGGCCGAGGCGGCGACCCAGGTCGCTCTGGAGGGCGCCGGCCGGGTCGACCCGGCGGCGCACCGCCCGCCACTCCTCCAGCCGGGGGTACATGACCGGCAGCAGCTCGGGCCGCATGCGGGAGTCCTTGGCCAGGTAGAGGCGGCCCCCGTCGGCCGCCACCCGCTGGTCGAGCCGCTCCAGGAAGGCGCCGAGGCCCTCGATGCCGGCCGGGATGTCGACGGCCAGGGTCCACCCGGCGATGGGGAAGGACAGGGGGCCCGGGGTCCCGGGACCGAACCGCTTGAGCACGCCGATCACCGACGGCACCCGGCTGGCGTGGAACTGCTCGGCCACCCAGCGCAGCGTGCCCTCGGCCGCGAAGGGCAGGGCCACCTGCCACTGCACCACGCCCCGGGGCCCGAAGACCCGGTTCCAGTCCTCGGCGCCGTCGAGGGGGTGGAAGAAGCGGCTGACGGTCTGCACCTCGCCCACCCGGCGGCGGGGGGCCCGGCGGAACCACGCCTCGTTCAGGGCCTGGATGCGCCACCGGTTCATGATCCCCGGCGGCAGGGCCGGGGGGACGGCCACCAGGGCCTGGGGGTCGAAGGCCAGGGGGTCCCGCCGCAGCCGGGACGGCAGCTCGTCGACCCGGGCGAAGCGGCCCCGGGTGACGACCGAGCGGCCCACCCGGCCCCGGGCCGGGAGCAGGTCGACCCAGGCCACGGTGTACTCGTAGTCGTCGTCGCCGTCGGCCAGGAGGGCCATGCAGGCGTCCAGGTCGTCGACGCGGTCGGTGTCGACCAGGGCCCGGCTGGTGCCGATGGGCGTGAGCTGCACGGTGGCGTCGAGGATGACGCCGGTCAGCCCCATGCCCCCAGCGGTGGCCCAGAACAGGTCGGGGTCGGCGTCGGGGGTGACCGTGACCGTGCCCTGCGCCGGGGTGGCCAGGGTGATCTCGGTGACGTGCCGGCACCACGACCCGGCCCGGTGGTGGTTCTTGCCGTGGATGTCCGAGGCGATGGCCCCGCCCACGGTGACGTGGCGCGTGCCCGGCGTGACGGGCACGAACCAGCCCCGGGGCACGAAGGCCCGCATCAGGGTGTCGAGGCTGGCCCCGGCGGACACCCGGAGGAGGCCGCTGCGCTCGTCGAAGGCCAGCACGTCGCCCAGGTAGGTGGCGTCCAGCACCACGCCGCCGGCGTTCTGGGCGGCGTCGCCGTAGCTGCGGCCCAGGCCCCGGGCCACCACGCCCCGGGCCGGGGGGTGGGCGACCGCGGTGGTCGCCTCCTCCCGGGTCACGGGGCGGGCCACGGCGGCGGCGGTGGGGGCGGTGCGGCCCCAGCCGGTCAGCTCCCGGCGCCCGGTGCCGGCCGGGACCGGCGCGGCCTCCCCCTGGTCCAGGCCGGTCACGCGGCCAGCACCCCGACCCCGAAGAGCAGGGCCCACACGCCCCCGGCCACCAGCAGCATGCGGTCGCGCAGCACCAGCTCCTCGGGGGCGCCCCCCTCCCCGGCGTCGAGGAGCTGGGCGTAGCGCAGGATGGCGGCGGTGAAGGGCACGATCGACATCTGGTACCACGGCACGGTCATGTCGGTCAGCTCGGCCCGCTCGAAGGCCCACAGGCAGTAGGCCACCAGGACCACGCCCGAGCTGACCGACCGCAGGTGGGCCAGGAAGCCGGGGGTGTAGCCGTCCAGCACCTTGCGGTGGGAGCCGGCGTCGTCGCCCAGGCTCACCACCTCGGCGTTGCGCTTGCCCACCGCCATCAGGAGCGACCCGAACGAGGTGACGATGAAGAACCAGTCGGAGATGGGCACATCGGCGGCCACCGCGCCGGCCACCGCCCGCAGGACGAAGCCCGAGGCCAGGGCCACGACGTCCACCACCACCAGGTGCTTGAACACCTTGGAGTACGACGTGGTCAGGGCCACATAGGCCACCACCACCAGGGCCAGGGGCCACCGGACGGCCAGCCCCACCCCCACGCCGGCCACGGCCAAGATCCCGGCGGCGGCCAGGGCCACCGGCGCCGGCAGCTGGCCGGCGGCGATGGGGCGGTGACGCTTGGTGGCGTGGCGCCGGTCGGCCTCCACGTCGCCGACGTCGTTGAGCAGGTAGGTGGCGCTGGCGGCCAGGCAGAAGGCCACGAAGGCGGCCGCGGTGGCCAGGGCGTCGTCGGCCGAGCCCAGCACCCCGGCCGCTCCGGGGGCCGCCACCACCAGCAGGTTCTTGACCCACTGCTTGGGCCGGCAGGCCACCAGGAGGGCGACCGGGAGGCTGCGGTGGCGGACCGGGACGGCGGGGCCCGCCACCCCGCCTCGGGTCACCGCGCCGCCAGCCGTCGCCACACCGGGCGGGGCAGCAGGCGCAGCACCCCGAAGACGGCCCGCAGGACGGCGGGCGACCACACCGTCTCCCGCCCCTTGCGCAGGCCGGCCACGATGTCGGCGGCCACCGCCTCGGGGGTGGTGGAGAAGGGGGCGGGGTCCATGCCCTCGGTCATGCGGGTGGTCACGAAGCCGGGCCGCACCACCATCACCCGGGCCCCCGAGCCGTGCAGGGAGTCGCCCAGCCCCTGGGCGAAGGCGTCCACGCCGGCCTTGGTCGAGCCGTAGACGTAGTTGTCGCTCCGGCCCCGCACCCCGGCCACCGAGGACAGCGCCACCAGGGTGCCGTGGCCCTGGGCCCGCAGGCGGTCGGCCACCACCAGCCCGGCCGACACCGCCCCGGTGTAGTTCACGCCCGCGGCCTGGACGGCGGCGCCGGGGTCCCGGTCGAAGGTGTCCTGGTCGCCCAGGACCCCGAAGGCCAGCAGCACGACGTCGACGTCGCCGCCGTCGAACACGGCCCCGATGGCCTTCTCGTGGGTGTCGGGGGCGGCGGCGTCGAAGGTCACCACCTCGACCTCGGCCCCGGTGGCGGCGATGTCCTCGGCCGCCTCGTCCAGGCGGGGCGAGGGGCGCCCGGCCAGCACCACCCGCCGGCACCGGTCGCCGACCAGGAGGTGGACCGTGGCCCGGGCGATGTCGGACGCCCCGCCCAGGACCAGGACGGACTGGACCCCCCCGGTGCTGTCACGCATGGGGGCCGGAGGTGGGACGGGGGTGCACGGGCCCGACGATAGTTGTCCGCCCCCCGGCGCCACGAGAGTCACAGCACCCGACGGCGATCTCGCCGCCCCGGATCCCGCCGTCAGCCGTCGATGTGCTTCTTGATGAGCTCGACCCGCTGCTCGCTGGCGTTGACGTCGTCGCCCTGCTCCCGCAGCAGGCGGGCCCGGTCCCGCTCGGCCTCGCGGGTCGCCACCGTGGTGTCGGCCCGCTCCAGGGCGGCCTCCACCCCGTGCTCGGTGATGAACTCGGCCCAGTCGACCAGGGCCTCCACCATGTCGGCCTCGGGCACCACGGCCACGTTGCGGCCCTTGACGAACAGGTGGCCCCGCTTGTTGCCGGCGGCGATGCCGATGTCGGCGTCCCGGGCCTCCCCGGGGCCGTTGACCACGCAGCCCATGACCGCCACCTGCAGGGGGATCTCCTTGTCGGCGAAGGCGTCCTGGGCCCGCCGGGCCACGTCGATGACGTCGATCTCGGCCCGCCCGCAGCTGGGGCAGGCGATGAGGTCCACGTTGGTGCGCTCCCGCAGGCCCAGGATCTCCAGCAGCAGGCGCCCGGCCCGGGCCTCCTCGACGGGGTCGGCGGTGAGCGAGTAGCGGATGGTGTCGCCGATGCCCTCGGCCAGCAGGGCCCCGATGCCGGCGGTGGACTTCACCAGCCCCCCGGGCAGCGGGCCGGCCTCGGTGACGCCCAGGTGCAGGGGGGCGTCGGTCTCCTCCGAGAGCAGGCGGTAGGCGTCGATCATGAGCGGCACGCTGGAGGCCTTGACCGAGATCTTGACGTCGTGGAAGTCGACGTCCTCGAAGTGCGCCATCTCGATCTTGGCCGACTCGACCATGGCCTCGGGGGTGACGGTGCCGCCGTGCTTCTCGTACAGCGCCGGGTCGAGCGAGCCGCCGTTCACCCCGATGCGGATGGGCACCCCCCGGTCGCGGGCCTCCGACGCCACCGCCTTGATGTGCTCGGGCCGGCGGATGTTGCCGGGGTTGAGGCGGAGGCAGGCCACCCCCGCCTCCAGGGCGGCCAGGCCCATGCGGTGGTTGTGGTGGATGTCGGCCACCAGCGGGACCGGCGAGCGGGGCACGATGCGGGCCAGGCCGGCGGCGGCCTCGGCGTCGTTGCAGGTGCAGCGCACGATGTCGGCCCCGGCCGCGGCCAGGGCGTAGATCTGCTGGAGGGTGCCGTCGACGTCGGCCGTCTTGGTGGTGGTCATCGACTGGACCGACACCGGGGCGCCGGCGCCCACGGTCACCGGGCTACTGGGGTGGGCCAGGGTGACGGACCGGGTGGGGCGGCGGTCCGCGGTGCTGCGGACCTCCATCAGTTCACCGTCAAGGGGCTGGCGATGTCGAGGTACAGGGTGGAGGCGAACAGCAGGGCCAGGGCCCCCACCACCGCGTAGGTCATGGGTAGCAACCGGCCCACGTCGGCGAAGTAGCGCTGGGACAGGTGCCGGCGCCGCTCCTGGAACCGCTCGTAGACGGCGATGGCCACGTGGCCCCCGTCGAAGGGCAGCATGGGCAGCAGGTTGAACAGCCCGATGAACACGTTCATGAGGGCGAAGAGCAGGAGGACCCCGGCCACGCCACCGGTGTCGCCCAGGCCCACCCCGAGGCGGAACACGCCCAGCAGGGACAGCAGGCGGTTCTCCTCGGAGCTCTCGGGCTCGTCGGCCGACGACGCCGCCGACGGCCGCACTGGCCGGTCGGGCTCGTCGACCGCCGCCGGCTCGTCCCGGGCGTTGGCCACCTGGCTGCCGAAGTCGGACAGGCGGGACGGGGAGAACACCCGGGCCAGGCCGACCGTCGACTCCCTGGTGATGTTGCCGAACTCCCGGAACGTGGCCGGCACCGCGGCCAGCACGCCCAGGCGCTCCTCGGGCACGGTCTGGCCCACGCCCAGGAAGCCCACCGCGGGGTCGGCCTCGTGGGGGGCCAGGGTGGCCGTGGTCTCGAAGGTGCGGCCGTCGCGCTCGACGGTGAGGGCCACCTCGTCGCCGGGCCGGTCGTACACCACCTCCCGGAGCGACTCGAAGGTGGGGGTGGGCCGGCCGTCGAGGGCCACCACGTCGTCGCCGTCGCGCAGGCCGGCGGCGAAGGCCGGGGTGCCCTGCTCCACGCCCTCCACCCGCCACTGGTCCTCGTCGGGGGTCAGGGTGCCGGCGGGCAGGCCCACGCCGGCCAGGAGGATGAAGATCAGGCCCAGGGCCAGCAGGAAGTGCACCGTGGAGCCGGCCACGGCCACGCCGATGCGGGCCCAGAACGGCTTCTGGCGGTAGGTCAGGGCCTCATCGGCGGGGTCGACCTCCTCGATGTTGTGCATGCCCACGATCTTCACGTAGGCCCCGGCCGGGACCAGCTTGAGCCCGTACTCGGTCTCGCCCCGCTGGATCGACCACACCCGGGGGCCGAAGCCCAGGAAGAACTCGGTGACCTTCATGCCGGCCCGCTTGGCCATCACGAAGTGGCCCAGCTCGTGGAGGGTGATCATCACCACGATGCCCAGCACCATGACCAGGCCCCAGGCCCCGGTGGTGGCGGTCAGCAGGACCAGGAGGCCGAGCACCACGCCGAGCCGGGCCCACTGGCCGGCGGTCATGGACGGGGCGGGGCCCGGGTCGTCCGGGGCCGAGCCCTCCGAGGCCGGGCCCTCCGGGGGGGCCTCGACGGGGGTGGGGGGATGCTGGTCGATGGACACCGTGGCTCCTGGCTGTCGCCCTAGGCCCGCTCCGAGACCAGCCGGCGGGCCACCTCGCGGGCCCGCCGATCGACCTCGATCACGTCCTCGGCGCTGTCGGGACGCCCCCCATCATGCCGGGAAAGCGCGTCATCGAGGACCTCGGGGATGTCGACCCACCGGATGGCGCCGTCCAGGAAGGCCTGGACCGCCACCTCGTTGGCGGCGTTGAGCCAGGCCGGCGCCCCCCCGCCGGCCCGGCCGGCGGCGTAGGCCAGGCCCAGGCACGGGAACGCCTCGGTGTCGGGCTCCTCGAAGTCCAGGCGCCGCAGCTCGGTCCAGTCGATGCGGCCGAAGGGGGCGGCCAGCCGGTCGGGGAAGGCCAGGGCGTAGCCGATGGGCAGGCGCATGTCGGGCAGGGAGAGCTGGGCCACGGTGGCCCCGTCGGTGAACTCAACCATGGAGTGCACGATCGACTGGGGGTGGACCACCACCTCGATGTGGTCGTAGGCCACGTCGAAGAGCTCGTGGGCCTCGATGACCTCCAGGCCCTTGTTCATCAGGGTGGACGAGTCGACGGTGATCTTGGGGCCCATCGACCACGTGGGGTGGGCCAAGGCATCGTCCACGGTGACGTCGGCCAGCTCGGCCCGGGTCCGACCCCGGAACGGGCCCCCGCTGGCCGTCAGCACCACCCGGGCCACCCGGTCGGGGCCGTCGGCCTCGCCGCTGCGCAGGCACATGTGCACCGCGCAGTGCTCGCTGTCGACGGGCACCAGCTCGGCCCCGGGGGTGTGGCGGACCTGGCGCACCACCGGGCCGCCGGCGATGAGCGACTCCTTGTTGGCCAGGGCCAGGCGCCGGCCAGCCGCCAGGGTGGACAGGGTGACGTGCAGCCCGGCGAACCCGACCACGCCGTTGACGCACACGTCGGCCTCGGCCCCCAGGCTGGCCAGCCCGTCGGTGCCGGCCCTGACGTCCACCCCGGGCAGGGCGGCCGCCACCTCCGGGGCCCGGGCCTCCTCGGCCACCGCCACCACCCGGGCCCCGGTGCGCCGGGCCTGGTCGACCAGCAGGTCGAGGCGGCCGCCCCCGGCCCCCAGGGCCACCACCCGGTAGCGGTCGGGTTCGGCCGCCACCACGTCGAGGGTCTGGGTGCCGATCGACCCGGTCGAGCCGGCGACGGCCACCGTCACGGTCCCGCCGTCGGCGGCCATGGGGACGGGCCCGCTCAGCCGAGGGCGCCGATGCCGAACAGCACGGCGCCGAAGTACACGGCGGGCAGCACGAACAGCAGGCCGTCGAAGCGATCGAGGGCGCCCCCGTGCTCGGGCAGGAGCGAGCCCATGTCCTTCACGCCCAGGTCGCGCTTGACCAGGGACTGGCACAGGTCGCCGAGCGGGGCGGCCAGGGCGGCCAGGAGGCCCACGGACAGGGCGTCTACCGGGTCGTCGAAGGGGGCCAGGCCGAACAGCCCGACCAGGAGCATGGCGAACAGCGACAGCAGCACGCCGCCCACCAGGCCCTCGACGGTCTTGTTGGGGCTGGCGTCCGACAGCGGCTTGGAGCCCATGGTGCGGCCGATGGCCAGTCCGCCCACGTCGTAGCCCACGGCGGCGATGACGGCCGCGATCAGCATGCCGGTGCCGTCCGGCTGGGCCAGGAGCAGGGCCGCGAACGACCCCAGGCCGCCGATCCAGGCCACGCCGGCCAGGGTGACCCCCACGCTCTCCACCACTCGGGCGTCGCCGTCGGCGCCGACCAGGTGCCAGCCCAGGGCCGCGACCACGGTCACGAAGGCCAGCAGCGGGTAGGCGTCGACGCCCTTCCAGTAGACGGCCAGCGGGTAGGCCGCGGTGGCCACGATGCCCAGCAGCACCGCGGGCCGGTAGCCGGCCCGCAGCACCGCCTTCTGGTACTCGACCACGCAGAGGACGAGGATCACGGTGACCAGCAGCGTGGCCACCGCCCCGCCCAGGCTGAGCAGCACCAGGGCCACCAGGGCGGCGCCGAGGCCCACGGCCACGGCCACGGCGATGTTGCGCCCGGAGCCACCGGGCCCACCGGCGCCCACCGGCTCCGGGGCGGGCCGGGCCGGCGGCAGGCGATGCTCGTCGCGACCGGCCGGGACCGGGGCGGGCTCGTCCTCGGCCAGCTCGTCGAAGTCGTAGACGTCGTCGTGGTGGGGCCGCTCGTCGTCGAGGGCGCCGACCCGGACGTCATCCCCCTCGGTCAGGTCGTCGAAGCCCTCGGAGCCCCACCGGCCGTCGTGGCCCCGCCACACCGGGCTCGACCCGGTGGCCGGTCCGGCATCGGGCCCCTCCCCGGCCAGGACCCGGGGCAGCTCGCCGGTGCCGGGCTCGGTCCAGTGGGGCAGCTCGACCTGGCCCGACGGCTCGTCGGCGAAGTCGAACACGGTGCCCGGCTCCTCGGCCCAGCCGCCGTCAGGGGCGAACAGGGGGGACCTGGTGTCGTCGTCGTCGCCGTCGGGGCGGTCGTCGGCTCCGGCACCGGCCGGCTCGTCGCCGGCCGCGACCACGTCGGTCCCCTCGGCCTCGCCGGGATCGACGGGATCGACGGGGTCCGCCGGGTCGAGGTCCACGGGGGCGGCGTCGTCGTCGAGGCCCGCAGGATCGGGGTCGACGGGGTCGACGGGGTCGACGGGGTCAGCACCCTCGTCGTCGGGGGCGGCCCAGGCCGTCACCAACGGGTCGGGCTCGCCCTCGGCCGGGGCGTCGTCGCTCGCGGCCCAGGGGGCGGGGGCGAGGGGGGCGGCCGGCTCGGGCTCGCTCCCCCGCCGGCCGAAGAACCGCCGGCTCTTCCGGGGCTCGGCGGGGGGCTCGTCGTCGGGCCCGAAGGCGGTCGCCCCCTCGTCGGCGTCGTCGCCGCCGGCAGCCGGGGGACCGGCGGCCGGGGGGGCCGGGGCCGGGCCCTCGTCGCCGGTCGTCGCCGCCGGGGCCTCGTCGGCCCAGCGCACGGCACCGGTGGGCTCGTCCCAGCTGCCGTCCCAGGGATCGTCCTCGCCCACGAAGTCGTCGGCCCAGGCCAGCGCCCCCTCGGGCTCGGAGCCGGGCTCGGCCGGGCCGGCCGCCGCCTCGACGGCCGGCGTGGCCCCCGTCTCGCCCCGGGTCCAGGCGGCCACGTCCTCGTGGTCGGCGTCGCCCCAGTCGCCGCTCTCGCCCCAGGTGGTCTCGGCCGGCCACGGGTCGTCAGCCGGCTGCTCCTCGACCGGGGCGTCGTCCCAGGCCGGCGTGGGCCGGGGGTCGAAGCGGACGCCCTTGGCCGGCCGCACCGAGGCGGCCTCGGCCGGATCGGCGCTGGCGTCGAGGGGGAAGCGCAGGGCCGGCTTGGGCGAGCCGGCCGGCGGCCGGGCCGGGCGGTCGCCGTAGCGGGGCAGGTCGCTGCCCCGGCGGGCGGCCACGTCACCCCGCTCGATCGCCTCGGCGGCCTCCTCCGGACCGATGATGCGAACCCCCTCGGCCGGATCCCCGGGTCGGGCATCCTCGCGCCTGCGGTCGTCGGCCATCGGTCTCCTTCTGTCGTGCCACCGGACGGGACGCTGCCGGGCGGGCCGGCCGTCCCTCAGTCCTCCAGCAGCTCGGTCTCTTTCTGGGCCAGGGCCTCGTCGATCTGCGCCTCGGTGGCGCGGGTCAGGCCGTCGATGTCCTTCTCGGCCCGGGCCAGGTCGTCCTCGGACAGCTCGCCGTCCTTGGTCATGCTCTCCAGCTCGGACCGGGCGGTGCGGCGCACGTTGCGCACCGACACCCGGTTGTCCTCGGCCATCTGCTTCACCATCCGCACCAGCTCCTTGCGCCGGTCGCCGGTGAGGGGCGGGAAGGTGAGGCGGATGACGGTGCCGTCGGTGCTCGGGTTGAGGCCCAGGTCCGAGTGGCGGATGGCCTTCTCGACCGCCGGCACGGAACCCTTGTCGTAGGGCGAGACGACCAGCATGCGGGCCTCCGGCACCGAGATGTTGGCCATCTGCTGCAGGGGCACCTCGGAGCCGTAGTAGTCCACCACCAGCTTCTCGATCAGGGCGGGGGCCGCCCGGCCGGTGCGGATGGTGGCGAACTCGTGGCGGGCGTGGGTGACGGCCTTGGCCATCTTCTCGCGGGCCTCGTCGAGGACCAGGGCGACGATCTCCTCCTCGCTCACCGGACCAGCGTACCGACTCCCTCGTCACCGTCGAGGACACGCCGCAGGTTCCCGGGGCGGGTCACGTCGAAGACGACGATGGGCAGGTCGTTGTCCATGCAGAAGGTGATGGAGGTGGGGTCCATGACGTTGAGGCCCTGGTTCAGCACGTCCATGTAGCTGACCTCCCGGAGCTTGGTGGCCCCGGGGTCGAGCTTGGGATCGGCCGTGTACACGCCGTCGACGCCGGAGTGGGTGCCCTTGAGCACCGCCTGGGCCTCGATCTCGGCCGCCCGCAGGGCGGCCGGGGTGTCGGTGGTGAAGAAGGGGCTGCCCAGCCCGCCGGCCAGGATCACCACCCGGCCCTTCTCCAGGTGCCGGATGGCCCGACGGCGGATGTAGGGCTCGGCGATCTGGGCCATGTGCACCGCGGACTGCACCCGGGTGGGTTGGCCCAGCTGCTCCAGCACGTCCTGGAGGCCGAGGGCGTTGATGACGGTGGCCAGCATGCCCATCTGGTCGGCCTGGGCCCGGTCCATGCCCGCCCCGGCGCCGGTCATGCCCCGCCAGATGTTGCCCCCCCCGACGACCACGGCCACGTCCACGCCGCGGGTCCGCACGCCGACGATCTCCTCGGCCAGCATCCGGACCACGGACCCGTCGATGCCGTAGCCCTGGTCGCCGGCGAAGGCCTCGCCGGAGAGCTTGAGCACGACACGGGACCAGCGAGGGTCGGCCACGGCGGTGGGTCCCGGGCTCAGGAGCCGACGACGACCTGGGCGAAGCGGACCACGTCGGCCCCGCCCTGCAGCGCCTTCACGGTGACCTTCTCGTCCTTGACGAAGCTCTGCTCCAACAGGACCCGGTCCTTGAACCAGCCGGTGAGGCGGCCCTCGACGATCTTGCCCAGGGCGGCCTCGGGCTTGCCCTCGGCCCGGGTGATGGACTCGAGGGTGGCCCGCTCCTCGGCCACCTCGGCCTCCGCCACCTCCTGGCGGCGCACCGCGGTGGGCTTGGTGAAGGCGATGTGGACGGCCACGTCGTGGGCCACCTCGGGGGTGCCCCCGTCCAGCTCGACGATGACGCCGTTGACGCCCCGGCCGTCCTGGCGGTGGACGTAGGAGTCGATCACGTGGCCCTCGGGGGCCTCGACCCGGACGACCTGGCCCAGCTCGATGTTCTCCTTGAGCACGATCTTGAGGTCGTCGATGGCCTCGGTCTTCTGGGCCGCCGCCTCCTCGCCGCCCGCCACCACCAGGGTGGCGATGTCCTGCACCAGGTCGGTGAACTGGTCGGACTTGGCCACGAAGTCGGTCTCGCACTTGAGCTCGACGATGGCGGCCACGTTGCCGTCCTGGGCCACGGCCACGGTGCCCTGGCTGTTGTCGCGGTCGGACCGGCCGGCCGCCTTGGCCAGGCCCTTCTCCCGCAGCCACTTGGCCGCGGCCTCGGCGTCGCCCCCGTTCTCGGTGAGCGCCTTCTTGGCGTCCATCATCCCGGCGCCGGTGGACTGGCGCAGGGCCTGGACGTCCTTGGCGGTGAACTCGGCCATGGCTACGGCTGCTCCGGCGTCGGCTGGGCCTCGGCGGGGTCGAGGCCGTTGGCCGGGGCGGCAGCGTCGCCAGAGGGGACCTCGGCCGCCTCTCCGGACGGGGCGGCGGCCTCGGCGGCCGCCTCGATGGCGCTGGTGTCGGGCGGGGTGCCCGGCGCGTCGGTGGCCTCGGGGGTGTCCGGGACCTCGGTGGCGGGGACCACCTCGGGCGTGGCCGCAGCCTCGGCCGCGGCCTCGGTGGCGCTGGTGTCGGGCGGGGTGCCGGGGCCGTCGGTGGCCTCGGGCGTCTCGGCCGGGGCGCTGGAGGCCAGGCGGGCCTCGCGCTCGGCGGCCTGGGCCGCGGCTTGGCGGCGGGCCTCGGCCTGCTCGGCGGCCACGCGCTGCTCCTCGTCGACCGAGCGCACGACCGGGGCCGGGCCACCACCACGGCGGGAGGCCATCAGGCGACCCTCCTCGACGGCGTCGGCGATGATGCGGCACATCAGGGTGCCGGAGCGGATGGCGTCGTCGTTGCCGGGGATGACGTACTGGATGACGTCGGGATCGCAGTTGGTGTCGACCACGGCCACCAGCGGGAGGCCGAGCTTGTTGGCCTCGGTGACGGCGATGTGCTCCTTCTTGGTGTCGAGCACGAAGACGGCGTCGGGCAGCTTCTCCATCTGGTGGATGCCGCCCAGGTTGCGCTCCAGCTTGGTCAGCTCGCGGCTGAGGAGGAGGGCCTCCTTCTTGGGCATGGCGTCGAACTCGCCGGAGTCCCGCATGCGGCGGTACTCCTTCATCTTGCCGACCCGCTTGGAGATGGTCTCGAAGTTGGTGAGCATGCCGCCCAGCCAGCGCTGGTTGACGTACGGCATGCCGCACTTCTCGGCGTAGCTCTGGACCGGGTCCTGGGCCTGCTTCTTGGTGCCCACGAAGAGCACGGTGCCGCCGTCCGCGGTCATGTCGCGGATGTAGGTGTAGGCGGCCTCCAGGCGCTGGAGCGTCTGCTTGAGGTCGATGATGTAGATGCCGCCGCGGTCTCCGTGGATGAACCGCTGCATCTTCGGGTTCCAGCGCCGGGTCTGGTGCCCGAAGTGGACACCGGCCTCGATGAGCTGCTTCATGGTCACGACGGGCTGGTCCACGTCGATCTCCTTTCCCAACGGTTGGACGTCACCCGGCCCTGACGCCCGAGGGCGACCGTTGGCGGACCGAGCTGTGAGGTGGTGAGCGGGCCGGGACGAAGTGACCAGGCCGACGGGCGAGTCTAGGCAGCCCGGCCCCGACGACCGCCAGTGGGGCCCGAGCCGCCGCCGCCGCCCCGGCGACCGCCAGCGGGGACCGGGCCGCCGCCACTGCCCCGGCGCCCACCCGACCGGGCCCGGCCCCGTCCAGCGGGACGAGCTGGACCCGGGGCGGTCCGGCCGACCACAGCGAGGCGGGGTCGATGTAGTGGTGGCCCCGACGGGCCCCGACGTGGAGCCGGGCCCCGGCCACGCCGACCACGGTGCCCCGGGAGACGGCCTGGCCGACGGCCACCCGGACCACGGCCAGGTACGAGTACGAGGTGCGCACCCCGTCGGGGTGGGCCGCGGTGACGTGCCGGCTCCCGGCCACCGGCCCGGCGAAGGTGACCGTGCCCCGCCCGGCGGCCCGCACCTCGGTGCCCGGCCCGGTGGCGTACTCGATGCCCCGGTTGCCCGGCAGCCACGGTCGGGGCGGGGGCCGGAACGGGTCGACCACCGGCGCCCGCACCGGCGGCGCGTAGGCCACGCGGTCGTCGCCCCCCGGGGCGGCGGGGGCGACCAGGACGACGGAGGCCACGGCCAGGCGCAGCACCCCGACCGGCCGCCACCGACCGGGGGCGGGGGCCCTCAGGCCCGGGGGTGGGTCTCGGTGTGGACCCGGCGCAGCCGCTCCCGGCTGACGTGGGTGTAGATCTGCGTGGTGGCCAGGTCCTCGTGGCCCAGCAGCTCCTGCACCACCCGCAGGTCGGCCCCGCCGTCGAGCAGGTGGGTGGCGAAGCTGTGCCGCAGGGCGTGGGGGTGGGTGGGCGCCGGGGCCCGCCGGTCCAGGATTCGGCGCACGTCGCGGGGGGTCAGGGGCCGGCCCCGCCGGTTGGTGAACAGGACGGGGGGGCCACCCACGCCGACCACCTCCGGGCGCACCTCCGCCCAGGCCCGCACCGCGGCCACCGCCGGCTCGCTCACCGGCACCACCCGCTCCTTGGCCCCCTTGCCCCACACCGCCAGCCGGCCCCGGTCCAGGTCGAGGGCCCCGACCTCGATGCCGCACAGCTCCGACACCCGGAGGCCGCTGCCGTAGAGGAGCTCGAGCACGGCGTCGTCGCGTCGGCGGAAGGCCACCTCCCGGCGGTCGGCCTCCTCCCCCGGGCGGTCGAGCAGGTGGGCCAGCTGGTCGTGGCGCAGGACCTCGGGCAGCCGGGCCTCGCCCCGGGGGGCGCTCAGCTCCGCGCTGGGATCGGCCGGCACCCGGCCGGTGCGGGCGGCCCAGCCGAAGTAGCGCCGCAGCGAGCTGGCGTGGCGGGCCATGGTGCGGGCCGAGAGCCCGCACGAGGAGAGGTAGGCCAGGTAGCGGCGCAGGACCCGGCGATCGACCGGCGCCGGCCCGTCGAGGTCGAGGCGACCGGCCCAGGTGGTGAAGCGGCGCAGGTCGGACCGGTAGGCGTCGCGGGTGGCGTCGCCCACCGCGGTGAGGGAGCGCACGAAGGCGTCGATCTCCCAGGCCACCGGGCCCACGGTACCGGCGTGCGGGGCCGCGCCCGGCGACCCCGGGGCCCCGGGCCCCGGCGGCCACCAGCCGGGCCAGGACGGCCAGGGCGGCCCGGTCGGCGGCGACCAGGGCGCCCGAGCAGGACCGGAGGGACAGGCACGACAGGACGGACAGGACGACGCCGGCCAGCACGGCCACGGGGCCGGGCCTGTGGCCGGAGCGGGGGTGCGGGACGGTCACGGCCGGCCCCTCCGCTCGATCTGGCCGGCGTCACGGTGCACCCAACCGTCGGACTCCAGGCGGTCGAGGGCCACGGCCAGCGGGCCCAGGCCCAGGCCGGTGCGCCGGGCCAGCGTGTCGAGCCCGGCCGGTGCCCAGCCCAGGGCCCGGAGAACCCGGCGCCCGTCGCCGGTGGGGGGCGGCCGGGGATCGAGCACGGGGCCGCCGGCCGTGGGCTCGGGGGCGACGCCGAGGGCGGCCAGCACGTCCTCGGGCCCGGTGGCCACCGCCGCCCCCTGGGACAGCAACCAGTTGGTGCCGGACGAGGCCGCCGAGCGCACCGGCCCGGGCACGGCCAGGACCGGCCGGTCGCGGCGGAGGGCCTCGTCCACCGTGTACATCGAGCCCCCGGTGCGGGGCGACTCGACCACCACCACGGCGTCGGCCAGGGCGGCCACCAGCCGGTTGCGGGCCGGGAACCGCCACCGGGCCGGCCCCGTGCCCAGCGGGTGCTCGCTGAGCACCACCCCGGAGGCGGCCACCGCCTCCCACAGGGACCGGCTCCGGGCCGGGTAGACCACGTCGAGCCCGGTGCCGACCACGGCCACCGGGGGCGCCGCCCCCTCTCCGGCGGCCAGCGCCCCCCGGTGGGCGGCGGCGTCGATGCCCACGGCCAGGCCGGAGACGACCCGCACGCCGGCCCGGGCGCAGGCCAGGCCCAGCTCGACGGCCAGCTCGGCCCCGGCCCGGGTGCAGCGGCGGGTGCCCACCACGGCCACCGTCGGCCCGGCCAGGGCGCCACGGTCGCCGTCGGAGAACAGCACCACGGGTGGCTCGGGGTCATCCGCCACCCGGGCCGGGTGGCCGGGCTCGCCCAGGAGGCTGACCCCTAGGTGGGCGTGGGCCCGCCACCGCTCCCCCACGTCGAGGTCGGCCGCAGCCCGGGCCCACCGGGCCGCCACCTCGCCGGCCCGGCCCCCGGAGGCGGCCGCCACCGCCGGCACCAGGTGGGCCCGACCGGAGGCCACCACGCGCCACGCCTCCTCCGGGGCCAGCGCCTCCCGCAGGGCCCGCAGCCGGGCCGGGCCCATCCCGGGCAGGCCGGCCAGGGCCACCCACCAGGCCCGGTCGGGCAGGGCCCCACCCACGGCCCGGGGACCGGCCCCGGCGCCGGCTCCGCCGGCGGTCACGCCACCGCCTCCAGGGCGCTGGAGACGTCGGCGCGCAACGTCATGGCCAGGGCCACCGGCTCGGCGCCCAGGGCCGAGTCGGGCGGCGCGCCGTCGAGGTCGGCGATGGTGCGGGCCACGCGGCGCACCCGGGCCAGGCCCCGGGCCGTGAGCCGGCCCTGCCTCAGGGCCGCCTCCAACATGCGGGTCGCCCCGCCGGCCAGGGGCGCGGCCTGGTCGAGCCGGTCGGCCGGGATCTCGGCGTTGGCCCGCACCCCCCGGCCGGCCGCCACCCGCCGGGCCGCCGCCACCCGCTCGGCCACCACCGCCGAGGGCTGGCCCCCGGCCGTGGCCAGCAGGGCCGCGGGCTCGGGCCGGTGCACCTCGACCCGCAGGTCGAAGCGGTCCAGCACCGGGCCGCTCAGGCGCCGGCGGTAGCGGGCCCGAGCCGCGTCGGAGCAGCGGCACGCCCCCGCCTCGGTGGCCTCGCCGCAGGGGCAGGGGTTGGTCGCCGCCACCAGGAGGAACCGGGCCGGCAGGGTGACCGCAGCCCGGGCCCGGGCCACCCGGACCACGCCCTCCTCCAGGGGCTGGCGCAGGGCGTCGACCACCGAGGGCCCGAACTCGCCCAGCTCGTCGAGGAACAGCACGCCCCCGGTGGCCAGGGAGAGCTCGCCGGGCCGGAGGGCGGCCGTCCCCCCGCCCACCAGCGAGACGGTGGTCGAGGAGTGGTGGGGGGCGCGGAACGGGGGCCGCACCACCACCCCCCCGCCCGGCACCGGCACCCCGGCGGCCGAGTGGATGCGGGTGACGGCCAGGGCCTCGGACGGGGCCAGGGGCGGGAGCAGCCCGGGCAGGCGGCGGGCCAGCATGGTCTTGCCCGCCCCCGGCGAGCCCACCAGCAGGAGGTGGTGCGCCCCGGCGGCGGCGATCTCCAGGGCCTGGCGGGCCGCCGGCTGGCCCCGCACGTCGGCCAGGTCGGGAGGCGGGGGCTCGGGCGGTGGCGGGGCCGGCGCGGGGGGATCGGGCCACGGCTCCTCGCCCCGCAGGGCCAGCACCAGCTCCGACAGGTGGGCCACGGCCCGCACCCGGTGCCGCCCCACCAGGCGGGCCTCGGCCGCGGAGGGTGCGGCCACGACCACGGTGGAGCCGGGGACGGCATCGACCAGGGCCACTGTGCCGGCCACCGGCCGCACCGCCCCGTCCAGGCCCAGCTCGCCGATGCAGGCCAGGTCGGCCACCGCCTCGGCGGGCACCTGGTCGGTGGCGGCCAGCACGGCCACGGCGATGGCCAGGTCGAGGCCGCTGCCGATCTTGCGCTCCGACGACGGGGCCAGGTTGACCGTCACCTTGCGGGTGGGCCACGTCAGCCCCGAGCACAGCACCGCGGCCCGGGCCCGGTCGCGGGCCTCGCGACACGACGCGTCGGGCAGGCCGACGACGGTGAAGCTGGGCAGGCCCTGGCCGACGTGGACCTCGACGGTGACGGGGCGGCCCTCGACCCCCAGGATGGTGGCGGACGGGACGGTGGCGAGCAACGGGGGCCCTCCGGTGCGGTCGGCGCGGCGGGAGGCCGCGGGCGGAGCAGGCGGAGGGCCGGGACGCCGGCCGACGAGCGAGGGCCGCACCGTACCCAGGGGCCGCGACAGCGACCCCCGGGCGATCAGCGGCCCTGGAAGTCCGGGGCCCGCTTCTCGAAGAAGGCGCCCATGGCCTCGGCCGTGTCGGCCGTGGTGAACAGGAGGGCCTGGGCCGTGCTCTCGGCGTCGAGCTGGGCCGCGAACGAGGTCTCGAAGGCCCGGTCCATCATCCGCTTGATCTGGGCCAGGGCGATGGGCGGGCCGGCGGCCAGCCTCCCGGCCCAGTCGGCCACCAGCGCGTCCAGCTCGCCGGGTGGGACCACCCGGTTGACCAGGCCCAGGCGCTCGGCCTCGGCCGCGTCCAGCACCTCACCGAAGAAGGCCATCTCCTTGGCCCGGTGCAGGCCGATGAGGCGGGGCAGCAGCCACGCCCCGCCGTAGTCGGTGGCCAGGCCCCGGCGGGCGAAGATCTGGGAGAAGCGGGCCTCGGAGGAGGCCAGGGTCAGGTCGCAGCCCAGGGCCAGGTTGAGCCCGGCCCCGGCCGCCACCCCGCCGATGCGGGCGATGGTGGGCTGGGGCAGCTCGTGGAGGGCGGTGGGCAGGCGGTGGAGGCGCCGCATGCGGGAGGCGCTGTTGGCGTCGTCCACCTCGCCCTTGTCGCCCAGGTCCCAGCCCGAGCAGAAGGCGCCCCCGGCCCCGGTGATCACCACCACCCGGGCGGTGGGGTCGTCCGGCAGCCGGCCGAACAGGTCGAGCAGCTCGGCCAGCATCCGGTCGTTGATGGCGTTCTTGCGCTCCGGGCGGTCGAGGGTGACGGTGACCACCCCACCCTCCTGCTCGACGATGATCGCTTCGGGGCGCGGGTCCGGCATGGGCGGCACGATACTGACGCCCATGGGCTTCAACCCGCACCGCCAGACCCGCAAGGACCCCGCCGACATCGCCCTGGTGGTGGCCGCCCTGCTGGTGTGCGCCGCCCTCCTGGCCTGGGCCCTCCTCGGGTGACGATCCGGGCTGAGCTCAGCCCACCCGGTGATCCTCCGGGACCTCCTCGCCGGGAGCCACGGGGCCGGGCGGGGTGCCGTCGCCGAAGGGGCGACCGCCCAGCTCCTCCCGGCCGTGGGCAGTGAGCCAGCCCGACAGGTCGGGCCCGGCCGGGACGATGCCCGTGGGGTTGATGTCGGTGTGGACGCAGTAGTAGTGCCGCTTGATGTGGTCGACGTCGATGGTGTCGCCGAAGCCCGGGGTCTGGAACAGGTCGCGGGCATAGGCCCACAGCACCGGCATCTCGGCCAGCTTCTCCCGGTTGCACTTGAAGTGGCCGTGGTAGACGGCGTCGAACCGGGCCAGGGTGGTGAACAGGCGCACGTCGGCCTCGGTGATGCTCTCGCCCATCAGGTAGCGCTGGCCGGCCAGCCGGTCCGAGAGCCAGTCCAGGCGGGCGAACAGGGTGCGGTAGGAGTCGTCGTAGGCGGCCTGCGAGCCGGCGAACCCGCACCGGTAGACGCCGTTGTTGACGTCCCGGAACACCAGCTCCATGACCTCGTCGATCTCGTCCCGCCGGGCCTCCGGGTACAGGTCGGGGGCGCCGGGGCGGTGGTGGGCGGCCCACTCGGTGGACAGGTCGAGGGTGATCTGCTTGTAGTCGTTGGTCACCACCGCCCCGGTGGGGACGTCGACCATGGCCGGGACGGTGATGCCCCGCGGGTAGCCGGGCACCGCGGCCTCGTAGGCGTCCTTGATGCGGGGGATGCCCAGCACCGGGTCCACCCCGCCGGGGTCGAGGTCGAAGGTCCAGCTCTCGGCGTCGTGGGTGGGCCCGCAGACGCCCATGGACAGCACCGGCTCCAGGCCCAGCAGGCGGCGGACGATGATGGCCCGGTTGGCCCACGGGCAGGCCCGAGCCACCACCAGCCGGTACCGCGCGGGTTCGACCGGCCAGCCCTCCCGCCCATCGGCGGTGATGCGGGCCGACAGGTAGCGCTCGTCGCGCTGGAACGACCCTCCCCCGACCACGTAGACGCCCTGCGCCTGCTCCCCGTCGGTCCCGGTCGTCGTGTCGTCGGCCATGGGGCGACGGTACCGAGCGAGGGCCGGGCTCGCGCCCGTCCCTAGAAGGCGGCCTCGATCACCTCGATCTCGCCGGCCAGCACGCAGGCCACGTCGAAGCGCACCGTGCCCCGGGCCCCGCTCTGGGCCAGCCAGGCCGCGGCCAGGCGCCGGATGCGGGCCTGCTTGGCCGGGGTGACGGCCTCGGCCGGGATGCCGAAGGCGGCCGTGGCCCGGGCCTTGACCTCGCACACCACCACCACACCTCGGCGGCCGGCGACCAGGTCCAGCTCACCGAGCCGGCCGCACCGCCAGTTGCGGGCCAGGACGGTCCAGCCCCGCTCCTCGTACCACCGGGCGGCCAGGTCCTCGCCCTGGGCCCCCAGGGCGCGGCGGTGCTGGCCGATCCCCCCCGGCCCGCCCGGTCGCTCCACCGCCACCACCCGCCGTCAGGGGGTGCGCTTCTCCTTGATCTTGGCCGCCTTGCCGACCCGATCACGGAGGTAGAAGAGCTTGGCCCGCCGCACGTCGCCCCGGGAGACGACCTCGATGCGGCTGACGTTGGGGGTGTAGAGGGGGAAGGTCCGCTCCACGCCCACGCCGTAGCTGACCTTGCGCACGGTGAAGGTCTCGCGCACGCCGGAGCCCTGGCGGCGGATGACCGCGCCCTGGAAGATCTGCACCCGCTCCTTGTTGCCCTCGATCACGCGCACGTGGACCTTGAGGGTGTCACCGGCCCCGAAGTCGGGGACGGCCTCGGCCCGGGCCCCGCCGCTGGTGGCGATGGTGTCGATGTCGATCACGTCGAGGCGGTTCATGGCGCGCGTCGGTCCTTCGAGTGGGGTCGGCGAGGGTGCTCGGCCGGGCCTGCGGGCGACGCAGGGGCGACGGACCACGGTAGTCCCCGTCGCCCGCCGGCGGGAAACCCGCCTCAGGCCGGTCCCAGGAGCCCGTCGACGGGCGGGTGGGCGGCCATGAGGGCCTGGTCCTCGGGCCCCAGGCCCCCCCGGGCCGCCACCAGGTCCGGGCGCAGGGCGGCGGTGCGGTGCAGGGCCTGGGCCCGGCGCCAGGCCGCGATGCGGGCGTGGTCGCCCGAGCGCAGCACCTCGGGCACCTCGTGGCCCCGCCAGTCGGCCGGCCGGGTGAACTGGGGGTACTCCAGCAGGCCCTCGGCGAAGGACTCCTCCTCGGCGCTGGCCTCGTTGCCCATGACCCCGGGGACCAGGCGGCCCACCGCCTCCAGGACGACCATGGCCGCCACCTCGCCCCCGGCCAGGACGTAGTCGCCCACGGACAGCTCGCCGTCGACCACGTGGGCCCGGACCCGGTGGTCGACGTCCTCGTAGCGACCGCACAGCAGCGAGAACCCGGTCCCGGCGGCCAGCTCCCGGGCCACGCCCTGGTCGAGGCGGCGCCCGCCCGGGCCCAGCAGCAGCAGCGGCCGGGGCGGCTCCGCGGCCTCGACCACCCGGGCCACGGGCTCGGCCCGCAGCACCATCCCCGCTCCCCCGCCGAAGGGGGCGTCGTCGACCGAACGATGGGGGTCGTCGGTGCCGGCCCGCAGGTCGTGGACCCGGACATCCAGCAGGCCCCGGTCGCGGGCTCGGCCCAGCAGGCTGCGGGCCGCGAAGTCCTCCAGCATGGGCGGGAAGATGGTGAAGACGTCGACCCTCACAGGGAGAGCAGCCCCTCGGGGGGATCGATCACGACCCGGCCGGGGAGGCCCGAGGCGTCGGTGACGAACACCAGCGGCACCAGGCCCCCGCCGTCGAGGACCAGGAGGTCGTGGGCCGGGTTCTCCTGGACGGCCTCGACCGTGCCCACCGCCTGGCCGTCGGGCAGCACCACCGTCGCCCCCACCAGCTCGTGGACCCACAGCGTGCCGTCGTCGACGTCGAGTGGCGCGGCGCGCAGCACCGCGCCCCGCAGGGCCTCGGCGTCCTCGCGCCGCTCCATCCCGGCGAAGCGGACCAGCCACCGCCGCTGGTGGGGCCGCGAGGCCACCACCTCGCGCTCGTCGGGACCCACCCACAGGCGGGCGCCGGGGGCCACGCGCTCGGCCCGGTCGGAGGTGAGGGTGACCACGACCTCCCCGCCGAGGCCGTGCACCTTGTCGACCCGGCCGACCTCCAGCAGGCCGGCGGGAAGGGTCATCGAGCGCTCGTCAGTCGACGAACTCGATGGCGACGCCGGCCTCGTCGTCCTTGGCCGCCGCGGCCCGGCCCACGACGCGGATGGCGTTGGCCACCCGGCCGCGCTTGCCGATGACCCGGCCCATGTCGCCGTCGGCCACGGTGACGTTCAGCGTGATGCCCTCGGTGTCGTCCACCTCGACCTGCACCCCGTCGGGGTCGGCCACCAGGGCCTTGGTCAGGTACTCGAGCACGGTGGCGGCGGTGGGGACCAGCGGCCCGTCGTCGGCACCGACCTCGTCGGCCCCGTCGTCGGTTCCGGCCACGTCGGCGTCCACCTCGGCGTCGTCCATCTCGTCAGCCGTGTCGACCCCGTCGTCGACGCTCACGAGGCCTCCGCGGCGGCCACATCGGCCGCCTCGGCCACGGGGCGGTCGTCGGGGCCGGGCGCCTGCAGGGGCTCGGGCTCGGTGCCGTCCTTGAAGTGGGTCCAGGCGCCCGACACCTCGAGCAGCTTCTGCACGCGGTCGGTGGGCTGGGCGCCGTGGCGCAGCCAGTGGACGGCCCGCACGTTGTCGATGCGGACGCCGGACGGCTCGCGACGGGGCTGGTAGGTGCCGATGATCTCGATGAACCGGCCGTTGCGGGGCGAGCGGCTGTCGGCGGCGACGAGCCGGTAGGTCGGCTGCTTCTTCTTGCCCATCCGCATGAGGCGGAGCTTCACGGCCACGTTTCGCGTCTCTCTCTGTCGTCGATCTCGCCGGCTGGTCTCGATCTCGCCGGCTGGTCATGCTGCCCGCTGGCCGGGCCCCGGTTCAAGTGGGCACCGTCGGACCGGACAACCCGGGGAGCTGGAACCCGCCGCCGTCGGGGCCGGCGAGGCCGGGCACGGCGCGGGGAGCCTGGCCCTTCGGGTGGCCTCCCTTGGGCGTGGTGCGCCCGCCCTTCTTGCCCTTCCGCCCGCCCTTCTTGGCCTTCTTCGGGCCCAGCCCGAAGCTCTTCATCATCTTCTGCATCTGGCGGAACTGGTCGAGGAGGGCGTTCACCTCGGTGACGTCGGTGCCGCTGCCGGCGGCGATGCGCGACCGGCGGGAACCGTCGATGATGTCGGGCTGGAGGCGCTCCTTCCGGGTCATCGAGGTGATCATGGCCTCCAGGCGGCCCAGCTCCCGGTCGTCGATCTCCTGGTTGCGCAGCTCCTTGGGCACGCCGGGCAGCATCCCGATGAGCCCGGAGATGGGGCCCATCTTCTTCACCTGCTGCATCTGCTCCAGGAAGTCCTCGAAGGTGAACTGGCCGTCGATCAGCCGCTGGGCGGCCTCCTCGGCCTGATCCTCGTCGAAGGCCTCCTTGGCCTTGTCGATGAGGGTCAGGACGTCGCCCATGCCCAGGATGCGACCGGCCAGGCGGTCGGGGTGGAACAGGTCGAAGTCGGCCAGCTTCTCGCCGTTGGAGGCGAAGGCGATGGGCCGGCCCACCACCTCCTTCACCGACAGGGCGGCGCCCCCCCGGGCGTCGCCGTCCAGCTTGGTCAGGATGACCCCGTCCAGCTCCAGGGTGGCGTGGAAGTTCTCCGCCGTGGTCACCGCGTCCTGGCCGGTCATGGCGTCGACGACCAGGAACGTGTACTGCGGCTGGGTGGCCTCGGAGATGCGCCGCACCTCGTCCATCAGCTCGGCGTCGATGGAGAGGCGGCCGGCGGTGTCCACGATGACCACGTCGCGGCCCAGGCGCCGGGCCTCGCCCACCGCCCGCTGGGCCACCGCCACCGGGTCGCCGCCCTCGCCACCGATGGCCTCGTCGTCCCGGCTGAGGACGGGCACGTCGACCTGGCGGGCCAGGGTGCGGAGCTGCTCGATGGCCGCCGGGCGCTGGAGGTCGGCCCCGACCAGCAGCGGGTTGCGGCCCTGGGCCTTGAACCAGCGGGCCAGCTTGGCCGAGGTGGTGGTCTTGCCCGAGCCCTGGAGGCCGGCCATCAGGATGACGGTGGGGGGCTTGGAGGCGTAGGTGATGCGCAGCGTCTCGCCGCCCAGGGTGGCGATCAGCTCCTGGTGGACGACGTCGATGACCTGCTGGGCCGGGTTCAGGGCCCCCGACAGCTCCAGGCCCACGCACCGCTCCCGCACCCGGGACACGAAGCCCCGAACCACGGTGAAGCTGACGTCGGCCTCCAGCAGGGCCAGGCGGATCTCCCGGAGGACGTCGTCGACGTCGTCCTCGCCCAGGCGGCCCTTGCCGCGCAGCCGGGAGAAGATGCCCTCGAAGCGGTCGGTCAGTGCGTCGAACATGAGCCGGCGATGCTACCCGCCCCCCGGCGGGCCCGGGCCGTCAGACCTCGGGGGTGACCGCCTCGCCCGCCACCTGGGCCGGGGTGACCGGCTCGGCCACCCGATCCATGCGCTTCTCGACCTCCTCCTGGAGCCGCCGGCGCATCTCGGCCCCGGTGGTGGGGGCCACCAGCAGGCCCACGGCCACACCGAGCAGGAAGAGGAACAGGCGGTTGTAGCCCAGGACCCGGGCCACGAACAGCACGATCTTGACGGGCGAGAAGAGCAGCCGGAACAGGAACATGGCCGTCACCGTACCCAGGCGAGCGGGCCCCGTCGCTCAGGTGGTGGCGAAGAGGGCGTCGACGAACTCGTCGGGGTCGAAGGCCACCAGGTCGTCGACCGTCTCCCCCAGGCCCACCAGCTTCACCGGGATGCCCAGCTCGGCCTGGATGGCCACCACGATGCCGCCCCGGGCCGAGCCGTCGAGCTTGGTCAGGACCACACCGGTCACGTCCACCGCCTCGGTGAACACCCGGGCCTGGGCCAGCCCGTTCTGGCCGGTGGTGGCGTCCAGCACCAGCAGCGTCTCGGTGACGTGGCCCGGGTCCTTGTCCGCCACCCGCCGCACCTTGCGCAGCTCGTCCATCAGGTTGGACTTGTTGTGGAGGCGGCCGGCGGTGTCGGCCAGGACCAGGTCGGCGCCCATGGCCGCGGCCTTGGTGATGCCGTCGAAGACCACGGAGCTGGGATCGGCGCCCTCGGCCCCCCGCACCAGGGTGGCCCCGGCCCGCTCGGCCCAGGTGCCCAGCTGCTCGGCCGCCGCCGCCCGGAAGGTGTCCCCCGCGGCCATGACCACGGTGCGGCCCACCTCGGCCTCCCGCTTGCCCAGCTTGCCGATGGTGGTGGTCTTGCCCACGCCGTTCACGCCCACGAACAGCCACACGTTGGTGCGACCCTCGTCGGCCCGCAGGGACCGGTCCTCGACCTGCAGGCGGGCCTTGACCTCGGCCTTGAGCGCCTCCAGGAGGTCCTCGGAGGTCTCGATGCCCTGCTCCTTGACCCGGGCCCGGAGCGCGTCGAGCACCTCGGTGGTCGGCCCCACCCCCACGTCGGCCCGGATGAGGGCCTCCTCCAGGTCCTCCCAGGTCTCCTCGTCGATCCCCGAGCGGGACAGGATCGACCCCAGGTAGCCCGAGACGGTGGAGCGGGCCTTGCCCAGCCGGTCCCGGAACGAGGGCCGGACGGGGGCCACGACCTCCGGGGCGGGGGGCGCCTCGGCCACCCCGACCTCGCCGGCGGGCTCGTCCCGGGGCGGGGCCAGCGTGATGCCGCCCGGGCGGGGCGACGACGGCGGCTCCAGCTCCGGCCCCCGACCCGGCCGGCGGGCGGTGACGAACCAGGCGGTGGCGGCCACCAGGGCGGCGACCACGATGAGGGCGACGACGATCTCCATGGAGGGGCCGATGCTACGCGGGTGGTGCCCCGGCCCCCGCGGCCGGGGGCGTGGTGGGCGCCCCGTCAGCCCGCCCGTCGGCCGGGGCCGGGGCGGGGGCCGGCGCCTCGATCGGCTGCTGGGCGAAGGGCACGATGCGCTCGGCCAGCCACCGCCACACCGGCCCGGTGCCGGCCTGCGTGTAGTGCAGCCCGTCGCTCTGGAGGGGCACCCCGTCGACCTGGTCCCGGAGCTCGCCGCCCGGGCACACCAGCTCGCCCAGGTCCACGTAGGTGGCCCGGTCCCCCAGGTCCCGGGCGTAGCCCTCGATCACCCCGTTGACCCAGGCCACGCGCTCGGGGTCGTTGCGGGCGCTGTCCCCCCCGCCCAGCTCCAGGTCCTCCTCGTGCATGCAGGGCACACCCAGGAACATGAACCGCACGTCGGGCTTGACGGCCAGCAGGGCGGCCACCCCCCGGTCGAAGCCGACCCGCATCAGCTCCGCCATCTCCCGGGTGCCGCTGCGCACGGTGCGGCGCCCCACCTTGTGGTCGAAGACCTCCCACGCCCCGAACTGCACCAGGGCCACGTCGGGCTGGGAGTCGGCGGCCAGGTTCTGCCAGTGCAGGGCCCAGTCCCCGCAGTTGACGGCGGAGGGGTCGATCCGGCCATCCGGCAGGGCGAAGCCGTCGACGATCCCGCAGCCCACGATGGCCCCCGAGGCCACCTCCAGGCTGGGGGGCACGACGGGGTTCTCGAAGCTGAGGGTGAAGGCCACGGAGTCGCCCACCGACAGCACCCGGACCGGGCGGTCGGCCGGCACCGGGGGGATGCCGTTGGCCTCGATCACGGCTCGGATCTCGGCCGGGATGGTGGGCACCGGCTCGGGCGGCTGCTCGGGCACGCCCCGGGGGGCGGCGGCCACCCGGGGATCGAGGCCGGCGGCCTGGGTGGCGGCGCCCCCGTCGGGCACCCGCAGCGTGCCGGCCACCAGCAGCCACACCACCAGCGCCCCGCACATGGCCACCGCCGCCGGTCGGGACCGGCGCAGGCCGGGCACCCGCAGGCGCAGGCCGTCCAGGCCCCGCCGCCGCACCGGCACCTCGACCAGGTGGTACGAGGCCACGGTGACGGCCACGGCCACCGCCGTGCGGAGGGCCAGCAGGGCCGGCTCCTGCCACCAGCCCGAGCCGTCCAGGCCCGTGCGCCGGGGGGTGAGGGCCACGTTCACCGGCCAGTGCCACAGGTACAGGCCGTAGGACACCTTCCCGATGGCCACCAGCGGGCGGGCGGCCAGCACCCGGGCCAGGGGCAGGTCGGGCCGGGGCAGGGCGATGCCGGCCACCAGGGCGGCCGACAGGGCGGCCAGGGCCAGGAAGCCGCCCCGGTACATCCAGGTGTCGGACTCCTGCACCAGGGCGTAGGCGGCCACCACCCCGGTCGCCCCCACCAGCCCGGCCCCGGCCAGGGTCCGGCGGTAGCGGTGCAGGGGCCACTGGGCCGCCACCACGGCCAGGATGGCCCCCACCAGCAGCGAGTGGGCCCGGGAGTCGGTGCCGTAGTAGGCCCGGGACGGGTCGACGGTGCCGGAGACCATGTGCGCCATCCACAGCGCCGAGGCCACCGCGGCGACCACCAGGCCGGCCAGCAGGGGCGTGACCCGCCGGGCGCCGCGCAGGGCCACGGCCACCACCACCGGGAACACCACGTACCACTGCTCCTCCACGGCCAGGGACCACAGGTGGCGCAGCGGCGAGGGCACGCCGGCGAAGTACGACTGCTCGGTGACGATGAAGCGCCAGTTGGCCACGTAGCCCAGGGCGGCCAGGCCGTCGCCCCGCACGTTGGCCCGCTCCACCGGCTCGACCAGGAACGGGGCGGCGATGCCGATGGCCGCCAGGAGCAGGAGCAGGGCCGGCAGCAGGCGCCGCAGGCGCCGGACCCAGAAGGCCCGCAGGTCGATGTGGCCCTCGCCCACCCGCTCCCGCAGGAGGAGGGTGGTGATGAGGTAGCCGGAGAGGACGAAGAAGACGTCGACGCCCAGGAACCCCCCGGGCGCCCAGGACACCCCGCCGTGGAACAGCATGACGCCGACCACGGCCACGGCCCGCAGCCCGTCGAGGGCCGGGATGTGGCGCAGGGGCCGCGGCGAGGTCCGGGCCCCGGTGCCGGCGGGGGTCTCGGGGTCGGCGGCCATGACCGCGCCACAGTAGTGAGGGCGTCCGGGCCCTCCCAGGTCGATGGCGGCCGGCCCGGGGCCGGCCCGGGCTCAGCGGACGGGGGCCTCGCCCAGCGCCACGGTGACCTCCGAGGCCTGGCCCCGGCGGTCGATCCCCAGGGTGACCTCGGTGCCCGGGGCCCGGCTGCGCACCCCGGCCACCAGGTCGGCGGCGGACTCCACCGGCGTGTCGTCCAGGCGGGTCACCAGGTCGCCGACCTCGACGCCGGCGGCCGCGGCCGGGCCGTCGCCCTCCACCTGCTGGACCAGGGCGCCGGTGCGACCGTCGGTGGGATCGGCGGCCCCCACCCCCAGGTAGCCGTTGGTGATGGGCTCGCCGGCCACCAGCGCGTCGGCCACCTCCTTGGCGGTGGCGATGGGGACGGCGAAGCCGACGCCCACGTTGCCGCCCGACTCCGAGGCGATGGAGTCGTTGACGCCGATGACCCGGCCCTGGCGGTCGGCCAGGGCCCCGCCCGAGTTGCCGGGGTTGATGGGGGCGTCGGTCTGGATCATGGGGATGGCCCCGCCGGGGGTCTCGACGGTGCGGCCCACCGCGCTGACCACCCCGGAGGTGACGGTCTGGTCCAGGCCGAAGGGGCTGCCGATGGCCACCGCCAGCTGCCCCACCTCCACCGGCCCGTCCAGGGCCAGGGCGGCGGCGGTGAGGCCGTCGGCCTCGACCTGGACCACGGCCACGTCCGAGCCGTCGTCGGCGCCCACCACCGTGCCGTCCACCGAGCGGCCGTCGGCCAGGCGCACCGTGACCTGCGAGGCCCCGTCGACCACGTGGGCCGCGGTCATGACCAGGCCCGCCCCGGCGTCGTAGACGAAGCCCGAGCCCAGGCCCTGCCCGGTCTCGATCTGGACCACGGCCGGGCCCAGGGTGGCGGCCACCGCGGCCACCGGCTCCTCGGCCCCGGCGGCGCCGGGCACGGTGGGGGTGGTCTCCTCGGCGACGGGGGTGGCGGTCACCGCGGTCCGCTCCGGCTGGTCGCCCAGGGCCTGGCCGATGGCCACGCCGGTCCCACCCACGGCCAGGGCCCCGAGCAGGGCCATGACCAGGGCCACGGCCCACCCCCGGGGGCGCCGGGGGGATGGGAGGCGCTCCGGGGGTGGGCCGGGAGGAGGGGGCGGCGGGGGCAGGCCCGGGCCGAGGGGCCGGGTCCCGCCACCCGCCGTCGGGCCCCAGAGAGGCGGGGGGCCCGACGGCGGAGGTGGCCACGAGGCGGTCGATGGACCCGGCGGGTCCGGCGGTCCGGCGGGGGCCGGCTCGGCCGGTGGAGGGGGTGGAGGGCTCCAGCGGGTCGGGTCCATCGGGGGTCACCTCGGCGGCTCGGGGGTACCGGGCCGACCGTACGGACCTGCCCCGAAAGCACCCGCAAGCCCCCCGGCAACCTCACCGAAGGCCCGGGGCAAGCCGACCTAAGCGACGGCCCTCAGCCGGTGAAGCGGGCTCGGGCGGGGACGGGGGCCGCCGGGGGGGCGGCGGTCCGCTGCTCGGGCGGGGGGGCGGGCGGGACCGCCGGGTACGGGGTGAAGATGGTGTCGATCTGGGCCGAGACGCAGTCCGGCGGGGCGTTCACCGGGTTGCAGCGGGCCACCGTCCCGCCGGGGATCTCGACCACGTAGCCGGTGCCGAAGGGGGCCGCGTAGGACGGGGTCGGGTAGTCGGTGGACACCCACTGGGCCCCGCTGGCGAAGGCGGCGTCGCGGGTCGACGTGTCGCCGTTGCGGGCCTGGAGGGTGTCGGCGTCGGCCCGGGTGCGGACCACGTAGCCGTCGGCCACCAGCTGCTGGATGTGCTCGACCTGGCCCACCGGCTCGTTGACCTTCACGAAGGCGGCGTCGGGGTCGCCGGGCCCGGCGTTGGTGAACATCACCCGGTCCTCCAGCGTGGGGTGCCCGGCCAGGTAGTCGGTGCGGTAGCCACCGCCGTTGTCCATCAGGAACAGGACCTTGCCCCGGCTCTGGCCCAGGGTGGGCCACCCGTCGGTGAGGATGGCCTCCTCCAGGGTGGCGTGGCTGCCCCGCACGTCGTCGGGGGTGATGATCTGGTCCCGGGGGACGACGCCCAGGATCTCGTCGTCCAGGCGGTCCATGGCCCCCTGGTCCCAGGGCTCGGGCACCACGAAGGGGAAGCCGTCCAGGCCGACCTCGCTGTCCTTGAGCTCGATCAGGATGGCGATGGGCATGTGGCCGGGGTTGGCGCTCGACCAGGCCTCGACGGCTCCGAGGCAGGCCACCAGCGACAGGCAGGTGCTGCGGTAGTCGACGTCCTGGACGTGGAGGACCTTGGTGCCCGGCTCCTGCATGGCCGGGTCGTACGGCCCCTCGCCGGCGGCGGCGCGGATGAGCGGGTCGGCGTAGGCGCCGCCGGCGTCATCCCGGAAGACGTCGAGCTCGATCTGGCGCACCTTCTGGCTCTGGAACTGCTCGGGCAGGGGGGCGTGGGTGTACTGCATGAGGTCGTCGCCGTCCCCGATGAACTGGCGGCGCAGCCCGCTCTCGGCCGGCGAGGCAGCCAGGTGGTAGCTGTTGTGGCTGCCCACCACCTGCAGCTGGTTGATGCGCAGGTCGTCGACGGCCACGGCGTCGACCGGGCCGCTCCCGACGCCCAGCACGGCGAGGGCCAGCGCCCCCGCCACCAGGAACCGGTGCATGTGCGGACGTGGGCTCACCTCGTCCCCCTGACGTGGCCGGCGAGTGACGTCACGGTAGCGCGGAGGTGGCGAGGCCTGCTCCGGCCGACGACCGGCCGGCCCGGCTAGGGAGCGGTGAACGGCTCGGCGATGCCGTGCAGGGGGCAGCCCTCGTCGCCCACCGGGCCGTGGCCGATGTACCACTCGACCCCCATGGCCACCGCGAACACCTCGGGGGGCATGGCCAGGAGGAAGTGGTCGTCGGCCATCTGGCTCCGGTGGGCCAGCATCGAGGCCCGCTTGGCCTCCACCGCGGCGGCCACGTCGACCCGGTGGGTCAGGAGGTGCTCCTCGACCCCCAGGTCCATCTCGTCGGGGTCGGGGGGCGCCGCCCCCTCGGGCAGCTCGGGGCCGCCCCCGGCGGCCACCAGGGCCAGCATCCGGCGCAGGGCGGTGCGGTTGATGGTGCCCTCCACCACCCGGGGCACGCCGGCCAGCTCGGCGGCCCGCACCCCCACCCGGTGGACCTGGATGTGGTCGGGGTGGCCGTAGCCGCCGTGGTCGTCGTAGACGGTCAGGGTGTCGGCCTCCTCCTCGGTGAGGATGGACGCCAGCCGCCGGGCCGCGCTGTCCACGTCGGCCTGCCAGAACGTCCACGGCTCGTCGTTGGTGGCCTCACCCACCATGCCCGAGTCGACGTAGCCCAGGAACTCGACCCGGGCCACGCCCAGCGCCGCGGCCGAGGCGTAGGTCTCGGCCGTCCGGCGCAGGGCCAGCTGCTCGCCCTCGTGGAGGACGCCGGGCACGATCTCGCCCCGCTCGCCCCGGGTGGCCACCACCAGCACCACCCGGTGGCCGGCCCGGGCGGCCAGGGCCATGGTGCCCCCGGTGCCGATGCTCTCGTCGTCGGGGTGGGCGTGGAAGCAGACCAGCGTCGCCATGCCGGCCCGACGCTACCGGCCCGCGGCGCCGGGCTGGCGCCGGTCAGCCGATGGCGCCGCTGTCGCGGAGGGCGGCCAGGCGGGCCTCGTCGTAGCCGATCTCGGCCAGGACCTCGTCGCTGTGCTGCCCGGCGTGGGGCGGGGGGCGGCGGATCTGGCCCGGGGTGCGGCTGAAGCGGGGGGCGGGGGCGGGCTGGGTGATGCCGGCCACCTCGGTGAAGGTGCCCCGAGCCACGTTGTGGGGGTGGCGGGCGGCCTCGTCCATGGTCAGCACCGGGGCGAAGCACACGTCGGTGCCCTCCATGAGGGCGCACCACTCGTCGCGGGTCTTCTCCTTGAACACCGCCTCCAGGCGCTGCTTCAGGGCCGGCCAGTGGGCCTTGTCCTGCTGCCACGGCAGGTCCTCGCCCTCCAGGCCGGTGAGGCGCAGCAGCTCGGCGTAGAACTGGGGCTCGATGGAGCCGATGGACACGTAGCCGCCGTCCGCGCACTGGTAGGTGTCGTAGTAGTGGGCGCCGGTGTCGAGCATGTTGGTGCCCCGCTCGTCGCTCCACAGGCCCATGGCCCGGAACGAGTGCATCATGGTCATGAGCAGGGCGGCCCCGTCGACCATGGCCGCGTCGACCACCTGGCCCCGGCCCGAGCGCCCGGCCTCGACCAGCGCTGCGCACACCCCGAGGGCCAGGAGCATGCCCCCGCCGCCGAAGTCGCCCACCAGGTTGATGGGCGGGGTGGGGCGCTCGCCCGCCCGGCCCAGGTGGGCCAGCGCGCCGCCCAGGGCGATGTAGTTGATGTCGTGGCCGGCCATGGAGGCGTACGGGCCGTCCTGGCCCCAGCCGGTCATGCGGCCGTAGACCAGCTTGGGGTTGCGCCCCAGGCAAACCTCGGGCCCGAGGCCCAGGCGCTCCATGACCCCGGGGCGGAAGCCCTCGATCAAGGCGTCGGCCGAGGCCACCAGGTCGAGGACGGCTTCCACGCCGGCCGGGTCCTTCAGGTTGACCGCCACCGAGCGCCGGCCCCGGTTGAGGAGGTCGGCCGGGGGCGAGGCGGGATCGCCGCCCATGCGGGGCCCGGTGCGGTCGACGCGGATGACCTCGGCCCCCAGGTCGGCCAGGGCCATGGCGCAGAACGGGCCGGGCCCGATGCCGGCGATCTCGACGACGCGGGTGCCGGAGAGCGGTCCCACGGCGGGCTCCCCGCTCAGCCCGGCACCGGGGCGGCGGTGAGGGCGCCGGCCCGGGCGGTGAGGGCGCAGACCTCGTCGACGATGTCCTCCCAGTGGCCCCGGGGCAGGTCGTGGCCCATGCCCTCCACGATGCGCAGCTCGGCGCCGGGGATGGCCGCCGCGGTGGCCCGGCCGCCGCTGACCGTCACCAGCGGGTCGGCGTCGCCGTGGACCACCAGGGTGGGGACGGTGATGCGGGCCAGGCCCTCGGTGCGGGGGCCGGAGACGGCGATGGCCAGGAGCTGGTGGCCCACCCCCTGGGGGTACGCGCACCGGTCCCAGGCCCGGCCGGCCTTGTCGGCCGAGGCGGCCTCGTCGACCAGGCCGGGGCTGCCGATGACGTGGGCCAGGGCCACGCCCCGGGCCACGGCCTCGTCGCGGGTGGTGGGCTCCGGCCCGAGCAGGGCGCCCAGGATCGACGGGTCGGGCTGGCCCACGTCGGGCTCCCCCGTGGTCGACATGACGGAGGTGAGGCTGCGGACCCGCTCCGGGTGCTCGATGGCCAGGGTCTGGGCGATCATGCCGCCCATCGAGGCCCCGACCACGTGGGCCGAGGCCAGGCCCAGCGCGTCGAGGACGGCCACCGCGTCGCCGGCCATGTCGGTGAGCCGGTAGGGCGCGTCGACCTCGGCGCCGCCGAGCGAGGCCACCAGGAGGGTCAGGGCGTCGATGTCGCCCTCGACCGGCTTGGTGGACAGGCCGACGTCCCGGTTGTCGTAGCGCACGACGTAGTAGCCACGCTCGACCAGGAGGGCGACGAGATCCTCGTCCCAGCTCAGGTGCTGGGCCCCGAGGCCCATGATCATGAGCAGGGGCTCGGCCGTGGGATCGCCGTCGGTCGTGTACCAGATCTCGATGCCGGCGGGTGAGGGTGAGGTGGTGGGCACGGCGACATGGTGGCCGGCCTTGACCACTCGGTCAAGGAGGGGGCGGACGTAGGGTGCCGCCATGGACGAGGTGCGGGCCGTGGCCCCGGGCCGGGTCAACCTGATCGGCGACCACACCGACCACACCGGCGGCCTGGTGCTGCCCATGGCCGTGGAGCTGGCCACCACGGTGGAGGGGGTGCGGGGCGGCGACCGGGTGGTGCTGCGCTCGGACCACGACCCGGACCCCGCCGTCGTCCCCCTCGACGTCGGGGACCCGGCCGCGGTGGCCCCCGGCTGGGCCCGCTACGTGGCCGGGGTGGTGGCCGAGCTGCGTCCCCCGGTGGGCTTCGAGGGGACGGTGTCGACCACGCTGCCCATCGGCGGGGGCCTCTCCTCCAGCGCCGCCCTGGAGGTGGCCGTGGCCCTGGCCCTGGGGGCGGACGGGGCCGACCCCCGGGCCCTGGCCCGCCTGGCCCAGCGGGCCGAGCAGCGGGCCTCGGGCGTCCCCTGCGGGATCATGGATCAGCTGGCCTCGGTGGCCGGGCGGGCCGGCCACGCCCTGCTCATCGACTGCCACTCCCTGGACGTGGTGCCGGTCCCCCTGCCGGCCCGGGCCGAGGTGGTGGTGGTCGACTCCGGCCAGGCTCGGGCCCTGGCCGGCTCGGCCTACGCCGAGCGGGCGGCCCAGTGCCGGGCCGCCGAGGCCGCCATCGGCCCCCTCCGCCGGGCCGCGCCGGGGGCCGAGGCCGCCATCGCCGATCCCGTGGTCCGGGCCCGGGCCCGGCACGTGCTGACCGAGAACACCAGGGTCCGGGCCACGGCCGAGGCCCTGGCCGCCGGGGACCTGGCCCTGGTGGGGGCGGCCATGGCCGAGAGCCACGCCTCCCTGCGCGACGACTTCGGCGTGTCCACCCCGGTGCTGGACGCGCTGGTGAGCCGGCTGGCCGCCACCCCCGGGGTGCACGGCGCCCGCCTCACCGGGGCCGGCTTCGGGGGCTGCGTGGTGGCCCTGGCCGATCCCGGGGCGCTGGCCGGTTGGGGCCCCGAGCGGTCCTGGTCGCTCCGACCGGGGCCCGGCGCCCGGTGCGTGCCGGCCATCCCACCCGGGTAGGGGGGTCGGGTCGCACTCCCCGCAACCGGAGAGGTCCTTCCCCCATGACCATCGGCACCAGCATCTTCCTCCTCGCCGTGGGCGCCATCCTCCGCTTCGCGGTGGCCGACTCCTGGGACGGGGTCGACCTGGCCGTGGTGGGCCTGATCCTCATGGCCTGCGGGGCCATCGGCCTGCTGTTCGGCCTGATCCAGATGGCCTCCACCCGGCGCCGCCCCGGCGACCCCTACTGAAGGGCGGCGCGCAGGCGGGCCACGGCCCCGGCGGTGCGGGCCCCCCACCAGAACAGGTCCTGGCCGTCCACCAGCACGGCCGGGGCCCCGGCCAGGGCCTCCAGCTCCGGCAGGTCGTCGTCGGTGAAGGCCCAGGGCTCGGTGGGGGCCAGCACGGCGTCGGGCCGGCGGGCCCGGACCTCCGCGGCGGTGACCTCCGGGTAGCGCACCGGCTCGTCGGCCCAGGCGCTGGCCCACCCGGCGGCGGCCAGCACCGAGGCGCCGTAGGTGTCGCCGTTGAGCGTCATCCACGGCCGCCGCCACACGGGCACGAAGGCCCGCCGGGGTGGGCCGGCAGGCGGATCGGGCGGGCCCCACGGGCCCGGGGGCGGAGCCTCGACGGCGGCGGCCAGGTCGGCCAGCACGCCGGGGACGTCGCCCACGGTGCGGGGTGAGGCCACGTGGACCCGGAGGCCGACGGCCACCAGCGCGTCGTGGTCCTCGATCCGGTTCTCCTCGTCGCACATGACCACCAGGTCGGGCGCCAGGGCCACGATGCGATCGATGCGGGGCCGCTTGGTCCCCCCGACCTGGGGGAGGCCCGGCTGCTCGCAGAACCGGGTGCAGGCCACCGGCGGCCGGTCCCAGGACAGGAGGGTCTCGGTCACCGACGGGACCAGGCTGACGACACGGGGCGGCACCACCCCAGCCTGCCCTCCGCCTCAGCCCTCCAGCACCCGGGCCTTCTCGGCCTCGAACTGGGCCGGGGTCAGGGCCCCCTGCTGGAGGAGGGCGTGCAGCCGCTCGAGCTGCTCGGCCCGGGACAGGCCGCCCCCGCCGCCGGTGGTGATGCGGTCGAACTTGCGGTTCTCGTTGTCCTCCATCTGCACGTAGATCTCGCGCTGCACGATGGCGGGCCGGCGGATGTTCTCGAAGGTCTCGGTGCCCCGCTCGCCGGCCGACTCGACGGCCAGGTCGCCGGCCCCCACCATCCGCTCGAACAGGTGCTGGTTGAAGAACACGGTGTTGATGCGGTCGAGGGGGATCTCGATGCCCGACTTGGACAACACGCCCCGGCGGGTGATGACCCGGTCGGAGGTGAGGACGAAGTTGGTGGAGCTCCAGCCCAGCAGGCGCACCCCGAACCACAGCAGGGCCAGCACCAGCAGGGCCAGGGCCACCAGGGTGACGACCGTGCCCAGCCCCCCGTCCAGGTCGGCCACGGCCACGGCGATGCCGGCGACGATGGTGGCCGCCACCGCCAGCACCGGGACGGCCAGGCCCAGCCAGTGGGGCCGCAGGTCGAGGATCAGCTCCTCGCCGGTGTTGAGGAGCTTGCGGGGGAAGGCCACGGCGGGAATCTAGGCCGGCGGGGCGGCGCCGGCCGGAGATCGGCCCCGGTCAGCCGAAGCCCAGCTCGTGGAGCCTGGTGTCGTCGATGCCCAGGTGGTGGCCGAGCTCGTGGGCCACCGTCACCCGTACCTCGTGGACCAGCTCGTCCTCATCGGCGGCCAGGGCGCAGAGGGGCCGGCGGTAGACGGTGACCCGGTCGGGCATCTCCATGAAGCCGTACTGGCCCCGCTCGGTGCGGGGCGTCCCCTCGTAGAGGCCCAGCAGCCCCCGGTCCCGGCCCTCGGCCACCACCACGACCACGTTGTCGAGCAGGGCGGCGATCTCGTCGGGCAGCCCGTCCAGGGCGTCGCCCACCAGCTCCTCGAACCGGGCCGGGTCCACGTCCACGGGCATCGGGCGACGGTACCCGGGATCCCGGCACCGGGCGGCCGCGGCCGCCGTAGGGTCTGGAGGTGGACGCCGCCCGCCTGCTCGCCGGCCTCGACGCCCCACAGCGCCGCGCCGTCACCGACCCCGGGCAGCCGCTGTGCATCCTGGCCGGGGCCGGCTCGGGCAAGACCCGGGTCCTGACCCGCCGCATCGCCCACCGCTCCCTGGAGGGCAGCGCCGATCCCCGGCATGTGCTGGCCCTCACCTTCACCCGCAAGGCGGCGGCCGAGATGGGGTCGCGCCTGGCCGCCCTGGGGCTGCGCGACCGGCCCACGGTGGGGACGTTCCACGGCGTGGCCTGGGGCCAGCTCCGCACCCTGTGGGGCGACCAGGGCCGGGCCGCCCCGGCGCTGCTGGACCGCAAGGGCCGGGTGCTGGCCTCCCTGCCGGGCCGGGGGTCGCTGGCCCCGGTGGAGCTGGCCACGGAGATCGAGTGGGCCCGGGCCCGGCTGGTGCCGCCCGACCGCTACGCCGAGGCCGCCCACCGGGCCGACCGCCGGATCTCGGCCTCCTTCGAGGTGGTGGCCCGCCTGTTCGCCGCCTACGAGGAGGAGAAGCGCCGGCGGGGGGTGATCGACTTCGACGACGTGCTGGCCCTGTGCGCCGAGGCCCTGGCCGCCGACCCGGTGTTCGGGGCCGCCCAGCGCTGGCGCTTCCGCCACCTGTTCGTGGACGAGTTCCAGGACGTCAACCCGTTGCAGCACCGGCTGCTGGAGGGGTGGCGGGGCGAGCGCGACGACCTGTGCGTGGTCGGCGACCCCCGCCAGGCCATCTACCGCTGGAACGGGGCTGATGCCTCCTACCTGACCCGGTTCGCCGACCACCACCCCGGGGCCACGGTCGTCGAGCTGACCGGCAACTACCGGTCGACGCCCCAGATCCTGCACGTGGCCACCGCGGTGCTGGGCTCCCGGGACCCGGGCCGGTCGGTGGCCCACCGACCGGCGGGGGCCATCCCCACCGTGGCCGCGCTGGCCACCGACGCCGACGAGGCCCGGGCCGCGGCCGAGGCCGCCCGCCTCCTCCACCCCCCGGGCACCCGGTGGGACCGCCAGGCCGTGCTGGTCCGCACCAACGGCCAGGTGCCCCTCATCGAGCAGGCCCTGGTCCAGGCCCGCATCCCGTACCGGGTCCGCGGCACCGAGCCCCTGCTGGGCCGGCCGGTGGTGCGCGACGCGCTGCGGGCCCTGACCGCCGAGCGGTCCCGGCCCCTCGGGGTGGTGCTCGACGACCTGGAGGCCATGGTCGACGCCGCCGCCGCCGCCGCCGGCCCCGAGGGGGCGGAGCGGGCCGACACGCTGGGCACCCTCCTGCGCCTGGCCCGCGAGCTGGGCGCCCTGGAGCGCACCGCGGTGGCCGGCGACCTCCGCGGGTGGCTGGCCACCGCGGTGGGCGCCGGCGACATCGACGCGGTCGACGCCGTGGACGTGGTGACCTTCCACGCCGCCAAGGGCCTGGAGTGGCCGGTGGTGCACGTGCTGGGCCTGGAGGACGGGCTGGTGCCCGTCGCCCACGCCCGCACGCCGGAGGCCGAGGCCGAGGAGCGCCGGCTCCTGCACGTGGCCCTGACCCGGGCCGAGGACGTGCTGCGCTGCTCGTGGGCCGCCGAGCGCACCCTCCGGGGCCGGCCCGTGACCCGCCGCCCCTCGCCCTACCTCGCCCTCGTGTCCGACGCCCTGTCCACCCTGCGGGCGGCCGACCGCCCCGTCGACCCCGAGCCGGCCCTGGCCCGGGCCCGCCACGCCCTGGCCGGGGCCCGGGCCCGGGCCGACGACGAGGCGGCCGCCCTCCTCCGCGACCTGCAGGCGTGGCGCGACCGCACCGCCCGGGGGGCCGGCACGCCGGCCGCGGTGGTGCTCAGCGACCGGACCCTGGCCGAGGTGGCCCGGTCCCGGCCCCCCGACCTCGACGCCCTGGGCCGGGTGCGGGGCCTCGGCCCCCTCGCCCTCGACGCCTACGGCGCCGACCTGCTGGCCGTGGTGCGCGGCCGCCGGTCCCACCGCTCCCCCGCCCGTCCCTGAGGCCCCCGCCTCCCCACCCCAGGAGGCGCCGTGCGCTTCGAGCTCTCCCAGGCCATCGCCGCCCCGGTCGACGACGTGGCTGCGGCCTACGCCGGCGCCGAGCTGTACCGGGCCATGGGCGGCACGTCGAGGATCGGGCCGCCGGAGGTGCTCGACCGGGTCGAGGACGGCGACGTGGTGACCCTCCGCATCCGCTACCGGTTCGTGGGCCAGCTGTCCCCGGCCGTGACCGCGGTGGTCGACCCGGCCCGGTTGAGCTGGGTCGAGGAGTCGGTCCACGACCTGGCGGGCCGGGCCGTGGCCGTCACCCTCCACCCCGACCACTACGCCGACCGGCTCCGGTGCACGGCGACGGCCCGCTACCAGGCCGACGACGACGGCACCCGCCGGGTGGTCCGGGGCGACCTGCGGGTCAAGGCCCTGCTGGTGGCCGGGGCCGTGGAGCGGGCCATCGTGTCGGGCCTGGAGGAGCACCTGGCCGCCGAGGGGCCGGTGGTCGAGGCCCACCTCGGGGGCTGAGGCTCAGCCCCGCTCCGGCTCGCCGTCGGCCAGGCGGCGGTTGAAGCCCTCGGCCAGCTCCCGGAACTTGGACACGTCGATGGAGACGAACAGCCCCTCGGCCTCGGCCGTCACCTCGCCGTCGGCCACGATGCGGCCGCTGGTGAACACCTTCCGGCCCTCCCGGCGGTCGAACCGGCCCTCGATCACCAGGGGGACGTGCAGCGGGGTGGGCCGCCGGTAGTTCACGACCAGCCGGGCGGTCATGCCCGGGGCGCCGGAGAGCGTCTGGGCCGAGCCCAGCACCTCGTCGAAGGCGGCGGCCACGAACCCACCGTGGACGCACCCGGGCGGCCCCTCGTACACGGAGCCGAAGGTGACCCGACCGGTGACCAGCTCGGAACCGAACTCGATGGTGATGGGCGGGGCCAGCGGGTTGGCCAGGCCGATGAGCGGGCTGTGGTCGAAGAAGGGCTCGATGTCGCCGCCCGACATGGCCGTCTCGGCCATGCCCTCGTAGATGCTGCGGGGCCGGTCGTGGCGGCGGAAGCGGGCGGCCAGCTCCTCCAGGGCGTCGGCCACCCGGTCCAGGTCGGCGGGCGGCACGTCGGTGCCCACCATGTCCTCGATGAGGGCCCGGTCGGCGGCGGCGATGCGGCGCAGGGCGGCCCGGCGGGGTGACAGGTCGGCATCGGCCTGGGCCAGCACCCGGGGCGACGGCTTGGACATGTCGAAGGGGTTGTCGGGGGCGTCCACGATCCTCCTCAGAGCCGGTCGGTGTCGACGTCGATCAGCACCGGGGCGTGGTCGCTGGGCAGCTTGCCCTTGCGGGCCTGGCGGTCGACGAGGGCGAAGGTCACGGTCTCGACCACCGGCGCGGTGGCCAGGAGCAGGTCGATGCGCATGCCCTGGCGCTTGTGGAACATGCCGGCCCGGTAGTCCCAGTAGCTGTAGAGCCCGGGCTCGGGGTGGAGGCGGCGGAAGGCGTCCTCCAGGCCCCACTCCTCCAGGGCCCGCAGCGCCTCCCGTTCCGGCTCGGTCACGTGGGTGGAGCCCTCGAAGGCGGCGATGTCCCACACGTCGGCGTCCGCGGGGGCGATGTTGAAGTCGCCGCCGATCACCAGGGGCCGAGCCGGGTCGTGGGCCGCCTCCAGGTGCTGGCGCAGGCGGGCCAGCCAGTCGAGCTTGTAGCGGTAGTGGTCGTGGCCGACCTCGCGCCCGTTGGGGACGTACACGCTGCACACCCGGACCGGGCCGCAGGTGGCCCACAGCATGCGGGCGTCGACGTCGGGCTCGCGGGAGTCGTCGAAGCCGGCGACGACGTCGTCCAGGCCGACCCGGCTGAGGATGGCCACGCCGTTCCACCGGCCCTCGCCGTGGTGGGCCGACCGGTAGCCCAGGGACTCGAAGGCCAGGCCGGGGAAGGCGCTGTCGGCCAGCTTGGTCTCCTGCAGGCACAGGACGTCGGGCCGGGCGTAGGCCAGCCACTCCTCCACGCGGGGGAGGCGGGCCTTGAGCGAGTTCACGTTCCAGGTGGCGATGCGCACGCCGGCGACTCTACGGCGGCGCGGCGGGCCGAGGCCCTGGCCCGCGCTCGGGCCGGGCCCGTCCGGCAGCGGCCGGCCGAGGGGACGACGGCCCCCTCGGCCCACCCCTGCAGGCGGTGGCTCAGCCCCGCTTCTTGGCCGGAGCCTTCTTGGCCGGAGCCTTCTTGGCCGGAGCCTTCTTCGCCCCGGCCTTCTTCGCCCCGGCCTTCTTCGCCGGAGCCTTCTTGGCCGGTGCCTTCTTGGCCGGTGCCTTCTTGGCCGCAGCCTTCTTGGCCGGTGCCTTCTTGGCCCCGGCCTTCTTCGCCGGTGCCTTCTTGGCCGCAGCCTTCTTCGCCGGTGCCTTCTTGGCCCCGGCCTTCTTCGCCGGTGCCTTCTTGGCCGCAGCCTTCTTGGCCGGAGCCTTCTTGGCAGGTGCCTTCTTGGCCCCGGCCTTCTTGGCCGGAGCCTTCTTGGCCGGAGCCTTCTTTGCCGTCGCCTTCTTGGCGGCGGCCTTCTTGGCAGGTGCCATCTCTTGTGCCTCCTGGGCAGGGGTGGGGTCGCTGTCGGTGGGCCCGGCCGGAGCCGGTTCCACCGTCACGTGGTGACCTGGCACAGCCAGGTCGATGCTTCGCCGTGGGGTGTCGAACGACTCCACGACGAAGGTCCGGGTCTCCCCGACGCTGAGCACCTCGCGTGCGCTGCGGGGAGGGGGGTCGGCCATCGAGCGCAGGGGCACGTAGCACTGCGCATCGTTGACGACCACGTACGCACCGTGGGACGAGAAGCGGTCGACGACGGCGTCGACCTCGCTCCCCACGGGATGCGAGCTCACGAAGGCCAGGAAGGCCGACGGCTCGTTGACGGCCTCGGGGGCCGGGGCGGCGCCGGTCCGCCGGCGCCGGCCACGTCCGCCTTCGGTGCCCCCCACCGGAGCACCGACCGCGTCGGCCGCCACCTCGGCCACCTCGACCTCGACCGCGGCCTTGGCCTGGCGCCGGCGGCTGCGGGGCGCCGGCGTGTCCGCGGTGTCCGCTCCGGTGGCCGCCCGTCGGGCCGCCACCTCGGCCTCCACCGCCTTGGCCGCCGCCTCCTTCTCGGCCTTGGTCAGGCGCTTGGCCGTGGTCTTGGTCGCCGTCTTGGAGGCCGTGGCCCTGGTGGCCGTGGCCCTGGTGGCCGTGGCCTTGGTGACCTTGCCCTTGGCGTCCCGCGACGTGCGCTGCGAGCGACGGCTGGCGGGGCCCCGCACCGGCAGCCGGGCCACGAAGACCCAACCCACCCCGTCGACCGGCTTGCCCCCGATGAGGCGGCCCTCGTCGAAGAGCCACTGGTACTCGCCGTGGAACTCCTGGAACGAGTCGTTGGAGAGGATGGTGGCCGACGCCTTCTGGGCGATGGCCAACACGAAGGCGTCGCCCCGGCCGACGGCACCGGCCGGCGGGGCCACGAGGTCGCCGTCCAACACGGCCTGCTCGTAGGCGTCCTTCTCCCCCTTGGCGATGCGATGGCCGAAGGTGGCGTCGACCACGGCGGTGATGCGCGTCCCCGGGAACTCCTCGAGGAACGACCGCACCGCCTCGTCGAGCTGGGCGAGGCTCGGCAACGTCCGGCCCTCGGTGGCGATGTTCGATCCGTCGACGATGACGTGATCACGGATGGTGCGTACGTCGGACATGTCGCGCAAAGTCAACCAGGCCCGTCAAGGCCCGACGCGGATGGAGGGCCGTCGCCACCGCGCGTTGGTAGGTTGCGACGCCATGGCCGCCCCGGTCGACGACCCCACCGCAGAGGTCACCGACCTCCTGCAGCACCTGATCCGCAACGCCTGCGTCAACGACGGCACGGTGGGCTCGGGGCACGAGGCGCGCTCGGTCGACCTGCTGCGCGCCCACCTCGGCGGCACCGGCCTGGACGTCGAGACCTACGAGCCGCAGCCCGGTCGCGAGAGCCTGGTGGCCCGCATCGAGGGCACCGACCCGACGGCGCCGACGCTCACGCTGCTCGGCCACCTCGACGTGGTGCCGGCCAACGTCGACCGCTGGCAGCGCGACCCCTTCGGCGGCGAGCTGGTCGAGGGCGAGGTGTGGGGCCGGGGCGCCATCGACATGCTCAACCTCACCGCCTCCATGGCCGTCGCCGTGCGGCGCCTGGCCCAGCGTGGGTGGCGGCCGGCGGGCACGCTCGTCTTCGCCGCCGTGGCCGACGAGGAGGCGGCCGGCATCTGGGGGGCCCGGCACCTGGCCGAGGCCCAGCTCGACGCCGTGCGCAGCGACTACGTGCTGACCGAGTCGGGCGGCATCCCCATGCGCAGCCCCGGCGGCCTCAAGCTGCCGGTCATGGTGGGCGAGAAGGGCTGCTACTGGTGTCGCATCACGGTGCGGGGCACGGCCGGCCACGGGTCTCAGCCCTACAAGGCCGACAACGCGCTGGTGAAGGCGGCCGAGGTGGTGCGCCGCATCGCCACCTTCCGGCCCGAGGCCCAGATCGGCGAGGTGTGGCGCCGCTACCTGGCCTCCATGGGCCTGCCCGACGAGGTCACCGCGCCGCTCCTCGACCCGGACCGCCTCGACGACCGGCTCGACGAGCTCCCGCTGGGCATGGCCCGCATGTTCCACGCCTGCACCCACACCACCATGAGCCCCAACATCGCCCACGGCGGGTCGAAGGTGAACACCATCCCCGACCACGTCACCCTGGAGGTCGACGTCCGGACCCTGCCGGGCCAGGACCGCGAGGCGGTGGAGGCCATCCTGCGGGAGGCGGTGGGCGACCTGCGCGACGACGTCACCATCGAGCCCGCCGTGTTCGACCCGGCGTCGGAGTCGCCCATGGACACGCCGCTGTGGGACACCCTGTCGCGGGTGGCGGGCCGCTTCTACGAGGGCTCGCAGACCGTGCCCATGCTGATCGTGGGTGCCACCGACGCCCGCTTCTTCCGCCGGCTGGGGGCCACCGCCTACGGGTTCGGCCTGTTCAGCCGGAACCTGCGCTACGAGGACTTCGGCAAGATGTTCCACGGCGACGACGAGCGGGTCGACATCGAGTCGTTGCGGCTCTCGACCGAGATGTGGGAGGCGGTGGCCGTCGACCTCCTGGGCGGCGCGTGATCCGGGCCGCGCTGTTCGACTTCGGCGGCGTCATCCTGTCCAGCCCCTTCGAGGCCTTCGCCCGCTACGAGGCCGACCGGGGCCTGCCCGCCGGGTTCCTGCGCCGGGTGAACGCCACCGACCCCGACGCCAACGCCTGGGCCCGGTTGGAGCGGGCCCAGGTGGACCTGGAGGAGTTCTGCGACCTGTTCGAGGCCGAGGCCCGGGCCCTGGGTGGCGAGGTGGACGCCCGGGCGGTGCTGGGCCTGCTGCGGGGCGAGCTGCGCCCGGCCATGGTCGAGGCCGTGCGCCGCTGCCGCCAGCGGCTGAAGACCGGCCTCCTGACCAACAACGTGGTGACCATGCAGGCCGGGGCCATGTCCGGCGCCGCCGACCCGCACGCCGAGGTGCTGGGGCACTTCGACGTGATCGTGGAGTCGTCCCGGGCCGGCGTGCGCAAGCCCGACCCCGCCTTCTACGAGATGGCCTGCCGGGAGCTGGACATCGAGCCCTCCGAGGCGGTGTTCCTCGACGACCTGGGGGTCAACCTGAAGCCGGCTCGGGCCCTGGGCATGACCACCATCAAGGTCGACGACCCGGCCGCCGCCCTGGCCGAGCTGGAGGACGTCGTCGGCTTCCCCCTGGGCTGAGGGGGAGGGTCGCGGTCAGGACGGCGGGTCGGGCGGGGCCGCGGGCGCGATGGAGAACACCCGGGCCGCGTTGTCGCGCAGGAACAGGGGCCAGACGTGGTCGCGGAACGGCACCGACGGCAGCTCCGAGAAGATGCGGTCCAGGGTCAGGCCCGAGGCGTAGTAGCCGGCGTAGAGCACCTTCTCAGCCCCGCGGGTGTTGGCGAAGCGGACGATGTCGTCGGGGTAGTAGCGGGGGGCGAAGGCGCTGGTCGAGTAGTGGAGCCCGGGGTACTTGAGCAGCAGCTTGACCATGAGCTCGGTCCACGGGTCGGCGCCGTGGCGCACCACCACCTGGAGCTCGGGCCAGAACCAGCACACCTCGTCGAGCAGCATGGGCAGCTGGGGGGCCATGGGGATGCGGGGCCCGGGCACGCCGGCGTAGACGATGATCGGCCGCCCGATCTCGATGCACTTGGCGTAGATGGGCCACATGCGCTTGTCGTCCAACGGCACCTGGGGGATGCAGCCGGTGCCCCAGCAATGAACGGCCTTGAGCGAGTCGCCCCACTCCTCCACCGCGGCATCGATGGCCCGCAGGGCCCCCATCCCTTCGTTGGGGTCGACGTCGAGCATCCCGGCGAAGTGCTGCGGGTGCTCGCGCACGGCCCGGCGGGAGTGCTCGTTCTCGTGCACGCCGACCACGAAGGTGGAGATGCGGTGGCGGGCCATCTCCCCCAGCACGGTGCGCACCGGGTCGTCGACCTCGTCGCCCTCGAAGGTGGGGACCCCCTTGAACATGTACTGGGCCGGCATCTCCATGGCCTGGGTGCCCTCGTCGTTGGCCAGGGCCCGGATGCGGTCGTACTTGGCCGCCTGCTTCTCCCGGGTGTCGGGCATGGCCAGGAAGGTGTCGATGACCCCTCCGGCCTGGGCCGAGGCGAAGGCGGAGCCGTCGAGGGCCTGGTCGGTGGCGTCGTCGGTCACGGCGCCGACCCTACCCCGAACTGGAACACGTTCTACTTCTCCCGGGACCGGGTCCACGACGGGCGATCGTCGGCCGGGGCGTCGGGGTCGGCCAGGTCCAGGCCCACGTCCAGCCGGCCCAACAGGTCGCCCAGCTCCCCGGCACTGGCCACCGAGGCCCGGTGGGCGAACCACAGGAACGGGATCCACGGGATCCAGCGCAGCCGGCCGCCGTCGCGCCGGATCAGCACCACCCCCCGGCGCATGCCCCCGGGGCCGGCCCGGTCGACCTCCACCGCGGCCACCTCGGCCCAGTCCACGACCTGGGTGGTGCGCATCCAGCGCACCTCCACCCCCTCGGCGTCGGCCACCGCCCGAGCCGTCCAGCCCAGGTACGCCAGCGAGCCGGCCCAGGCCGCGCTGGCCAGCCCCACCAGGCCCAGCACGCCGTCGCCCAGGACGGCGGCGGCCAGCGCCAACGGGACGGTGACCGCGGCCAGCAGGCCGATGACCCGCAACGGCCCCCGGGGTGGGCGGGCCTCGACCCGCCCTCGGTCGGGGTCAGAGGCCCTCGAAGGCACGGGCCAGGATCTCCTCCTGCTCCTGCACGTGGATGGCGTGGCTGCCCCCCGCCGGCGAGCCGGAGCCGACCCGGGACACCTCGCGGTAGGTCGTGCCCTCGGGCACCAGCGGCCACAGCCGCTCGCCCACGAAGGAGCGGGGGCCCATGTTGTCGGGCTCCTCCTGGAGCCACACCACCTCGGTGGCCCCGCCGTACTGCTGCAGCAGCTCGCGGATGCGCCGCCGCGGGAAGGGGTAGAGCTGCTCCAGCCGCACCACGGCGGCGGGCACGCCCAGCTCGTCCCGCTTGGCCAGGGCGTCGTGGCTCACCTTCCCGCTGCAGAACACCACCCGCCGGACGGCGTCGGCGTCGGGGACGCCCGGGTCGTCGAGCACCTCGTGGAACGAGCCGGAGAGGAGGTCGCCCACCGACGACCGGGCCGAGCGGGCCCGCAGCAGCGACTTGGGCGTGAACACCACCAGGGGCTTGCGCACCTCCTGGTGGATCTGGCGCCGCAGCAGGTGGAAGTACTGGGCCGAGGTCGAGGCGTTGGCCACCTGCATGTTGTCCTCGGCGCACAGGTTCAGGAACCGCTCGATGCGGGCCGAGGAGTGCTCGGGGCCCTGGCCCTCGTAGCCGTGGGGCAGGAGCAGGGTCAGGCCCGAGCGCTGGCCCCACTTGTCCTCGGCGGCTGAGAAGTACTGGTCCAGGATGATCTGGGCGCCGTTGACGAAGTCGCCGAACTGGGCCTCCCACAGCACCAGGGTGTCGCTGGCGATCACCGAGTAGCCGTACTCGAAGCCCACCGCCGCGTACTCCGAGAGCAGCGAGTCGTAGATCCAGATCTTGCCCTGCTCGGAGCTCAGGTGGGCCAGGGGAGCGTGTTCGGCCCCCGTCTCGTAGTCGACCAGCACGCTGTGGCGCTGGGAGAAGGTGCCCCGGCGCGAGTCCTGCCCGGCCAGCCGGATGTTGGTGCCCTCCAGCAGCAGCGAACCGAAGGCCAGGGCCTCGGCCAGGGCCCAGTCCACCTCGCCCCCCTCGAACATCTGGTCGCGGGTGGCGAACTGCTTGGCCAGCTTGGGGTGGACGGTGAAGCCCTCGGGCCGGGTGGACAGCCCCTGGTAGACTCGGTCGATGACCCCGGAGCCGACGCCGGTCTGCACGTGGGGCAGCACGCCCCGGGCCGGGGCCGGCGGCCTGGCCCGCACCTCGGTCTCGGGGGCGTGGGAGCGGGTCTCCTCCAGGGCCCCGGCCAGCTTCCCGGAGAAGTCGTCGAGGGCGGCCTCGGCCTCCTCCATGCTGATGTCGCCCCGCCGCACCAGGGCCTCGGTGTAGAGCTTGCGCACCGAGCGGCGGGCGTCGATGCGCTTGTACATGAGGGGCTGGGTGTAGCTCGGGTCGTCGCCCTCGTTGTGGCCGTGCCGGCGGTAGCAGACCATGTCGATGACGACGTCCTTGCGGAAGCGCTGCCGGTAGTCGTAGGCCAGGCGGGCCACCCGCACGCAGGCCTCGGGGTCGTCGCCGTTCACGTGGAAGATGGGGGCCTGCACCATCTTGGCCACGTCGGTGCAGTACTCCGAGGAGCGGGCGGCGTCGGGCGGGGTGGTGAAGCCGAGCTGGTTGTTGATGATCAGGTGGATGGTGCCGCCCACCCGGTAGCCCTTGATGCTGGACAGGTTGAGGGTCTCGGCCACCACGCCCTGGCCGGCGAAGGCGGCGTCGCCGTGGACCAGCACCGGCAGCACCGAGAAGGCCCGGGGGTCGTTGATGACGTCCTGCCGGGCCCGGGCCATGCCCACCACCACCGGGTCCACCGCTTCCAGGTGGCTGGGGTTGGCGGCCAGCTCGACGGTGATCTCGTGGCCCAGGCGGGAGGTGAAGGTGCCGGTCTGGCCCAGGTGGTACTTCACGTCGCCCGAGCCCTGGGTCGAGTCGGGGTCGATGTAGCCCTCGAACTCGGTGAACAGCTTGTCGAGCGACTTGCCCACGATGTTGGTGAGGACGTTCAGGCGCCCCCGGTGGGCCATGCCGATGATGGCCCCGTGCAGGGCGAAGGAGGCGGCCCGCTCCAGGATGGCGTCCAGGATGGGGATGGCCGACTCCGCCCCCTCGATGCCGAAGCGCTTCTGGCCCAGGTACTTGGTGCCCAGGAACTTCTCGAAGGCCTCGGCCGCGTTGACCCGGTCCAGGATGTGGCGCTGGTCCTCGGGGGGCAGGAACGTCGAGGCTCCCTCCACCTGCTCCTGGATCCAGGCCTTCTCGTCGGGCTCCTGGATGTGCATGTACTCGATGCCGATGCGGCGGCAGTAGGCGTTGCGGAGCACGCCCAGGATGTCGCCCAGGACCATGCGGTCCTTGCCGGCCAGGCCGTCGGTCAGGAACTCCCGATCGAGGTCCCAGATGGTGAGCCCGTAGCTGGCCGGGTCCAGCTCGGAGTGCATGTGCGGCTCCTTGGCCGCCAGCGGGTCGAGATCGGCGATCAGGTGGCCCCGGACCCGGTACATGTTGATGAGGGTCTGGACGTGGATCTGCTTCTGGAGGGTCGACTCCTCCTTGTCCACCGGGTTGGTGTCCTGCAGCCACCGCACCGCCTCGTACGGCACGCCGATGGACCGGAAGACACCGTCGTAGAAGCCGTCCTCGCCGGTGAGCAGCTCGTGCACCCGCTTGAGGAACAGGCCCGACTCGGCGCCCTGGATGATGCGGTGGTCGTAGGTGGAGGTGACGGTCATCACCTTCGACACGCCCAGGTCGGCCAGGGCGGCCCGATCGGCGCCCTGGAAGGCGGTGGGGAAGTCCAGGCGGCCCACGCCCACGATGGCGCCCTGGCCGGGCATGAGCCGGGGCACGGACTGGACCGTGCCGATGGTGCCGGGGTTGGTGAGGGTGACGGTGGCTCCGGCGAAGTCGTCGGGCGAGAGCTTGCCGGTGCGGACCTTGCGGATCATGTCCTCGTAGGCGGCCCAGAAGCCGGCGAAGTCGAGCGTGTCGGCCCCCCGGATGACCGGCACCAGCAGGGTCCGGCTGCCGTCCTTCTTCTCCAGGTCCACGGCCAGGCCCAGGTTGACGCGCTCGTTGCTGACCTTGCGGGGCGTGCCGTCGGGGCCCTCGACGAACGTGCCGTTGAGGGCGGGCACGGCATCGGCGATGGCCCGCACCACGGCGTAGCCGATGAGGTGGGTGAAGCTGACCTTGCCACCCCGGGTGCGGGACAGGTAGCCGTTGATGACCTTGCGGTTGACCTCGAGGAGCTTGGCCGGGACCTCGCGGAAGCTGGTGGCGGTGGGGACGCCCAGGCTGGCCTCCATGTTGGCCACGATCCGGGCCGCCGCCCCCCGCAGCGGCTCGCCGCGAGGCGCGGGGGCCGGGGCGCCCCCGGCCTCCTTGGCGCCGTCGGCCTTGCCCCCGGACCCCTTGGCCCCGGACCCCTTGGCGCCGGACCCCTTGGCGCCGTCCCCCTTCGGCCCGTCACCCTCGGCCGTGTCGGCCTTCTTCAGGACCGTGGTGCCGGCAGGCGCCGGCGGGGCCTGGGCCGAGGCCCCGTTGGCCGGGGCCTCGGAGGGGGCGGCAGCGGTGCCGGAGGCGTCGGCGCCCCCGGACCCGGAGGCGGCCGGCGCCTCGGAGCCGGCCGGCCCGGCGGGCTGGTAGCCGGAGAAGAACTCCCGCCAGCTCTCGCTCACCGACGACGGGTCCTCGGCGAAGCTCTCGTACATCTCGTCCACCAACCAGGCGTTGGGGCCGAGGGTGTCGGACGGCGGTGCGGTGTCCTCAGGCATCGGGGCCGAGCCTACCGACCGTCCCCACCCGCCCGAGGGGGGCGGTCCGGCCCTGGTCAGGGGTGGTTGGCGGCGGACCCGGGGCTCAGGTCACGGACCCGGCGGGCCGGCACCCCGGCGTAGAGGCCGCCCGGCTCGCAGTCGGCGGTGACCACCGCTCCGGCCGCCACCACGCACCCGTCCCCCACCGTCACCCCGGGCAGGATGCTGGCCCGGGCCCCGATCCAGACCCGGTCGCCCACCGTCACCGGGGCGTGGCGGGAGCGCCGGTCGTAGCCGCCGTCGTCCCGCAGGTCGTGGGTCATGCCGAACAGGCCGACCTGGGGGCCGAGGTTGCAGTCCCGCCCGATCCGCAGCCGGCCCCGGCCCACGTCGAAGTAGCACTCGCCGTTCACGAAGGTGCCGGCCCCGATGACCACGTCGGTGCCGGTGAAGCGGGAGCCGGGGAGCAGGTTGGCCCCCAGGGCCCGGATGCCGGCCGCCCGGTAGACGACCACCCGCCCGGCCCGGGGCATCCACACCGCCCCGCCGACGGCGTTGACCACCAGGTGCCGCACCATGATCCGCAGGTCCACCCGCAGGCTCTCGACCAGGCTGGCCCACGGGTTCCGTCGGGCACGCGTGCCGCTCATGTCCGGCTCTCCTCTCGCCCGTCCACCATGGCACAGCCGGCCGGCGGCACCGGGCCCGCCCGGCGGCCTACGGCGCTGCCGGCGGCGACCGGTAGCGTCGTCCCCCTCATGAGCAGCGCGCAGTTCATCTACACGATGCACAAGGTGGGCCGGTTCCACCCGCCCGACAAGGAGGTCCTGAAGGACATCAGCCTGTCCTTCTACCCGGGGGCCAAGATCGGCGTCCTGGGGGCCAACGGGGCCGGCAAGTCGTCGCTGCTGCGGGTCATGTCCGGCGTCGACCAGGACTTCACCGGCGACGCCCGCCTCACCCCCGGCTTCTCGGTCGGCCTGCTGGAGCAGGAGCCCCACCTGGACGAGGCCAAGGACGTGAAGGGCAACGTGATGGACGGCGCGGCCGAGGTGGCCGGGCTGCTGGCCGCCTACGACGCCTGCCTGGCCAAGTACGCCGACCCCGACGCCGACTACGAGAAGATCGGCGAGGAGCAGGCCCGCCTGGAGGCCGAGATGGCGGCCAAGGGGGCCAACGGCCTGGACCGCACCATCGAGGTGGCCATGGACGCCCTGCGCCTGCCCCCCGGCGATGCCGAGGTCACCACCCTGTCCGGCGGCGAGCGGCGCCGGGTGGCCCTGTGCCGCCTGCTGCTGTCGTCGCCCGACCTGCTGCTGCTGGACGAGCCCACCAACCACCTCGACGCCGAGTCGGTGGCCTGGCTGGAGCGCTTCCTGCGCGACTACGCCGGCACCGTGGTGGCCATCACCCACGACCGGTACTTCCTGGACAACGTGGCCGGTTGGATCCTGGAGCTGGACCGGGGCCGGGGCCTGCCCTTCGAGGGCAACTACTCGTCGTGGCTGGAGCAGAAGCAGGCCCGCCTGGCCCAGGAGGACAAGGCCGACAGCAAGCGGTCCCGCACCCTGGCCCGGGAGTTGGAGTGGGTGCGCATGGCCCCCAAGGCCCGCCAGGCCAAGGGCAAGGCCCGCCTGGCCGCCTACGACAAGCTGCTGGCCGAGGCCAAGGAGGCCGAGGGCCGGGGCGGCGACCTGCAGATCACCATCCCGGCCGGCGACCGGCTGGGCGACAAGGTCATCGAGGTCTCGCACCTGTCCAAGGGCTACGGCGACCGGCTGCTCATCGACGACCTCAGCTTCTCCCTGCCCAAGGCCGGCATCGTGGGCGTCATCGGCGGCAACGGCGTGGGCAAGACGACCCTGTTCCGCATGCTGACCGGGGCCGAGGAGCCCGACTCGGGCACCGTCGAGGTTGGCCCCACGGTGCAGCTGGCCGACGTGGACCAGAGCCGACAGAGCCTGGATGCCGACAAGACCGTCTACGAGGAGATCACCGGCGGCCGCGACGACATGGTCATCGGGGGCCGGTCGGTCAACGGCCGGGCCCACGTGGCCTCGTTCAACTTCAAGGGCTCGGACCAGCAGAAGCTGGTGGGCGTGCTGTCCGGGGGCGAGCGCAACCGCGTCCACCTGGCCAAGGTGCTCTCCGAGGGAGGCAACGTCCTCCTCCTGGACGAGCCCACCAACGACCTCGACGTCGACACCCTGCGAGCCCTGGAGGACGGCCTGGAGTCGTTCCCGGGCTGCGCCGTGGTCATCAGCCACGACCGCTGGTTCCTGGACCGCATCGCCACCCACATCCTGGCCTTCGAGGGCGAGAGCCAGGTCCGGTGGTTCGAGGGCAACTTCAGCGAGTACGAGGCCCAGCGCCGCAAGGAGCTGGGCGCCGCCGCCGACCAGCCCCACCGCATCAAGTACAAGCCCCTGGCCCGCTGATCGGCGCCGGGCCGATCGACGCCGGATCCCCTCGGACGAGGGGCCCCGGTCCGGCGCCCCGCCACAGGAGGACGCACCCAGCACGCCGACGACGTCTGGCGCTACGCCCGACGTCGGTGCCCGTCGGCCGAGGCCGCCGACGACGTCCTGGCCGAGACGTTCGCGGTGGCCTGGCGGCGCCGGGCCGGGCTCCGCCTGACGGTCGTCAGGGGGCGGCCGGCTCCCAGGCCACCGCGAAACGGAATCGGGCCGCTCCCTCGGACCACATGGGGAAGTTCGTGCCCCACACGTTGTCGTGGAGGCCGACCCACACCCCGGCGGCCAGGTCCAACGGACCGGCGTCGGGGTCGAGCAGTCGGGGCTGGCCCGGCGCCACCAGCGGGGCGTCGAGGGTGCGGAGGGCCACGGTGCCCTCCACGCTCGGCCATCGCACCCCCTCCCCCACGGCGTGGAGGTGGCGGCCGCCGCCGGGCACCACGTCGAGGGGCGACACGTCCTGGCCCAACTTGTCCAGCACCATCGCCTCCGGGTCGACGCCGGCCGGCCGCCACCCCAACCAGGTCGCCTCGGGGAGCCGGTTGGCCGGCTTGCCCTCCCACCGCAGCTCGACGCCCAGGGTCGAGGGCCCCTCGTCCGGGGTCGCGTCGGTGAGGACCAGCGCCACCTCGGCCGGTGCCCCGGACCGGGTGACGGCCTCCTCCGGCAGCCGGGCCCGCACCACGAGGGCCTCGACCCGTCGAGCGCCGGGACCGGTCGCGACCGGATCCTGGCCACCGGCCGCAGGCCCACCGTCTCGGGCCGACCAGCGGCGGCCGACGTGGACGGTGCCGACCTCGGGCTCCCACCAGGCGGAGACCGCGCCGGACGTGTCGATGCCGGGCTTGGTGTTGTCCTCCACCGCCCACCACTCGTCCTCGGGCCGGGCACGCACGTAGGCGGCCCGGTAGCGGGCGTAGTCAGCACCGGAGAAGGCCTGGTGGGCCAGCAGGCCCAGGGGGTGGGACGTGTCGGCCAGGACCCGGCCCGTCACCCGGTCCCGCAGGTGGGCCACGGCGCCGGTGACGGGATCGACACCGACCTCCCAGCACCCGAGCACCACCGGCTCGCCGGGCGGCACCAGCTCCCCGGCGGCGTAGGCCGGCACCGGGGAGCGCAGGGCGGCCAGGGTGGAGCGGGCCGAGCGGCGCAGGCCCTCGCTGTCGATGGCCTCCACCGCGGCCTCCACGTAGGCCCGCTGCTCGGCCCACGACGCCTCGTAGGCCCGGGTCCGCGGCTCGGCCCGCAACCCGGGCAGGTCGGCCCGTCCCCACCGCTCCCGGTCGGGCAGGTGGGTCTTCTCGTCCAGGCCCCAGGTGTGCTCGGCCACCAGCAGCAGGTTCTCGTGGAAGACCCGCAGGCGCGAGTCGTCGGGGGCCACCATGCCGGCCGCGGCCCACGACCGGCGCAGGCGCAGCAGCTCCCGGAAGGCCGCCACCTTCTGCGGGTCCGAGCCGGCCCCGTGGATCCAGGTGTCGCCGATCTCGGCCGTCACCACCGGCAACCCGGCCACTGCGGGGCGCAGGGCGGCGGCGAAGGCGTCGAGGGTGGAGGCCCGCACCTCGGCGCCGGGCACCCGGGCCCGTAAGGCCGCGAACGAGGCCACCACCTCGTCGATCGACGGGGGGCCCAGGTTGTCGCCGGTGTGGGCGAAGGCCAGCCGGTCCGGGCACCCCGGCACCTCGGTGAGGTCGCCGTAGCCGCCGGGTTGGTAGACGACGGTGACCTCGGAGCCGTCGGGGGCCTGCCACCGGAAGCAGGCGGGCACCTCGGGCACGGTGGCCACCGGGTTGACCCCGACGTGGAGGAGCTCGACCCCGGCCCCGGCCAGCAGGGGCACCAGACCCCGGGTGTGGCCGGGCACGTCGGTCAGCTTGGCCGCCACCGTGCGGCGCCCGAAGCGGTGGTCGAGGCGGGCGGCGATGGCCAGGCCGGCCTCGACCAGGCCCGGGTCGCACAGCTCGGTGTGGGTGGTGAAGGGGAGGGCGTGCCAGGCCAGGTCACCGGCCTCGATGGCGGCCTCGGCCGCGGCCCGCCCGGCCGGGTCGGCCCGCTCCAGGAACGTGTGGACCAGCCACGACCCGGTGGTCCACACGAAGCGCTCGGCCCCGCCCCGGGCCCGCAGCTCGGCCCCCAGGGCCAGGGCGGCGGGGATGAAGCGGTCGACGTAGCCGGCCACCACCTCGGCGGCCGGGGCGGTGAAGCCCACGTCCAGGTGGGTCTTGGCCACCAGGTGGACCACGGGCGCCTCGCTCACCGGCCCAGCCTCGCGCCCCGCGACCCGCCCCCTTCGCTTCTGAGGCGCCAGCGCGCACGATCACGTGCTCTGGCGCCTCAGAAGCGAGCCGCCCGAGGGCGGTAGCGTCGGCCCGTGTGAGAGCCGAGGCCCGCGACGGCGCCGTCGACCTGGTCGGGGACGTGGCCACCCTGCGGGCCACGCGGCCCCGGGTGACCTACCGGGTGGAGGGCCGGGCGGCCGAGCTGGCGCCCACCGCCCTGGACGGCCCGCCCGACGGGCCGTGGACGGCCGAGGACGACCACCTCCGCGTCGTCCTGTCGACCCGCCCGGCCCCGGGCCCGGCCCGGGGCCTGCTCCTGCGGCTGGCCGTCACCGTGCTCGGCGACCTCCCCGTCCGCCTGGACGACACCACGGTGCTGGCCGCCGGCGGACCCTCGGGCCTGCAGCTCGGGGCCGGGCCGGGGTCGTGGTCGCTGTACCGCAACGGCTGGAGCTCGTGGTCCAACGCCCGGTCGTTCCGCATGGACGAGGCCGACCCCGACCCCTGGCTCTTCGCCATCCGCCGCACCACCGTCGACCCCGGGACCCCCCGCGGCGGGGAGCCGGGCCGGTTTCGCAGCGAGCTGGTGGCCGGCCTGGCCGACCTCGACGGCGGGGGCGGCCTGGTCCTGGGCTTCGTGGGCGGGGCCCGCTGCCTGTCGGTCATCGACCTGGCCGTCGACCTCCCGGCCGAGGGCGGTGCCACCCGGGCCGAGCTGGCGACCCTGGCCGCCACCTGCCGGTTCGACGGGGCCACGGCCGAGCCCGGCACCACGCTGGCCACCGAGGACCTGCTGGTGGCCGACGGCCCCGACCCCGTCGACCTGCTGGAGGGGTGGGCCGCGGCCCTGGGGGCGGCCCAGGGGGCCCGGGTCCCGGCCCGGCCCCCGCACGGCTGGTGCTCCTGGTACTACCACTACTCCAAGGTCACCGAGGCCGACGTGCGGCGGGCCCTGGCCGCGGCCGACACCGTGGCCGCCGGTGTGCCCCTGGGCTACGTGATGGTCGACGACGGGCACCAGATGGCCATCGGGGACTGGCTGGCCACCAACGGCAAGTTCCCCTCGGGCCTGGCCGCCCTGGCCGCGGACATCCGGGCCACCGGGCGCGACGCCGGCCTCTGGCTGGCCCCCTTCCTGGCCGACCACGGCAGCGACGTGGCCCGGGCCCACCCCGAGTGGCTGCTGCGGGACGAGGCCGGCGACCCGGTGACCGCCCTGTGGAACCCGACCTGGAACCGGCGCCACGGCCAGTGGGTCCTGGACTGCACCCGACCCGACGTGCAGGCCCACCTGGAGGAGGTGGCCCGCACCCTGGCCGTCGACTGGGGCTACCGGGTGCTCAAGTTGGACTTCTGCTACGCCGCGGCCCTGCCCGGGGTGCGCCACGACCCGGCCTCGACCCGGGCCCAGGCCCTGCGGGCCGCCCTCGACGCCGTCCGCCGGGGGGCGGGCCACGACGCGCTGCTCGTCGGCTGCGGCCTGCCCCTGGGCCCGGCGGTGGGCGTGGTCGACGGGATGCGCGTCGGCACCGACGTGGCTCCCACCTGGGGCGGCCGGGTGACCCGGTGGGCGTTCAGCGACCAGGGCGGCCTCAGCACCCGCATCGCCATGCGCAACACCGTGACCCGAGCCTTCCTCCACGGGCACCTATGGGCCAACGACCCCGACTGCGTGATGGTCCGCACCGACCGCACCCGCCTGACCGAGGCCGAGGTCCGGTTCCTGGTCGCGGCGGTGGCCCTGACCGACGGGATGATCGTCTCGTCCGACCAGCTCGACCTGGTGCCTCCCGAGCGGCTCGACCTGTTGCGCCTGGCCCACGAGCTGTCCGGGGGCCACTGCCGGGTGGTGGACCTGTTCGCCCGGTCCGAGCCCGAGCGCCTGGTCTCGACCAAGGCCGACGAGGTGCTGGTCGGCCACCTCCACTGGGGCGACGCGCCGGCCGCGGTCACCGTCACCCTCGACGGCCCGGAGTGGGACCGCCTGGGCCTCGCCCGGCCCGACGAGGTGGTCGAGGCCCTCACCGGTGCCCGACTCCCGGTCCGGGGCACCCGCGTCGACCTGGGCGTGCTCGACCCCCACGACGCCCGCATCCTCCGCCTGCCCCGCCGAGCCCCCTCCGTGTGACACGGGGGTTCCGGGGTAGGGCCGCCGAGGACGACCTGGTCGCCACGGCCCGTCCCTGACGCTGCGGAGGTCCGATGTCCGGCATCGCCATCATCACCGAGGCCTGCATCGACACCAAGGACCGAGCCTGCGTCGACGTGTGCCCCGTGCAGTGCATCTACGAGTACGACCCGACGGGCGGCGTCCTGTTCTCCGAGGAGGAGGCCGGGAACGGGACCGTCGAGAACACGCACGCCCCGGATCCGGACGCCATCGCCGTCTTCGCCGACAGCATCCTCTACGTGAACACCGAGGAGTGCACCTCCTGCACGGCCTGCTACCAGCCCGACGTGTGCCCGGTGGGCGCCATCTACCCGGAGGAAACCCTCCCCGACGGTTCGGCGCGGGCCCGGTACAACGCCGAGGACCCCCACCAGGGCCACGATCACACGTTCTTCGCCGCCCACACCCGGGCCGTCTTCGCCGACTAGAGCAGAGGCGTCAGGCGGGCCAGGACGGCGGCGGCCTGGGTGGCGGGGTCGCCGTCGGCCGGGGTGAGGCGCAGCTCGGGGGCCTCGGGGGCCTCGTAGGGGTCGTCCACCCCGGTGAAGCCGGTGATCTCGCCGGCCCGGGCCTTGGCGTAGAGGCCCTTGGGGTCGCGCTGCTCGCACAGCTCGATGGGGGTGTCCACGAACACCTCCACGAAGGGCACCCCGGCCGACGTGTGGGCGGCCCGGGCCCGGGCCCGGCCGGCCCGGTACGGGGAGATGAGGGGGACCAGGGCCACCACCCCGGCGTCGGCCAGCAGAACGGCCACCGCGCCGGCCCGGCGCACGTTCTCGTCCCGGTCGGCGGCCGAGAACCCGAGGTCGGCGTTGAGGCCGTGCCGCAGGTTGTCGCCGTCCAGGCGGTAGGCCGGTCGCCCCTGGGCCACCAGCAGGCGCTCCAGGGCCACGGCCACGGTCGACTTGCCCGACCCCGACAGGCCGGTCAGCCACACCGTCGCCCCCCGGTGGGGCCGCTCGTCCCGGCCCACCTCCCCGCCGTGCCAGGTCACGTCGGTGGACACGGCTAGAGGATCATCCCCGCGGCAACCGTCGCGTTGGTGTTCTCGTCGATGAGGATGAAGCTGCCGGTGGTGCGGTTGCGGCGGTACTCGTCGCAGAACAGCGGCAGGGTGGTGCGCAGGGTGACCCGGCCGATCTCGTTGAGCGACAACTCGGTGGCCGCCTCGTCGCGGTGCAGGGTGTTGACGTCCAGCCGGTACTGCAGGTCCTTGACCAGGGCCCGGGCCGACCGGGTGGTGTGCTTGATGCCCAGCTTGGAACGGGGGGCCAGGGTGGAGGCCTCGCCCATCCAGCACACCATGGCCTCGACGTCCTGGGTGGCGCGGGGCTGGTTGTGGGGCCGGCAGATCATGTCCCCGCGGGAGATGTCGATCTCGTCGGCCAGGGTGATGGCCACCGACATGGGGGCGTAGGCCTCGTCCACCGGGCCATCCGCGGTGTCGATGGAGGTGACGGTGGAGGTGAAGCCCGAGGGCAGGACCAGGACCTCGTCGCCGGGCTTGAACGTCCCCCCGGCCACGGTGCCGGCGTAGCCCCGGTAGTCGTGGAGCTCGTTGGAGTAGGGCCGCAGCACGTACTGGACCGGGAACCGGGCGTCGATCAGGTTCCGGTCGCTGGCGATGTGCACCTCCTCCATGTGGTGGAGCAGGGAGCTGCCCTCGTACCAGTCCATCTGGGTGCTGCGGGAGACGACGTTGTCGCCCTCCAGGGCCGAGATGGGGATGGTGGCCAGGTCGGTGATGTCGAGCTTGGCCGCGAAGTCGCGGAACTCGTCCGCGATCTCCCGGTAGCGCTCCTCGCTCCAGCCGACCAGGTCCATCTTGTTGACGCACAGCACCAGGTGGGGGATCTGCAGCAGCGAGGCCAGGAAGGCGTGGCGCCGGGACTGCTCGACCAGGCCCTTGCGGGCGTCCACCAGCACCAGGGCCAGGTCCGCGGTGGAGGCCCCGGTGACCATGTTGCGCGTGTACTGGATGTGCCCGGGGGTGTCGGCGATGATGAACTTCCGCCGGGGGGTGGCGAAGTAGCGGTAGGCCACGTCGATGGTGATGCCCTGCTCCCGCTCGGCCCGCAGCCCGTCGGTCAGCAGGGCCAGGTTGGTGTACTCGGCCCCCATGCGCTGGGAGGTGGCCTCGACCGCCTCCAGCTGGTCCTCGAAGATGGCCTTCGAGTCGTACAGCAACCGCCCGATCAGCGTCGACTTGCCGTCGTCGACCGATCCAGCCGTGGCCAGGCGGAGGAGCTCGCTCATCAGAAGTAGCCCTCTTTTTTGCGGTCTTCCATGCCGGCCTCGCTGATGCGGTCGTCGGCCCGGGTGGCACCCCGCTCGGTGATGCGGGTGGCGGCCACCTCGGCGATGACCTCGTCGATGGTCGAGGCGGTGGAGTCGACGGCCCCGGTGCCGGTGGCGTCGCCGATGGTCCGGAAGCGGACCGAGCGGACCTCCACCTCCTCGTCGTCGCCCACGGTGATGTGGCGGGTCACCCCGATCCACATGCCGTCGCGGCGGACGACCTCGCGCTCGTGGGCGAAGTACAGGTCCGGCAGGCGGACCTCGTCGGCCCCGATGTACTGCCAGATGTCCAGCTCGGTCCAGTTGCTGAGGGGGAAGACCCGGATGTGCTCGCCCTTGTGGTGGCGGCCGTTGTAGAGGCTCCACAGCTCGGGCCGCTGGTTCTTGGGGTCCCACTGGCCGAACTCGTCGCGGAAGCTGAACACCCTCTCCTTGGCCCGGGCCTTCTCCTCGTCGCGCCGGGCCCCGCCGAACACGGCGTCGAACTCGTGCTCCTCGATGGCCTCCAGCAGCACCGGGGTCTGGATGCGGTTGCGGCTGGCGCCCGGACCCCCCGGGTCGACCACCTTGCCGGCGGCGATGGCGTCCGGGACCGAGGCCACCACCAGGCGCAGGCTGTGGCGCTCGGCCTCGGCGTCGCGGAAGGCCAGCACCTCGTCGTAGTTGTGGCCGGTGTCGATGTGCATGACCGGGAACGGCAGGGGGCAGGGCCAGAAGGCCTTGCGGGCCACGTGGAGCATCACCGCCGAGTCCTTGCCCCCGCTGAACAGCAGCACCGGCCGCTCGAAGGTGGCCGCCACCTCCCGGACGATGTGGATGGCCTCGGCCTCCAGGGCGCGCAGGTGGGAGAGCCGGTAGTGCGGCGTGGCGGTGCGGGACGACACGGCTGGCGAGCGTAGCGGGACCCTCCGGGAGGCCCCGACCCCGTCCGGCGGCCGGCCCCCCGGCCCCGGAGGGCCAGACTGGCCCGATGCCCCCCTCCCCCGCCGCCGACGGCGCCCCCCTGGCCACCGCCGCGGACCACCGCCTGGCCGTCGACATGGCCGACGACGCCGGGCGGCTGCTCCTGGCCCTGCGGGAGGAGCTGGCCGGCGCCGACGCCGCCACCCTGAAGCGGGAGGGCGACCGGCGCAGCCACGAGCTGCTCATGGCCCGGGTGGCGGCGGAGGCCCCCGGCGACGCCGTGCTCTCCGAGGAGGGCGCCGACGAGGCGGCCCGCCTGGGGGCGGCCCGGACCTGGATCATCGACCCCCTCGACGGCACCCGCGAGTACGGCGAGCCGCCCCGCGACGACTGGGCCGTGCACGTGGCCCTGGTGGCCGGCGGGCAGCCCGTGGCCGGGGCCGTGGCCCTCCCGGCCCAGGGCGTCACCCTCTCCACCGCCGAGCCGGCGGCCGGGCCCGGCCCCGTGCCCGACCAGCCCCGGGTCATCGTCAGCCGCAGCCGCCCGCCGGCCGTGGCCCTGGCCGTGGCCGAGGCCCTGGGGGCCCGCCTGGTGGAGATGGGCTCGGCCGGGGCCAAGGTGGCGGCCGTGGTGCGGGGGGCGGCGGATGTCTACGCCCACGCCGGGGGCCAGTACGAGTGGGACAGCTGCGCCCCGGTGGCGGTGGCCACCGCCGCCGGCTTCCACGCCTCCCGCATCGACGGCGCCCCCCTGGCCTACAACCGCCCCGACCCGTGGCTGCCCGACCTCCTGGTCTGCCACCCCGCCCTGGCCGAGCAGGTCCTGGCCGTCACCCGCCGCTGAGCCCGGGGACCCGGATGACGACGACGGCGATGTCGTCGGCCGCCGCCGCCGGGTCGCGGAAGTCGTCGACGGCCCGCACCACCCGGTCGGCCACCTCGACCGCCGAGCCGGCCCCCGCGGCGGCGCGCAGGGCCTCCATCAGGCGGTCCTCCCCGAACTGGTGGGGCCCCTGGCGGGCCTCGGTGACGCCGTCGGTGTAGAGCACCAGGGCGTCGCCGGGGTCGAGGTCCAGGTCGACCTCCTGGAGGGGCGGGTCGGGCAGCACCCCGAGCAGGGTGCCGGCGGCCTCGACCCGCTCGATCCGGCCGTCGGCCCTGACCAGGATGGGCCGGGGGTGGCCGCCGCACGACACGGTGGCCTCGGCCCGCCCCGGGCCGGGCCGGAGGTGGACCAGGGCCGCGGTGGCGAAGCGGGTGTCGTCGATCTGGTCGAGGATGGCGTCGTTGGTGGCGGCCAGCACCGCGGCGGGGCCGTGGGGCCCGTCGCCGGCGGCCAGGCCCGGCGCCACGGCCCGCAAGGTGTGGCGGAACAGGCCGGTGACGGCCGCCGCGGCCGGGCCCTTGCCGCACACGTCGCCCAGGACCACGCTCCAGCCGGCGGCGGTCTCGAACACGTCGTAGAAGTCGCCGCCGATCTCGATGCCGGCCTCGGCCACCCGGTAGCGGGCCCCCAGGTCGATGCCGGGGATCTCGGGCAGGGCCGGGGGCAGGAGGGTCTGCTGCAGGGCCCGGGCCACCTCGGAGCGGGAGTCGAACAGGTGGGCGGTGTCGATGGCGGTGGCCGCCCGCCCGGTGATGTTCTCGACCAGGGCCTGGTCGTCGGCCTCGTAGGACCGCTCGCCGGTGGCCACCAGCGTGATGCCGCCCAGGACCCGGCCCCGGGCCACCAGGGGCGCCACCAGGGCCGAGCGGGGGGCCAGGGTGCGCAGGAGCCGCAGGTGGTCGCCGTCGACCGCCGCGGCCTGCAGGTCCTCGTCGGTGATGTCCTCCACCCGCTCCGAGCGACCGGTGCGCATGGCCCGCCGCACGCTCCAGATGCCGTCGCCTCCGGCCCGGCGGCGAATCTCCCGCATCTCCCGCACCAGGGGGACCTTGCCCGGCTCGACGTGGACGATGGCCGTCTCCCGCAGGCTCCCGTCGTCGTCGAGGGCGTCGAGGATGCACCAGTCGGCCACCCGCGGCACCAGCAGCGAGGCCAACTGGTCGTAGACCCCCTGCGGGTCGAGGGTGGAGGCCAGGATGCCGCTGACCTCGGCCAGGAGGGCCAGCCGCTCCCGCGACGCCTCGGCGGCCAGGCGGGCCTGGTGCTCCCGCTCCAGGAGCTTGAGCTTGACGTCCTCCATGAGGTGGCGCTCGGTCACGTCCGAGGCGACGCCGATCATGCGCAAGGGGGTGCCGTCGTGTGACGCCACCACCCGGCCCCGGGTCTCGACCCAGCGCAGCTCGCCGTCCGGGCGGACCAGCCGGAACTCGTCGTGGTAGTCCCGCCCGGTGCGGGCCGCCTCCACCAGCCCGACCCGGACCCGGTCGCGGTCGGGCTCGGGCACGGCGTCGAGGACGGTGACCCCGGTGCGGTCGCTGGTGCCCGGCTCCAGCCCGGCGATGGCCTCCAGGCCCGCCGACCAGGTCACCTGGCCGGTGGCCACGTCCCAGTCCCAGGTGCCCAGGCCCCCGGCCTCCAGGGACAGGTCCAGGCGGGCGAGGCTCTCGCGCTGGCGACGGGAGGCCAGTCGCTCCTCGGTGACCTCGGCGAAGATCAGCCCGGCGCCGAACAGCACGCCGTCGGCCCGACGGATGGGGAAGGCCGTGACCTGCCAGTGGCGGCGGTGCCCGGGCTCGCCGGTGCGGATCTCGGCCGGCGCCGCGGCCTGGCCCCGGTCCAGCACCTGGGCCACGAGGGCCTCGACGCCCGCGGCCACCTGGGGCACCAGGTCGTGCAGGGGCCGGGGCAGGGCCGGGTCGTCGCCGTCGGCCGGCGAGGGCCGGGGCGCGGTGTCGTCCATGGCCCGGAGGGCGTCGTTGTGGTGCAGCACCCGGCCCCCGGTGTCGACCACCGCGGTGGCCACCGGGGCGTGGGCCAGGAGGGTGTCGAGCACGGCCCGCACCCGGAGGCGTTCGCCCTGCTCGGCCTGGGCCCGACGGGCCAGCCGGGCCGTCTCGGCCAGCAGGGCGCACTCGGCGGCCAGGCTCTCCAGGGCCGTCACCTCGGCGGGGGTGAAGCTGCCGGGGTCGGCCGACATGAGGGCCAGGACCCCGACGGGGCGGTCGCTGGCCACCAGGGGCAGCAGCACCCCGCTGCGCAGGCCGAGCCGGCGCCACAGCTCCCGCACCTCGGGGCTGGGGGCCATGGCCGCCAGCTCGGCCGCGGTGGAGCGCGACACCGCGGCCCGCCGGGTCCGCAGCGGCTCGGCCATGAGGTCGGCGGCCACCGGGTCGACGCTCTCGGCCGCCATGAGCCGCTCGATGAGGGGGGCCGCGGTGGGGTCCCGGTGGTGGGCGGCCACCCGCTGGAGCGACCCGTCGGGCTGGACCAGGTGGACGGTCCCCCAGTCCGAGAAGGCCTCGACCACCAGCTCCAGGAGGCGCTGGGTGGAGCCCGTGGCCTCGGGCGTGGCCGCGAAGGCGGCGGCCACCCGGGCCGCCAGCGCGGAGGGATCGACGGCCGCCGTCATGGTGGCCTCGCCCCCCACGTCGTGCCCCGGACCCACACGGCGACTGTACGCCCTCGGCCCCGGGACCGGGGCCAAGGCCGGGGCCGCGCTCCGCCACGACGCCGGCACCCGTCGCCGGTCAGACTGCCCGGGTGACGCCCGTGCCCGCTCCCGCCGCCGACCTGGCCGTCGGCACCTTCACCGACGCCGGCCCCTGGACCATCGACCTCGACGACCTGCCGTGGCGCGACGCGGTGCCCGCCGAGCGGGCCCGGGTGCGGCGCCGGTTGCCGTCGCTGGTGCGGCCGCCCCGGGTGCCGCCGCTGCGCCGCCTGGCCCGGGTCACCTCCCGCCTGGCGCCCCCGCTGGCGGCCTGGGCCCTGGGGGCCCGGCGCCAGGGGGGCAGCGCGTCGCGGGCCGACATCTCCCGGCGCCTGCGGCTGGCGGCCGAGGCCCTGGGCCCCACCTACATCAAGCTGGGCCAGATCATCGCCTCGGGCGAGGGGCTGTTCCCGGCCGAGCTGGTGGAGGAGATGCGGCGCTGCCGCGACCAGGTGCCCCCCGAGCCCTTCGCCTCGGTGCGGGCCGTGGTCGAGGGCGACCTGGGCCGGCCCCTGGAGGAGGTGTTCGTCCGCTTCGACCGCCGGCCCCTGGCCGCGGCGTCCATCGCCCAGGTCCACGCCGCGGCCCTGCCCCCGGCCGAGCCGGGCGGCGAGCCCATCGAGGTGGTGGTCAAGGTCCAGCGGCCCGACGTGGCCCGCCTGGTGGAGGCCGACCTGCGGGTCATGGCCTGGCTGGCGCCGCCCATGGTGGGCCGCATCCCGGTCACCGCCCTGGCCAACCCGCCGGCCCTGGTCGAGGTGTTCGGCGAGACCATCACCGAGGAGCTCGACTTCCGCCTGGAGGCCGACAACATGCTGGCCCTGGCGGGCGTGTACGCCGCCCTGGGCCAGGGCCACTACGTGGTGCCCCGGCCGCACCCCCGGCTGGTCACCCGCCGGGTGCTGGTCATGGAGCGCCTGTCGGGCTTCGCCTTCGAGGACGTCGAGGGCATGCGGGCCGCCGAGATCGACACCACCGCCCTGGTGCGGGGCGGGATGATCGGCTTCCTGGAGGGGGCCATGCTGCACGGCATCTTCCACGGCGACCTCCACGCCGGGAACCTGTTCGTCCTGCCCGACGGGCGCACCGCCCTGCTCGACTTCGGCATCACCGGCCGCCTGGGCGAGGAGCGCCGGCTGGCCTTCCTGCGCCTGCTGGTCAGCGCCACCGTGAACGACCTGCACGGCCAGCTGGCCGCCATCCGCGACCTGGGGGCCCTGCCGGCGGACGTGGACCTCGACGCGGTGATCGCGGAGCTGGGCCTGGACCGGCCCACCATCGACCCCACCACCCTCACCCCCGAGCAGCTCACGGCCGAGATCCAGGTGGTGGTGAAGGGCCTGATCGGCTACGGCGCCAAGCTGCCCAAGGAGCTGATGCTGTTCGTGAAGAACATGGTGTTCCTGGACGGGGCCATCGCCACGTTGGCCCCCGACCTGGACCTGTTCGCCGAGATCAGCCACATCGCCACCTACTTCGCCTCCCAGCACGGCAGCCGCATCGCGGCCGAGGCCGGCCTGGACGACACCTCGTGGGAGCTGGACATGGACGGGGTGCGGGCCCTCTACGGGGTCGACGCCGGCACCGACGCCCTCACCCACCGGGAGCTCCAGGCCCGCCGGGAGGTCATCGCGGCGCGGCTGGGGTCGCGCCGGCGGCCCGGCCCGCTCCATCGGGTGCGGCGCCGGGTCACCCGACGGCGGGGTGGCCCCGGGGCTTGAGCCCCAGCTCGCCTCCTACGCTCCACCCGTGCGCATCGTGATCGCCCGCTGCCAGGTCGACTACTCCGGCCGGCTCACCGCCCACCTGCCCATGGCCACCCGGCTCCTCATGGTGAAGGCCGACGGCTGCGTGGCCATCCACGCCGACGGCGGGGCCTACAAGCCGCTCAACTGGATGAACGCCCCCAACCGGCTGGTCGAGGGGGACGGGCGCTGGCTGGTCACCAACCCGAAGGGCGAGACCCTGACCATCACCATGGACGAGGTGCTGAGCGACACGTCCTGGGAGATGGGCGTCGATCCCGGCCTGCAGAAGGACGGCGTGGAGGCCCACCTCCAGGTCCTGCTGGCCGAGCGGCCCGGCACCATGGAGGAGGGCCTGACCCTCATCCGCCGCGAGCACCTCACCGACATCGGCCCCGTCGACCTGCTGTGCCGGGGCGCGGACGGGACCACCGTGGTGGTGGAGGTCAAGCGGCGGGGCGAGATCGACGGGGTCGAGCAGCTCACCCGCTACGTCGAGTTCCTGCGCCGCGACCCCCGGCTGGGCACGGTGCGGGGCATGTTCGTGGCCCAGCAGATCAAGCCCCAGGCCAAGGTGCTGGCCGCCGACCGGGGCCTGCTGTGCGTGGAGGTCGACTACGACGAGCTGCGCGGCATCGAGTCGAACGTGCCCCGCCTGTTCTGACCGGCGTCCTCGACGGCCCGAGCGTGGAGGGCGGCCACCTCCTCCACCGCGGTGGACCACCGGAAGCGGGCCCGCCGGGTGTGGCCGGCGGCCACCAGCTCGGCCCGGCGGGCCTCGTCGGACAGCACCCGGTCCAGGGCCTCGGCCAGGGCGTCCCCGTCACCCACCCCGACCAGCTCGGCGGCATCGCCCACCACCTCGGGGATGGCCCCGGCCCGGGTGGTGACCAGGGGGACGCCGGCGGCCATGGCCTCCAACGGGACCAGGCCGAAGCCCTCGTAGACCGACGGGTAGGCCACCACGCTGGCCCCCCGCAGCAGGGCGGCCCGGGTGGCCTCGTCCACGTAGCCCAGGGCGGTGATGCGGTCGCGGTGGGCGGCGGCGGCCACCGCCGCGTCCAGGGCGTCGGCCCCCCAGCCCCGGGCCCCGGCCAGCACCAGGCGCACCTCGGGGTCGCGGGCCGCCACCGCGTCGAAGGCGGTGACCAGGCCGGGCAGGTCCTTGCGGGGCTCGACGGTGCCCACGGCCAGCACGTAGCGCTCGGCCCGGGCCACGGCCCGGCCCCGGGCCGCGTCCCGGCCGGGGCCGTCGGGGCCGAGGTCGGGGGCGCCGTTGGCGATGGCCACCACCCGGTCGGGCGCCGCGCCCAGCCGGTCGACGACCTCGTCGGCCACGAAGCGGCTGGGGGCGTGCACCCACGCCCCGGCGGCCAGGGCCCGGGCCACCAGGGCCGGGTAGGCGGCGCTGGACCGGTCGACCATCTCCGGGTGGTGCCAGGCGGTGAGGTCGTGGACGGTCACCACCCGGGCCGCCCGCCGGGTCGGGGGGACCACGAAGTTGGGCCCGTGCACCACGTCGACCGGGCCGGTCCAGGCCTCGACGGCGGGCCGGTCGGACCGCGACCACAGGGCCCGCAGGGGGCGGGCGGCCATCGGGAGGCGGGCCCGGGCCACCCCGGGGGGGAGCTGGGCGGCCAGCGCCCGCCGCCCCCGCCAGGTCACGGCGAAGGCCCGGAGGTCGACGTCGGGGCGGGCGGCCAGGCCCTCGACCAGGGCGGCCGTGAGGGCGGCGACGCCGGTGCGGGGGCCGAGGAGGCTGGTGACGTCGAGAGCGACACGCCGGGGAGCGGTCGGGGCCATGGGGGCCGACCCTACGACCCCGGCCCCGCCCCCGGCCGGCCACTCGTCGTGAGGCCGGGTCCCACAGGCAGTGGTCTGCATCAGCCCTGGTCAGAGCGAGTTGCCTCTCGCCATGTGACGAAATCTTCACACTGCGTGAGCCGAGGCCGATCATGCCAGGGTGACCACGACGACCTCCTCCCTCCCCCGCCGGGGGCGTCGCCGGACCGGCCTGCGGGCCTCGGTCGGCCGGCTCGCCGCCCTCGTCGTCGGCACCTCCCTCCTGGTCGGCGCCACCACCGGCGCCGCCCCCGGGCCCGCCGCCGCGGCCCCGGCCCCCCTCGACGCGGCGCCCGCGGCCGGGCCGGGCGCCATGGACGCCGACCAGATCCCCCTCAGCGGGCCGGCCGGCGCCTCGTCGGCCCGGGCCGCGGGTGATGCCCCGGCCCCCACCGGCTGGTCCGAGACCATCGTCCTGCTCCCCGGCACCCAGATGGTGGCCCTGTCCTGGGACGGGGGCACCAGCGGGCCGGCCGGGCCGGCCAGCGCCCGCCTGGCCCTGCGCAGCCGGGGCCCCGCCGGCTCCTGGACCGACTGGCTCCCCCTCGCCCCCGACCCCGCCGACCAGGGCGGCGAGGGCGCCGGCCGGGTGGGCAGCGACGTGGTGTGGCTGGGCTCCGACGGCGCCGACACCCTCGAGGTCCGGGTCGACGCCGGCCCCGTGTCCGGCCTGGAGCTCCTGCGCATGCGCTACCACGAGGGCGAGCCGGTGGCGGTCGAGGCCCCGCCCGAGAGCACCTCGCGGGCGGCCGCGGCCCGCCCCACCATCCGCCCCCGCAGCGACTGGGCCTCCGGCGGGTGGAGGTCGGGCACCAGCGGCTGCGGCTCCGGGCCCTCGGTGGCGTCGCGGCTCGACCACGTGGTGGTGCACCACACGGCCAGCACCAACTCCTACACCCAGGCCCAGGTGCCCGGGCTGATCGACGGGATCTACCGCTACCACACCGGCTCCCTCGGCTGGTGCGACATCGCCTACAACTTCGTCGTCGACAAGTACGGCACCATCTGGCAGGGCCGCAGCGGCGACGTCACCAAGCCGGTGGTCGGCGGGCACGCCATGGGCTTCAACACCTACAGCTCCGGCGTGACCCTCCTGGGCCAGTTCGAGCCCGGGGCCTCGCCGGCGGCGGCCACGCCCACCTCGGCCATGATCAACTCGGCGGCCCGGCTGATCGGCTGGAAGCTGTCGCTCCACGGCCTCAACCCCAAGGGCAGCGTCACCGTCACCAGCGGCGGCAGCACCCGCTACAGCGCCGGCACCCGGGTGACCCTGCCGGTGGTCAACTACCACCAGCAGTCGAGCACCACCGCCTGCCCGGGAGCCAGCGTCATCAGCCGCATGGGCACCATCCGGGACCTGGCCGCCCAGCACATGGGGGGTAGCGGCCCGGACCCCGATCCCGACCCCGAGCCCCCGACCGGTGACCCCGACCCGTCCCGGTGGCGGCCCTTCCCCGACGCCCAGACCCTGACCTACCGGCAGTACGTCGACTTCCTCCGCAACCCCGGGACCTACGAGGGCCGCACGTGGTGGAACACCAACCTGGTCAACGGGAACACCAACCGCAACGCCCTGGTGGTGGCCCTCCTCGAGTCCGGCGAGCTCCAGCGCCGCACGGCCGCCCCGGTGCGGCTGTACCTGGCCTACTTCGACCGGGCCCCCGACCACCCCGGCCTGCGCTACTGGTGGGCCCGGATGGACGCCGGGACCAGCATCCGCAAGGTGTCGGCCTCCTTCGCCGACTCGGCCGAGTTCCGCCGCCGCTACGGCTCGCTGTCCGACCGCGAGTTCGTGCGGCTCGTCTACCGCAACGTCCTGGGGCGCGAGCCCGACCCGTCGGGCCAGCAGTACTGGGAGGGCCGGCTGTCCAGCGGGGCCGAGGACCGGGGCGGCGTGATGGCCCAGTTCTCGGAGTCCTCGGAGTACCGAGGCCAGACCCGGTCCGTGGTCGAGGCCGTCGTCACCCACGACGCCATGCTCCAGCGGGCCGCCACCACCGACCAGATGCACGACCTGGCCGTCTTCGTCGAGGCCGACCGCAGCTCCCTGGTCAACCAGATCTTCGGCTCCGCCGAGTACGCCGCCCGGTTCTCCTGACCGGCGCCGGGCGGCCCGGTCGCCGTCCGGGGGCCCGGGCCGGGCGCCGTGAGTACGATCCCGCGCCATGAGCGACACGCCCGCCGCCCGCCGCGCCGTGGACGAGGCCGGGCCCGGCCCCACCCCGGCGGGCGACGAGGCCGGCCCGGAGGCCGGCGACCCGGTCGCCCCGCCCCCCTGGCCGGCCGACGACGAGGGCGACGACGACCCGGTGGCCGAGGCCGCCCGCCTCCTGGCCATCGCCCGCCAGGCCCTCGACGACGGCGTCACCGTCCCCGACGGGGCCCGGCTCCGCCCGGTCAAGGAATCGGTCCTGCGGGCCGTGCGGCCGGTGACCGACGTGCAGCACCGGGTGGAGGACCACACCATCGGCGCCGTCGACGTGCTGGTGCGGGAGGCCACCCTCCAGCGGGCCCGCACCACCCGCCTGCTGACCGGCATGACCACCGTCGACCTGGCCGTGGACGTGGTCGACGAGCAGGTCCGGGCCCTGCGGGACGAGGTGGCGGCGCTGCGCCGCGAGGTCGAGGAGCTCCGGCGGGCCGCAGGGGACGCGACCGACCCCCGATGAGGGTCGCGGTGGTGGCGCCGGCGCCCGTGCCGCCGGTGTACGGAGGGGCGGAGCGAGCCGTCGACGGCCTGCACGCCGCGGTGGCGCGCCTCACCCCCCACCAGGTGGAGACGGTGAGGGTCCCGGTGGACGAGTCCCACCTGCCGGGCCTGGTGGCCGGCTACCGGGCCTTCTGGGAGCTGGACCTGGGCCGGTTCGACCGGGTGGTCACGGCCAAGTACCCGGCCTGGTTGGTGCGCCACCCGCACCACACCGTGCTGATGTTCCACCCCCTGCGGGGGCTCTACGACCACTACCACCTCTTCGGCCGGCCCCGTCGCGCCGAGCCCACCACGCCGGCCACCGCGGCCCTGGTCGCCCTGCTCCGGGCCGGTCCCGACCCGGGCCGGGTGCCCGAGCTGTTCGCCCGCTGGGACGAGATCCTCGACCGCGTCGGGCCCGACCACCCGGACCTGGTGTTCCCCGGCCCCCTGGCCCGGGCCGTGGTGCGGTGGCTCGACACGGTGGCCCTCACCCCGCCGGCCACCCGTCGCCACCTGGCCCTGTCCCGCACGGTGGCCTCCCGGCCGGGCTACCTGCCCCCGGGGGTGGTGCCCCGGGTCCTGCGCCTGCCCGGCGACCTGGGGCCGCCGCCGGACCCGGTGCCCCGGGCCGATCCCGCGCTGCTGTTCACCGCCTCCCGCCTCGACGGGGGCAAGCGCCTGGACCTGCTGGTGGCGGCCATGGCCCACGTCCCGGGCCCGGCCCGCCTGCACATCGCCGGCACCGGCCCCGAGGGCGACCGGCTCCGGCGCCAGGCCGCCCCCGACGGTCGCATCTCCTTCCTGGGGTTCGTGCCCGACGACGAGCTGCGGGCCGGCTACGCCGCGGCCACCGCCGTGCCCTTCGTGCCCGACGACGAGGACCTGGGCCTGGTCACCCTGGAGGCCTTCTCCCAGGGCACGCCGGTGGTCACCTGCCGGGACTCGGGGGGCCCGACCGAGCTGGTGGTCGACGGGGTGCACGGCCGGGTGGTGGAGGCCGACCCCGTGGCCCTGGGGCGGGCCCTGGCCGGCCTGGTGGCCGATCCGGCGGCGGCGGCGGCCATGGGCCGAGCCGGGCGGGCCCGGGGCGCCCTGGTCTCCTGGCCGGGGGCCGTGGCCACGCTGCTGGCCGACGACGACGACACCGGCACCGACGCCGCCCCCCGCCCGCCGGCCACCGCTCGACGTCGCCCACCGGGGCGGCCCCGGGTGGTGGTGGCCACCACCTTCCCCCTGGACGGGCGGGTCGGCGGGGGCCAGCTCCGGGCCCGCCACCTCTACGGCCACCTGGTCCCGGACCTGGAGGTCGAGGTGGTGGCCCTGGGCCTGGCCGACGACCCGGAGGGGACGGTGGACCTCGGGCCCGGGTTCACCCAGACCACCGTCCGCCGGTCCGAGGCCCACCGGGCCGTCGCCGACCGGCTGGGGACCGAGGTCGGCCTGCCCGTCACCGACGTCCTGGCCGGCACCGACATCGCCCTCACCCCCGCCTACCTCGACGCGCTGCGCCGGGCGGCCGACGGCGCCTCCGCCGTCGTCGTGGCCGAGCCCTACCTGCACCCCGCCGTCCGGGAGGCGGGCCTCGAGCTCCCCCTGGTCTACGACGCCTTCAACGACGAGCGGGCCCTGAAGGCCCGGGCCCTCCCCGACACGCCGCGGGGCCGGGCCGTCCTCGGCCTGGTCGAGGCCATCGAGGGCGACGCGGTGGCCGGCGCCGCCCACGTCACCACCACCTCGGCCGCCGACGCCGCCGCCCTGGCCGACCGGTACGGGCGGGCCCCGGCCGACATCACCGTGGTGCCCAACGGCACCGCGGTGCCGGCCGAGGCGCCGTCGCCGGCCCGGCGGCGGGCCCGCTCGGAGCGGTGGCGGGGCTGGTGGCCCGCCGGCGACCCGGCCCGCCCGTCGCACCTGGCCGTGTTCCTGGGCTCGTGGCACCCGCCCAACATCGACGCCGCCGAGCTGCTGGTCGAGGTGGCAGCCTGCGTGCCGGCCGTGCAGTTCCTCTCGGTCGGGCACCACGGCCTGGCCTTCGCCGGCCGCCGCCTCCCGGCCAACGTCCGCTTCACCGGCGAGGTGCCGGACCGGCTGCGGGTCGGCCTGCTGGGCGCCGCCGACCTGGCCCTGAACCCCATGCGCACCGGCTCGGGCACCAACCTCAAGCTGCTGGAGTTCCTGGCCTGGCGACTCCCGGTGGTGTCGACCCCGTTCGGGGCCCGGGGCATCGACGTGGCCGACGGTGAGCACCTGCGCCTGGCCGAGCCCGCCGACCTGGCCGAGGCGGTGATCGAGACCGTGTCCGACCCGGAGGGGGCGGCGACCCGGGCCGCCGCCGGGCGGCGGTTGGTGGCCGAGCGCCACGCCTGGCCCGTGCTGGCCCGGGACCTGGCCGCCGTGCTCGGCCGGGTCGGGGTGGCCGTGCCGTCGGCCTAGCGGCGCCGGCCCCCGCCGCCCAGGTCGGTCACGCCCCGGGCCAGGGCGGCCCCGAAGGCGTCCCAGGTGAAGCCCTCGGCCCACCGGGCCCCGGCCTCGGCGTCGGCCCGCTTCTGGTCCTCGGGCCGGTCCAGCACGGTGGCGATGGCCTCGGCCAGCGCCGGCCACGTCCCCTCGCACAGGTAGCGGTTGGGGCCGCCCAGCTCGGAGATGGACGTGGTGTCGAAGGTGACGACGGTGCAGCCGGTGGCCACCGCCTCCACCACCGGGAGGCCGAAGCCCTCGTGCTCGGTGGGGAAGACGAAGGCCTCGGCCCGCCGGTAGAGCCAGGCCCGCTCGGTCGGGCTGACGAAGCCCAGGAGGTGGATGTCCTCGGCGTAGGACGACTCCTCGATGGCCCGGCGGGCCGACTCGGTGAAGATGGTGTGGAGCCCCTGGAAGTCGTAGCCGGCGAAGACCAGCTTCAGGTCCCGGCCCCGGGCCCGCAGGTCGTTGAACGCGGTGATCAGCAGGTCGATGCGGCGGCGCTCGTCGACCCCGCCCATGAAGAACAGGAAGGGGTGCCGGTCGAGGCCCTCGCCCTCCATGCGGGCCTGCTCCAGGACGTCGAGGTCGCCGGCCCGCAGGGCCTCGGGGTCGTGGCCCAGGTGGGCCACCTCGATCTTGTCCCCCACGCCGGTCACCCCCCGGGACCGGGCCAGCTCGGCCGTGGTCCGGGCGGTGTGCTCGGAGATGGCCAGCACCCGGCCCGCCTTGCGGAGGGCGTCGACCACGCCCCGCTCGTAGGCCTCGCGCCCCAGGGCCCGCTGGGCCGACAGGCGCAGGCCCAGGCCGGCCTGGCGGGCGGCCCGGTAGGTGGGCCGGTAGGCCAGGGGGTAGCGGTCGCCCAGCAGGACGGGGATCTGGTCGTACACCACCACCACGGTGGCGGGCTCGGGCGGCACGCCGAGGGCCGAGTCGAACTGGACGAACACGTCGCAGGCCTCGGCGATGGTGCGGCTCTGGCCGGCGCTGAGGCCGCCCTTCAGGCGCTGGGCCCGGCCCCAGCGGGGGGTGGCCAGGTCCACGGTGGCGGCCACCCGGTCACTGGCCCCGACCTGGTCCAGCACCCCCTCCACCGCCGGCCCGGCCGGGTCGGTGAAGAGGACGAAGCGGTCCTCGTCCGGCAGGGAGGCGGCCAGGTGCCGGCACCCCTCCCGAACCACCTGGCCGATGCCGCGGAACTGGTGGCCGATCTGCATGGCCCGGAAGTCGAAGCCGACCCTCACCGCGCCCACCCCCCGGCGGTGGCCAGCGAGCCCAGCAGCACCTGGGCCGAGTCTCGCCAGTCGTAGCGGTCCACGTTGGCCAGGCCCCGCTCGACCATGGCCGCCCGGGCCCCGTCGTCCATCTCCAGCACGGCCCGCAGGCCCTCGGCGATGGGCTCGGGGGCGCTCACGTCGACCAGGCGGGCCGCCCCTCCCGCCACCTCGGGCATGACCGAGGCGTCGCTCACCACCACCGGGGTCTGGCAGGCCATGGACTCCAGCGGGGGCATGCCGAAGCCCTCGTACACGCTGACGTAGGCGGAGCACCGGGCCCCGCTGTAGAGGGCGGCCAGATGGCGGTCCTCCACGCAGCCCAGCAGCACCTTGACCCGGTGGCCGGCGTCGATCGCCTCCTGGGCCCGGGCCCGGATCTCGTGCTCCCGCCACGCCCCCGCCCCCACCAGGACGAGGGTCAGGTCGCCGGCCACCTCCCGGGGCAGGGCGCAGAAGGCGTCGATCAGCCGCACCTGGTTCTTGCGGGGCTCGATGTTGCCCACCGACAGGACGTAGTCGCCGTAGATGCCGTGGGCCCGCGTCACCTCGGCCACCTCCCGGGCCGAGCGGCGGTAGAAGCGCACCCGGTCCACCGCGCAGCCCACCACGTCGATCCGGTCACGGGGCGTGCCGTAGTGGGTGGCGATCTCGTCGGCCATGGTGCCGGTCAGGGCCGTGACCCGGTCGGAGCGCTCCACGCTGCGGCGCACGGCCCGGCGCAGGAACCGCCCGTTGTCGGCGTCCGCGAACTGGGGCAGCACCTCGAAGGACAGGTCGTGCACGGCCGTCACCGACGGGCTGCCGGCCAGGGGCCAGCGCACGAAGTTGGGGAAGAAGTAGGTGGCCCGGCCGAACAGGCGGTCCATGGGGGGCAGCCGGTCCCCGACGATCAGGCGGCGCTGGACGCTGAGGGGGAGGGGGACGGCCAGGGGGCGGATGCGCCGGAACCGGAAGGGGGCCAGGCGGGGGATCCGCTTGACCGGCACGGCGATGCGGGCGTCGACGTCGGAGCGCTCGGCCAGCAGCTCGTCGAGGCCCCGCAGCACGCCGCTGGCGTACTGGCCGACCCCGCTGAAGTGGTCGTCGACCAGGGCCTGGCCGTCGATGACGAGGCGGTGCCGGGCTCCCCGGGCCATCAACGGCCGGCCCCGGGGCAGGGGGCGGCCCCGGTCCCGGTGCGGGCCGCTGACGTCCGTCGAATCGTCCGCCGCTGGTGCATCCGGGCGAGGCTAGCGTCCCGTCCCGACCCCCCCGGCGGGGCGGCGGCTCACGGGGGAGGCGCACCTGCCGATGGCTGGGGGGGCGGTCCGACCCGAGGCGCCGGCCGCGGCGCGAGGAGACGTGATGACGACCAGGCACCAGCGCCGTCGACCCTGGACGGCGGCCCTCGCCGTCCTGCTGGCCCTGGCCAGCGCCACCGCGCCCGCCGCCCCGGCCGGGGCGGTCCCCTCCCCTCCCGCCGGCCAGGCCCCGGGCCAGCCCGCCCCCCGGGCCACGGCCACGCTGCGCCTGTCCCGCAACCTCGACCACGTCCTGCGAGGCAACTACGACGGCGACGGCTCGGCGGCGTCGTTCTCGTCCCCGGCGGTCACCGACGTCACCGGCGACGGCGTGGCCGAGGTGGTGACGGCCACCGTCGACGGGTGGGTCATCGCCTTCCGGGCCGACGGGTCCCGCCTGTGGGACACCGACCTGGGCCGCACCTCCATCCAGTCGTCGCCGGCGGTGGCCGACATGACCGGCGACGGGCGCCCCGACGTGGTGGTGGGCACCCTCGACGGCCGGGTCGTCCTCCTCGACGGCCCCTCCGGGGGGCGCCTCCGCACCTTCGGGGACGGGGGGCCCCAGGGCTGCCTGCCCATCTGCTTCCCGCGGGGCTTCCACGCCACGCCGGCCCTGGGTGACGTCAACGGCGACCGCCGGCCCGACATCGTGGCCGCCAGCTACAACCACCACGTCTACGCCTGGACCGCGGGCGGCACGCTGCTGTTCCGCCGCAACCTGTACGACACCATCTGGTCCTCCCCCGTCATCGCCGACATCGACCGCAACGGCACCAACGAGATCGTGGTGGGCAGCGACGTCGACGCCAGCAACGCCGTCCTGGGCGGCCCCAGCGGCGGCCTGGTCTGGGTCCTGAACCGCAGCGGCAGCACCTATGGCGGCTACCCCAAGCGCTTCGCCGGCCAGGTCATCTGGTCGTCGCCGGCGGTGGGCGACATCAACGCCGACGGCAACGTCGACATCGTGGTGGGCTCGGGCGTCTACTACCCCAACCCCAACGGCTGGAAGGTCATCGCCATCACCGGGCGCACCGGCCGGGCCGTGCCCGGCTGGCCGGCGGCCACCAACGGCCGGGTCATGGGCTCGCCCGCCCTCGGGGACCTCACCGGCGACGGGCGGCCCGAGGTGGTGGTCACCTCCGAGGGCGGCTACCTGTACGCCTTCAACGGCAACGGCAGCCGGCGCTGGGCGGCGTGCGACCGCACGAACGGCAGCGGCTGCAACCCCGGCGGGGCCGGGACCCACTCCAGCCCGGCCATCGCCGACGTGGACGGGGACGGCCAGGCCGAGGTGGTCTCGGCCCTGGAGTTCACCCTGCGGGTCTACTCCGGCTCCACCGGCACCGTGGAGGACGCCCTGTCCCTGGGCAGCGGGTCCACCCACGTGGTCCCGTCGACCACGCCCAGCATCGGGGAGATCGGGGGCCGGACCTTCATCGCCTACCAGGAGCACGTCCGCCGGGGCCACAGCCAGCCCTACGGCCGGGCCAACGACGTGCACCGGGTCCAGCTCCTGACCACCGACCAGGGGATGTGCGCGGCGCCGTGGGCCACGTTCAAGGCCAACGCCGGGCGCGGCGCCCGGTTCAGCACCGCCCCGCCCCGCTGGACGCCGTTCACCTGCCCGGCCGCCTTCGTGGACCAGCAGTACCGCGACTTCCTGGGCCGGGCCGCCGACGACCCCGGGCGCGCCTACTGGACGGCGCGCCTGCACCACGGCACCCGCAGCGGGTCGTGGGTCATCAACGCCTTCATCCGCACCCCCGAGTTCGAGGACGTGATCGCCCCCGTGGTCCGGGCCCACTTCGGCATCGGCGGCACCTACCCGACCTCCGCCGCCGCGGTGCGGGCCGACGCCAGCCGCCTCCGCCAGGGCACGCCGCTGGCCACCGTGGCCCAGGACCTGATCGACGCCCACCCCACGACGGCGAACCTGACCGACGAGCAGTTCGTCGACGCCGTCTACCGCAACGCCCTGGGCCGGGCGCCCACCGCCCAGGAGCTGGCCACCGAGACCGGGCGGCTCGCCTCCGGCACCACCCGGGGGGCCCTGGTGGCCCGGGTGGCCGAGGGCCCCACCGCCACCGGCCGCCTCCAGCCCTCGGTGGACGTCACCATGCTCTACCTGGGGATGCTCGACCGGCCGCCCGACGCCAGCGGCTTCGCCCACTGGGTGCCGGTCACCCGCCGGGACGGGCCCGACCGCCTCATCCGGGGCTTCCAGACCTCGGCCGAGTACCGGGACCGGGTCACCTGAGCGGGGTCACCTCGCGCAGGATCCCGGTGTCCACCTCGTAGACGAAGCCCCGCACGTTCTCCCGGTGCGGGACGAACGGGCTGGCCCGGATGCGGGCCATGCTCTGGCGGACGTCGGCCTCCAGGTCCACGAAGGCCTCCACCGCCCACGAGGGCCGGATCCCGGTCTCCTCCTCGATCTCCCGCTTGAAGTCGTCGTCGGTGAGGGTCAGCATCCCGCAGTCGGTGTGGTGGATGAGGATGATCTCCTCGGTGCCCAGGCGTCGCTGGGAGATGGCCAGGGACCGGATCATGTCGTCGGTGACCACGCCGCCGGCGTTGCGGATCATGTGGGCGTCGCCCTGGTCCAGGCCGAGGATGCCGAACAGGTCCAGCCGCGAGTCCATGCAGGCCAGGACGGTCAGCTTCCGGGCCGGCCGCAGCGGCCGGCCCGCGGAGGAGAAGCTCGCCGCGTACCGCGCGTTGTTGGCCAGGAGCTCGTCGGTCGCCGTCATGGGTGGTCCCCGTCCTCGCAGACGATGTCGGCCGGATCATGGCCCGCTGCCCCGGCCGCGGGCCAACTCGGCCGGCCGGACCTACGGCCCCTTGGGGCCGCGGCACTCGGCGATGAGCCAGGGGAAGGACGGGTGGAGCTCGACGTCGCGGAAGCCCCGCCGCAACGCCCGCACCAGCTTCTTGGGGGTGAAGGCCTGGACGTGCTCGGGGTCGTTGCCGAACCGGCGCACGTTCTTGCCCCGGCCCAGGTTGCCGAGCCGGAACCACGGCTCCCACGGCACCGAGACCACGCACCGGCCCCGGGTGATGCGGGCCAGCTCCAGCACCGCCGGCCGGTAGCGGGGCAGGTGCTCGAGCAGCTCGATGCAGGTCACCAGGTCGGCGCAGTCGTCGGGGAAGGGCAGCATGCCGGCGTCGCCGGAGACCGGGGCCAGCCAGTCGAGGCGCTGGCGGGCGGCCCGGGCCTTGTCCAGGCGATACTCCAGGCCGACCGCCGGGTGCCCGCCCGGGACCATGCGCTCCAGGGCCAGGCCCTCGCCCACGCCCACGTCGACGACCACGCCCGACACGTCGCCCAGCACGCTGTGCACCTCGTCCATCCAGCGCCCCAGCAGGCGCTGCACCACCGGGTTGGTCGTGCCGTACTTGGCCGCGTCCTGCCCGGCCGCCTCGGCCGGGGCGCCGGGGGCCAGGCCGATGGTGGTGCCGGTGGTGGCTCGGGGGCTCACGCCAGGTCCCCCTCGGCCGACGCCTCCAGGGTGCGCCGGCGCCGCAGGTTCACCATGAGCTCGCCCAGCAGGCCCAGCGACACCATCTGGACCGCCACCACCACCAGCAGCACGCCGGCCTGCAGGGCGGGCCGGGTCCCGATGGACCGCCCGGCGATGCGCTCGACGGCCATCCAGGCCAGCAGGCCCGAGCCCACCAGGCCGATGAGGAACCCGATGCCCCCGAACAGGTGGAAGGGGCGGGCCGTGTAGGTGGTCAGGAACTTGACCGTGACCAGGTCCAGGAAGCCCCGCCAGAACCGGGCCCGCCCGAACTTGGACCGCCCGTGGCGCCGCTCGTGGTGCTCGACGTCGAGCTCGTCCACCCGGAAGCCGTTCCACACGGCCAGCACCGGGATGTAGCGGTGGAGCTCGCCGTAGAGCTCGACCGACTCGGCCAGCTCCCGGCGCATGACCTTGAGCCCGCTGTTGAAGTCACGGCCCGGCACGCCGGTGACCCGGGCCGTGGCCCCGTTGTAGAGCTTGGACGTGGTGCGCTTGACGAAGCGGTCGTTGCGCACGGACCGGCGCCCGGTCACCAGGTCCAGGCCCTCGGCCTCCAGGTGGGCCAGGAGGCGGGGGATCTCCTCGGGGTCGTCCTGCCCGTCGGCGTCCATCAGCACCACGATCTCGCCCCGGACCTGTTCGACCCCGACGGCCAGGGCCGCCGACTTGCCCGAGTTGCGGCGCAGCCGGATGGACCGCACCGTCGGGCTGCGCAACCCGCCCATCACCCGGCGGGTGCCGTCGGTGCTCCCGTCGTCGACCACCACGACCTCGTGGTCGATGCCCGCCGACTCCAGCACCTTGGCGATCTCGGGGACGAGCTCGGCCAGGTTCTCGGCCTCGTTGTAGGCCGGCAGCAGCACCGACAGGTGGGGGGGCAACGGGTCTCCTCTCGCACCGGGTCCCGGAGCCGGGGCCCGATCGTCCGGTGCACCATCGGGCGCGGTCGAGCGTAGTGGAGGGCCCCCGACGGCCCGGGGAGCCCGGGCCCTCGCGGGCTCCGGCAGGCCCGGCGCTACCATCGCCGCCCATGCCGCCGGCCACCTGGTCCCCGCCCTGCCCCCCGCCCCCCGCCCGATGAGGGCGCTGGTCACCGGGGCCGGCGGCTTCGTCGGCCGGCACCTCGTCCGGCACCTCACCGAGGCGGGCGACGAGGTCGTCACCACCGACCCGGCCCACGGCGGGGCCGACATCACCGACCCGGCCGCCATCGCCGCCGAGGTGGCGGCCGCCGGTCCCGAGGTGGTGTACCACCTGGCCGGCTGGGCCGACGTGGGCGGCTCGTGGGCCCACCCGGTGGAGGCCTTCAGGGCCAACGCCGAGGGCACGTTGAACGTGCTCAGCGCCTGCCAGGCCGCCGGGGTGCAGCGGGTGGTGGCCGTCTCCAGCGCCGATGTCTACGGCAAGGTGCGCCCCGAGGAGCTGCCCCTCACCGAGGACAGCCCCCTGCGGCCGGCCTCGCCCTACGCGGCGTCCAAGGTGGCGGCCGACTACCTCGGCCTCCAGGCCTGGCTGGGCCACGGCCTGCCGGTCATGCGGGTGCGGGCGTTCAACCACCTGGGCCCCGGCCAGGCCGACAAGTTCCTGGCCTCGGCCCTGGCCAGCCGCATCGCGGGCGCCGAGCGGGACGGCCGCCAGGTGCTCTCCATCGGCGACCTGTCGCCCCGCCGGGACTTCACCGACGTCCGCGACGTGGTCCGGGCCTACCGGCTCCTGGCCGAGCGGGGCGAGCCCGGCGAGGCCTACAACGTGTGCTCGGGCACCGACCTGGCCGTCCAGCAGGTGGCCGACGTCCTGCTGGGCCTGTCCGAGGCCACCCTGCGCCTGGAGACCGACCCCGACCTGCTGCGCCCGGTCGAGATCCCCGTCCTCCGCGGCTCCCACGCCAAGCTGACCGCGGCCACCGGCTGGGAGCCCGAGATCGCCATCGAGGACACCCTGGCCGAGCTCCTGGCCGACTGGCGCACCCGCCTCACCGCCTGAGCCGGACGCCTCAGCCGATGGTGCAGTTGGCCTTGGCGTGGACGCAGAGGTCGATGTGCCCGTCGAGGGCGGCGGGGTCCCACCCGTTGAGGAAGTCGCCGTGGGCGCCCTGGACCGCCCCTGAGGCCAGGGTCACCTCCGCGCCGTCGGCCCCGGTGACCGGCCACGACACCGAGACCTGGAGCTCGGTCATCAGCACCGGATGGGTCGAGGGGCAGGCGCCGTCGACGCTGCGGGCCACGTGGCCGCGGTGATCGACGCTGTCCAGGTGGCGGCCGTCCCAGCAGTCCGGGAACCGCAGCTGGAGGGTCAGCGGGGACCGGTCGTTGCAGTCGGTGGGCGGCTCGGCCCGCAGCCGGCGGGGCCGCAGCCCGCACCCCCAGCCCGGGTCGACCACCCCCTCCGGGCCGGCCGTGCCGGCGTGCCCGTCACCATGGGCGCCCGATCCTGAGCCGGTGGCGGACGGGTCGCCGGAGATCATGGCCAGGCCCGGGGGCGGGGCGGTCACGTCCCGCACGTCCACGCCGGGCCGGGCCCGGTAGTAGGCCCGCAGCAGCACCGGTTCCACCGGCACGCCCCGCACCAACAGGGTGGGCACCCAGTAGGCCGCGGTGTCGTCGGCGTCCTCGCAGGTGGTGGCCGTGCCCCGCAGGGACGGCCCGGTGGAGGCGGCGTCGGTGGCCGTGCTGCCGAAGAACTCGTGGCTGTGGCTGGCCCCCGGCACCCCCGGGTGGACGATGGGGTCGTCGCCGGCCCGGTGGCTGAACCGGCAGTCCACCGAGAACAGGGCGTCGTCGTCGGTCCGGGCGACCCAGTCCTCGCCCGCCGGCTCCGATGGCCCCGGCGCACCACTGGGAGGGGTGTGGCCGGCGTGCCCGGCCCGCTCGGTGGGCCCGACGGGGACGGCCCGGGACCCCTCGGGCCCGGGAGAGCCGAACGGCGAGGTGGCGATCACCACGGCCACCCCCGCCAGCACGCCCCTCCGGAGCCCCCTTCTCCGAGGCACCCCCCTCCGGAGCGCCCCACCTCGGCCGCCACCGCGCCGGCGCCCGTCGTCGCCCGCCGCTCCGGCACCCCCCGTGTCGCTGCGGCCCTGGCCGGCCCCGTCCCCGCCGGGGCGGGCCGGGCCGCGCCGGAACCCCGCCGCGCCCCCGGCCTCCTCGCCGGCCGTCACCGGTCCGGGGTCACGGCGCGGCGGGCACCTCGATGGCGGCGACGTCGAGCACCAGGGGCACGTCCACCGCGGGGCGGGCCGGGGCCGTGGCCGGGTTCGGCATCTCGGGCTGGTCGGCGTCGGGGGGATCGGGGATGTCGGCCCGGTCGTAGGGCACCGACTCGGGCTTGCCGTCGTTGGTGGCCAGGCGGCCCAGGTCGAACGCCCCCTCGGTCAGGTCCGCGCTGTCCGGGGCCGGGCAGGGCAGCTCGTCCTCCAGGCCCTCGGGGGCGCTGGTCCCGAACTCGTTGCCGGCGAAGCAGTTGCCACCCGTCTCCTGGCCGGCGGAGTCGAACCACAGGCCCAGGTCGCCCAGGCCCGAGCCGGTGACGACGTTGTCGCGCACGACGTTGCCGGTGGCCTCCCAGACGTACTCGGCGCTCTCCGGGTACGTGATGACCACGATGCCCCCCAGGTCGTGCTCGACCACCCGGTTGCGCTCGATGGTGTTGTTGATGCCCCCGGCGATGAGGATCCCGTTGCCCATGGCGGTGATGGCGATGTCGATGGCCGGGGTCTCGCCGTTGTTGTTGTCGTGGACCAGGTTGCCGACGATGGTGTTGTCGTCCTGGGGGTACTCGGGCTCGTACGACCCGCTGTTGGGCACGATGCCGGCCCGGTTGTAGCGCCACGTCGAGTTGGCGATGACCAGGTTCCCCCCGGCGTTGGTGCCGGAGTACCCCAACCCGTTCCACTCCGATATGACGTCGGTGATGAGCGCGTCGCACGGTTGGCAGCCGCCGATGTAGAAGCCGGCGTCGGGGCTGCCCGAGGCGTAGGAGTGGTCGATCTGGCCCTTGGTCGACTCGAAGGCGTAGACGCCGTAGTCGCCGTTCCGGTAGGCGGTCAGGTACGAGCCCCGGTAGCCCGTCACCCCCGTCCAGAAGAAGCCGTTCTTGGTGTAGTTCTGGGCCGTCATGTTCTCGATCACCACCCCGTTGGCCCGCACCACCTGGATGCCGTTGGCTCGGGTGAACTCGCCGTCGAGGACCACCCCCTGGCGGTCCAGGCCGCGGATGGTGATGCCGTCCTTGCCCCGGGGCACCTGCACGGCCTCCTCGTAGGTGCCGGGGGCCACCAGGATCAGGTCGCCCTCGCCGGCGGCGTCCACCGCGCCCTGGATGGTCCCGTGGTCCTCGGGGACCTCGATGGTGGTGCCGCTGGCCACGATGTCGAGCACGTCGGGCGGCGGCGGGGGCGGCGGCGGCGCCTCCACGTCGCCCACCAGCACGGTGCCGACCATCCCGTCGGAGGCGTTGCCGTGGAGCGAGCAGTAGTACTGGAAGGCCCCGGGCTCGTCGAAGGTGGCCTCGTAGGTGTCGCCGGGCCGGAACTCGGTCTCCCCCACGCCGAAGCGGGCCGCGTCCACGGGGATGATGTTGTGGTCGTTGCGGCCGATGTTCTCCCAGGTGACCGTGCCGCCGGGGTCGACGCGGACCACGTGGGGGTCCTCCTCGCCGAACACGTTGTCCAGGGCCTCGACGGTGACGCCCTCACCCCCGCCCTCGACGGCCTGGTCCCCGTCGCCGCCCCCGCACGCGGCCAGCAGGGCCACCACCAGGACCGCCACCGGGAAGAGGGCCCGCCTCCGGGCCCCGGTCTTGCCTGACATGCGCGTCCCCTGACCTGGTCACACCACCGATGTGGGGCGCCATGATGCCACCCGGCGGGCCCCGGTGTCGGCCGTGGCCACCTCCGTCGGCCCGGCAGCCCCCGCCCCGCGGCCCGGGGTTCCGTCCCCGGCCGGGGACGGGCGCGTCGGCTCGGCCCGGTCCTAGCCTGGGGCCATGTTCCTGCGCCGCAAGATGGACATGGTCGAGCCCGAGCGAGCCCTCCCCGGGCGGTCCGAGGCCCTGCCCGTGGCCGCCGCCCACACCGTGCTGGGCACGCCCATGACCCCGCCGTTCCCCGAGGGGACGCGGACCCTGCTCGTCGCCCTGGGGTGCTTCTGGGGAGCGGAGCGGTTGTTCTGGACGGTGCCCGGGGTGGTCACCACCGCGGTGGGCTACGTCGGGGGCTTCACCCCCAACCCCACCTACGAGGAGGTGTGCTCGGGCCGGACCGGCCACGCCGAGGCCGTGCTGGTGGCCTACGACCCGGAGCAGATCAGCCTGGAGGCACTGCTCAAGGTGTTCTGGGAGGGCCACGACCCCACCCAGGGCATGGCCCAGGGCAACGACACCGGCACCCAGTACCGCTCCGGCGTCTACGGCCTGTCCCCCGACGAGCGGGCGGTGGCCGAGGCCAGCCGGGACGCCTTCCAGGAGCAGCTGCACGCCGCCGGCCACGGCGACATCACCACCGAGATCACCGACGGCGGCCCGTTCTTCTACGCCGAGGACGAGCACCAGCAGTACCTGGACAAGAACCCCCACGGCTACTGCGGCCTCGGCGGCCTGGCCGGGGTGAGCTGCCCCATCGGCCTGACCACCGACTGATCGGCGTGGACCTGCTCCGATGAGGAGCGAGCGGTACCCGGAGGTCGGTCAGCCGGAGCGGTCGGGGCCGGCGGTGGGATCGGTCTGGACGACCCAGAAGGCGGTGCCCTCGGGGTCGGCCAGCGCGGCCATGCGTCCGTAGGGGGTGTCGAACGGTTCGGCCGCCACCGTGCCGCCGGCCCCGGCCGCGGCCCGGGTGGCGGCGTCGGCGTCGGCCACGCCGAAGTACACCAGCCAGTGCGAGGGGGCGCCCTCAGCCCCGAACATGCCGCCCATGCCCCCCAACGGCACCTCGTCACCGGGCACGGTGAAGGTGACGTAGTCGGGCGCGGCGTCCTCCATGGGGTCGAGCCGGTACCCGAACACCGCGGCGTAGAAGGCCTGGGCCGCGGCCGGGTCGGTGGCGCGCAGGTCCTCCCAGGTCAGGCCGCCGGGACGGTTGACCACCCCGGCCCCGATGTGCTGCTTGCCCTGCCAGACGCCGAACATCGCCCCGGCGGGGTCGATGGCGACGCACATGCGTCCCAGCGGTCCCACGTCCCTGGGCTCGGCCACGACGGTGCCACCGTGCTCGGTGACGGCCCGAGCGGTGGCGTCGGCGTCGTCGCTGGCCAGGTACAGGGTCCAGGCCGTGCGGGACCCGGGCTGGAGGGGGCCCAGCCCGGCCGCGGGCACGCCGTCGACCTGGGCCAGGACGTACCCTCCGAACTCGTCGTCGGTGTCGGTGAAGTCCCAGCCCAGCACCGAGCCGTAGAAGGCCCGGGCGGTGGGGACGTCGGACACCATCAGGTCGGCCCAGCAGGGGACACCGGCGGGCCACGGGGAGGTGCGGGTGCTCATGGCCCCGGTCTACCCGACCCGTCCGCCCCGTGCTCCCGTCCCCGGGGACCACGGCGTGGAACCCCCGACAGCCGGCCGGTCAGGTCGGACCGTCGGGCCAGATGGCGTCGTCGGGGGGACCGGCCACCGCCACCAGCGGGTCGAGGACCGACCAGTCGACGAACCGGCCCGTCCCCGGCCCGGACCCCTCAGCGGTCTCGGCGCCGCGCCAGGTCTCGACGGCCACGGACAGGCCCTCACCGTCGGCCGCGGCCAGCACCGTGGCCACGGTCGCCCTATCGTCCCGGACCCCAGGGGCGCCCCCTCCGGCCCGGGCAGCCGTCGCCTGGTCGACCTCGGCCACCACCAGGGTGGTGGGGCGGCCAGCCCGGGCGGCCAGCAGGGCGACCGCCGCCGCGGTGCCCGGCGGGTCGCCGATGGGCACCATGACCGAGCCCGGCTCGGTGGTGGGAAAGGTGCGTCCGATCCAGAAGCCGGCGGGTCCCGGCGGAGCCACCACCAATCCCCCCGGGGGCAGCCCGGCGGCCAGGGCCGCGGCCGCCGCCGGCGGGGGCACCGCACCGCTCTCTGCCGGTTCCGCCTCGTACAGGGGCCCCACCACCGCGGCCAGGCGGTCGTACAGCGGCGGACGGGGGCCGGGCTGCTCGGCCGGGGGCCAGCCGCCGGCGGCCAGGGCCAGGTGGGCGGGGTGGACGTCGACCACCGACGCCGGGTCGGCCTCGGCCCGGGCCCGCAGCGCAGTGGTGAGGCCCACGCTCTCCCGGGGGTCGAGGCCCGTGGTCACCACCAGGTCGGCGGTGGCCACCTCCGCCAGCTGGGCGTCGCCGGCCTGGAGCCCGACGGTGCCCCCGTGGCGCGGGTCGTCCCACCGGAGCAGGCCCTTGGCCCCCACCGTGCTCACCACCGTGGCCCCGGTGATGCCGACCAGGGCCACCAGCCCGGAGCGGGCCCGGGCGGCCAGCACCCCCGGCCCGGCCACCACCACCACCCGCGCTCCCCGCCGGGCCGGCAGCGAGGTGAGGGCGCCCGGTGCGGGGGCCACGGCCGGCGCCAGCCGGCGGCGGGCCGCGGCCACGGCCAGGTCGGAGGGCCCGTCGATCACGCGCCGGACCCTAGGACTGCCGACCGGGGTGGTCAGTAGCGGAGGCCGGGGGCGCGGGTGCCGAAGACGTCGGTGGCCAGCTGGGCCCCCAGCGTGGTGGCGTCCCAGCGCCGGCCCCCGTTGGCGAGCGTGGGGCCGTCGCGCCACGGCTGCATCCAGATGATGTCCTCGGCCACGGCGCGGATGACCTGGCCGGTGACGTGCGCGCTCTCGTCGCTGGCCAGCCAGGCCACCAGCGGCGACGACACCGCCGGGTCCATGCGGTTCCACTCGTCCTCGGGCACCTCGTCGGGCTCGATGACCGGGGGGGCGCCGGGCATGGTGGCGGTGATGCGGGTGGCCGCGGCCGGGCCCACGGCGTTGACGGTGACCCCCAGCTTGGCCAGCTCCAGGCTCAGGGTCTGGGTGAAGCCGGCCACCCCGGCCTTGGCCGTGGCGTAGTTGGTCTGGCCGAAGTTGCCGGTGAGGCCGGCGCCGGAGGTGGTGGTGATGACCCGGCCGCCGACCGGCCGGCCGGTCTCCTTGTGGACCTGCCGCCAGTGCTTGGCCGCGTGGTGGCACGGCGACCACGTGCCCTTGAGGTGCACGCCGATCACGGCGTCGAAGTCGGCCTCGCTCATGTTCCAGATGGCGGCGTCGCGCACGATGCCGGCGTTGGTGACCAGCACGTCGAGCCGGCCCCAGACCTCGACGGCGCGGGCCACCATGGCGCCGGCCGCGGTGTGGTCGGCCACGTCGCCGTAGTCGGCCACGGCCTGGCCGCCGCGCTGCTCGACCAGGGCCACCGTGAGGTCGGCGTCGCGGCCCTGGCCCTCCCCGGTCACCGAGCCGCCCAGGTCGTTGACCACCACCTTGGCCCCGTGGCGGGCCAGCTCCAGGGCGTGCCCCCGGCCGATGCCGTGGCCCGCTCCGGTGACGATGGCGACCTTGCCGTCGAGCATGCCCATGGGTGACCTCCTGCGGCCGGAGCGGCATTTCTGATGGACCGTCAGATCCTAGGTGCCCGGCCGGCGCCCCCTCGCCCCCCGGCTCCCTCACCGGTCCCACCCGGTCGTCCGCAGGGGTTCGTGCGCCTCCGTCCCGGCCCGGAGGCTGCGGCTAGCGTCACCCCTTCGTGCTCGCCGCCACGCTGCTCGCCCTCGGCTCGGCGTTCGTGCACGCCTCCTGGAACCTGCTCATCAAGACCAGCGAGGACCGGGCCCTGGCCGCCTGGGGGCAGTTCCTGGCCGCCGCCACCCTGTCCCTGCTCGGCCTGGCCGTGGTGGGCCTCCCGGGCTGGGACGCCCTCCCCTACCTGCTGGGCACGGCCGTGGTCCACGTCGCCTACATCGAGGGCCTGGTGGCCGCCTACACCCACGGCGACTTCTCGCTGTCGTACCCGGTGGCCCGGGGCGGGGGGGCGGTGCTGGCCGCGGTGGGCAGCGTGGTCGTGCTGGGCGACCACCTTCCCCCGTGGGCCTGGGTGGCCATCGCCGTGGCCGGGGCCGGGCTCATCTCCCTGCGCTCGGGGCGGGCGGTGCCGGCCGCCGACGACGTGGTCCTGGGCCCGCTGGGCCACCCCGACGACCCCACCCCGGGCCCCGCCCCTGGCGGCGACGTCACCCCGGTCACCGACGAGCGGCGGGCCCTGGCCTTCGCCGCTCTCACCGCGGCCTGCATCGCCACCTACACGGTGATCGATTCGGCCGGGGCCCGGGCCGTCGACAGCGGGGTGTCCTACGGCCTGGCCTCGGTGGCCGCCGGGGGGCTGGCCATCAGCGCCGGCAACCTGGCCCGGCCCAGTCGGCGGGCCCGGGCCGGGGCCCTGCGCACCGGCTGGCCCCGCCACCTGGCCGGGGGACTGGGCACCACCCTGGCCTACACCATGGTCCTGGTGGCCGTCCGCCACGCCCCGGTGGGCTACGTGACCATGCTGCGGGAGTCGTCGGTGGTGATCGGCGCCCTGGTCGGCTGGCTCGTCCTCCGGGAGGGGCTGGGGGGCCGGCGCCTGGCCAGCTCGGGCGTGATCCTGGCCGGGCTGCTCCTCCTGGTGGCCGCCGGCCGCTGACCCTGCTCTGACGCCGAGCGGCCGGACCGCCGCCGACCTCAGGACCCGCCGTACTGCCGGCGGAGCTCGTGCTTGGGGATCTTGCCGCTGGCGTTGCGGGGCAGCGCCTCGACGACCTCCAGGCGCTCGGGCAGGGCCTGGGTGCGGAGGCCCTTGCCCCGCAGGTGCTCGACCATCTGGTCGAAGGTGAGGGGCTCGGCCCCGTCGGGGGCGGCCACCACCGCGCACACCAGCTCGCCCCGCTCGGCGTCGGGCAGGCCGATGACGGCCACGTCGGCCACCCGAGGGTGCTCGTAGAGCAGGTTCTCGACCTCGGCGGCGGAGACGTTCTCGCCCTTGCGGATGATGACGTCCTTGACCCGGCCGGTGATGCGGACGTACCCCTGCTCGTCGATGACCCCGAGGTCCCCGGTGCGGAACCACCCGTCCTCGTCGAAGGCCTCCGTGTCCAGGGACGGGTCCAGGTAGCCCCGCATCATCTGGGGGGCCTTGGCCCGCAGCTCGCCCTCCTGGCCCGGGCCCACCTCCTGGCCGTCCAGGCTCACGGCCCGCAGCAGCACGCCGGGCATGGGCCGCCCCTCGGTGGTGGCCAGCTTGTCGTCGGGGTCGAGGGCCGAGCCCATGGTCAGGATGGGGGCCTCGGTCAGCCCCCAGCCCGACACGATGCCCAGGCCGCCCAGCTCGTGGCGCACCTCGGTGTGGAGGGCGGGGGGCTTGGGGGCCCCGCCGCCGGGGCACAGGCGCAGGCTGGGGAACAGGGGCTCGGGGCCGGCGGCCCGCTGGGCAGCCAGGTAGGCCATGTGGAAGTAGGTGGCCGAGCCAGCCAGGGTGACGTCGGCCTCGGCGGCCAGGGACGGGGTGGCCTGGGGGTCGAAGGCCTCGGTGATGACGTTCATGAGGCCGTACATCAGGCTGGAGCACAGCCAGATGGGCCCGGCGATGTGGGTGACCGGGAAGGCCATGAGGTTGCGGTCGCCCTCCCGGCACTGCATCCGGTCGCACATGCCCCGGGCGGTGAGGATGAGGTCGCCGTCGCTGTGGCGGGCCCCCTTGGGATCGGCGGTGGTGCCCGAGGTGTAGAAGAGCCAGGTGACCGGCTCGTCGGCCCGGGTGGCCGGGGGCTCGGGGCGCGGGGGCAGCACGGCCGGGTCCCCGTCGGGCAGGGCCCGCTCGGCCACCAGCACCCGGGCCGGGCTGGGGTTGCCCTCGACGATGCGCGCGGCCATGGCCTCGTAGTCGAAGCCCCGCCAGGTGCCGGGCACGATGAGCAGCCTAGCCCCGGCCTGGCCGGTGACGAAGCCGACCTCGCGGTCGCGGTAGATGGGGATGATGGGGTTCTGCACCGCCCCCAGGCGGGCCAGGGCGGCGATGAGGACCAGGGAGCCGTGCCAGGTGGGCAGCACCCAGCTGACCACGTCACCGGCGCCGATGCCCTCGCCGTGGAGGCCGGCCGCCACCTTCTCGGCCGAGGCCCGGTAGTCACCGAAGGTGACCCGCTGGCCCGACTCGTCCACCGTCATCACCGCCTCGGGCGATGCCTCGGCCCGGGCCTCGACCAGCTCCCACAGGTTCCGTCCCTCGAGCATCGATCCTCCGATGTGGCCGGTCCCGCCGAGCGGCGACCTGACGACCCGTCAGGTTAGACGGCTGGCTGCCACCGGCGGCGGCCGCCGGCGATCGATGCTCAGTGCGGCACCGGCACGGCGACCAGGTCCAGCCCGGCTATGCCATCCAGGTCATCGGGGTTGGTGGTGAAGAGCGGCAGGTCGTACGACAGCGCCGTTGCCGCGATCATGGCGTCGAAGCGGCGCGCCGCCGCCTTGCGGCCCATGTGACGCAAGGACCCAGCCACCGAGGCGTAGGCCCGGGCGGCATCGGAGTCGAAGGGCAGGGCCTCGAAGTCGGCCTCAGCCAGTTGGACGTGGTGCTGGCGGACAGCCCGCTCCTCCTCGGTGGCGGCGAGGAGAGGGCCAACCGACAGCTCGGCCAACGTCACCGTGGAGATGGCGGGCAGGGTAGGCAGGACATCGGGATCCAGGTGGCGCAGGAGGATGACGATGTTGGTGTCCACGATGCCGCGCCGGGGCTGAGGAGGAGGCATCAGGTCACCACATCGACTGGTCGGTGAACTCGTCGATGTCCCGCCGGAACTGCGCCAGGTCGATGTCGGGGAGGTGGCGGCGCCGGGCCACCAGCTCCTCGGCGGTGAGGGGTGGGCGGCGGACGGGGCGGAGCTCGGCCACCGGGACGCCGTCGCGGGTGATGGTGATCTCCTCACCGCGGGCGGCGCGGTCCACGATCTCGCCGCCCTTGTTGCGCAGGTCCCGGATGGACACGTCGGTCACGAGCCGCACCGTATCACCGGTGAGACGCTCCTGAACAGGGGTTAGAGGACGGCGACGGGTGAGACCGGGGCGCTGGTGGCGCCGACGATGGGCTCGGGGGTGGCGACCAGGAGGACGTCCCAACGGGCCTCCTCGGCGCAGCGGGCGGAGAGGGCCTCCAGGTCCCAGTTCTGGCCCTGGAGGAGGCCGATGTCGCGCAGGTGGAGCATGTGCACGCACAGGGTGTCGCTCCAGTCCTCCGACGGTGGGGGGAAGGCCTCGTAGGCGTAGGTGTCGGTGAACAGGCCGGCCAGGTCGTGGCGCCGCACCCACTCCACCGAGCCCAGCGACGGCCCCGGGAACCGGTAGCGGTCGCCCAGGGTGTACAGCTCCCGGCGGCCGGCGTGGAGGTGGCGCACGGACCCGGTGCGGAGCAGGACCACGTCGCCGGGTTCGGGGCGGAGGCCGGCGGCGGCGTAGGCCTCGTCCAGGTCGTCGCCGGTCACGGCGTAGCCGGGGTCGATCTCGTCCAGGGCCTCGACCCCCCGCAGCCGGCCCAGGTCCACCACCACCCCCCGGGTCATGATGGGGGTCAGGGTCTCGGCCCCGCACACCGAGGCCCCCGTCTCGGGCGACACCGACGAGGCCGGAAAGCCGTTCCAGATCAGCCCGTCATAGGACACGTGGGCCAGGGTGTCGACGTGGGTGCCGGCGCAGGTGGCCATGTGCACGGCGTCGTCGCTGGCCGCCCACACTCCGGGGGCGTGGGGGTCCCGCTGGTTGACGACGAGGGGCTCCAGCACCGGGTTGGACCGGTGGGCGGGCTGGCCCACCTGGGGCCCGTCGGGCCCGAGGGGCAGGGCCAGGCTGATCCGCTCCCCGGTCCGCACGCACGCGGTCCCCCGGCGGGCGGCGGCCTCGTCCAGCAGGTTGGCGCACCCCCGCTGGTCGTCGTCGCCCCACCGCCCCCAGTTGGACACCCGGGCCCGTACCTCCTCGACGTGGGGTGGCAAGGTCGGGGACCGCACGCTCTGACCGGCCGCGCCCCGGGGAACGGTCACGGGGCCTCCCGGCCGGCGATGCCCGACTGCACGACGATGGCGGGCCCGGCGCGTTGACGCCCGACCGGCCGGCGCTCTCGACGTGGGGCGCCAGCCGGCCCGCCACGGGCCCGACACCTGACGAGGCGCACGTACCCGGTCACGTCACGTCCAGGACGGCCCGGTTGACCGTGCCGTCCTGCAGGGCGGCCAGGGCGTCGTGCACGCCGTCGAGCGGGAACGTGGCCGACACCAGCTCGTCCAGCAGCAGCCGGCCCGCCTTGTACAGGTCCACGAACAGCGGGACGTCGTGGTGGGGCCGGGCCGTGCCGTAGCGGCAGCCCAGGATGGACTTGTCGTTGTAGAGCGACTGGACCACGAAGCTGGCCTCGGTGCCCAGCTTGGGCACGCCCAGCAGCACGCATTGGCCTCCCCAGTCGAGGGTGTCGACCGCGGTGCGGATCAGCGCCGGGTGGCCCACGCACTCGAAGGCGTGGTCGACCCCGTCGGGGCAGATCTCCCTGACCGCGGCGACGGTGTCGACCTCGGGCCCGGCGGTGACGAAGTGGGTGGCCCCGAAGGCCCGGGCTGCGGCCTCCTTGGCCGGGTTGGCGTCCACCGCGATGATCGGGAGGGCATCGCTGAGGCGCAGGCCCTGGAGGACGTTGAGGCCGATGCCGCCCACGCCGATGACCACCGCGGACTGCCCGTGGGTGGGCCGGGCCCGGTTGAGCACGGCCCCGACCCCGGTGACCACCGCGCAGCCGATGAGGCAGGCCGAGCGCAACGGCACGTCGGGGTCGATGACCACGGCCTGGTTCTCCTTGACCACGGTGGCCTCGGCGAACACCCCGGCGTTGGCGAACTGGAAGGCCTTGGTGCCGCCCACCGTGAACGGGGCCCGGAGCTTGCCGTAGCCCTCCCGGCAGTGCGACGGCAGGCCCCGGGCGCAGGCCGGGCAGTGGCCGCAGAAGCCCATGGTGGTCAGCACCACGTGGTCGCCGACGCCCACCGAGGTGACGGCGTCGCCCACCGCCTCCACCACCCCGGCCCCCTCGTGGCCCAGCACCACCGGCGTCGGGAAGGGGATGGTGCCGTCGACCACCGACACGTCGCTGTGGCACAGCCCGGCGGCGTGCACCCGCACCCGCACCTCGTCGGCCCGCACGTCGCGCACCTCCACGTCGTGGCGGACCTCCAGCTCACCGGTCCACACGATGCCCTTCACCGGTCCTCCTCGGGGTTCATCCGGCCCACATGATCGACTGCATCTCGCTGTAGGCGTGGAGGCCCCACTGGCCGCCGTCGCGGCCCACGCCGGAGCGCTTGAAGCCCCCGAAGGCGGCCTCGTGGTTGCGCTGCAGGGTGTTGATGCCCACGTTGCCGCACTCCAGGCGCTTGGCCACGGCCATGGCCCGCCCGGTGTCACGAGAGAAGACGTAGGAGTACAGGCCGTAGTCGCTGTCGTTGGCCAGGGTCACGGCCTCGTCGGGGTCGTCGAAGGGCATGGCCACCACCACCGGGCCGAAGATCTCCTCCCGGGCCGCCCGCATGTCGTTGGTGGCGTCGGCCAGGAGGGTGGGGGCCACGTAGAAGCCGGTCTCCAGATCGGGCCGGGTCCCCCCGGCCACCGCGGTGGCCCCCTCGTCCAGGGCCGAGCGCACGTGGCCCTCGACCCGATCGCGGTGGGCCCCGGAGATGACCGGTCCCAGCACGGTGTCGCGCTCGGTGGGGTCGCCCACCTTGAGCTGGCCGGCCCGGGCCGCCATGGCCGCCACCACCTCGTCGTAGCGGCTGCGCTGGACCAGCAGCCGGGTGGGCGAGGTGCAGATCTGGCCCGAGTGGAACGTCCACGTGCTCGAGACGTTGGCCACCACGGCGTCCACCTCCGCGTCCTCGAAGACGATGGCCGCCCCCTTGCCCCCCAGCTCCAGCAGCAGCCGCTTCATCCGGCCGCCGGCCACCTCGGCGATGCGGCACCCCACCGCGGTCGAGCCGGTGAAGGAGACCATGTCCACGTCCGGCGAGGTGGTGAGGGCCTCGGCCGCCTCGACGGTGTCGGCGGCCACCAGGTTGACCACCCCGGGCGGGAACCCGGCCTCCTCGAAGGCCCGGGCCAGGAGGATGGTGCCCAGCGGGTCCTGCACCGGGGGCTTGACCACCACGGTGTTGCCCATGGCCAGGGCGGGGGCGATCTTGCCGGCCATGTTGGTGAGGGGGAAGTTGTAGGCGGCCAGGCAGGCCACCACGCCGACCGGGGCCCGGTGCTCGACGGCGCCCACGATGCCGCCGGGGGCCAGGGGCGTGGTGGGCATGACCGCCGGCGGCAGGGGCACCTCGGTGGTGACGGCCTTGGCGTAGTAGCGGAACCGGGCCCCGGCCTGGCCCACCTGCAGGGCCTTGGTGACCCGGGTGGTGGCCCCCGTCTCGGCCTGGGTGACCGGGACCAGCTCGTCGCGCCGGGTGTCGATGATGTCGGCCACCCGGGCCAGCAGGGCGGCCCGCTCCTCGGTGGGGGTGGCGGCCCAGCCCTTCTGGGCGGCCCGGGCCGCGGTGCAGGCGTCGGCCGCCTGGGCCACCGAGGCGTTGGGGGCGACGCCCACGACCTGCTCGGTGGCCGGGTTGGTGACCGGGTAGCCGCCCTCGCCCTCGACCCACTCGCCCCCGATGAGGAGCCGGTGGTCGTGGTCCGGGGCGAGGGTCACGGCCGGACTGTAACCCGTTCTATTTCTACGGCGCGAGGTCGAGGCCGAGCATCTCGATGGCGTTGCCCCGGACCAGCTTGCGGACCACGTCGGTGGGCAGGTTGCCCATCAGCTTCTCGCCCACCTCACGGCTCTTGGGCCACGTGGAGTCGGAGTGGGGGTAGTCGGTCTCGAAGCAGATGTTGTCGACGCCGCACTTCTCGATGTTCTCCAAGCCGTACACGTCGTCGAAGAAGCAGCCGTAGACCTGGCGGTAGTAGTAGGTGCTGGGCGGCTCGGGCACGATGTCGGCCACGCCACCCCAGGCCCGGTTCTCCTCCCACACGTTGTCGGCCCGCTCCAGGATGTAGGGGATCCACCCGATCTGGCCCTCGCTGTAGGCCAGCTTCAGGGTGGGCAACCGCTCCAGCCAACCCGAGAACAGCCAGTCGGTCAGGGAGCTCATGGCGTTGCCGAAGGTGAGGGTGGAGCCCACCGCGGCGGGGGCGTCGGCCGAGGTCGAGGGCATCTTGGACGACGAGCCGATGTGCATGTTGATGACGGTGCCGGTCTCGGCGCAGGCCCGGAAGAACGGCTCCCAGTGGTCGGTGTGGATGCTGGGCAGGCCCAAGTAGGGCGGGATCTCGCTGAAGCACACGGCCCGCACACCCCGGGCGGCGTTGCGGCGCACCTCGGCCGCGGCCAGCTCGACGTCCCACAGGTGGGTGATGGTCAGGGGGACGAGGCGCCCGCCCGAGTCGCCGCACCACTCCTCCACCATCCAGTCGTTGTAGGCCTTGACGCACAGGTCGGCCAGCACCTTGTCGTCGGCCTCCATGAACGTCTGGCCGCAGAACCGGGGGAACGACGGGAAGCACATCTGGGCCTCGGTCCAGTTCGTGTCCATGTCCTCCAGGCGGGCCCTGGGGTCCCAGCAGCCCCGGCGCATCTCCTCATACGTGATGCCGGTGACCTTCACCTCGTCGCGGTCGAAGCCCACCGCGGCCGACAGCCGGGTCTGGGGGATCCTCTTGTCCTCGTAGAGCCACCAGTCGCACAGCTCGCCGTCGTCGGAGGGCTGGTAGCTGAACACCCCGCCCACGAACTGCATGGTCCCCCGCTCCTGGACGGTGCGGGGGCCGACGTCGTGGTACTGCCGGGGCAGGCGGTCGAGCCACACCGTCCGGTGCTCGATGACGTGGTCGTCGACCGAGACGATCTTGGGGAAGTCCTCGGCGGGGGCCATGCGCGGCATGGTACCCCTGGATCTGACGGTCCGTCAGGTGTCGCCGACGGGCGGCGGGGGGGCCTCAACCGTCCTGGAGGTCGATCACCAGGCGGGACGGGGAGCCCAGCGTGCTCACCGTGAACGGCACCCGTTCCTCCGCCCCCAGCACCCAGGTCAGGAGGGCCTCGAAGTCGCCGGTGCGGACCGCCTCGGTCACCGCGCCGCCGGTGGGGCCGGCCAGGCGGGTGGGGCCGTCGTAGGTGGGGACGCCGGCGTCCAGGTCGAAGCCCGTGGCCGGCTGGACCAGCACCTGCAGGAAGGCCTCCCCCTCGAGGTCCACCGGGTCCCCGGAGCCGTCCTCGGTGATCGGGCCGTCGACCCACCGCACCTCGTAGCCGGGCCGGACCTCGCCGTCGAACTCCAGCACGAACCGGGTGGCCACCGGCTGCTGGCCCACCCGGGCCGCCACCAGCTGGGCCGTGCCGGTGCCGTCGGGCTCGGCCGACTTGGCCTCCTCGTCGCCGTCGAAGGCCGGAACGGTGGTGGCGGTGCCCGGGGCCTCGTCGGTCGTGGCGGTGCCGGGGTCGTCGGTGGACGGCGAGGTGGACCCGGTGTCGGTGTCGGTGTCGGCGGGCGCCGTGGTGGTGACCGAGGTAGTGATGGTGCCGCCGTCCCCCTCGTCGCCGTCGTCGTCGCCGCAGCCCACGACGGCCAGGGCGAGGACGAGGGCCAGGACGGCGGGCAGCAGGGGGCGGCGGAGGACCATGGGCCGGAGCCTAGGGACCTGGCCACGCCGAGAGGTCGACCCGACGCGCCGCGTCGTCGGAGGGGCTACCAGAGCTGGTCGGCGTAGGTGTCGGTGCCGGGGACGGTGGGCTTGAAGGGAGCGAGGAGGGCGACGGTGCCCAGGCCGGCCCCGGCCAGCGCGGCCGGCACCCCGGCCCAGGCCGGGGCCCAGGTGGCGGCCACGTCGGTGTCGACGAAGGCCAGGAGCAGCGTGCGGTCCCCGGGGCCCTGGCCGGGGACGTCGGACGGCGCGTCGGCGGGCATGGGCACCGGCTCGAACACGGCCGTGACCTCGGCGCCGGGCGAGGCCTCGCCCCACCAGGCGGCCACCGCGGCCGAGCCCACCCCCGGGGCCCGGTCGACCAGCAGCAGCACCAACGACGGTGACCGGTGGTCGAGGGCCAGCTCCACCGGCACCCCATCGTGGCGGCCCGGCACCTCGGAGTGGAACCGGTACATCACGGTGTGGACGTGGTCGCGGTGCGGGAACATGCGCTCGGCGTCGACGAGCCACCGCACCTGGCGGGTGCCCCACTCCATCCACTCGCCGAACTTGCCGGCCACGATCCAGTAGAGCGACAGGTACGAGCCGGCCGCCGGGTCGGGGGCCACGGTGGAGCCCGGGGCCCGCAGGTCCTTGAGGTCGCGGGTGGCCACGTACCGGGCCCCCGACAGGGTCCAGGCCCCCAGCATGCAGCCGGCGTAGAAGTGGTCCCGCTCGTACCACCGGTTGTAGGCCACCTCGTGGCCGCGGTGGGGCTCGACCAGGGTGACCAGGGCCCCGCCCAGCTCCACCGGCCGCCCCCGCCGGCTCTTCCCGGTGCCCACGTCCTGCCCCACGTCGCACTCCTGACCGCTCGGGTGCGCCCGGCCGGCGCCGCCTCAAACTAGAACACGTTTCAGCGCGAGGGCGGGGTGGGGGCAGCCACCTCCGGGGTGACCACCTGGGGAGGGGCCCCGACCCCGCAGGAGAAGCAGGGCTCGGCCCCGCCGGACCCCGGTTCGGCGCCGCGACGGCCCTCCGCTCGGGGGCCGGGCAGCGGGGCCGGCGGAGCCTCGACCAGGACGTCGGCCCGGATGGTCACCCAGGCCACCGCGGCGCCGGCCAGGGTCAGGGCGGCGCCGGCCAGGGCGGCCCGATGGAAGCCGTCGACCAGGGCGGCGGCGCCCACCTCACCCGAGGCGTCGAAGCCGGCCACCAGCGGCAGGACGGCCACCGCCAGCAGCCCGGCGGTGCGGGCCACGGCGTTGTTGACGCCGGAGGCCAGCCCGGCGTGGCCGGGGTCGGCGGCGGCCAGCACGGTGGAGGTGAGCGGGGCGACGGTGAGGGCCAGGCCGGCGGCGAAGACGACCACGGCGGGCAGCACGTCACCGGCGTAGGAGCCGCCGACCTCGATGCGGGCCATCAGGGCCAGGCCGCCGGCGATGATCGCCGGGCCGAGCGTCATGGGCAGGCGGGGGCCGACCCGGCGGGCCAGCGCACCGCTGCGGGCCGAGAACACCAGCATGATGAGGGTGATGGGCGCGGTGGCCGCCCCCGCGGCCAGCGGCGTGTAGCCCAGGGCCCCCTGGAGCACCAGGCTCAGCAGGAACAGCACCCCGCCCAGGGCGCCGTAGACGGCGAAGGTCACCCCGTTGGCCCCGCTGAACTGGCGGGACCGGAACACGCCCAGCGGCACCATCGGGTGGCGGCCCCGGGCCTCGACGGCCACGAACGCCACCAGCAGGGCCAACCCCGCCAGGCCCACGACCACGCTCTGCTCGATGAGGCCGTAGGTCGACCCGGCCAGCCCCACCGCCCCCAGCCCGGCACCGGCCAGGTCGGGCCGGCCCACCACCGTCTCGTCCCGGGACTCCGCCAGGTGCCGGCGACCGGCCACCACGACCACGACGGACAGCGGCAGGTTGAGCAGGAACACCCACCGCCACGAGGCCACCTCCACCAGCCACCCGCCCAGGAACGGCCCCACCGCGGTGGTGATGCCGGCCAGGCCCGACCACGCCCCGATGGCCCGGGCCCGGTCGTCGGGGTGGAACGACACCTGGAGCAGGGCCAGGCTGCCGGGCACCAGGAACGCCCCGGCCACCCCCTGGAGCAGGCGCGCCGCCACCAGCAGGGGCACCGTCGGGGCCAGGCCGCACAGCAGCGAGGCCGCGGCGAAGGCGACGGCCCCGCCCAGGTAGGTGCGCCGGCGTCCCAGCCGGTCGCCGACCGAGCCGCCCACCAGGATGAGCGAGGCCAGGGTCACCAGGTAGCCGTTGGCGATCCAGCTCAGCCCGGCGAAGCTGGCGTCGAGGTCCTCGCCCATGCGGGGCAGGGCCACGTTGACCACCGTCCCGTCCAGGAACGCCATGCCCGAGCCGAGCACGGTGGTGGCCAGCACCCACCGCCCGGCCCCGGAGCCCAGCCGCAGCCCCTCCCCCTCGGCGGGCGGGTCCGGGGCGGCGGGCACCCGGGCGACGCTACCGGTGGCCGGTGGCGTCGCGCCCCGGGCCGTCAGTCGGAGCGACCGGAGATGGCCCGCAGCAGGGCGTCGCTCTGGAGGGACGGGAGGATGCTGCCCCCGTCGACCACGATGGTCTGGCCGGTGACGTAGCTGGCCGCGTCGGAGGCCAGGAAGGCCACCACGTCGGCCACCTCGCCCGCCTCGCCCACCCGGCCCAGGGGGGTGCCGGCCTCGGCGGCGGCCAGCCACTCCGGGGTGTCGGTCACCATCCGGGTCAGCGGGGTGCGGATCATGCCCGGCGCCACGCAGTTGACCCGCACCGTGGGCGCCGCCTCCAGCGCCGCGGAGCGGGTGAGGGCGATGACACCGGCCTTGGCCGCCGAGTACGGCCCCTCGCCCATGGTGGGCCGCACCCCGGTGAGGGAGGCCACGGTCACCACCGTCCCGCCGCCCCGGGCCAGCAGCCCGGGGACCACGGCCCGCAGGCAGTTGAACGTGCCGGTGAGGTTGACCCCCACGATGAGCTGCCACTCCTGGTCGGTGTGGTCCCACAGGCCCTTGGCCCGGCCCATCCCGGCGTTGGCCACCAGGTCGGTCAGGGGGCCCAGCTCGGCACCGGCCCGGGCCACGGCCCCCTCGACGGCTGCCGGGTCGGCCACGTCGGCCACCAGGGCCAGGCCGCCCACCTCGGCCGCCACCGCCTCGGCCGTGCCGGCGTGGCGGTCGAGCACCGCCACCCGGGCCCCGCCGGCGGCGAAGCGCCGGCACGTCTCGGCCCCGATGCCCGATCCCCCGCCGGTGACCAGCACCACCCGCCCGGAGAACGGCCCCTCGCTCACGACGCCCCCGCCCCGGCCGGGCCGGTCCGGGGCACGGCGCTCACGCCGTCGCCTCCGGGGCCACGACCACGACGGGGTCCTCGGTGACCGAGACCCGGAGCCGGGCCACGTCGAGGAAGGTGGCCATGTCGTCGTTCATGGCCCAGGACTCGGGCTGGGTGGCGAAGGCCCGGAAGGCGTCCCAGTCGACGAAGGTCTGGACGGTGACGCCGTCGAACCCGTCGAGCCCCAGCGTCCCGGCCCCCGGCGCCACCGGGTGCTGGTGGTAGCTGAGCAGGTGCCGGGCCAGGACCGGGTCGTCGCGGATCAGGGGGCCGTGGACGCCGTGCCAGTGGGCCAGGAACTCCTCGTGGGTCAGGTCCGGGTGCCGGACCAGCAGGGCGTGGAGGGTGATCACGGGCGCCACCTCTCGGGCTCGGCGGGCCGGGCCGCCCGGACTGGCTGGGCGCGTCGGCCGCTCAATGGAACCACTGCCCGGCGTTGGCCCCCACGGCCTGGCCGGTCACGCACCGGGCCAGGTCGGAGGCCAGCAGGAGCACGACCCCGGCGACCTCGGCGGCGTCGGGGATGTAACCCAGCGACGTCTGGGCCGCCACCTCGGCGTAGACCTCCTCGGGGGTGACGCCCCGCTGCTCGGCCAGGTGGGCGAAGTACCACTCGACCGAGCGCCCCCAGATGTAGCCCGGGTGCACGCCGTTGACCCGGATGCCGTCGCGGCCCAGCTCCCGGGCCAGGGTGCGGGTGATCGACTTCAGGGCCGCCTTGGACGCCGAGTAGATGCCGAAGCCCTCCTGGATGCGCTCGGTCGACATGGTGTTGACCATCACGATGCGGCCCCCGCCCCGGGCCGCCATGTGGGGGGCCACGGCCCGGGTCATGTGCACGGCGCCGAACAGATTCACCTCCAGGGTGGTGCGCCACACGTCCAGATCGGCGCGGAGCACGGGCGTGAAGTCGCCGTCGTGGTAGGCGTTGGCCACCAGCACGTCGATGCCGCCGAGCTCGGCGACGGCCTGCTCGGCCAGGGCGGTGCAGGCCTCGGGGTCGGTGACGTCGCACCGCACCGGCAGGGCGCGGCGCCCCAGGGCCTCGACCCGGGCCGCCACCTTGGCCACCTTGTCCTCCCGGCGGGCGGCCACGACCACGTCGGCCCCCTCCCGGGCCAGGCCCAGGGCCACCTCCCGGCCCAACCCCGGCCCGGTGCCCGACACCACCGCCACCTTGCCCTCGAACAGCATCACGCACCTCCGTCCCGCGCCGGCGGGATCAGTCGAACAGGGGCCGGGGCCGGACCTCGGCCAGCAGCGGGAGCACCTCGTCGCCCAGGCGGCCGAGCTGGTCGAGCAGCTCGCCGCACGACCGGGAGCGGGGCCGGATCTGGACCTGGCCGGCGCCCAGGCCGGCCAGCTTGGCCAGCACGTGGGCCACCTTCTCGGGGGGGCCGGTGATGCCGGGCCCGACGTCCCAGTCGGCCTGGCCCACGTAGATCGGCCCGGCCAGGGCACCCACGTCGAAGGGCTGGCCCTCCCGCCCGGCGGCCACCAGCTCGGCGCGGAGGCGGTCGACCGCCTCCGGCGTCAGGGCGCCCTGGGGCAGCCACCCGTCGCCCCGGCGGGCGGCTCGGCGGATGGCCGGGGCCGACGACCCACCGACCCAGATGGGCGGTCCACCCGGGCGGGCCGGTCGCGGCCGTTGGGCCAGCCCGCCGAAGCTCCACCGGGCGCCGTGGTGGGTGGGGACCTCGTCGGCGAAGCAGGCCCGGAGGGCGTCGACGGCCTCGTCCAGCAGGGCTCCCCGCTCGGCGACGTCCACCCCCAGGGCCGCGAGCTCGCCCTCCAGGTGGCCAGCGCCGACGCCGAGCACGGCCCGCCCGCCGGACACCGTGTCGAGCGTGGCCCAGGCCTTGGCCGTGGCCAGGGGGTGCCGGTAGGCGGGCACGAACACGTGGGACACCAGCAGGACCTGCTCGGTGATCCCGGCCAGCCAGGCCAACGTGGTGACGGTGTCCCACCACTCGGCCCCCATGGCCGGCACCTTGTCGACGGGCACGGCGGGGTGGTCGCACACGGCCACGTAACCCAGGCCCGCGGCATCGGCAGCGCGGGCCACCTTCGCCAGCTCGGCGGCTCCGGCCCCCGCCTCCCACGGCTCGACGAAGGCGGTGCTCTGGGCCTGGATCGGGAGCTGCATCCCCACCACCAGTCGCTCACCGGTCAGGATCGCAGCCACCGCGCCACCCTAGGCCAGGACTAGAACACGTTTCAGTGGCGGGCCGCCGGTCAGGCGGCGGTGGGGCCGGCTCGGGTGGGGGTGAAGTGGACGGCACGGGGATCGAGTCGTTCGCCGGTGGGTCCCTGGTAGGGCGGCACCCGAGGCGTGTCCTCGGGACCCGGTGGTCGGGGCTTGCCGGCCGAGGCGAGGCGCCGGCCGGAGCGGTCGGTGAAGGTGAGCACGCCATCGGCGTTCCCGGTGATGCCCAGGTGCCCCCTGTGGTGCAGCCGGTGGTGGAACGGGCACAAGCAACACAGGTTCCAGCTCTCGGTCGGCCCACCGTCTTCCCAATGGCGGATGTGGTGCACCTGCACCCACAGGGTCCGATCGCACCCCGGCACCCGGCACCCATGGTCCCGGTGCTCGACCAGGCGCCGCAGCCGCACCGACGGCGTCCGGCGCACCCGGCCCACCTCGATGGGCCGCCCGTCCTCCAGGCGCACCACCTGCACGTCCGCGTCGCAGAGCACGAACCGCCGCACCGAAGCCGGCAACACCGGCCCCCGATGCACGCTCGCCACCCACCCCGTGCCGACCGGCCCGCCGGGCTCCACCGGCACCGCTGCACGTAGGCCATCACTCGGCAGGGCCATCGAACCGGCAACGCTCGCCCGGCCCACCAGATCGCCGGCGCCGAGTGGGTCGCGCATCGGACCGGACGACACCGGGCCCAGGGTGGTGCCGGTCTCCAAGTGGACCAGCACGTGGGTGCGGGCGGCGCGCTCGGCGCCGATGGCGTCGTGGGCCAGAGTCGTGTTGGCCATGCCGACCAGGGCATCGGCCCACGACACCCGGGCCTCGACGTCCTCACGGTGCAGGCGCTCGCGGGCGGTGCCCAGCGCGGACTGGACCACCAGGCCCTCCTCCACCGGCAACCGCACCCGCGCCCACCACGCGGCCTCATCGGTACCGAAGGTGACCGACCGCTCCACCTCGTCCTCCGACGCAGGGTCCGGCGCCTCGGGGATCGGCTCGGCCGCCGTCACCGGCACCACACCCGCCACCGCC